>Ga0208692_1001135_pt1 | contig 15839 bp, 17 predicted proteins | sample June2015DPH_20_1_3_FD_184721 | JGI IMG/M metagenome (GOLD analysis project Ga0208692, IMG submission 184721) | Peatland microbial communities from SPRUCE experiment site at the Marcell Experimental Forest, Minnesota, USA - June2015DPH_20_100... | ecosystem: Environmental > Terrestrial > Soil >...
ACCGCAAAAACCTCAAAGCTGCAACGGCAAGTGCAATCAGTGCGTTGGTCTTATCAAATCTGATGCTTCTTTATCCGGGCATGGGCTCTGGGTTCATAGGCATGGTTTTTGCCTCTGGCGTCACCACGCCCCTTTACTATTACTCTCTCATACCCTTCTTCACTTTACTGTCTCTTATCGTTGTTAACTTCAAAGAATTGGTTGCCGCATTCGATTACAAAGAAATCTTTGCCAGCTTCACAGGTGCATCAAAACGGCAAGAAAAGTAACCCAATGTTTTCCTAAGCATTTCTTTTTAGCAGTATGCTAAAATACACTATATTGGTTACTACCGCGCTTTTTCATGTTTTGTTGACCTGTTCAAGCATCAATTGTTTCCTGGCCTGGCGCTTGGACAAGACTAAGACTATGATGATTATTGCAGCTCCAGAAATGATGGCGCAATAGGCAAGCCAGTAGTTTGAACCAATTTGATCCAGAATATCCACTGTGGCTTCGTTGAACCCCAAGATTATGGTAACGATCCCTAAAGCTAATCCGAGAATTTCTAGTGCCAGAGATACTCTTCGTCCAAACTTCATAGTCCCAGTGTTCTCCTTTGATTGGCCATTTTCAATGTGATCTCTAAGTCGAGATTCTTAAAATATAAGTATTTTTTTCTATTTCGGAGGTTATTGCAGTCTGTTAGCGCGATAGCTTGTTGCAAAATTGTTTTAAGCGGTATTTTTTTCGCCTTTTAGGATTTGTGGGAGTTTTGAGCAGCCAAGACGGTGGTTCTTCAACTGGGAAAACGTTCCGTCTCAATATAGAATACAAACTCAAATGTTAAATCCACGGAATGCAATACCTATAGATGGGCTTTTATGGATGGGCTTGGCTGGCATCTAGAAGAATAAGCATGGTGAGGAAATGGAGACACCCGCAAGTACTAAGGAGAAAAGTCAAGAATCCCTCTCTGGCAAGACAAAGGCAATTACCATTGGATTAGTTCTTGCCATTATTGGCTCCATAATATCTAGTTCTTACGCGAAAGACACAATAACAAATTACACAGGCTTCGGCATGTTACTTGCAGGAATAGCCACCTTCGTTTTGGGCATATTTGCAACAGCCACAGCAACCATAAAAACTCGTTTAAGCCAAGAAGCGCCAGGAAGTATTAAAGTTAACAAACCGAAGGTCCTTTTTCTTAGCATATGGTCAATCGGCATCGGCATAGTTCTGGCTGTGACTGGCTCCATACTGGGCAGCGCCTATGCAAAAAACACAATAATAAACTACGCAGGCTTCGGAATGCTATTAACGGGAATATGCGTTTTTGTCCTCGGCATATTCGGAACAGCGTTAGCAACCCTACAAACTCGCTTAAATGAAACTGAAAAACAATCAGGCGTTAAGGTCGATAAACCAAGGTTTCTATTTTACAGCATATTATCGATTGGCATTGGAATAGTTCTAACTGTTATCGGTTTCATTGTAGCTGGGTCTTATGCAAAAGAAACAATATTGAACTACACTGGTTTTGGAATGCTACTAGTAGGGATAGCCATCTTCAGCCTAGGCATATCAGGAACGGCTATAGCACTCATAAACAACCGCTGGTGCCTAACTGGAAAACGCACAAGCGAAGGCAGACCAAGAGTTCTATTGGGAGGCATATGGGCAATCGGCATTGGCTCAATGTTATTCATTAATGGTTCGTTAATAGCTAGTTCCTATGCAAAAAATACGCTAATGAATTATTCAGGCTTTGGAATGCTTCTAGCAGGCACAGGCGTTTTTGTTTACGGAATATTTGAGACGGCTCGAATTTCTGCAATGGGTTACTTGAGTAGCAGGCGTAACAACACTTGTAACGAAGATGTTGAAGACTTGGCTTTAAAGAAAAGAGAAAAATTTTCTAAGCGTTCGAGAAACTTTTGGAACTATCTCGTAACCACGCGTGCCCTTCTTAACATTGCAGGCATAATGGTTGCTATGGGTTTGCTTTTCTTTAGTCTCTGGCAACTAGACATTATCGTGTCGGGTCCAGTATGGTACCAAAACCTGGATGGGTCAGGTTGGAGTTGGCCTGGTCCTGGTGCATACTCAAACGATTACTTCCAATGCTTCCTCTGGAAAACCACTATTGGACAAGCATACGACACCCTGTTTCTATTGATATTCATTTCGTTCATAGTACTTTTTGCAAGTGCATTCTTCTGGCCACGATGGCGAGTCAAAAATAATGAATTAAATTAAGGAGTCAAACCTAAGTAACAACATGCTTGCTTGTTATCGTTATTACAACCAATTTTTCTCGCTTCTTAAGCTTCATCATTTAAAGCTATAGAAGTGCAGTTTCTATCTTTAAGATACTGACATTCTACCTTGCGAGCGCCCATTAGTTTAAGCCCTTGACCGGCAAATTAATAATATATTCTATATTGATCATATCATTTAACTAATTTACTAATACAAACAGCTAATTCTACTTGAAAATCTGAAAGAAAAGGTTAGGTGAGTTTCCTACTCAACGATTGGAAAATAAAAACCCCTAATCCAGGAAGAGAGGGGAAATTTGTTCCAACCGTTGAGCAGGCGTTCCTCACCACCAAGTTAATGCTTGCTCGCTTGATTTAAATTTTAAGCCAACCAACCAAGCGCGTGTGATTGGACAATGTGAATACTAACAGCATATTTTTCTTTGCGCACTCACCAGCTCCGCCACCTGTAAGATAAGACAAATTATTCTTTGCAAGTTACGTTACGGTTCAAAAAAGAGAAAAGGAAAATAAAGAAAAGTCTATTTCGGCTTTTTAAACAGTTTAACCCATTCCACCTCGCGAGCAAACTCAAAACTTTCCTCGATTTAACATCACATATTCTATCGCATCTTTAGTGATTGTTATGGTGCGAGAGGTGGGACTTGAACCCTCAAAGCAGTGGAGATATCACCCGCAACTTCCCCGTTTCTTCCTAATTTGCTTTTTTTACGACCACTATGTAAGAGCTGTCTTTGATATTTCCAAAAACAAAAATTAGGTTTGGCATCATTTTTTGAGGGGCCTTTTGTGTTAAAAAAAAAGTGGCAAGTTTCATGGTTTACGTCAGAGCAAAATCTACGATGAATCTCAAATATGGGTTTTTTAGGCGATAGACGTTTGCGAAGAAACGTTGCGCGGAATAGAAAATCGAGGTTTCAAAGGCAGTGGCGTGTGTGCAAATACAGCATCCTTGCGAGATTTTGGCGAAATCTTTGATAGGGGAGGAATGTATTATTTCGTTCAGGCTTTGCTTTCTCAGGTCTCCCAGCGTCTTGTTGCTCCTTTGACACCAGAACGGTCTGATCTTTCCGTCCTCGGATACGTCCAAGAAAATGAAGGGTTGGGCGCAAGAGTAGGTTAAGTTTGCCTGATTTCTGGCATATTCGTATGAGTTAAGAATGGGGTATCCCTTTTCTTTGAGATCAGCAACTTCAGAGAACATTTTTTTACGTTGGCTAGGCGCTAAACCGTACTCTTCGTTGCTTCCCGGAAATACTTCCATTGGGTCAAAAGATAGTTTAAGCTGATGTTTTTTTGCCAATTCCCCCATTTTCCCAACTGCGTCTATATTGAGTTTGCTTAGCACGCAGTTTACTGCAACTCTCCCGCCTGCCAACTTGAGTTCTCGAATGCCTTCAATCGTTTTTCCAAAGTTTCCTGCAAAACCCCGCATTTCACTGTGATATTCGGAATCATAGTCGAGAGAAACCCAAGTTAAGTCAACGACTTTTGCGATTTCCTTAGCTTTCCCTTTGAGTAAAGTCCATTCGTGATAATGCTCGTGTAAAATCCTAGGGCGTGAGCATGGTTCAAAATGTCAACAATGTCAGGTCGCAACAAGGGTTCCCCGCCCCATACAACGTAAGCCGCGAAATTCAATCGCTTTGCTTCATTTAACATTTGGAAGATTTCACGAGTGGTCAACTCATTTGCGTTTAGTTTTTTCTTCCAAATGTTGCATATTTTGCATCTACAGTTGCACGCGGATGTCACGGAATGAGTAAGGATGATGGGGCTATGTGTCAAAAGCCTCGAAACTACGTACTTGCCGCTGATGCTCAAAGATTTTAGCATTTTTTTTTCCGCTTTCCTTAGACTTGCCAATTTAATTATTCAATTATGTGAAAAACATATAAGACTAAGCCCAAAACGAATGAAAAGTAGCCTCCGTAAACCCCTTGTATCTTTCAACACGGTGGTGCGAGGGGTGAGACTTGAACCGTAAAAACGGATTCGCCTTGGTCAAAATTAACTGACTATGTCCCAACCGCTGAGAGAATAAGTGCAATTAATAAAGTTGCTATAGAGAAAGCTTTTCTTACCGCCGACCAATTATGCATTATTTTTCCTCTTGCAAACTCTTTCTTTGTGATTAAATTAGTAGGCAGTATAGATGAAATTTGGGTTTATCGGGGATTATAGATATTAGGTTAGCTTGTCCCTTTACTATGTGTTGGTTTGTTATGAAATTTAAGTTACAGATATTTACTCAAGATGACATTGAGGACAATTATTTGGGGAGGCGCTATCGCTTTGCCGTGATTGACTCAGACAAGTCTAAGGGTTATCCATCTAATTTCATCTGCTTGTTGCCTTCTCAGATAAGCGTTGAACAGAAAAAGAACAGTGTTTTCTCAAAGCTTTTCGGAGAAAAATGTGAAGAGCAAGCTAAAACACTGTTAACGCATGCTTTAGTGAGTGAAAACAATTCCGAAGTTAAAACTGAAATTGAACGAAGACTAAAGCTGCTTGATCCTAAAACAGTTAATCAAATAAAATGTAGTTCATGCGGAAAACTCTTCCAGCCCCGGCGAATAAGAAGGCTTAAACGGAATTTCTGCCAAGACTGCATGAATAGAAGTTATGGCAACCGAGGATAAAAAAACTCGAATAAAACATTTTTCCAAGTCTTGAAAAAATAATTTGCGTGCACACTATTACTCTTAGTGCCCAGTCTATTTGCCATAGTGGTGCCGGGGGTGGGACTTGAACCCACGAAGGCCTGCGCCAGAGGATCTTAAGTCCTCCTCCATATCTTAGGCAATCGAAATCTGGCCGCCTATTTAGACCTGGCTCGGATACCCCGGCACCAGCAACGTAACAGTCAACATTGTCTTGTTTAAGTTTTTTGCATTCACCTTGCTTGCTGTTTCTTTGTTTGTAGCACGAAGGTGACAACATAACAGTATATTTATGATGAGTGAAGTAATATTTGCCAGTTGAGGAACACGCTCTACTGTGGCATCTGTGCTGGTCTTTAAGAAACTGCCAAAGGGTTGTCTGAGATAACATCAAGGGGAACTTTTTGGCAAGTGCTAACGGCTAGTCTGAGGTCGCTGTGGGGTTTAGACTCAACTTGGCTTATTTTTTTCTGCCTATAAATCACTCTTAACACAGGATTCGCTAATTTTTTGCTTGAAATTATGTTATGCTTATATGTGCGGATTGGCGTATTTTGTTTTTAAGGAGACTGAAAAGAATGCCCGCTATAGAAGTTGGCAGAATATGCGTAAAACAATCAGGCCGAGAGAACGGCAAAAAATGTGTCGTAATAGATGTAATGGATAAAAGTTTCGTTTTAGTAACTGGTCCAAAGAAAATTACAGGAGTCAAGCGGAGAAGAGTCAACATAAACCATATTATGCCTCTCCAAGACAAGATTGAAGTTAAACGGGGAGCATCAGACGAGGAAGTTGCCCAAGTTTTAGAGGCTGCAGGCAAACTGCAAGATATGACGCAGACCGTTAAAACCGCGTAATTTTAAACTTTAATTACCTCAAACTTCTTTTTCTTACAACATGTTAGGAGAGAAAACGTATAGATGCCTAGAATAATCCCTCCATGGGAAATCAAACGTGAACTGTTGACTAAAGCAGAGGACACGACCAACCCAAAGTATGGGCACAGGCCCTCTGAAAGACCAGCCAAAGAATACATCCAATACGGCACAATAAACCTTGACAAACCAGCTGGTCCAACAAGCCACGAAGTTGCCGCATGGGTAAAAAAAATCATGCACCTGAACAATATCGGCCACGGCGGAACTCTAGAGGCTTAAGCAACAAGCCAGAGAAATCCCAAAGTGACCGGCATTTTACCCATCACCTTAGAGGATGCTACGAAAGTTGTTCAGGCGTTTCTCTACAGCGGCAAAGAATACGTTTGCGTAATGAAACTTCACGGAGACGTTAAAGAAGAACAAATTAAACCGGTTCTCAAAGAATTTGAGGATGAAATTTACCAGCGTCCACCTTTGCGTTCCTCAGTTAAACGGCAACTAAGAACCAGACGCATATACTACATAGACTATCTGGAACTTGATGGGCGCAATGTTCTTTTCAAAGTTGGCTGCGAAGCGGGAACATACATACGCAAACTCTGCTTTGACATCGGCGAAATTCTCGGCGTTGGCGCTCACATGCAAGAGCTGCGCAGGACACGCTCAGGATCATTCATTGAAACTAGCTCTACAAAAGTTACCTTGCATGATGTGGCTTACTGGTTTGGGGAATGGGAACAGAAAAAAGACGAAGCAATCCTGCACAAATTCATTGAACCTATGGAAAACGCGTTAACTTTGCTTCCGAAAATTGTGGTTCGTGACTCAGCTGTTGATGCACTTTGTCATGGTGCAAACTTGACTGCTCCAGGCGTATTGTCGGTTGAAGCAGGCATCGAGAAAGGTTCGATTCTGACTATTTTCACGTTGAAAGGTGAAGCAGTGGCGTTGGCGAAAGCGCTTGCCTCGACCGAGGAAATGTTAACTTTAAAGCATGGTGCTGTTGCTGCTCTCGAGAGAGTGTTGATGCTGAGGGGTACTTATCCGAAGGTTTGGAAAAGCGGTAACGTGAATGAGCAGAGACAATAAGGGCTTTGAACATTATTTTGCATCTGCGCCTAAGTCTGAAGCAAGGTTCGGTTTAGTTCGAACTTGTCTGTGCGGAAAATCCTTCGAGTTTTTGACTGCTTCAAGCGTTTTTTCGAAGAGACGAGTTGATTCAGGCACCAGACTATTAATCGAATCGATGGTTCTGCCGAAAGCAGGCTATGTTCTTGATATTGGTTGTGGGTATGGTGTTGTTGGGATAGTTGCAGCCGCTCTTAATGCAAAGCTAAGTGTAGTCATGACGGATGTGAACATGAGGGCTGTGCGTTTGGCAAGAAGAAATGTTGAATTAAACCAGGTGGTTAATGCTGAAGTGCGTTATGGTTACTTGTATGAGCCTGTTGAAGGTTTAGTGTTTAATTGTGTTCTTTCGAATCCGCCTGTTAGTGCAGGTATGGACACGGTGAAAGCCATAGTGAAAGAAGCCCCAAAAATCATGGCAGATAAAGCCAGTTTCCAAATGGTTATTCGGTCTAAAATCGGCGCTAAAGTGTTGCCTTCTGTTTTCAATGAAACCTTTGGGAACTGTGCGGTTCTTGCAAGAGAAAGTGGGTACCGCGTGCTTATGGGCAGCCTCTAGCGGTTCATTTTGATTGCGCTTGCATGAGAAAAATTGCTTGGGTCTTTTGATGTTGGGTTAGGGGTATTGGATATATACGGGTTTTAATATTGAATGGTTGTATGCAAGGGGCTAAACTTTAGCGGTCAATGTGCCTCATTGCCGACAGGGTTCTGACTGCTTTTCTTTGTGTTTCTGGTTGCTATGCTTCTACTTTGGCATTAAACCGCAAAATTGAAAAAGCCCACTGTGCCATAACACAAAGAAACCATTAAAGAAGGCAAAACAATGAAACTCAACAAAACCGACGAACAAGTCATAAAAGCCCTCAAAACCGAAGGCAAAGAACTAACCCTCCAAGAACTAACAGACAAAACAGGCGAACCCTCAAAAAAAGTTTTCAAATCACTCCGCAAACTCTTCGAACATGAAATCATAGAAACAAAAGCCCGCAAATACAAACTAACAGGCAAACAACCCTCAGCCAAAGAAGACGAAACAGAAGAACCACCAGAAGAATAAAATTTTAGAGGAGCCTCGAGCGGGCCTTGATCCCGCGGCCTGCTGCTTACAAGGCAGCCGCTCTACCGGGCTGAGCTATCGAGGCACGTGCATTCTCAGTTTTACATCAACACATAAAAACCTACCCAAATAAAAGTTACTACTAAAAAATAGTTTTACTCTTTTTTTTACCTGCTTTCCATAGCTTAGTTATTTAGCGAACATACGAATGGCGTTAAGTTTATTACAAACCCCCTCACCGGAGGACATAAGAGTCTTATGAGATGGCACATTAGAAGAAAGGGTTTTAGGAGAACAAAACTTTGTTAGATAGACAAGTTGTGACAGAGTTTCTTGACGATAAGCTAGAGGATGTGCCTATACCTAAATCAATTAAGAAAAAAGAGCTCGTCGAAGCCTTCTGCCAGTTTACTGAGGACGACTATTATGAATGGTTAAAGGATAACTTCTCAACTTTTTTCAACCATGGAAATCCTGATTGGGTTTGGATTGAAAAATATATTGCCGAACATAAAAAATAGATTCGTTGGCTTTACTTTTCTTGGAGCTTAACGGGGTAAACTCCATCTTTTACTTTTCCAAAATAAATCCAATATTGCTCGTTTAGTCTTGTTTTGTAAACATGCGCTTTTACAGCTTTATATCCCTTCAAAGTGCAATATGGCGCCTTGCGAATACGCTCACGCCACTCACTATCCAACGGTATAACAATTGAACCAACCCGTTCAGTAGCATCCTTGCCATTGCCATTCAAAACCAAAGTAAAAAAAGGCTCACTTTCCAGCCAACTATCAGGGCTAATAAGATTAAACCACCAACACACCCGATTACAATCCAAATGACCCCTACAAGAAAGAACCTTCAAACCAACTATCTCTCCCACCTCTCTTAGGTTGATTATTCTGATAAAAATTGTTTAAACTAAATTGTCTATTTAACACCTACAAGGCAGCGGCTCTACTGGGCTGAGCTATCGAGGCACTACCCAAATGGTTGTTTACTTTTTTTTGCTGGCGATATTGCAGGTTGTTTTGCAGGCGATGCCTCCATGGGCTTAGAAGCTTGGCAAAGGGTTTAAGGAGCAACAGCCAACAGAAGGTGCACGACAAGCAGAGTTCTTAGAAAGCCAGCGCATTGAGGTTAATTTTGTAGTATTCATTCTCTTTCTCAATTAAATTGACTAAGAGTAATCTACCTAATACATCCTTTAAGTTGATGGTATCGTCAAGCTCATTGAGTTTTTCTTTGAGTTGGTTATAATCATTTTTTGCTTCAGATAGATAGAATAAGACCAGAGCAGAAATGAAGTCATCTTTCTCAACCCGGTCTCTACCATAATGAACCATTAGTTTCTTCGTTAATTTGCCTACCTTAATTATAGTCTTCTTGGTTTCAATTTCCCTTTTCAAAATAAATCTGGCAAATAATGCTCTTACCTCTGGATTTGGGTTTAACTGAAAAGCCCCTTGAAAAACGTCTTTAACTTCATCTTCCAATTTATCACAAAGTAAGTCCTGAATGTTGATACTTTTAGAGTAATTTTCTTCAAACTTTCTTTTAGCAGTAGAGATTAAATCAGGATTTTGACAAACCAAAAGGGATTCTGTGTTTTCTCTCCAGAATTTCTTGGTCTTAAAGTGCCCTAGATTCATTTTGTTTAAATTTATTGAACTAACCACCAAAGCTTTGTCAGTGATGACAAGCTTGGCATGAATCGGGTCAACTGGCGTTTTTATTTCAATGTTTTGAGCAATAAGCTCTCTAAACATATTTTCCAACCTGTCGGTAAAATCACGACTTCTTGCTCCAGTCATAATTTTAAGAACAATGCCCTTGTTTATAGTAAGATTAATCAAGAATTTTGAAAAATCTTCATCAGTAAAACTTTCAGTTGAAATGTAGACCCAATTATCTGCATTTTCTATTATATTGCTAAGAAGTGTTCGCCCTCTACAATCGAAAGGTGTAATGTAAAGTCTGTCTTCAGGGGTCCCGACAGGAGGGCATAGTTCTACAGGATAGTGAAGAATCCAGTGGTCCTTGTGAATTGCATCAACTTTTTCTGGTAATTCAAACAGCCGCTCTCCATTTACTGGAACAATATCAAGAACTTTTTTTCTGATTTGACCCTCGAAGCCATTTTCTTTAATAACAAATAGTTGAAGTAACCTCTCGAATTGATTGTTAAACTCTTTAATCTTGCTTTCGTTATCTCTAAAAATTATCGCTGCGTCCAATTCCTCTCCTTGAGTAAAATTGGCTGACAATGCGATAGCGCTTTTGTCTGTAACAATGAATTTTCCATGAAATGAGTACCACCGTCCAAAAGCTGTTCTAGTCTCACGAGGGTCGCCTACATTCCATTTGTCAAAGTAGATTATTGCACCATTTTTAGCTAGTTGCCTAAATCTAGCCTCAACTTGTGGTCTTACATCTTCATTAATGCTATCGTATGGAAGAGTCAATATTTCTACTTGGACCTTGTTTGCTAGTAAATTAGTTAAAGTGTTGAAAACTTCTTCTCGATGAATCTGAAACATGGCTATTCTTACATATTTCTTAGCTAAGGCAATTTCTTTTATGATTAAAGGAATAGCATCAGTATTGAACTCAAAGGTCGTTTGCATAGATTACCAGCGGTTCCTATGTGGATGTCTTTATTTATAATACTTACATAAAACAAATATTGGAACCCTTAAACGGTTTGAATTTAAATCAATTTCTTTTGGTTGATTGAACTTCTTCCTTCTGATTTCCAAATATTATTTAGATTTGGTGTATATTTATAATAATTGTACTGGGAAGAAATATCATCTGCAAGTCTCAATTTTTCTATTCTTCTGGTGATTAATTCAACGTGAGCAGGGTCTATTTCTATTCCGACAGAATTTCTGTTCAACTGTTTTGCCACCACCAAGGAAGTTCCAGTGCCCGCTGTTGGATCAAAGACTACGTCACCAGGCAAAGTCGATGACAAGATTATTCTCAACAACAACGCTACCGGGGTCTGTTGTACATGCATTCTATTGCCTTCGCTATCCCTAAGGGCTTCGTCTCCTGCAAAATATCCCGAAGTTAGTTCTCTAATGTCATCCCAGACATCTGTTAAATAAACGCCGTTTTCGTGTCGATATTTATGCTCTGGTAAAGGCGGTGGATCGATTCGCACTTTGTTAAAAACTCTTGGTTTATTGCCTTTAATAGCATATGCGATTATCTGATACTGCTTTGAAAACCTTGTTTCAATTGGAACAGCGGATGTTTTCTTTTTCCAAATAATTAAATTTTGAAAGTTCCAACCTGTTTCCCTAAGTATCCGAAGTACGGTTTCCGCATTCTTCTCCCTATGCATGAAATATATTGCCCCGCCGTCTGAAGTATTTTTATAAACGCCTTCAACAATCGCCTTTATCCAATTCCAGTATTTGCCGTCGGATTGTTTATCATCAAAAAATCGATATTCTTTGCCTTGAAGATACGGAGGATCAAAGAAGGTTAAATGTGTATTATCGACTGCTCCTTCATTCAGGTATTTTATGCAGTCACCCTCAAGCACTTTGTGCCAAGTTTCACTTATGCCCGTAGCGCTTGTTGATACTGAAACGGAATCATTTACTTGCCTATTCTCATAAGAACAGAATTTCGGTGTATCCTCAATCATCTGTACGTTTTCAGGGGTCGAAGGTTCTTGCCTTTGTCCATTCACTGAAACTTGAAATCCATTTTCATCTTTTGTTATTGCCACTTCAGAATTAATTGGAAATCTGTCTTTGAGATATTTGGAGCATCGAAGTCTTCCTTGTTTATCAACTTTTGCTGGAAAATTATTCAACTTGGTTTCAAAAGGCGCTGTAAGCCCTCCTAAAAGTTCCGCTCTGCTTTTGATAGGTATTTGAATGAACCCTAATTCGACTTCCTTTCTTTTAAGCGACTTTGTAATCATAGTTGCCAGTGTTTCTATCATATATCCTAAGCTATAAATTTAATCTTAATTTTGTGATATTTGCTGTAAGAAGTTTATTCCAGATCTTTGAAATTTTACAGGCTTAATCAGACATTTTTGGAAATATTTTTTGCTTTATAGAAGAAAAACCTGTCAATTACTTAAAAAAAAAATAGTATCTTGATTAATCCTTATCTAAACTCCTTTAGCTTTTAAATTAAATTTTATTGAAAAATGTTATAAATTAAAAGCCGCTATTGAAAAGCGGAGGATTGAATGTCAACAACGTGGAAAATTGGTGTTAGACAGCTTTCCACTGTGAGTGATTGGAAAAAACTCATCAGAGATTTCAGAGACCAATTTCCCTATGACCCTTTAACAGCCTTAATAGTTGAAACATTTGCTAACGCTGTTGACGCAGGAGCAACAAAAATAGAAATTGAATTAATTGGCGATAACGTTTATAGAATAAAAGATAATGGCAGTGGGATGTCACAAGCTGTTTTTAAAGAATATCATAATATCGCTTCTCTTACCAAAAAACGAGGAGAGACCATTGGTTTTGCAGGGGTAGGGGCCAAGATATTCTTAGATAGAGCTGAGTCCATTGTTACGGAAACAAAATCTAAAAGTTTCAAAGGTGCTACCCATTGGGCATTTTATGGCGATTCTCTTGAATGGAAACCCATTCACATGGCGGGTAGAGTAAAAACTCCTGTAGGCACTTTCGTTCAAGTTGGTTTGAAGACAGAAGAAGATAAAAGTAAACTCACGCCACGATTTGTGGCAGAAGTTTTGCAGCAACAATACAATGCAATTTTGATGGGATATTATGCAGTGAAAAATGTTGAGGTGAATGGGAAAAGAATACTCCCTTGGAAAGTTCCTAAAAGCGAAATTGAGCAGAAAAAGGAACTTCTCTTTAAGTATGGAAAAAATCGTATTAAGGGATTTATTGTAAAATCAACTAAATCACTTCCAGAAGATTATCAAGGTCCATTTATTGTTGTCCATGGAAAAACGGTCAACCAAGAATGGTTTAGGCAATATCCTTTGCGAAGCGACACTTTCTATGGTTTAATTCAAGCGGATTTCTTGATTGCTATCTTGAGAACTTCAAAATCAGACTTCGAAAGAACTTCAATGATTTGGAAAAAATTCTGTGGAAAAATGGCATCAGTACTTTCACAATGGTTGGATGATATTGGAGCAAAACCAACCAGAGGAATAACCGAAAATGACCTAACAAAGATGTCAGAAGAAATAGAAAAGAGTATTAATAAAGTACTAAAAATGCCTGAGTTTAAGAGCATAGCGAATACGTTGTTCCAAAACATTATTCAACAAAATGTTGCAGTCAAAAACGCCCAAAGCGAACTGATGGGTGAAGAAACTAATGGGGCGCAAAGAACAGCGGGCACAACAGGCGGTCAAGGTGGCGGAGAAGGAACAACTACAATGGGTGATGAAGAAGGATCCGGTTTCGTTGAAAACCCTGACGGCACAGTACCCATTGAGAAGGCTCAACGGAGAGTGAGAGGGTTGGTGAAGCTTGGCTTCGAGGAAAAGCCAGATGACGTATTGGAAGGCTGGGCAGATCCTGCTCAAAAAGCAATAATAATAAATATTGGTCATCCTGCATGGAAGATCGCGGATGAACTTACATTGCAATCGAAAAGTGAGCATGTTAGGGTATACCATGTTTTAAGGACCGTGTTTTCTACTCTCGTTGACGAAGTGGCTACAGAAACCCCTAAGGAGACTCTAACGAAACTCTTTTCTAGCTGGTATGATTCATGCATTAAGGGTCAATAATGAAAGTTCCTGTAGAAATTTCAAAGCTTAAGGGTCCTGACGGCGTCGAAAAGTATAAAGCCATTATATCTTTCCAAGACGCAATGGCAGATACCTCACAAAGCAAGAAGCTCATTCAGATACAAGATGAATATGCCAAACGCATATCTCAATTGCAAAGCCTTTGGCGGACGATAGAGAAAAATCATAAGAACAAAGCAGATTCACTTTACCAATGGAAATTAGCCGATATGATTAAGACATTAAGTAGCTTCGTTGAAAGTGAAGGCTATTTCTTAACAAATGCAACTGAAGCCTTGTCAAGAGATGTAGGGATATCAAAGTCGCAACTTAATTACCTGAGGAAATTTAGAGACAGATATCCTTCAATTGATCAAGTGTCTGAAAAGATAAATTGGTCGAAATACAGGGAACTGATGGATTTTTCAGATGATGAAATGAGAAAGCAGTGTGAAGCACTTATTAAAGAAGGAAAAATTAAATCGGACGGCGAAATTAGAGCCTTTAAGAGAAAAATGAAAAAAGGTCGGAATTTGTAACACTCGTTTTAAGACTAATCCCCGTACAACTGATCTTTCACACACCTTGGGTTAACGATTCTGCCACCAGAACTTATTGGCTTCTTCATCTTCGAGTACAATGCCGTAATACAAAGTTCTGGGCTCGGTTGTTTCTATAACAGCTTTGCCCTTGAGTAGCCATGTGTGCTGTCGCCAAATACCGTCGGTGCTCAAAGCCCACCCAGTTGCAATTCTGCAAGTTTTTGGATGCTTATCCCAGAATTGGGCACAGTTGCTATGGCATTGGCACGGTGCCATTGGTTTGAAAATAACCTTGCCTTTGACGAGTTGCCCTTTGTTCAAGAGGGCTTTGAGGTCGGGCTCAGGTTGAAGTGCTGCCCAATCGCCGCCAAGGGACATCAGTTTATCTTGCAGCGGCTTGAGTTCAGGCATCGTTTCAAGGTTTTTTTCCGTTTTGCTCTGTGCCCACTTTGCCCATTCTGGGTCTTCTATTGCTCGAGTAAGTTTAGCCAGTTTAGCCACAATTCCTGTTCCTCAATTATCAGGAGTGTGTCAGGTCAACTATTCAAGCTTGTTGGGATTTGATTAGTTCTGGCGCGTATTTTTCTAGTGCGTAGCGGATGCCTTTGTGTTTGTATGTTCGGACGATTTTTGATAATAGCACTGCTAGGTCTATTAGTGGTCCTTCGTGTTCTTCTTCGCCGACCCATGCTAGCTCCCTTAAGGCTTGTTTAAGTGGAGTTAGTTCTTTGATGGTTCTCACCTCTTTTGTTTGCATGCGTCCTGGCCATTTGAGCGGACAGGCTATAAAGTTTTGTGAGAGGTAGAATTGGAAAGAATTTTTTACCATATGGAAGAAAAAAATTACCAATCTTTAAATCCACGTCAGAAGGCTAACCTATTAGAAACATATTTTGGATCATCCAGTAGACCAGGCATTGCTAAACCGAATTTTACCTTTTCTAGCCTTTTTTAACCTTTTTACACCTTTTCTAGCCTCAACCTGCAACCAATCCAAACCCTAAACCAAAAAAGCAACCTGAAAAACGATTTTTGTATGAGAGAAGAGGGCTACTTTTTACGATTGAATTACCTAGCAAAGAAGCATAATTTCATAATCAAATCTTACCCGAAAGTCCTAATTGAAACACAATGCACGGTTTATGTTCTAAATTTGCCGCCAAATTTATATGGCTTAAACTTGCCTTAGTTGTACTTCCCGATGCAACTCGGCAATTAACCCATGCTGAGTGAAGACGTGAACTTGAGCCTAAACAGCTCAAAAATGACACAAGACGCCATAAACCATTTTCAACAAACCTTATTATGCTCAACGTAATCCTTATATTAGCGAAAACAGCTTCTAATGCAATTCAGCAAAAATGGGTTATACCATCAAAAACATGCAACTCCACACCACATCGATGAGGAGTGAAGGGTTGAACTGACTTCGCAAACACGCGCGAAGATCAAAATGACACCATGCATAGGACAAACAATCAACGACGCAACACACACATACGAAATATGTTTCACCAAACGCCAAACAAACACCACCAATGGCCCG
>Ga0208692_1001136_pt1 | contig 15807 bp, 14 predicted proteins | sample June2015DPH_20_1_3_FD_184721 | JGI IMG/M metagenome (GOLD analysis project Ga0208692, IMG submission 184721) | Peatland microbial communities from SPRUCE experiment site at the Marcell Experimental Forest, Minnesota, USA - June2015DPH_20_100... | ecosystem: Environmental > Terrestrial > Soil >...
CAGTTCGTGTTCATGAGCTTAGCTATACTATTCTTCATGTTAACGATAAGAGAGTTAACCAACAACCCAGTTCTGTTTGGAAACGTAACATTCAACACAATCACCGGCATCGAAGGCATCATCAGCGGCTTAAGTGCAGTATATCTTGCAATAGCTGAAGTCTTAAATGAAGCGCACCATAAAACTGTCTTGCCAATTTGTCCTGTAAGCTAAAAACAACCAAATTCTTTTTTTTATTTTCTAACTTATGACTGAAAAACTTATATTCTTTAGAGCTTACCTTTCCCAGCAATTTAAGAGTGAACGAAATGTCAGAAACAAGTTTACCTTTCAATGAGAAGTATAGCCCAAGTAACGCAAAAGTTTCTTCTGGAGAAAAAAGAAAAAAGGAATGGGAAGAATCGTTAAAGAACCCGCAGGAATACTGGTCAGAAAAAGCCAAAGCCATCGACTGGTTCAAACCCCCAAGCAAAGTCTTAGATGACTCCAACCCGCCGTTTTACAAGTGGTTCCCTGATGGCGAACTAAACATTTCCTACAACGCCTTAGACAGGCACGTGAAAAGCAACCGCAAAAACAAGCTTGCCTACATTTGGGAAGGCGAAATGGGCGAAGTAAAAACTTACACTTACTACCAGCTATATCGCGAAGTAAACAAACTTGCAAAGGTCCTAAAAGACTTCGGCGTCAAAAAAGGCGACCGCGTCGCAGTTTTCCTCCCTGTTATCCCTGAGTTGCCAATAACTTTGCTTGCAACAGCAAGGATAGGCGGAGTTCATGCAGTAATCTTTTCAGGATTCAGCGCTGAAGCATTAGCTGACCGAGTTAACGATTGTGGAGCAAAAATCCTAGTTACAGCAGATGGATCTTTCCGACGAGGAAAACCAGTCTCTATCAAAGACAACGCAGACCGCGGATTACCCAACATGCCAAACATTGAAAAAGTTATTGTTGTCAAAAGAACTGGCCAAGCCGTTCAGATGAAGGAAGGTAGAGACGTATGGTACCATGACGCTCTTGCAAATGCAGGCGCAAACGCCTACGTAGAACCAGAAAGCCTGAAATCCACAGACCCACTATTCATCCTTTACACTTCAGGAACCACAGGCAAACCAAAAGGCGTACAGCATGGTACAGGAGGCTATCTTGTTTGGGCTTACTGGACGCTCAAGTGGGCTTTTAACCCAACTGACGAGGATATTTTCTGGTGTGTTGCTGACATTGGCTGGATTACCGGGCACACATACAACGTTTATGCACCGTTAAGCATGGGCATCACCGCGTTCCTTTTCGAAGGTACACCTGATTACCCCGCGCAAGATCGATGGTGGGACATAATTGAAAGGCACGGCATAACCATCCTCTATGGCACACCAACCGCTGTCAGAATGTTCATGAAATTCGGAGAACAATGGGTACTAAAACATGACCTCAGCACTCTACGCATCTTGGGCACTGTCGGTGAACCCATAAACCCTGAAGCGTGGAAATGGTACTACCGTGTGGTCGGTAAAGGAAAACTTGCCATAATTGATACTTGGTGGCAAACAGAAACCGGCGGATTCATGATTTCCCCAGCATCAGGGATAGAACTCACCCCTTTCAAGCCAGGTTCAGCAACATTCCCATTGCCATCCATCAACGCTGATATTTACGATGAGAAAGGACAGCCGGTCCAAGCAGGCACCAAAGGTGTTCTAGTAATCAAATCACCATGGCCAGGAATGCTCCAGACACTCTGGAAAGACTCAGACCGCTTTAAGCAGGCTTACTTTGGCAGGTGGCCAGGAATCTATTACTCAGGCGACTATAGCGTCCGAGACCCTGACGGCTACTTCTGGCTACTTGGCAGAGCAGATGAAGTTCTCAAAGTTGCAGGGCACCGCATAGGCACAGTAGAACTTGAAAGTGCATTGGTTGCGCACCCAGCAGTCTCTGAAGCAGCAGTGATGGGCAAAGAAGACGCAGTGAAAGGCGAAGTTCCAGTAGCATTCGTAACTTTACGAAGTGGTTTTACGCCATCGGACGAGCTCCGTGCCGAACTCATAAAGCACATTAGAACCACGATAGGTCCAATAGCCACTCCAGATGCAATCGTAATAGTTAACAAGCTGCCGAAGACACGAAGCGGCAAAATAATGCGCAGGCTACTCAAAGCAGTACTGGTTGGAGCACCACTCGGCGACACGTCAACACTTGAAGACGAAGGCTCAATTGAAGACATAAAAGCAATATACAACGACCTGCGAAAGCAACTCACTAAATAAAATTCTTTCTTCTTTTATTTTTTCAATTTTCTTAATTACTTTAAACAAGAAATAAGAAAGTTAGTTAAAAGTTCATAAATTGTGTTCCATTGGGCAGCCAGCCTGTACTGATTCCCATTAATGTCAGCACAAGAAGGATTAGGAAAAATATTACAACTGCTATGATCACCGCTACTATGCTTATTGCTAAAGCTTTCAGCCATCCGCAATCAAAAAAATGCTTCACCAAAGCCAACCAAATAACTAACAGAATGAGGTACGACAGTATAACAGAGCCTATTAAGTCTTGTAGGAAATAGCTGAAAAAATAAAAGATTACCGTTCCAATAATCACTATCCATAAGGCATGGGTGAACTTTGCTTTTTTGCCTGCTAGCAGTCTTCCTGAAATCCAAAGAACCGGCGCAACTATTATGATGTTAGCGATGATAGTTACTATAAGGCCTAGCAATAACGGATCTAAATTGAGTGTTGCCATTCTTTCCCCTCGTTAGAATCTTTCAGAAGTATCTCTGGTACAGCTTAAATATTTTATGTTAGGGCTAACTCTGCAGAGTACAGTTGCAATAGGCGTTTAGAAATGGAATATTCGGTTTTTCGTTTGCACATCTGTGTTGAACTCTGTTGCTAATTGTTCAATAAGTGCCCTTTGCTGGGATGTGAGCTTTTCAGGAACTGAAATTCCTATGCGAACAAATAAGTCGCCCTTGCCGTATGCTCTGAAACGCGGCATACCTTTGCCCCTCAGCGTTATGACTTCGCCTGCTTGTGTTCCTGGATGAATCTTAACGGTTGTGGGTCCATCAAGGGTGGGAACGGTTATTTCAGCGCCTAATGCTGCTTGCGGATAAGTAATTATGGCTACGTGCGAAAGGTCGTCTCCTTCCCGCATGAATTGCAGGTGAGGCTTAACGTGAACGACAACATAGAGGTCGCCTGCTTCGCCGCCGTTGGACACCATTTCTCCTTCTCCTCTAAGCCTAAGCTGGTAGCCTTCGTCTATGCCCATTGGAATGCGGACGCTGATTTTTCTTCGTTTCCTAACTAGTCCTGAACCGTGGCAATTACTGCATGGCATCTCTATCAGTTTGCCTTTTCCCCTGCATGTTGGACAAGCTGTAACCTGCACGTACATGGCGAAGCTGCTTTTGCGCATGTTTTGTACTTGGCCAGAACCACCGCATCTTGGACAAACTTTAGCCGTGGTGCCTGGGCTTGCGCCTGAGCCGCCGCATACATCGCATCTTTCGGTTCGGGGGATTTCGATTTCTTTTTCGGTTCCTTTTGCTGCGTCTTCTAGAGTTATTTCAATGTCGTAAGCTAAGTCTTGGCCTATGTTGCTTCTTTCGCCTCCGAATCCTCCGCCGCCGAAGAAAGTTCGGAAAAGGTTGCCGAAGCCCATATCTCTAAAAATTGAGTCGAAGTCGGCGCCTCTGAAAATGTCTTCTGAAGTGTATCTTTGGTCAAAGCCTGGATGGCCAAGGGTATCGTATTGTTGTCTTTTTTGGTCGTCGGAGAGAACAGCGTAGGCTTCCGAGATTTCTTTGAATTTTTCTTCTGCACCTAGTGACTTGTTTCGGTCTGGATGATACTGCATTGCCAGTTTTCTGTAAGCGTCTTTGATTTGGTCTTTTGGTGTGTTGCGTTGTACGCCTAGAACTTCATAGTAGTCTCTTTTTTCAGCCATTAGTTTTTAACCGCTAAATTAAACATTTTTTACTTAACTTTGTAGTCTTCTGAATCAACCACTTTCTCTTCACTTGGACCTTCAGGACCGCTGCTTGGAGGTGGCTGAGGTCCAGCTTGTTGACCTTGGTCTGGTTGCTGTTGCCCTTGCTGTTTAGCATATTCAGCTGCAGCTTGCTGATAGACCATTGTCCCAACTTCCTGTAGCACTTTTTGCAGTTCGTCTGATTTTGCTTTGACTTGTGCCATGTCTTTAGCCGCTAACGCGTCTTTTAATGCTGTAACTGCTACGTCTATTTTGCTAGTTTGTTCTTGGGTTATTTTGCCTGCTAGGTCAGTTTTTGTTTTTTCTGCAGTGTAGACTAAGCTGTCAGCGTTGTTGCGCAGTTCAGCTTCTTCGCGTTTCTTTCTGTCTTGCTCTGAGAATTGTTCGGCGTCTTTGATTAAGCGTTCTTTCTCTTCTTTCGATAGCTTCGTGGATGCGGTGATGCGTATTTTTGATTCTTTCCCTGTTCCTCTGTCTTTGGCTGTTACGTTTAAAATTCCGTTAGCGTCAATGTCAAAGGTTACTTCTATCTGGGGGACTCCTCTGGGTGCAGGTGGCAAATCGACTAGGTTGAACTCGCCTAATGATACGTTGTCTGCTGCCATCGCTCGTTCACCTTGGAGCACATGAATGGTGACCGCTGTTTGGAAGTCTGCTGCTGTAGTGAACACTTGGCTTCTCTTGGTTGGGATGGTGGTGTTCTTGTCCATTACCTTTGTGAATACTCCGCCCAAAGTTTCAAGACCAAGCGTGAGTGGGGTAACGTCTAAGAGCAGTAAGTCTGTGACTTCGCCCGTGATAACAGCTGCTTGAATAGCTGCACCTATGGCAACGCATTCCATCGGGTCAAGTCCACGTTCTGGTGCTTTACCCAAGATTCGCTCAACAAACCTTTGCACCAAGGGCATTCTGGTCATGCCACCGATTAGAATGATTTTGTCGATTCCTTGCGGCGTCAACTTTGCATCTTCCAATGCCTTGAGGAGTGTTCGTTCAGTTTTCTGCACTATTGGTTGCGCTAATGACTCAAGTTTAGTTCGTGTTAACGTTAGGCGCAAGTGTTTGGGTCCTGAAGCGTCTGCCGTTAAGAAGGGCAAGTCAATGTCAGTACTCATTAACGTTGAAAGCTCAATCTTTGCTTTTTCTGCGGCTTCTTTGAGCCGTGACATCGCCATTTTATCGTTTGAAATGTCAACGCCTGTTTGACGCTTGAATTCGTCTAGGATATAGTCCATGACTGCTTTGTCAATGTCTGTTCCGCCGAGTTGGGTGTCGCCGCTTGTGCTGAGTACTTGGAAGACTCCTTTGCCAAAATCCATTAATGTGACATCGTGGGTTCCGCCGCCGAAGCTGAACACTAGGATTTTCATTTCTTGTTGAATCTTGTCTATGCCGTATGCGAGGCATGCAGCGGTTGGCTCGTTGATTATGCGCATGACTTGGAAGCCTGCGATTTCTCCTGCGTCTTTGGTGGCTTGACGTTGGTTGTCGTCGAAGTGGGCTGGGACGGTGATGACTGCTTTGCGGATGTTGCCGCCAAGGTAGGTTTCAGCGTCTTTCTTGATTTTTTGCAGTATGAATGATGATATTTGCTGTGGACTGTACTCTTTCTCGTAAATGTTTACTTTGTAGTTGGTTCCCATTTTGCGTTTTATTTCAAAAATCGTTCCTTCTGAATTGGTGGTAGCTTGGCGTTTCGCCGACTCGCCTACCAAAAGTTGTCCGTCTTTTGTGAAGGCAACGACTGATGGGAACATTTTTCCCGCCATTGTAGGGCCTTCAGCGCTTGGTATAACCGTGGCGTGTCCGCCTTCGTAGATGGCGGCTGCTGAGTTGGTTGTTCCCAAGTCTATTCCTAATACTTTTTCACTTGTTTTTTGATTACTCATTTACTTTTTTTCCTCCGTTTGGTTACTTTGATTGTTTTTTGATGATTTGACTGCTACTTTGACGATGCTGGGTCGAATCACTTTGCCCCTCATCATGTACCCTTTTCTTATTTCTTCAATTACCGTTGAGTCCGCAACATCGTCTTGCTCGACTGCGGCAATAGCGTTATGCCGTGAGGGGTCAAAAACTTTACCTTCTGGGTTTTCTATTGGAGTAACACCTTCTTGCTCAAGAACCTTTCTGAGCTTTTTTAGCGTCATTTCCACGCCTTCTAGTAGGGATTCGGGCGTGGTTGAGATTTCACCGTTTTTAACCGCTAACTCCAACTCATCTACAACATCTAATAGCTGGATAACTAAGCGTTCGGTGCAGTAATTCTTTATCTGCTCCGCTTCCCTATCGAACCGTTTCTTAAAGTTTTCAAGGTCAGCCTGCAAATACTTCAGCCTAGTCAAATAGTCTTCTGCACGCTTCCTCTCGCAATCCAGAAGCTGCTCTAAGCGGTCAACAGACTGCTCTTCCTGCTCTTTTTGTGCATCAACCATTTTTCGCTTTGTCCCTCATGTTCAAAATTAATCTTACACTCTAACAGAAAAATTTTTCTCTCCTAAAAAAGATTTGCACCTGCAATCTTTATTGTTTACAATTATCTGGGCAGTTTAGCCTAGATTTTTTAGTCGCAACTAATGGCAACGCAATAGTCACAACTATTGAGTTTGCTTAGAAATTTTTGTCCAAACAAACGCTACAGCAATTTCTAGACAATTGAGCCAGCAAAAAAGCCTTGTTGTTTGCCAAATATCTAAGAAACGAAAAGAAAGACTGGAATCCGAGAATCCCAAGCCTTAGAGTAGAAGTAGAAGGAAAAAAGAGGAAAGAACTTACTATTAACACATAATATCGGGACAAGGCAGCGCGCTTGTTCGTTCGGTTTTGTAAGGACATTATTTACGCGTGCGCGCCAGTTTGATTGTTACGTTCTATCGCTTCTGAAATCACCAGCTTCAAATTATCAAGCCCAATTTTTTTCGTCTCCAAAACTGGGAGACCAAAATTCAATTTGGCTATTTCTTCAATGTTCTTCTCAGCTTCTCCAAGAGTATCCAAAAGCATAATACCCTTTAGACCGCTAAAAAACTGCCTTAAAGCGTCCTCATCAACGCCTTCTTGCCGCGCTTTTTTCTTAAAATACTTGAAAAAATCTATCATCCCAGGGTCCAATAACAAGAGTTTATGAGTAGGGTCAGCTTCAAAAAACTTTCCTTTCCCACCAAGCAAGCAGTCAATGCAGCTCACCGCGTCTACTTTAATTACGCCATATTCCTCGGCGAGCTCTTTCATCTCATTATTTGTACCAAGGCACAGGTCCCCGTAAACCAAAATTACTCTTCCGGAAAAACGGGGGAGCGTTCGTTTTAGAACTTCCCGAAGATTCTTCTCCAAAAGAGCGCAATCCATGTGAAAAAAAATGCTTACAAAGACCAAATCAGCATCCAGATCGCCTCTTTTCACGAGCTCCTGGATTTCCTTCTTCAAAGCACCGCAAGATACTAAACAAGGCTTCTCCTTTTCACTAACCATTAACAACCATCCGCTTACCTGCTAAGCGCGCGCGCTCGAACATGGTCTTAACTGTGCTGACAAACGCTCAAGCGCCAATCTTCTCTTGAAATTATCTGAACATCCAGTCGCATGGAACGTGTAGTCGCGATCCTTTATAGTCTCCTTGTGAGGCTCGTATGGGATGATTCCTCCGCACCATGCGCATCTGGGAGTATTGTCTTCAACCATCGATATTCCTCTTTCAGTGATGGTGAAGATGATCCAGCGAGTCTGATGCTTAACGCCCTTAATGGAGAATATCCTGAACATTCTGGTAATCTCCGAACCTGTGTCGTCCAGTCTCATCTCGAAGATCCCGTCGAACATAGTCTTGACTGTGCTGACAAACATGCTGTCGTGGGACGGTGGGATCAGGGTGAAAAAAGCTAGAGCGTTCATGCTTCTTATCTTGGCTGTAACTAGTTGGAGAAACTTCAGAGTCGTATCTGGATTTGATTGAATCGACAGATTTGTAATTGAATCAAAAACAAACCTCGGTTTGGACACGCCCTGGCAGATTTTCTGGCATGCGATCATGACTCCTGTAAGGTTTGCGGGGTCGACTGTGACGAATGGTCCGCTGCCCATCACGCCTCGGACACGCCAGGAATACGCGTCAACCAGCCTAAGGTCACCTTTCATCCTGTCCTGGTCTTCCATGAGTTTTTGAATCGACGCTTGGATCTCGCCGCAATCTTCGTCGGTAGACAGGTATATTCCGGTTTCTTTGTTTGATAGCCCTCTGGCTATGAAAGTTTTGCAGAAGGACGTTTTTCCAGCACCTGAGGGACCTGTGAGGAGGTATATGCCGCGGGGAATCTCTCCATCGATCAGGAGACTTGCACCGGGAAAAACCTCCGCTAAAGCCATCTTCATCATAAACTATATTGGAGGTTTCCCGTTAAATCTTTTATGCATGAATCGGGTTGAGCAATGCCGCGCGCGCTTAGATAGTGTAGTCAATTATTGGATTTTTTCCTCTTGTTCTTTGCGTAAATTCAGTAAGTATTCATTGGTTTTTTTCTGTTCTTCTAAATTACTTTTAGAAGATTCTTCGCTTGTTCGTCTTCAAAGTCAGATGCAAACCATCTTAGAAAGAATTTTTTGAAAGGTGGTAAAAACATGAAAATTCCGAAAAGCGTTAAACTCCAAATAATCGTCACAAAAATAACGTTATTAACCATAAAATAGGATCGGAAATGGGAATTTTTGTTACTGCCTGAAACGAGTAATCAACGACTGATGTTAAACCTGTGCCCAATGCTATAAAAACGCAAATGCTAAATAACCTAGATTTTTCTCGCTTTTTTATCATGTTTAGGCTATTTCTACGCTATGCAGATTTAAGACTTATCTTTATGAAAACTTAGACAGAGACAGACTGACAGTGACAGACAGAATACACACACGCACGCGTAGGCGTAGAAATATGTGTGAGCATGAGAGAGAAAAAGATTAAAATTTAATCCCACACACAAAAAACACAGCCCGCTATCATAGGAGTTAGCGGAACCTTGCAAACGCATTTCTTTTGGAATATACGCTATTTGATTGAAAGGAAAAAAGAGAGATATCCCTCAAATTTGGGATAAGTTAGCTTATTTCTTTTTTGCTTCTACTATTTTTGCTATAGGCGCATTCTTCTTCAAAGATTCAATACCGTTGACACAGTCATCCTTCGAAGCATAAGCTTGGCCTACAGCGATAATCTCTCCGTTGGCTGCTTTTAACCTGAACCTGAATTTTCCTGCTTTGTCTTTATACCATTCAAAAACTGGTTCTGGCATAATATCACCTAGTATTATTATGCAGAGAATACTTTAAGAAACTTTCCCAAACCAGCACTTCGCATCTTAGGCCTATCAGATAATAGACTCCTTCCCGGATTTTACTTAAGCAAACAAAATCAAGCGCTACAAAAAAAGGGGTAAGCTGTGGCAGATGCCTTCAGTTTTAGAACCCAAGCGCTATTACTGAGATACCAATCAAAGCAAGTATGAAGACTATGACTACGAAAATTATTACTGCCACTAATGCTATTGCGAATGCCATCAGCCAGCCGCAGTCAAAGAAGTGCTTAATCAGCGCAAGCCAAATTATGAACATGATTACAGCTGCGATTATGCCGCCGACGAGGGCACCTACGATTGCGCCAATGACGATTCCGAGAACAACTATCCAGATGGCATCAGTGAACTTTGCCTTCTGTTTGCCTACGAGTGCTCTTCCAACGAGCCACAGAATGGGTGCAACAATGATTATGCCTACGACGATGCTTATCAATAATCCAACTATATCCATACCGTCACTCCCCGCTTTCTTCTTATGAAAGGTTTTACTTTATAAATTGGTTGGTTGGATTAAATTTTAATCCAACGCAAAGAGTTACCCAACTGGTTGCATAGTGGAATGTCTTTCTTGTTTCGTCCTTATGAATCTGAGTGCAACGAAGGATGCAGTAGAACTAATCAGAAACCAGAAAACAACGTCCGACAGAAAGGATGCAGGTGAGAACCAATGAGGGGGATTGACGTAGTATACATGACCCGTCTGAGAGTAACCCCACCACCCAAAAGGGAAACCGCCCCAAGTCTTTGTTGTTCCTGAATAAAGATTTGCGGGGAACAGAGTTTGCTTGAAAAGCCCTGAAACTAACGTAATTGCGAAACCCACTGCAACAGCCACAAGAATAATCAGAATAGTTCTTGTTTTCATTACAATTGCGTAAAGTGTCAGCGAGATATTTCAAAATTGTGTGTGTGCATTAAAATTTAATCCAATCCGTGTCAGGACGAATTTATTTAAGCGTGCTCAGTATACTCTGAACGAGGTTCTCTTATGGAAAAAATTGAGAAATCACAAGTCCTTGCGATGAAAGAAATGGGGTATGGTCAAAGCTGCTATGCCATCGATAGTATGAATAAAAGAGAGATGGCTATTCGAACAAAAGACTTAAGACTTGTCAATAAAGCGATGGCAGAAAAGATAGCCTTATTCGTGGGCGGAAAACTCGTTGACCTTACTCTTGATTCGGCAACTGACTGGGCAATAATAATGGAACCAATCAATAACCTAAGAATCTACTATGTTCTTCAACGTTACAGCCCAGAGTTTGAAGATGAAGTGATAGCTTTATACGGTAAGGAGACAGCAAGCATTGGAATTCCTATCGATGACCTTTATGATTTCACGAGACTTTGTGCTAACGCCTTAGTTCGAGCGGCAAAGAATATTCCAATGCTCAGTTGAAAGTGCATACTCGTTTCCGATTATACCTATACCTATATTGAGTTGTTTTCTAGTATTACCCTCTATTCCTGCTATGGGGATTCTGTATATGCTGAATCCTGTATACTGCTTCCAGTAGCTACTTTTTCCTCAGCACCAGTCGGTGAAGTTGGTTGGATTAAAATTTAATCCCCCCCGATAACTACGACGACGTTCAGGTTTAATTTTAAATCAGGTTTTGGCGAGAAAGCAAGATGAGCGGTGGACAAATCGAGGATGCCAGAGGCAAAACGGATAAGGGCGCGGGACAACTTGACAGTGCAGGAGGGGCAATCAAAATAAAAAACAAAACGAAAAACAAACCGAAAAACGAAACAAAAAAACAAACAAACCAAACGAAAAACAAAACAAAAAAGGAGTGGAAGCAGAGGTGAAAAGAAAAATGACAAATTATGAATTTTTGATGTCATATTCACCTCCGTTAAGTGCAAGTCAAATCACGGAGATAAGCCAAAAAAATAACGGATTTGATAAACACGACCATAACGACAACGCCTAGTTCTCAGATGGACCAAAGCATGATCTCTTAGCTGGCTCTTTGAATTTGACCTGGAGATCCCTGAACCCAAAAGGGTTCAAAACCCTATTCAAATGAGAAGGGATAATCTTTCCGTCTCAGATGGGGCGGGAAATAAGACTGACAACTCTGCTGATAAAATGTTTAGAATTATCCTCCAAAAGCGGGTCCGATGGTATCTGTACCTAATTCAGAGTGTGTGAAAACTCAAATTTAGTTTTAGAAATTGCTGCTTATATCTAAAAACACGTCCTGACACCCTACCGAATCGACATAAACTTAGCAATTTTCTGAAATTGAAAATTTTATGCAGTAAACATGATTTAGTGAATCGCCCCGAAACATGTTACCGCAAGATTTAAACTAAGAAACAGACAAGAACTTATGTGAAGTGAGAGACGGAGTCGATGGCAGAGGCTCAACTGTCCAAGGCTATAAGCAAACAAAGAACAGTTTTTCTCCGTTGAACGAAAGCCCAAGACTATCCTCGAAACCGTAGTGACGACCGTGAAGAAAACGAAATCAAAAAAACAGTATAGGTGGTGAAAAATAATGGAGAAAAAAATGATGTACACTTTAGTCGCCATAGTTGTAATAATCGTTGTTGCAGTGGCAGTTGCTGGCGCTTACGTGCTAATGAATAGCGGCGGAGGCGGCGGTGGCGCAGACACTTATACCGTGGCGAACGCGACGAGTTTGCAGTACAACGCTGACGTGACATATCAGGGGGTGTCCCCGACACTATTCAATGTGGCGGCGAAGAATGTGGGCGCTACGGACATGGTGTTGCGGATCGACATTTTAGGCGGTGAGTCGGGTAATTACACCTACATCATGGACCATGGAACCCAGACGGCTTGGCTATCAAATAACGGCACTTGGACTAACGTTTCCAGCGATTTCACAAATCAGTGGAACACTTGGATGGGAACGGGCAAGCCGCGGACAACCGACTTGGATGCTCTGGCGACGAATTGGAGCGGCACTGGAGACTACACTTACACTAATTCAGCAACCGGGACCACTATCAGATTCTACAACATAGCCATAAATCCTACACTGGCTGATTCGCTGTTCCAGCCTAATACATAAGCGGTTAAGCGGCTGGAAGCAAAAAAACCAACCTTTTTCTTTTTTCGACTTTCCCGAGAAAGACAAAACAGCAACCACAGAAAACAACACCACAATAGTAGTTTTGGGTTTGGGTTTTATTAAAATTTAATTAAAAGTAGAAATAAATTTTAGGATTAAACTAAAGCTATAAAGAAGCTCTACTATCGTTTTAGCTGTTTCTTAATTGCTTCCTCGGCTGCTTTTACCGTTTCCTGTAGTTTGTCAGGTTGTGTTCCGCCGCCTTGCGCAAAATTTGCTCTTCCGCCGCCTCCGCCACCGAAAATCGGCGCAACCTCCTTCACTATCATGTTTGCGTTTACACCTTTTTGCACTGCTGTTTCTCCAGCCATAACCATGAGCCTGCAGGTTTTTCCGTCGGAACCATAAAACAGCGTCACCGTTGCTTCGTTGCGCTTTATCATTTCGCTGGCGGTTTGCACCATGCGGTTAACGTCGATAACTTCGCCGAAGTCTCGTTTAACAATCGCTATGCCTTCCGCTTCAACCGTTGCTTCAGCCGTTTTCGCTTGGCCAATTGCGCTTTCCTTCTCAGCTAACTCTTTGATTAACCTGCGTTTCTCAACGTTAGCTTCCTTTAGCTCCTTCACGATTTTCTCAGCCGTCTTATCCAACTTATCAACAGGAGCCGCCAGAACCTCTGAAACCTTCCAGAGCAGGCTTTCCTGTTTCTGCACTGCCTTTAGCGCTTCAAGCCCAACCGCATAGCCTAAGCGTTCGACGCCATCTTGAACTCGTTCGGTGTAAACAATTTTTACAAAGCCAACTTCGCCAGTGCTCTTCAAATGGGTTCCAGCGCACGCTTCAACATCCCAATCGCCAGTCTTAACCACGCGAATGTCTTTGCCTGGAACCGCGCCACCCTGATACAATCTGAAGCCATAGCGTGATTCAGCCTCATTGCGCGGCAACCAAGCTGTTTCAACCTTCATGTTAGCCATAATAGCCTGATTCGCTAATGTCTCGATTTTGTGGGTTTCTTCAGGAGTTAATCTTCGGTAATGAGAAATGTCCAGTCGCGAAGTTTCCAAGCCCTTTTGCGTTCCTGACTGCCAAACATGTTCGCCTAAGACTCGTCTTGCAGCGCCATTTATCAAGTGCGTAACCGTGTGCGCTTTCATCAATGCATAGCGCCTGTCCCAATCAAGGATGCCATGAACAGTGCTGCCTTCCTTGAATGATGGTGAAACGCTGAGTTTGTGCACTATTACTTTACCAATCTTCTGGGTATCAACCACATCAAATTTTGAAGCGCCAACTGTTAGCCATCCGTGGTCTGCTGGTTGCCCTCCGCCTTCGGGGTAAAAGCATGTTTTGTCCAATACTACGTACTTGCCGTTTATTATTTTGAGAACTTTAGCATCGAACTCTTTCATGTAAGTGTCAGCATAGTACAGTTGTTCTGTTGCTGACAGTTGCTTAACGAGAATTTGAAGCATTTCTTCTGCTGGGTTTTCTTCCTCTTCCGCGGTTTTTGTTGCCTGCATGTGTCGTTTAGCGATTAACGCGTAAAAGTTCTCCGGAACCTCCACTTGCACGCCTTCTTTCTCAGCCGCCTGCTTAACAATTTCAGGTGGAAGCCCATGCGAATCGTACAGTTCTGTCAGCGTGTCCTGCGGGATTTTGCCTGTGCCTTTTGCTTTTAACTCGCTGGCTATTCGTTTAACCATGCCTTCTCCACGTTTAAGCGTCTCTTCGAACTTTTCCTCTTCAACCTTAAGCATCTCAACAATTTCGTTTCGCATAGTTTTGATGTGGGGGAAATCTTTTGACCAATAATCAACCTGCATATCCACGATATCATAGAGTTTCGCTGGCTCCATGTTTAGGGTTCGCATTAAACGGTAAACCCTTCGGAACAGCAACCTAGCCAAGTAGCCTTCTTGGATGTTGGATGGCACGACGCCTTCTGAAAGCATGAAGCTCAACGTTTTGGTGTGGTCTGTTACTGCCCAAGCATTCTCTATTGGAATCAGCACTTTATCGAGCGTTTCCATGTCGATGCCTGAAAGTTCTGAAACCCGTTTTCTAGCAACAAGCCGATTCGCGTTTTTGTCAACGCTAACCAAACCAGAATACTTGGCAACGCGTGAAAGAAATTCGTTGTCAACTTTGGTTATTCCCGCCATGCCAAGGACTTTGTCAAGCAAATCCCCGTAAATCGCTTGGAACAGGCTTGGTGTACCTTGGCTAATCCAAGTAAAGCGGTCAATGCCATATCCAGTGTCCACCGTGCGAATAGGCAGCTTTACGAGTTCGTCGCCGACGACCTTGTACTGCATGAAAACAAGCGTGCCAACTTCCAATCCGCGAACGATGCATTCCACGTCTGGACCAGCGTTGCCGCCGCCAACCCACACGTCCTCCTTGTACACGACCTCTTCGGATTTTATGCCAAGCACTTCGGTGGCGAACTGGTGGTGAAAACGCACTGTTTCGTCCTTCCAGTACACTTCTTTGTCAGGATAATTGAACGCGTGAGCCCCGCCCATCTCGAAAATGGTTAAGTGCCTGCCAAACGTGGGGCCAGTATTAGAAATATCCGTTAGCCTGATGCATGGCTGAGAAATCACCAGCGGATTCGCCGGCGGCGGAGCAATTCCCTCGGTCACGTATGGTTGGAAATCAATTATGCTTGCGTGCGTTAGGTAAATGTCTTTTCGCCATCGGGCAACAACAGGGTAAGGCTTTATGCGCGTGTGGCCGTGCTTCTCGAAAAACGAAAGAAACGCCTCTCGCATTTCAGAAAGACTAAAACTTTTTTTTGTAGCTGGATTATTAATGAAAGTGTAATATCCGCACTCGTCTGAGCTGGATTCGCCGCAAGTCTCCTGCTTTTGATTCTGGGTCCAGAAATATTCTCCGCATTTTGGGCAATGCTTCCTAACAAAACCTTCCTGTTTAAAGAATGGAAGAGCATAATCTTCTGCCGTAAACTGCTTCAAACCCGTCAGGCACTCCAATTGCTTTGGCGTTTAATGGGTTACGAGATTCATGCATTTAAATAGTTACTATAAAATTGGTGTTGTCACCCGCGCAACCTTTCCCCTTTTTTTGTTTACTACGTACATCGGTGAGAGTTTTTGAATGGGCCCCGTCTTAGACCACAGGAGTGAAAAATCGGGGAGTAGACTAGAAAATACGGGGTGGAACACTCGTATTATTGAGAGTGCTTTCCAATTTGGGGACAAGACAGCGCGCGTCTGAAACGTTGATTTTGCACAAGGGAAGCTTTATAATTATAAGGGGGAAAAACAAATAGTGTTGGGGAAACAGTTTGCAGTTTCAACGAATTGCTATTTACCTTCCACTTTTGGGATTAATTGTTTTGATCTTTGCTCTTTACTCGCCTCAGATTTTTGCTATGTATATTCCTGTTT
>Ga0208692_1001147_pt1 | contig 15697 bp, 12 predicted proteins | sample June2015DPH_20_1_3_FD_184721 | JGI IMG/M metagenome (GOLD analysis project Ga0208692, IMG submission 184721) | Peatland microbial communities from SPRUCE experiment site at the Marcell Experimental Forest, Minnesota, USA - June2015DPH_20_100... | ecosystem: Environmental > Terrestrial > Soil >...
TTGCGGTAATCCTTCCTCTCTTCCTCGGCCCGTTCATGCCCCCCCAATCCCAGATAACTCGCCTGCTGCCGCCGCGACTCCTCCTCCAAAAACTTCTTCCACAGGCCGCGCGTCTTGCCGTACAAATCCCCCCAAAACTCTCCTTAAAGTCCTGCACAAAGTGTTGAAACTGCTCCGTAATCGGTGTTACTTTCGGCATAGGGTGTAAGCTCCTTTCTAGGGATCGATTTTGGTTGCAAGTCCAAAGTCAACTTACACCCTCCTACCTTTTACACAAACAAAATTACATGACCGTTGCCCAATTTTGGGCTGCGCTGGTGTGGATACCAGACCGTCGGGAGTGCTCCCGATGAAAATCGTTTCACACGCGCAAACAAGCCAGACGGGTGTACAATGGTGCCGTTTTCGAGCCCAAAAAGGAAAATTATGTTGATATCGCGATGTTTTGCGTTCGGAGCACATGCTGGCCATAATGCTGACCATAAGATACAAAGCATGAAATTGGTTCGCGAGTTCCTGCTTTTCGCCGCGCTGTTTTGCCTGGCCGGAGCTTTGCCTCTCTTCGCGCAGACGTCACCGCTGCTGCCTTCCCAAAAGGCGCCGCTCTCTGAGCGCGTGGTTGCCTACCAAATTGACGCAAACTACTACCCCAAAAACCACAGTCTCGACTGCCAGGAAACACTCACGTGGACGAACTACACGGGCCAGCCGCAGGATCGCCTTCCGTTCCATCTTTATCTGAATGCGTTCCAGCCGAAGTCCACCTTTACCCGGGAAGGGTACGAAGGTGGCAATCGTGACGTCCAAATTGGCGCAAAGTGGGAGGACAAGAAGTTCGGCGAAGATGTGCTCAAGTCGTTTGAAGTGGCCGGCATGGGTGATCTGACCGGGAAACTCCGCTTTGTCCACCCGGATGACGACAATGCCGACGATCGAACGGTGGTCGAGGTGCAACTGCCGCGTCCTGTGGCGCCGAATGAGAGGGTCACGTTTAAGATCACGTTCCACGATCAATTTCCCGAAGTAGTGGCGCGCACCGGCTACAAGCGGGATTTTCTGCTGGCCGGACAGTGGTTTCCCAAGATCGGCGTATGGTGGAAGAATGCCTGGAACTGCCATCAGTTTCACGCCACCACCGAGTTCTTTGCCGACTTCGGCGCCTACGACGTGAAGGTGACCCTGCCATCCAATTTCAACGTTGGCGCCACCGGCGTCGAGACAGCCGAAACCGCCAATGCCGACGGCACCAAGACGGTTGTTTTTAGAGCGGAAGACGTCCACGACTTTGCCTGGACCGCCGATCCCACCACAAAAATTGTCGAAGACACGGTGACCATCAGCAGCGGCACGGTGAAGCTGCGCCTCCTCATGCAGCCCGGGCACATGGCCAGTGCTCCGCGCTACATGGAGGCGCTGAAGGGCACGATGAAAAAGTTTGACGAATGGATTGGGCCTTATCCGTATTCGCAAGTTACGGTGGTCGATCCACCCCATGGCGGCCTTGCCGCCGGAGGGATGGAATATCCCACGTTTATCACCGCCGGCACCACGTGGTGGATATTTGATGGTTTGAGACTTCCCGAGGCCGTCGTCGAACATGAATTCGGACACCAATATTGGTATGGCATGGTGGCCACCAACGAGTTTGAAGAAGCGTGGCTCGACGAGGGCATCAACCAATACACCGAATGTAAGGTCATGGATGCCCTATATGGCCGCGATGTGGACACCTTGAACACACGAGCCGCAACCGCCAGCGAACGCGGCACGGACCATAGCAGTTACATTGGCGTGGCGGAGTTGGATCCGATGACGCGGCGCGGCTGGCAATTTCTGAACTTCAATTCCTACGGCGGGATCACCTACAGCAAAACGGCAGTCGTGCTGCTCACGCTGGAACACATCATTGGAGAGCAAAAGGTGCGCGAGGCACAGCACGTCTACTTTGAACGCTATCGCTTCAAGCATCCCACGGCGGACGATTTCATGAACACGGTAAACGAAGTTGCAGGGCAGAATCTGGACTGGTATTGGAACCAGGCGGTGCGCGGAACGCAGGTGCTCGACTACGCCATCCTAAGCGCAAGGAGCGTGCGTGCCGACTGGGCCGATAAGAACGCTCCGAAAAAAACGAAGAAGGGGAAAACCGAGTACGTTTCCAGTTTGGTGGTGCACCGCAAAGGAGACTTCGCCTTCCCGGTCACCCTGCAAGTGAAGTTCGACAACGGCGAAACGATTCGCGAACTCTGGGACGGCCAGGATCGCTGGCGCCGCTACACCTGGCAGAAGAAAGCCGACCTGATTTCCGCGGAAATCGATCCCGATCACGCGATTCTGCTCGATCGCGACCGGTTCAATAACAGTTGGCTGCGCGATTCCGACAGTCATGCAACCAGAAAGATCGCCGGGTATTGGATGCTGTTGACGCAGTGGTTTGCCCAGTTGCTGGCGTGGCTGGCCTAAGGAGCGATGATGAAGCGACCGATTCGAGATGGCTTCTTCCTGGTTTGGCGGCACCAGCGCCTGGTTTGGTGGATTTTCTTCGTCAACCTTGTGCTTGGATTCTTTGCGTCGATTGCGCCTGGCATCGTGCTGCACTCCGCGCTGGACAAAAGCCTTTACGCCGAGCAGTTGAGCCAGCACTTTGATATGACGGTGTTCATAGAACTGCTCAGCAAGCCTGAGGTTTCACCAGCAACGTGGGCGGCCGGCTCCGTGGTTGTTGGGACGGTTTTCCTCTTCTATATGATCTTTGTCTCTGGCGGAATCCTTGCGGTTTATCGCGAAGACCGCAAGCTCACCCACGGGCAGTTCTTCGAATCCTGCGGCGAGTTTTTGTGGCGAATGGTGCGCGTGCTGCTCTGTGCCCTAATTCCGTTCGCGATTGTATTTGGCCTGCTCGCAAAGCTAGGGAGCGTGTCGGGCAAGATGGCTTCCGATGCTCCACGCGAGATGCAAGGCTTCTGGTTGCAAGTCGGGGGCTCATTCCTATGCCTGGTGCTAGCGCTATTTGTGCGAGCGTGGTTCGACCTGGCACAGGCACGCACGGTAATCGATCGCGTGCGGGGGATGTTCGTCCTGAGTTGTCGGTCCTTCGTGGTGGCCGTGCGCCATTTGCCGCGCCTACTCTCGATCTACTTGGCGACTGCTTTCGTGGCTGCGATTGTGGCCATAGCAGCCGGTGCACTGTGGCTCAACATTCCGCACCAATCCTTTGGCCGGAGCTGGCTGCTCTTGGAAGTAGTCACCTTGCTGATGGTCGGCATCCGCCTCTGGCAACGAGCCGCAACGACTCTCTGGTATAAGAACTATGTCGAGTTGCACACGCCGCCGGTTCCCGTGCCGCCAATGCCTCCGCCGCGCGAGATTATCGAAACAGAAGCAGTCCCGCCTGAACTAGTTCCAACGCCAACAACAGAAACCCCTCAAGACTCGTGAAGCCCCCCCTCTCACCAGGAGAGACGGTGAAGGTCTGCGGCGATTCTGGCAAGCAAGGTTTTACGACTTACGGACCTAAGCAAGTCGCTAAGTCGTTGATTCTAGGTGCCTCGAAATCTGTCTCCGACAAACTGCTAGGGATTGTTCTTGGTGCCCAGACCATTGGTGGGTTGGGCGGTGGGTTCGGGTGTTGGCATGTGGCACTCGCCGTCGAAGAAGCCTCCGGGATCAACGACGAGGCAGGGCGTGTAAATTGCGCCGAGGACCACGCCGTGTTCTTTGATCTCCAGCAACTCGGAGGCGTGGATGTTTCCTTTTATTTTCCCCGTGACGCTGATGATGCGGGTGTGGATTTCCCCATCCACTTCACCTTGATCGTGGACCACCACCGTGCCTTCGCATCTAATCTCACCCCTGAAGTGCGCGTTGACGCGGATCAGGCCGGACGCGACCTTCATCTTCCCCTCGACCTCCACACCAGGCTCAAGCCACCCGACCCAGTCATCGGGGAGATCAGCCAGTTGACGCCGCCGCCTGGACTTTCCAAAGCCGAATGGCATTGTTGCCTCCCACGGGGATCACTGGTTACCCCGGTTGTTCGTAATAGAAGGATAAGGTATAACAGAAACAGTTAAATGTACATAGGGCAGTCTTACTGCCTGACAATCAAGTCGTAAATCCTGTTCAAATCTTGCGCCGAAAAATAGCTGATTTCTATTTTCCCCCGGTGCCCGTCGCCAAGGATCTTGACGCGCGTCCCCAGCGTTCGTTCAAGCTCCAGTGCGGCAGCGCGAACGTTGGGATCCAGGGCAGGCTTGGACACGGTTTTCTGCGCAGCCGGTTTCATTCCCCGAGACGCCACCATGTCTTCAACCTGCCGCACGGAAAGGCCCCGCTTGGCAATCATCGAGGCAAGCTGCACTTGGGCAGCTTCAGAATCCAGACCCAGGAGCGCCCGCGCGTGGCCGTAAGTGATTTCATCCTTGGAGAGCATCTCCTGGACGGCCGGCGGCAGCCGCAACAAACGCAAGGTGTTAGTGACTGAAGAACGATTGATGCCCAGCCGCTCTGCCACCTGCTCGTGGCTGAGATGGTATTTTTCCTGGAGCGCCTGATAAGCGCGGGCCACATCGAGCGGGTTCAAGTCCTGACGGAGCAGGTTCTCGGTCAGAGCGAGTTCAAGGGTGTCCTGATCCGTAAGCTCGCGGATAATGGCGGGAACGGCTTCGAGGCCGGCAAGGCGGGCCGCGCGCCATCGACGTTCTCCCACAATGAGCTGGTAGCGGCCCTCGTTAGCGGCGCTGTGGCGCAAAAGAATGGGTTGGACTACCCCGCTGGCGCGGATGGAATCCGCAAGCTCTTTCAGGGAGTCTTCGGGAATGGCGTGGCGCGGCTGAAACGGGTTGGGATCGATGCGCTCAAGCCGTACCTGCTCGAGGCCCAATGTGGCCGACTCAACTGTCTGCAGCAGGGCGTTCAGCCCCCGACCCAACGCCTTTCTGGTCATGGTTGATGACCTCCTGTGCCAGGTCACGATAACTGGCGGCTCCCCTGCAATCGGGGTCATAAAGGAAAATCGGCTTGCCGAAACTTGGCGCCTCGGCCAAGCGAACGTTGCGAGGTATCACCGTGGAGAAAACTTGCCCACCGAAGAAATCCCTCAAATCGTCGCGGACTTGGTGCGAGAGATTGGTGCGCTCGTCGAACATGGTGAGGAGGATTCCCTCCACCGCCAGGTTCCGGTTGTGGTAGCGCCGGATGCGAATCAGCGTGTCGAAAAGTTCGGAGACCCCCTCCAGCGCGAAGTACTCGCACTGCACCGGCACGATAACGGAATCCGCCGCTACGAGCGCGTTCAGGGTGAGCAGGTCAAGAGCTGGAGGACAGTCAAGGAGGATGTAATTATACTCGTCGCGGAACCCCTCCATCCTTTTCCGCAAGGTTGATTCGCGATCGGGGCGGTCCACGAGCTCGATCGTCGCTCCAACCAGGTTCTTGTCTGACGGGATGAGGTGGAGTCCCTCAGGCGCGCTCTTCAGGACGAGTTCCCTAAGAGGCACTTCGAGCATAAGCGCATGGTATAGGGTCCTGCGCGACGGATCTTTGGGGAAGCCCAGGCCTCCGGTGGTGTTGGCCTGGGGGTCGCAATCCACGATCAAAGTCCACATGTCGCGGCTGGCCAGCGCGGCCCCCAGGTTGATGGCAGTGGTTGTCTTTCCGACACCGCCCTTTTGATTGGCAATTGCGATGACTCGTCCCAAAGGTTCCAACCCGAAGAAAGTCAAGGCGAATCTATCAAAGGCCGGGAAGATATGCAAGTGAAACGCGCCTTATGTTTCACGTGGAACATACCGGATTTGACCGGTCCCCCCGCATCGCCTCTTTCACCCCAGATGACATCCTCATGACGTTTTCTTCCCCCGCCAAATCTCCCCTTGCCCGCCGCTGGGCAAACTGATTCTCCCCACCTCTTTGATCCCGCCGTAAATGTGGCCCGCCTCACCAGCCTGCTGATGGCTGAGCCAGAGGAAGATCTCTCCCCCGGATTTCAGGCAGCGCCAGGCAAGTGGCAGAAGTTCCTCCAGATGCCCCACCGCTCGCGCCGTTGCCTCGTCATAAACCGGCGGTGACTGGCCGCAAGCAAAATCCTCCAGGCGTTCTCTGCGCACTTCAACGAAATTCATTTCACAAACTCGGGCCACCTCTTTGAGGAATGCCCGCTTCTTGGCGACCGGTTCCAGAAGTGTCACCGACAAGTCCGGGAAGATAATCTTCAAGCTCAAGCCGGGAAATCCGGCCCCGCTTCCGATATCCAATAGCTTGCCGTTCAACCTCACCCAACGGCCCAAATAGAGACTTTCGCCAAAATGCCGGCTAACGCAGCTCTTCCAGTCACGAATGCCCGTCAAGTTAATCTTCTTGTTCCAGCGCAGGAGCAATTCGAGATAAGCGATCAATTGGCCGATTTGATCAGTACTAAGGTTGAGTCCGAACGGTTCGAGCAAGTGGCGGACAGTGGCCTCGTCCAGCATCTCCAGCCGATTCTAAAGCTTTTGCAGGGGCTGCGCAAGGGGGTTGCGGCGCGATTGTTTCACGTGGAACATCCATCCACAACCGCCGCATAACCCCTTTTCTTTTGACCAACATTCCCGGGTTTAGGGGCTAACCGCCTTTTTTTCATAGACATTCGCGCTTTCGTCGCAAGTTTTCCACGGCGACCCTTTGTTTTCATGGACATTGCGGCTTTGTTCGTTCATTTTTTGAGCCTACGCTTGCTGCGCTGAGGCATGGGCGGTGACATATTGTCTGCTGGCAAGAAAAAATGATGAGGCCATCTGTGGAGCCTCTTCGGTCATGGCGGGACGGCCTCGCACGTTTCCTAGGCTACTATGTTAAGCATAGCTTGTCAAGACTTTTTCTGCAGGAAGCGGCTGGCGCCCTCGGCTGGGCCGGGCCAGCAGGGCCTTAGGTACTCCACTGGCCTACTGGTAGGGCAGTGCTGAATATTCCCAAGGTCGGTCTGGCGAATGGTGAGAAAAGAATGGTGCGGAGGGCCGGAATCGAACCGGCACGTCCCTTGCGGGACAAGGGATTTTAAGTCCCTTCTTAATATTCGTAAGTTACTCAACATACAGCACTTGAAATTTGAGAGTCTGAAACTGTGTAAGCAACTGTGCAAGTTTCAGGGTTTTCCAGGCTCCATCGCAGTCTCAATTGTACTCTCCTTTTCTCAAGAGGATTCCCTTTCATGTCTTCCCGCCGGAGCCCCCCGTCGCGTTTAGCACGCTTTTGCAGAACGGCACGCAAGCGGGCAAGGGCGCGCTTCAAGCGCGGCCGTAGGGCGAGGGGACCATATTGGATTTGTCTATGCAAAAAGTCAGACGGGCGCTCTCGCAAGAGTCAGGGCGCCACGGTCCGGCCGGTTTGTTGATGCTCGTCCGAATTTCTTTGAGACATTTCTCGGCAGCCAGACACTGCTGCAGAATCCGTTCTCGAATCCCTTTTCAATGCTCAACATAGCGAAACCCTACTCGCTGCTCCATGCCTCTGGCCAAGAGAGCAAGATCCTCCGTCCGGCTTGAGGTGCTGCTGAGGTTTGGGAGAGAATGCCGCAGATTTCTCCTTGACCTTTTCTTGCTCGGGGGATTTGTCCTTCGCGTGCCCCCGGAGGTATTCCTCTTTTAATTTGAGGACCCGGTCCAGGGCGCTCTTTTGCTGGGGGTCAAGGTCTACGGATTTGGCATACGATGTGGGGCGGTCGGGTTTATCGGCAGGCATAAACGCCTTCATAATAACAACAGGCGACGCGAAAGTCGGCTCGGCTGCGGAACCGATCGGGCGTCAGGGAGCAAAACAGGCGTTCAGCTTCGCCGGAATCCCCAAAGGATGGTTCAATCCTTGGCTGCCGGGGCGGGAGCAGGTGTCCCGCTTTTTCCCGGTGCCTGGAAGAGTGGTGTGCGGGCCGAGAGATTGCCCGACAGTTCAAAGCGCTATGCCCTGCGCGGGATGGTGCCATCCCCTACGCCGAAGCGGGATCATTGTGACCCGCAGTCTTTCCGGCTTCGAAGCGAGGGCAAAGAGAAGTTGGTGCGGGCGGAGGGACTTGAACCCTCACGGGCCTTGCGGCCCAACGGATTTTCGTACCCGTCTACGGCTTTCGCCGCCCCTGCTGTGTTGCCAGGGTTTGGGGTCTGGACTATCCCTTCACCGTGTCCCGGAAACGTTTCCAGTTTTCAGGTGCTGCCCGTCTAGTCTCTACACCTTCCCAACCGGAAAGCTAATTGCTCCGGCAGGGCTTGGCTCGGGATCGCCACGTTACAGGGTTCCCCGAATTTGAGCAGTTCTGCATCGCCGGTTTCCCGGCGAGCACTCAAGTTTTCCCCAAGTCCGCTGCGTATGCCATTCCGCCACGCCCGCGTGGCTGGCTAACTACAGCTATCTATAATAGAGCAGGTAGTGGCAATTTACACGTCAGTTTGCGAGGTTGATGATCCTGGTGAATTTTAAGTCCCTCATACTTAAGTGTAAGCTATTGCTGTATAACTAGTTATACTCTACTTTTTTTAAATTGTATAAGTAACTGTGTAGATTGTAGCCAGTTCTGAAGCTAACGCTTCCCGCTCCAGACCTCCAGGAAAGCTTACGAATTCCTCGGGACTCGCAATATGATTGGAGCGAAAACGGGGAGCATCTCATGATGGGGGTTCGAGCTAGAGAATTGCTGAACTCTGAGAATACCGGATAAGGAGCAGGGCTGGAACGAACGACTTCAGGAGCAGTCGAGCGGGTCATGGAGGATGAGCGCGTAACGGGAGGGTCTGCTTGTCGCGGTGATGCCCGCGATTCGATACTAGTCGCCTTGTACTGATGGCGCTTCTTCTAGGGAGGAGGTGGGTCCTGGGCTGTTGGTAGTCAGTCGGTACGTTTCTGGAGCGGAACCCAGGGCTTGCCGCCGCGCGTTCCCGTGCTCCAAAAAATCGGAATCGTATCGCTTGGGATGTTGTAATGAAACGAAACCAGAGCCTGGCACCCATGCCACCCCAGTCGGTCTTCACGAGGGTTGTAGAGCGGGCGACCCTCACTGTCCAGAGTCGGATCGCTGGCTAACAGTTCTTCTCCGACTTCTGCAGCCCATTCCATCGCCCTCCGAGCCTCGGCGGTGTCGCGCCAGATCCGACTGGATTCAGAAAAGGCCCGGTCTTCAGATTTGAGAATCTTTGCGGCGATGACTTGACTCAGATGTGCGCCGCTGATCTTTGAACGCAGTAGATCTTGGACTACCTTAATTCCGTCGTCGAAGCCAGCCAGGACCATCAGAAAGACATCTGACTCGGTCAGGAATTTATACTCATCGCGTCGAAAATACCAGTTGATGAAATCCGATGCTTGACCTCCAGTTCCGATGAAATCATCGATGAAGACAAAGGCCGAAGGCCGCCGCAGTCCGTGAGTCTCACCAACGAACTCCGATAAGTCACGGAAGATAACCTTCTCCTTCCCTCCGTACAGCGTTAGATACTCTGGCAATTTCTTGATACCCTGACGGAAATAGTACCTTTGTGACTGGCCGCTTTTCGCTCCATGCCCAAGACCTATGAATGCTGGGTCACGTTTGGCGCTCAGTGGAAGTTGTTGAAAGGCTTGGATCCACTCATGCCGAACCCGCTCCTCGTCGTAGAAGTCAAGAGCATCGAAGAGCAACGATGCGAAACGCCTTTCTGACGGTCTGAACTGCAAAATCCACTCCGCGAATGTTGTCGCGTCCACTTTGTGCGGTAAGAACAAGCCGCGCCAAAAGGCGTCGACCCATCGTGCTGCCGTTGCTCTCCCCAATTGCTCCCCGAGACTCAGAGCGCAGTCCTTTTGGAGTCTGGTGTTCCACGTCGGTCGAAGGTAGTAGTACTCGCCTTTTTCCATCGTCTGAGGCGTTTGAAGGTTCATGTGACGTGGCTCACGGTTCCACAATCGGTTGAGTTTTGCGCTGCGCCTGGGGACTCGTGTTCGTGAACCACGGGCCTCATCAACGGCTTCGATGTCCTCGACGACCACGACGTGTGGCAATCGAAATGACTCCAAGATTTTTCGATGAATTTCGGATGCTTCGCCAAATTCCAGACGGCTAGCGTCTGAGAATTCGGCCAAGAGCGCACTGGCGCGATCGCATGCAGGCAACAGCTTTGAGTTGCGGCGCTCCAAATACCTGCGGACAATCCGAAGCAATTCTTCTGTGCGCAGGTCATCAGAAACGGTTGGCACACGATCCAGTGCAGCGAGTTCCTTCTCGTCGTCGGGTGGGAAGTTATGTCTAAATTGCTCGTAGTCAACGAGCACGTACAGGGCATTCCTCAGATTCTGCGCCAGAATCTGAGCCCAATCGTGACGATCGGAGGTCAACATGAACATGTCGAGGAATCGCGGCAGATTAAAGCTACGAGCTTGTCCTGATGATTTGTCCGGCTCATCAAGCGCCGTGTACTGGAGGAACAGAATCCAGAGCGAGTTATCACCATCGATCACTGACCGGACGCTCGCAGGCACGAGTTGCGCCGCTGCAGCGATGCCACGCACGCGTGTCCACAGAGTCCAGGTGGGAAGCGACACGTTGGTGCTCCGAAGATGTCGTGCTAATGTGTCCAGCGATTCGGTGCTGTCGATACCGGTGAGTACCTGGTCCAGGATCACGCAAGCGATGTGGTTCGCGCGAACCGAGTCGAACCGAAGATCGAGGGTCCCTTGTCGCTCTGGGAAAAGGGCCAACCAGCGTTCGAAAGACGCAGCTGCTTGATTGAAGAGCTTGGCCTTCACAGAGGAGATGGCGTCGATGTAGATATCCTCGGCGGCCAGCTCCTTCGAGCTGTAAAGCGGGTATGTCTGATCGCTGAGATGATCGGCATGTCTGCGGGCTTCGGAGAACGCGCCACGTGCATTCGTGAAATCGGCATCGTGAAGGGCAAGCCATGCTGCCGTGAGATATCTCCAGTACGCAAGGTAGTGCGCGTGGCGAACGCGCAAAGGGGTCGGGTCAAGGGCGGCGGCCGCAGCTCCAGCATTTTCAGCCTCGATCCATCTCGGCAACGCCGCGCGAAAAGCTGAAAAGCCCCCGCCTCGTGCGGCCGCTTGAGCTTCGAATTTGCAGGCGTTGCTCTCAACAAAGAGCCGGTTGAGACAATCCCGTTGCTCCCTGGGTGAGAGGTCTTTGTGCCGACTCCTGCACGCGCGTGCGTCCGATTCGCAGACTTGGGCGCGACAGGCTGCCGGCAATGCCAGAGCAGCTGCGTGCCGAAGCAGTGTAGCCCGTTGCGGTTGACTCAAGCCTTGTTTCTTGAAGGCCTCTTTAGTTAAGCGCTGATATTCGGCGTATGCTAGGGAATTCACTTGAAGATTCCGGCCTTAGTAGGCTGCACGGTCGCGGACTGCCATTTCAGGTTTCCCCGAATTTGAGCAGTTCTGCATCGCCGGTTTCCCGGCGAGCACTCAAGTTTTCCTCAAGTCCGTTGCGTCTGCCATTCCGCCACGCCCGCGTGGCTGGCTATTCACAGCTATCTATCATAAACCAGCCAAACGGGATTTACACGTCAGTTTCCGAGGTCGGAGGTCCTGGTGAATTTTAAGTCCCTTGCGTCTACCAGTTCCGCCACCCCCGCACATGCACCAGAAAGAACTTACCACGCTACTGCCTTTCGCTCAAGCCTTTGCTAGTCATAGCGTATGCTACGCTATTGACCTAGCCTACACATTGCCTGCCGGAAGGCCACCCGCTCTTTCACCACACTCGTGAAACGTCGGCGCGGTCTGAAAGCCTACCTTACAAACTTGATGATCCAAAAAGATGCTGGTTGGTGGAAGGACGGGTTGGGTCCGGCGGGCAACGCGCTCCAACACATGAAGCGCCACGCGGGCCGCTCCCCTGCCCCGGCAATCAGCGCCGGAAGCGCAGGCCTCGCCGTGTTTCGAATGATGGCCAACTCGTTCACCGTAAGGCTTGCTCAAAAAAGTTTCCGACACCAGCGTTTAGCGACCGGCATTTGTCGAGTATGGTCAAGCAAGCTTTAAGAAGCTCGCTGTTGCGCAACGCCACGCCATCGACAAGCTCGGCCTGGTATTTTCCGCCGTGAAATAGGTTATTTCGAACGTCCCGGACCAGTCGCAAGAGGTACCGTTCGTCGGATTCCTTGCTGCGCTTGGAATTCTTTTCCCATCCCACGCTTTTGTCGGATTTCGTGAACATCTGTTTCTTTGGCGGCTCCTGGAGCAAATACGACTTGGCATTTATGAACTCTCTGTCCGTTATGGCGGCAAGCTGTCCGGTGAGCGTGTCAGCGAACCCGTCCCAATCCGGAACCGCATTGTTGTACTGGTCGCCTTTGACGAAGTGTGCTTGCTTGAGCGCGCACTCAAATGCCGAGAACTCTGCGAAGAACTCCAAGACCAACTCACCGTTGCCCCCGGCAAGGGACTGAATCAGGTTGTGGTGGGTACTCACTCCATCAGGCTCCTTCCCACCGACGCTAACACGTTTCCGGGAAAATAGCCAAACATAACGTCCTCTGGGTAATGGCGTCTTTTGACTTGTTGGCGTAAGGTCCGCCTTTAATCGGGGACCCCCTGCCTCGCCGGCAACTCCTTTAGACGCTCTTCCAACTTCCGCACCTTCTGCTCCGCCAGCCAGTGCTTTAGTGGCTCTTCAACTGCACAAATCGCTTGACACTTCATTGCTCCGACACCTATTTCGCAATCGTCAGGCGGCAATGCCCTCAGATGCAGATACGGACGGTGGATTGTCGGCCCGGTGGAGAGTTCAAAATCCGGGTGCATCTTCACGACGTAGACCTGTATCCGCAAACCGCTTGTTTGATTCTCAACTAGCTGCGGAGCAAACGCGCATCTCTCCTCCTCTGTTGAGAACCAGAATTTCCGAAGAATATCCACACAAGCGATGAGCATTTCTGCCTTGCGCGCCCCGAATCGAAAGTGCTCGTCCCACGAACCCACGGGGCCGCCATTCTTAAGCACTTCCACAACAGGCGAGCCTTCGAAGTAGTCTTCTTTGAGCGAAAACTGAGGATTGTCGGCAGTGCCGCGTTCCAACCCTTGACAATGCGAGCAGTAGGCCTTCGGCATGCTCGGGTATTTCGGACATCGCTCCTCGCGGTCTCCCATAATCACCCACCGTTCCCGCCGCAGCCTTTAGACCGGGATTTCCATTATCCACTTTCCGCCGACCCAAAAGACACTTCTGACCGCCGCCCAATGCAACTGTGAGTCGAGTTTGCAGTGCAGGGTGCTCTCGCGGACTACGGAAGGGGGCATTCGTGCCTCTCGCGACCTGAATTAGCGTCGTACTCCTGTAGCCTCGACTAGAGACCAATCCCAGGTCTGATCCGGGCTCAGAAAGAATCCCAACTTCCCGGAGAATTCAGAAATCCCATAAGGTTCCGCATCTCCAGTTAACCGATAGAGGCGCGAAAGGGGTTTGAGGGAGAACATTGTATCCGCATCACCGCTTGCGATGGCAGATAACATCTGATTCTGATATGTGGTTGGAAGCTTCGCAAAGGAACTGGGGTAAACGAGTGATAACACATTGCGCTGGCGCTCTAGGGAAAGTCCTAGGAACTCGGAATCATGTATAACAGAGCTAAAGTCTTTTTTGCCCTTCCCTAAAAGCTTCGAAGGATCGACTTTTGTTGCCACGCTCACAACGATTTCCTTTATCTCCCACTCACTGCCATTGTAGAGAGACACTTTCACGCTACCGTCCAAACTCCATTCGAACTTTTGTGGCAAGTGGAGTTTGGCCAATTCATTGCCTAAAAGCTTGTGTTCTTGTTTTGGACGTTCCTGCCAGCCATTGGGAAAGAGAATCTCAGTCTTGCCTGTCAGCCTGTGAATACGCACCGGAAAGACCGAGGACTCGATATGTATGTGGTCGTACCGATAAAGGGTCGGCCAAACGAACCACAACATCGGGCCGCCGACCACAAGGCTCATCACTAAGAGAAACAGCCAACCCCTAACTCCCCTGTATTTCTTTTCGGGCAAGTGTGCGGCTTCTACGCTTGCGCGGTTGTATGGAAAAGTCATGATTCGCTCACGAGGCACACGGCAACCCCGAGTACAATTTCCAAACCTATGCGGAGGATCACGACATGTTCATATACACCCGGCGACAGCAATTTGCAAGGGGCCGTGAGATTTCAAATTTTCAGCTTCCGTCAGACCGCGCCGGGGACCCATCTAGGGACCTTTTTCCTCGGGCACGAAGCCTAAACTCCCGGCGGAAAACTGCGTAGGATGACGACCAGTTGCGAAGATTTGGCTCAGGATGCGTCCAACTGGACAGGCTATGGGAAAAGACCGATTGGGGAATTTGCCCCACGTGCGCATTGGCACTGTAACGGAAAATGTAGCAGGTGGCTGCTTAGTTGGGGTTGTAGGCGGTTGTACAGAATTCGCGCTTTCCCTTTAGTTCCAAGGGCCTAATAAATCATGCAATATGTACTACATGGATTTTAGGTCCCTTGCGTCTACCACTTCTGCCACCCCCGCACATGCTACGGAAAGAACCTAGCACGCTAACCTTTTTCACTCAAGCACCCGTTCCATATGTCCGCACGGTGCACGACATAGAAGTTGAGAGTGGAGGTCTTTTGATGGTCCCTCACGTCCGTCCTCGCGTAGCGTGAGGGTAGACGGCCGGCTGCTGAACCCCATGTCATTCCGAGCGCAGCGAGGAATCTCGCTCTGGGCCGGGCCGATCGCGCTTGGGGGTGGCCGGAAGAGGCTGGGCTGCCGGCGTTGAAGACACTCCGTACGGGGGTGACTCGCGACTTGGTTTTTTGGACGCCGCTTCCGTTGAAGCTCAAGGCGGGGCAGACTCGGCGCAGGCGGAACAAACAGCCAGAGCGAGATTCCTCGCTGCGCTCGGAATGACAGTACCGAAGCCTACTTTACAAACTTGATGATCCCAAAAGATGCCGGTTGGCGGAAGGACTTGTTAGGTCCGGCGGGCAACGGGCTCCAACACATAAAGCGCCTCCGGCAGCACGAGTTGGCCTGTCATCGCGCTTTGATTTCGGTCCAGTACCGATCGTAAAGCTGCGCGACGGAGCCGATATCGCGCATGAACTCGCAATGGACCAGGGACGCGGCGTTGGGAAAGACGGCGGGATTGCGCAGGAGCCAGGGTTCGATAGCTTTCTGATCGTATCGATTGGGAGTGTTAAAACCCGAATCGTTGACGAAGAGCGCGGCGACCTCGGGACGGTGGAAATAGTTGATGAACGCTTCCGCCAGTTCCTTGTGCAGAGCCTGGCGCGGGATGCAGGTGCAATCGACGGAAATCGTGCAGCCTTCTTTGGGAATAATGTACCGGAGGTTCGGCTCATCGCGCATCACGAAGGTCATGTTGCCGTTGTACGCTTGCGCGATCCAGGCATCCCCGGCGACGAGGTCCTCCTGGAAGTTGGAGCTGTTATAGCCCTTCACGAGAGGTTTCTCGCCGAGAAGCAGATCGCGGGCCCGCCGGATTTCATCCGGGTTGGTGGAATTGAGCGAATAGCCAAGCTTCTTGAGGGCCATGCCGAAGACTTCGCGCGTATCGTCGAGCAGAAGGATGTGGCCGGAGTAACGAGAATCGAACAACACCGACCAGCTCTCCACATTCTCCTTGACCAGATCGGCGCGGTAGGCGAGGCCCGTGGTCCCCCAAGCGTACGGCACCGAATAATTGTTCTGGGGATCGAAGGGAAGTCCCAGG
>Ga0208692_1001150_pt1 | contig 15668 bp, 14 predicted proteins | sample June2015DPH_20_1_3_FD_184721 | JGI IMG/M metagenome (GOLD analysis project Ga0208692, IMG submission 184721) | Peatland microbial communities from SPRUCE experiment site at the Marcell Experimental Forest, Minnesota, USA - June2015DPH_20_100... | ecosystem: Environmental > Terrestrial > Soil >...
TGGATGACTCTTGCCACGCTGGGGCTGACCATGGGGTTGAGATCCGAGGCAGGCGGCGGAATGTGGTGGAGAATGGCCTGGAAAATGTCGCGGTCCGATGCACCTTCAAATGGCCGGCGTCGGGTCAAAGTCTCAAAGGCCACCACCCCCAGGGAGAAGATGTCGGAAAGAGGGGAAGGAGGCTTCATCTCGACTTGTTCCGGCGCCATGTAAAGCAACGTGCCCTTCAGACCCGTGCGCGAGCGACTGTCCGCCACATGCGCCATTCCGAAGTCGATAATCTTCACCGAATCGTCTTCCAACACGATGATGTTGTTGGGCTTGATGTCGCGGTGGATGAGTCCCTTTTCATGTGCGGCGTGCAGTCCCCGGCAAGTTTGAGAAATGATGTCGACCGCACGTTCCACTGTCAAGCGATGGCTGGCCGTCTTGATCAACTGGCCCAACGAAAATCCCGGCAGCAGCGGCATGATGAAGTAGGGTCTCTCGGCCCCTTCGACTACAAACTCACCGATATCGATGATCTCCACAATGTTGGGATGGTTGATGTGGGCAAGAACTTCGTATTCACGGTGGAAGAGTTGCAGAGCCTCCGGATCGGAGACATCCAGCAAGGTCTTGATGGCCACATCGCGCCGCAAGACGGAATCGAAGGCCTTGTAGACCACTCCCATCCCGCCCTTGCCGAGGATCTCGTTTATCTGATATCGCCCTTTAATAATCGTTGGAGTGTCCATTTTTCGTTACCCCGCACAAGATGGTGGGTGTTCGGGCTTTGGAGTGCGGCAGCTTGCTGCCGCTTTCGCTCAGGCCAGCTTGCTGGCCGTGCACTGGAGCGCGGTACATGGGCAGGTGAGGCGCGAGCGAGCTCGCTGAATGAAAGCGGCAGCAAGCTGCCGCACTCCAAAGCGCCCCTATCTTCCAAAAAACTTCTCCAGCTTCTCGATTTCTCGCTCCGCCAGATCCATATACTTCTTGGCGGCCTCAGGCGAACGAGCTTTAAGTGCTGCGTCAGCGTTGTCCATATACCGTTCCATACTGCTCGAGGACGCTGAGATGTCCTGACGAAGTGAAAAGCCAGCGCGTTCCTGTTGTTGGCGAAGATGTTCGACGCTGTCTTTCACGGCATTGGCACGCCCGGCGAGAGGTGTCATACGATCTTCCAGCTCCTCGAGTTCCCTGGCGGCCGCAGCGTCCCGCGCCGCAGCTTGTCTGGCTTGGCTGGAAGGAGCTGCCGCTTCACCAAGCGTCTGTCCTGCTTGTCCACCCGCCTGATTAATCTGTCCATTATGAGCCGTCTTTTCGCCTTGTGAAGCTCGGGCCAAGCGCTTCTTAGAACCGCCCGCAGGGGGCGTTTGCGCCATGGGGTTGTTTGATCCCTGCAATTGTTCGGAGGGCTGACCTGGCTGGCCTGCTGTCGTCGCCCCCTGCGACGCCGAAGCCACAGGTGGCGGCGCTGGTTCGGAGACGGACGCCGCTGGCTGTTCCTGGTTCGTGCCAACATTCGCCGGCTGGGTAAGAGGAGAGGACGGGCTCGTCGCTGTAGGCGCCGTTTGCTGCGTGGCTTGCCCAACTCCTCCAGCCTTTGCTTTGAACAGGCGCGGCAACTGCGTTGCGGCTAGCACGATCACCACAATCGCGACCAACGCCCCTAAGGTCATGTAAAGGCCGCGATAGCTCCTGGAGGCTGCCGGAGGTGGAACCACTTGAGGTTGAGACGGCGGCGTGGGAGCTTGGGACGGCTTCGTAGGCTGGAGTTGCGCACCAGCCGGTTGGCCGGGATGCGCCCCTAAAAGGCTCGTCGCGGAAAACGGTGTGCTCGGCGTGGCAGGCTGTCCAGCCAGGCCTGGCATAGCTGCCTGGGCAGATGCAATGGATAAGCTGGTGAGCCCACCCGTTACACTCTGCAATGCGGAACGGAAGGCTTCCGCCGATTGGAAACGTTTTGCCGGGTCCTTCTCAAGCGCAATCATGATGATGTCATTCAGTGCTTTGGGCAATTCGGGTTGAATATCGATCGGGGGCAAGGGAGCTTTCTGCAACTGGGCCACCATCAGGTCGTAATCACTATTGCCTTTGAAGGGGCGAGATCCAGTCACCATCTCATAGAGCGACACGCCAACCGAGTAGAGATCGGATCGGGGGTCGAGGTCAGTGCCCTGGACCTGCTCGGGAGGCATGTAGTAAAGCGAACCCAAGGTCGTGCCGGTCATGGTCAGCTTGCGATCCGTCTTCGATTTCGCAATCCCAAAATCCATCAGCTTTATGACGTTTTCAGGAGTCAGCATCATATTGGCGGGCTTGATGTCCCGATGTATGACCCCCTGCGAATGAGCATAGCCGAGGGCAGATAGCACTTGGCAGGCATAGTCAATCGCATCACGGAGGGGAACCGGCCCGTTTCTCAGTTTCTCTTCAAGCGATGTGCCCTCGACGAACTCCATAATCATCAGGAGTTGATTCTGCAAGCGAAAAGCTGTGCGAAGCCCGGCAATGTTGGGATGATTCAGACTCGCCAGCACTTTGATTTCACGAACAAAGCGGTCGGCCAGATCAGGCTCGTTGGCAAGGTCCGGCAGCAGAACTTTCATCGCGTCGATGCGGTCGGATATCAAATTCTTGACCTTGTATACCCTCCCCATGCCGCCGGCGCCTAATACGCCGATGATCTGATAGTCCCCAATCTTGTCGCCAATTTGATAACTCATGGCTCGCCTCCTGTGACCAATATCCTTTATTGATAATTCCCGACCGTGGCACCCACAAGTGTAGGGACACGCCATGGCGTGTCCCTACCTTGTGTCGTTATTGAGAATTCCGCACGGCGTCGCCCACTTTGGGCGCTTGTCCCGCGTAACTCCCCGTGGAAGAGGTCTCATCCGCCTCGGTAATCGTCACATCGCCTAGTCGGGTCTCAATTGTCTTCAGGACCTTTCCTGTGGCAGGGTCGCGGATTTCCTTGCCTTTGCGGAAAACCCCCAAGTGGTCGCCGACCTTGACACCGGCCTTGGTGCCCACGTTCATAATCAAGGTATTACCCGTAACATCGGCAACCAAACCTGAAACCACGACTTTAACGGTGGGCAGCGAGTCAGCTTTGCCGTCAAGTTGTTGGCCCAAGTTGGCGACCGCGGCATTCACCGCTTCGCCGAGGATGCTGTTGGCAAAATTGCTGCTGCCCATGTCGACCTGCCCGCCTCCGCCACCGCTCCAGCCTCCACCTCCGCCACCGAGCTTAAAGCCGCCGCGCTTCGATTCTCCGGTGCCCGTCACCACCGCCAGAATTTCCGCCGTGTTAATGTCGATCAGCTTGGCGGTCACGTTCACCACGGCTTTGGACTCATTCTTGCCGACTCCGCCGAGGCCAAACCTTCCCAGACCATAGCCGCCACCGCCCACCCCGATATGCTTATCGTCGCGGCCAAACTGAGTGATGCTTCCGGTAATGATGGCGCTCACGCCCAAAATGCGGCCGATTTTGGCGGCGGATGTAGGATCGACGCGGTCGCTGTTAGAGAAATTCTGTTCTTTAAGGATCTTATCCATGGCGTTGCGGTCGATCACCCGATACTTGGCGTCCTGAACAAGCTTCTGTTCCAGGAGGAGAGAAATGCCTTTACCCACGTCCTGGTCGGTGCCAAAGTACGCCTGCACCGCCGAACGCACCGTGCCATAATCAAAATCCAAAACTGCCACGAGCTTCTTGTCCTGCGCCCAGCCGGACGGCACTAGCGCTAACATTAGAAAAGTGATTCCAAAAAGCTTTTTCATTTTGTGTCCCCCCTGAGAAGGATTGGAGATTTGTAAGGGATCAGGGTATGCATTTCCGGATTTCGTACCCAGGAAAGTGCTCCCCTATTCCCGCTTCCTCTGTCCGCTGTGAACCGAATTCGGACTCTTGAGATCACACGCCCCCCGCGTCTCGATGCAGAGGCAAGGAAGGTCCAGGCCGCTGCCAGACTACTGCCAGGTTACTGATAGTTCTGCGCGGCCTGCGCCTCAGTTTGATCGGCCTGCTGCTGCTGCGCCTGGAGTTGGTCCGCTGCCGCAGAGTCCGGCGTCGGCGGTGGAACCTCTCCGTTCGTCGTAGCGGTGTCGGGAGCCTTCGGCAGACCGCCCGTGCCGCCCTTGTCGGCCAGCGTCTTCAGTCCGGCATCAAGCTGTTCCCGGAACTGATTGTGCATTTCCTGGAGGTCCTGGACGCCGATCGCCACGGTCTGGCCGTTGGCGCAATCCCCCCTCTTGCTGCTCTGGACGCTGGCGGTAACGTTCTGGTTATCGTCCGGCGTGTCCGCGAGCCGCATCACCACGTCCCCGGGAGTCAGGTTGCATTCCTGGCCGCTATCGGGCGCCGTGACGTCGAGATTGGTCGCCACCACGAAAACACGCTCGGCCGGATTCAGCGCGTCCGGCACTTGATCGCTGCTCGGTGCGGCTTGGGGATTGGCAGCCCCAGCCCTTTCGTCCGCGAGTTGCCGTTGCACCTCGTCGGCGATCGCCTGTTTCACTTCGGGAGTCAGTGGGGTCTGGTTGCCAGCCGCCGGACCACCATAGCCCTGCTCTCCGGATTCTTCGGCTGGCGCTTGGCCCGCCCCGCCGCCCGCGGCCGCCATGGCATCGAGTCTGGCCTGGTACGCAGCCTGCAAATTAGCCGCGATCAGGTAGTCTGTGAGCCATAGCGAGGCGGAGGCGTACACGGGATACGGCGTAAAGAAGCCCCCATAGAACCCAAACCAGGGCGTGCCAGCCCAGCCCCAGGCTGCCGGGCCGTAGTAAACCGGCGCCACCCACGGATTGTAGGCCCAACCGTAAAAGCGCGGGTGGTAGTAGTAGCCCGGAGCGTAGCCGTAGTAACGCACGCCGCGGTAATCGTACCCACGGTAGACCCGTGCATAAGAGCGCCCGCCGACCACGTAGGTCCGCTGATAATACGCCCTGCCGCCGCGGTTGAAATATGGACGCTGCACGTAGCCCCCGCGGCGCCCCGTGCTCACGATGGTGCGGCCATTGCGCTCGGCCACGATGGTTCGCCCACCGCGAAGTCCATGATTGATCGTCATCCCATTGGCATGGACCGTTGCCACCCGCCCACCGGGACGAAAAGTGGCGCTGGCGGGGTGTCCGGAGTGATCGGTGAAGGTTCTGGTGGTGATTCTGGAACCGGGATGCGCCATGCCACCCCCTGCGCTGAGGTTCGTACCACCCCGTGTGCCGACGTTCGTACCACCCCGCGTGCCGAGGTTCGTGCCCACCCCTGTGGGTCTGTTGCCCACCCCCGTGACGGGTCTGTTGCCCGCTCCCGTGATGGGTCTGTTGCCCATCCCTGTGATGGGTTTGTTGCCCATCCCTGTGGCGGGTTGGTTGCCCATCCCTGTGATGGGTCTGTTGCCCACCCCTGTGGCGGGTCTGTTGCCCATCCCTGTGATGGGTCTGTTGCCCATCCCCGTGGTGGGTTGGTTGCCCATCCCTGTTATCGGTCTGTTGCCCACTCCGGTGATGGGTCTGTTGCCCACACCTGTGATGGGTCTGTTGCCCATCCCTGTGATGGGTCTGTTGCCCACCCCTGTGATGGGTCTGTTGCCCACCCCTGTGGCGGGTCTGTTGCCCATCCCTGTGGCGGGTCTGTTGCCCATCCCTGTGATGGGTCTGTTGCCCAGCCCTGTGGTTGGGCCGTGTGTCCCCTGTGTCGCAGGCTGAGTGCGGACGTGCGTTATCCCACCATCGGTAGACACGTGTGAGCCCGCCCCTCCGGTGGTGGGTCCGTGTGAGCCCGCCCCTGTGGTGGGTCTGTTAACTACCCCTGTATTTGTTCTATTAAATGCCGGGGCAGGTCGGCTCGGCGCCGACCTGGGTGCCGGGGCAGCCTTCACTTGCGGGGCGGGTCTGGAAGGCGCGGTGGTCATCTTCTGGGTCTTCTTCTGGTCGCCCCAAGCGAGCGCAGAAAAGATTAGCAGGACCAAAAGTACCGTCGAGTTTTTCAGGGTCCTTTTGTTTGGCATGTTTAACCTCCTCACGATCTCTTATTCGTCTGAGTCATTTCTTTGCGACTTCACTGGCCAAAACGTAATCGAATTAGAAATTCCATATTATCATGCTGATAGTAGTGGACTTTTTATTTCTGAGACTCCGGTTGTCCAGTCTGGTCGGACGCCTTCTCATAAACCGCAGTAGCCGTAGGCCACATATCGAGAAGCTGGCTGCGGCCAAAATCCACCCTTCCTCCGGCTCCCGGCGTGTGGGCGCTCATTATGCCGCGTCCATCCTTCAATGTGTAGCGGACTCCCTGAATAACCAGGTCCGTAACTGCGAGCGAGGTCCGGCCTTGGTTCCTCGATCCTACCCCGATGACCTCCGCGCCACGGTCGAGAGGAACCGGTCCAGGCTGAGCAACCGGAAGCAACAATTTTCCGTGGAATTGAAAACTTCCGTCCGGCTTGGGACTGATCGAACTCAGCACAATCAAGAGGCGACCGGCGGGGTCAAGCCAGAGCGTAGGCGGAACACTGATAGCTGCCGCCGACGCTGCGTGCCGCGGAAGGGAGAGTGGCGCAGGGAGACTTTTAGCTGCATACGCAGTAACGCCAGGCTGGGGGGATGCCATTGGCCTGCTCAATGCTGGAGCCGTCGGACGAGCCACACCTCTAGGAGTCGGATTCGGAGTCGATGGCACCGTGGCCTGTGCAGTCTCAGTTGGGAGATTGTGGTCCGCCGGGGCAGCGGTTAAGGCTGGCGCGGCCGGCGCTCCTGGCCCGCCCACCTCAGGTCTATTGGGGCTTTCTGCGCTTGAAGGAAAGTTGTCCCCAGCCTTCGGCAAGCCCTCCTCCTGTGGCGTTGTTTTTGGCTTCTCCGTGCTTTTCTCGGGCGGCTGCGCAGCCTGCTCGGCTCCTCCAGCCTTTGCTTTGAACAGGCGCGGCAATTGCATTGCCCCCAGCGCGATCACAACAATCGCAACCAGCGCCCCTACGGTCATGTAAAGGCCGCGATAGCTCCTGGAGGTTGCCGGAGGCGGAACCACTTGAGGTCGAGACGGCGGCATGGCAGCTTGGGACGGTTTCGTAGGCTGGAGTTGCGCACCAGCCAGTTGGCCAGGATACGCCCCTAAAACGCCTGTCGCGGAAAGCGCCGCGCTCGGCGTGGCAGGCTGTCCAGCCAAGCCTGGCATAACAGCCTGGGCAGATGCAATGGGCAAGCTGGTGAGCCCACCCGTTACACTCTGCAATGCGAAACGGAAGGCTTCCGCCGATTGGAAACGTTTTGCCGGGTCCTTCTCAAGCGCAATCATGATGATGTCATTCAGTGCTTTGGGCAATTCGGGTTGAATATCGATGGGGGGCAAGGGAGCTTTCTGCAACTGGGCCACCATCAGGTCGTGATCACTATTGCCTTTGAAGGGGCGAGATCCAGTCACCATCTCATAGAGCGACACGCCAACCGAGTAGAGATCCGATCGGGGGTCGAGGTCAGTGCCCTGGACCTGCTCGGGAGGCATGTAGTAAAGCGAACCCAAGGTAGTGCCGGTCATGGTCAGCTTGCGATCCGTCTTCGATTTCGCAATCCCAAAGTCCATCAGCTTTATGACGTTTTCAGGAGTCAGCATCATATTGGCAGGCTTGATGTCCCGATGAATGACTCCATGCGAGTGCGCATAGCCGAGAGCGGATAGCACTTGGGAGACATAATCGATCGCATCATGGAGGGGAAACGGCCCGTTTCTCAGTTTGTCCTCAAGCGTAGTGCCGTCCACGAACTCCATAATCATCAGAAGTTGATTCTCCAAGCGAAGAGCAGTGTGGAGCCCGGCAATGTTGGGATGATTCAGACTCGCCAGCACTTTGATTTCGCGAAGAAAGCGGTCGGCCAGATCAGGCTCGTGGGCAAGGTCCGGCAGCAGAACTTTCATCGCGTCGATGCGGTCGGATATCATATTCTTGACCTTGTATACCCTTCCCATGCCGCCGGCGCCTAATACGCCGATGATCTGATAGTCCCCAATCTTGTCGCCAACTTGAAAACTCATGGCTCGCTTCCTGCGCCCAATATCCTTTTATTGAGAATTCCGGACGGCGTCGCCCACTTTGGTGGTTCTTCCACCATATGTCCCGGTCGAAGAAGCATCTTCCACTTCGGTGATCGTCACGTCTCCAAGCTTGGTTTTGAGATCAGACGCCCCCCGCGTTTCGATGCAGAGGCGAGGAAGTACAAATGTAAAAGCGCCGCACCGCTCAAGAAAGGTCTGAGCCTGGCCCTCCTCCATCAACGCATTTCCAGTGCCCGAATGGGTTGCCTAGTCAACGAGGGAAAACTCCTGCACCCCGCTTGTTCCTGCCAACAGGCCGCAAGCCTCGCTTCGAAATCCAGCTCCCATCCCTTGCAAGGACCAGAATTCGTGGTGGGAGGCACCATACAGCACACTTTTCCCCTCTGTTGTTATCAGCTCGATGACAAAATCTTACCACTTCCCGGAGTTGGAAACAAGAACATGTGCCAGGATATGCGCCGAAAAATCGGAGGGGAACAGAGGCCAGGATGTGCGGAAGGACCCAACTCGTGATACCTACCCGGTGAGGACTGTCGGACAACAAGGTGGAAGAATGGGGCCGCCGATGTGAGGCACAACTCCGGTCACCATGGGGCATACGTGCATGTCACCTACCCTGGCCGCAGGCATTCCCATTGTTCGCCTCCCCATCCATGCGCCGCAGCGCTTTGGCGCGTCGGCGACCGCTCAGCGCTACTCGAAGTTCGCAGCGTGGGGGCGAGCGCTACAAAACGTAGCGCTGACCCCGCAGGGCGGGGTCAGCACGTCGCGCACGCGCGAAGAATGCCGAGCTAAAGGTCGGCGCTACATGTTCAGAAGTCCTTGAATGTTAATATACACATTAGGGCTATCATGTTAAGAGATGAAGAGTAAGGTAAACTGCGCCTAACTCTGCGGCCCTTCCCATTGCGCTAATGCCTCGGGCGGTCGAATCTTCCTGCCTTTCCGCTGCCGCGATTTCAAATCCGTGTGCGCTCATCGGCGGGCAGCAACACCCGGTCCACCGATAAGCCGCTCGGAGTAGTAGGCGCGTGGTTTAAGCTTCCCTGTAAAGAATAGGGCATGCCAGTGGTCAGGCAAAAACACCCAGGCGGCGAGCAAGAACCCTTGTTCCGCGCGACGCTCGTCGAGAACGCGCGCGCCACGCAGGAGAACTCTGATTCTGAGAGAATTCGCCGCCGTGCCAACAGCCGGCAGGTGATAAAGAACCAACGATCGGACACCACCAGGCGCCGAAGACCTGACATGCGCCCACTATAATCCTTGGCCCCACCTCCGATCGTCTCAATTCAATCCGCAGCGAAATGAAGAGCCGCGGAGTAAGGCAATCGGCACCTAAATCCGCGCTACCCGCTTTGCGTTGCAGGGGATTGCGAATATGCACTTGCCCATGCCTAAGAGCCGCAGTTCTTGAAAGGCGCGGTCGCTGCTTACGTTGCGGGCATGAGAATACGTAGCGATCTACGGACAGACGGCACTGAATTGCTTCTCCAAAATCGCCCGTCCGACCGGGTTATCTTTATTGAGCGCGTCGATGAGCGCAGCATAAAACTCGCGAGCCAATTGAGCACCAATGTGAAACTCTTGCCCCACAGTTCGCCCGCCTGTTGTGCGCACGACAGAAAAGGATAGCAGTTCGTGCGTCCCTGCAACGTCCGCTCCCGTCAGCAACGGCTTTAGTGCGCTCAGCATGCGCCGAAACTCCTCCGCTTCGACTGCGAAGTGGGACGTGTAAGGCGATCTATCGTTGGTGTAGGGCCGGTGCATCCTCTGAACCCGCAGAAAATCTTCCATGGCGGGCTCATGTCCTCGCGAGTAAAAGATGACGGTGCCGATCGGCTTGGTTTGCTCGCCAAGATACGTGATCTTTGCCCCGGCCGATGTTAATTGTTCGGCGGCGGCGTCCAAAATCGATTCAGCCATTGTTGTTCTCCTAATTTCTGCGTCGCTCCGACGCGGCAGGGGTGCGATCAGGATTGAGCCGACGAACACGCAAGTCACAAAACTTAGGTGCATGGCGTGAATTTCCTGTCCGGGTCCGCGTTGAATTTGTCGAAGGCTCCTTTCTGGTCTTTTGACGGGCCCTTGGCGACATTCTTGTTGAGGATTTTGGAGTGTCCATCGTTCCCTGCCTTGTGATCCTTGTACGTCTTCGTGTATTGCCACGAGACGCCCTCGTACCATTTCCCGCAGTCGGGGCCTTTCATGCACCACGCGTAAGTTACAAACTCATATCGAACAGACTTCCACCCAGTCGGATTGTTTTTCTTATCGTAAAAACCCTTATCGCCTCCGCCGGTCCTTGGAGCATCCCACATGGTCGCGTTCGTGGAACCGCCGTTCTTGCTGCCGTCCCCCTTCCCTTGCTGATAATCAGGTGTTTTTTCGCCTGGGAGGCAATCGACCACCCATCCCTTGGCTGTGATGTCCCGCTTATGCTTGTATGCGGTCGATGCGTAGTCAGCAGCATTAATTACCTTGCCATCGGCATGATAGCGCATGAATTGGACGTGGACGATTTTTTCGCAGTTGGTGACTTTCTTCGACTGGCTCGGATCGAAGATAATATCGATCTCGTTCCCATTCTTCGTCGCGCTTTTGTCCCCGGCCGGCTTGCCCTTGCACTGTTCGACTGTGCTGCCAACAGAGTTGGGGCCAAACTGCGAATCGGCTTGCCCAATAGCTCCCGCAAAATCCGGCATATTCAATCCTCGCTCGGCGACTGTAAGGCGCCATGATGGCCAACCGCATCACACAGACGTGCTATCCGGGCCGCAGGGTCTTCAACTGAGTCATCGGTCAGAATCTCATGCGCCCAGGGGAGCTGCGGATCACGATCGAAATGCGAGCCCAACGAAAGCATGACGTCGATATACTTGCAGACGTCGGACTCCGCAATGATTCCGTAATTGCCTGCGCTCTTAATACCGTAATGAACTGTCTCGCGTAGCTCCTTCTCGCCCGCAGACTTGCATTGCTCCGGAAAGAATTTGTTGAGGTGAACGATCATTCGGTCCTCGAATTTCTTGACCTCAGCCTTGGAGAAAGCGGCCATGTCCTGCCTTTGGCGGCGAACCGAACTGCTCGCGCGAGACCGTGGCCTGTCCGCCGCTTTTCGCCTCCGATTGAGAGGCCAGCGGGGACATTCCCAGGCCCGCCCCCTGGCCGTAATTCAAATATAAGAGCAAGATCTCCGGTCTGTCATCTGCCGCGGGGTAGTAGTTCGCAGGTCCGAAGAACTGGCTGGTTTCTTCCGGCGTGCAGGTGGGCAGCTAGGCGCGCATTACGTGCGAGTCGTAAAAGCGAAAGTACACCTGCTTGCGTCTCCCCTACTTTCTCGCCTCCAGCGAGTCAAGCCTTCGGGCTGTTCGTGGCGAGTTGTCAGCATGGTTCAATCACCGTAGAGTCACCGGCGGTTGGGTTTTTTCCACCGAGGAGGCAGCCGCACCCCCTCCGGCGGGCGTTTCGGACGGCGCCAAACGCCGGATATGCGATTTCATTCCCGTCTCTTGTCGGACAAATTCCAGTAGTGATTCCGGTTTCTCGTCCTCGGCCGCGAACCGCCAGACAGGTCCAAAGAACTGGTAGATTTCTTCCGGCGTGCACGTCGGCAGATAGACGCGCAGTACCCGCGGATCATAGAAGCGAAAGTACACCTGGCCGCCGTCCGGCATGTTCACCATCAGGAAGTGGCGGAAGTGGTGGCGAACTTCATGAAACGGCAAATTGCATGTAAGGTAGATGCCCCAGCTCTTGCCCCAGCCCTTGCTGACCAGCTTCTCCAGCAGCTTCGACCACGGAGGCAAGCCGACCAAGTAGGGAGCAAAGAGCGTAAGTTCGGCTTTTGACCGACCCTCGTAGAGCGACTCGTATTGTGCTCCGCCCTCGAGCATTCCGGCTGCAGGGGGTTGGAATGTCGCGCCGGCAGCGCCGGGATTCTGTGCCTCCCGAGACTTTCGGGCTTCCTCTTTGGCCTCAGCAAGCAGTTTGTAGATATCGAGTGAGCGGGCGCCGTCGAGTATGGCATAGAGCGGTTGGAAGTCCTCACGCAGAATCCCCAGCAATCGCTCTTGCAGGGTGGGTGCAGGGGCTGCCGGCACGCTGGGGGGAGGTACAACCGCGGGCGGTTCGGGCAGCGCACTCTCGATGGGCGCGAGGGGCAGCGGCGCCCTGAGCTCCGCGGGGCTTAGGAAGGGCAGCGAGGCGGCTTGGGCTGCGGCAGAGGGGACCGCCCAGGGCTGATGGCGCTCGATGTGGACGATAAAAGTCATTTCCCCGGCCGTGATTTCGTCCCCTTCCTTAAGGACTGCGTCACTCACTCGCCGGCCGTTTACCCAGGTCCCATTGCTGCTGTTCAAATCTTGAATCCGGCCCGTGTCTGCGTCGCATTCAATGGAAAAGTGCAACCGCGATATGAGGGGGTCATGGGGGAAGACAAACTCCGCCGGACTCCTCCGCCCGATGCGGGCGGGGGCGCCCTGCTCAATGACTATTTCCCTCCCGGAATCCGATCCGGCCCGGATTTTAAGGACCAGCCGCATTGGATCTAGGCCCCAAGAGCAGATAAGTAACCGCGCGCTTCGTTCCGACTCAATTTAGGCAGCAGAACCTGCCGCACTGGTTAGGCCCTCTCAACCCGGGCAGGGCTTGATGAAGGGTGTTCCATTCTGTGCGCTCGAGGCCAGCGCCTGCGCCGCTACTGCCCCACCGACCAGAGGAGGAACCACTACCGCCACCGGCGAGCCCATGCCGACCTCGCCGATCATCACCGTCATCTCTCCCATGATGATCGGGTTGACCGGGCCCATAGCCAACCCCGGCTTTTCCACTACGATATCCCCCAGTCGGCAAGCCATCATGTTGTTGATAAGCACCGTGGGACTCCCCATCATGACAGAACCAACCCCATCTGCACCGCTAATACTGACGGCCGGACAGGCATGCTGGTCGATCATGGCTCGCCAAGCAGGAAGACCGCCAATAATCACATTGGTGCTTCCCGGCCCGGGGGAGAGCGGCGCACCGTGCGTGGTCGGATCGGTTACGCGTGCGGCTGGAGGCATATGAAAAACAGTTTTCAGTCGTCAGTGGTCAGTCAAGAAGCCACGCAACATTCCGCACGAACCCGCTGAGTATTGCGTTGCGCATCTTGCTTCTGACTTCTGATTCTGGGCTCCTGACTTCTGACTCCCTTTATCAGCTACAACTTCGTGCCCTTGCTGCCGTCGTCGGCGGTGTCGGGATCGGTCGGATCTTCTGGTGAATCCGGACTCGCATCTGGAGCTGACCCAGCCGCACCGCCGCTGTTGATCAGCACCATAGTCCCCTGGATCGTAACACCAGCGGGGCCGATATCTACGAAGCCGCCCGGACCCTTAAGCGAGAGTTGCATGCCCGCTTCGATGATGACGGTCATGCCCCCTTTCAGGTGAATGGTCTGACCGGCTTCCATAGCATGCGTCATACCCACTTTTTCGTTGCGCGACTGGCCCACCTGGAGTGATAAATTGCCGCCCACGTGCTGCTTCTGGTCGCCGCCCACATCCAGAGACATATTCCCTTCGATTTTCTCGTTTTGCTTGCCTTTAACATGCAGGTGCTTGTCCGCGTTCACCAGCTCCAATTGGCTGGCGTTGACGATCAGGTGGCGGTTGTTGCCGATGTATTCGCGCGAGTCGTTCTCCACGCGGTGGTCCATGTCTTTCTCGGCATTGACGAAGATCTGCTCGCTTCCCTTGAGGTCTTCGAAGCGGATCTCATTGTAATTCGCGGTTCCGCCTCCCTTCGAGCTGCGCGACTGGAAGGTGCTTCGCGTCTGCATGTCCGGCAGCGTGTAAGGCGGCATCTGTTCGGCGTTGTACACTCGACCTGTAATCAGAGGTTGATCGGGATCGCTTTCCAGGAAGTCGACGATGACCTCCTGGCCAATGCGAGGTAGGAACACTGCTCCCCAGTTCTTGCCTGCCCAAGGCTGCGACACACGTATCCAGCAGGAACTGTTCTCATTTTTCTTTCCGAGCCGGTCCCAGAAAAACTGCACCTTAACGCGGCCGTACTTATCCGAGTAGATCTCCTCACCGCTTGGGCCAGTGACCACTGCGGGCTGGAGTCCTTTGACGGTGGGCCGCGGCGTTATGCGCAAAGGGCGGAAAGGAACTGAAAGAGGAATGCACGTGAAGGTATTCGAGTAAGACTCCCCTTCTCCAGCTCTCGACGAAGGGTAGGCGTCGGTCACCGCGGTGTGCTGTATCTCCGTCAGGACGTAATCTGTGTTCATGTCCTTGCGAGGATGCTCTTCCAAGGTAAACTTACAGCCGCTGACAAACATACGGCATCGGCTCATTCCATGAGCAACCAGGTGTTCGGCTTCTTCCTCCTGCATTCGGACTCTAGCTAGAGACTCTCCAGCCCCCTTGGTCAGATACTCTCCCGGGTAGTCGTAAATCTCGAATTTGCTGTTTCCGCCGACCTCATCAACCGTTGGCTCGTTGACCATCAAATTGGTGCTCGGTGTTTGAAAATTGTAGTCCTCCAGGGAGTATTTCCCAGTGCGCAGTTCCTGCTCGATCTGCCACTCGGTTATGACATCCTCCTGCGGCCCCCCCGAAACCGTGACATAGCGAACACTGCTTTGTCCCGGGCAGGGACTGTGGGCAGTGGAAGCGTCCGCCAGCACCAGGGTATGTTTCCCCTGCTCATGCTTGAAAAAGTAGAAAATTCCATATTCTTCCATCAACCGGGAAACAAAGTTGAAGTCCGACTCCCGATATTGGACACAATACTCTCGCGGATCATAAGAACCTTGCAGTGAGTTCGTGTAGTCATTGAAACCCAGGTCGCTGAACACCTTGGTAATAATGTCGGGAATAGTCTTGTTTTGGAAAATGCGACAATCTGCATTTCGGGTCAGAAACCAAAGCCAGGGCACCATTTCGGCACTGTACGACGTAAACTGTTCTTCAGTCGCATACTGCGCAAAGCGGCTGATGACGCCATTGAGGTACCGATAGGATTCGTCGGGTTGTTTCAAAGAGATGGTCACGTTCTTGCCGACGATGTCTGGAAACGAAATTGAGGAGTTCTCGGACAGGAGGTCGAGTTCAAACTTGAAAAGGCGCGAGATGCTTTCTGTGCCCTTGAAACCTCTGAGCAGCAAGACATCTTTCCCCAGCGGAGTGTGTATTTTAAACAGCCCACCTTCTTGAGTGTAATTGCTCATAGATTGACTCTCTGTCTGTCAGTCGAGAAGTCAACAGTCGAGAAGTCGAGGAGTCGCGAGTCAAAGGTCGAAGAGTGGCAGCGAATCTCCCCCCAAAGCAAGGCCTTGCACTCCTCGATCCTCGACTCCTCGGCTCTTGACTCCTCGACTCTCGACTCCTCGACTGTTCTCAGTTGTACACAAACGCGCCATCCGGGCCGACGCCCACGTGAAGGGCGCTTATCTTCTCGCCTTCCGACATGCGTCCCAACAACTGCTGCGAGATATCCGGGAGCAACGTGTTAGTGAGAATATTGTCCACATTTCGAGCCCCGCTCTCGACTTCAGTGCAGCGGCTGGCCACCGCATCGACCAAGCTCGGGTCATAGGTAAGCTGGATCTTATGGTTTTCCTGTATACGCCGCTGGATCT
>Ga0208692_1001158_pt1 | contig 15538 bp, 14 predicted proteins | sample June2015DPH_20_1_3_FD_184721 | JGI IMG/M metagenome (GOLD analysis project Ga0208692, IMG submission 184721) | Peatland microbial communities from SPRUCE experiment site at the Marcell Experimental Forest, Minnesota, USA - June2015DPH_20_100... | ecosystem: Environmental > Terrestrial > Soil >...
TGCGCAAGGTCCCTCGCCACCTGTTTGTGCCGCCGGAGGAACAGGGCGAAGCCTACAACGATTACCCGCTGGCGATTGGGCATGCGCAAACCATCTCTCAGCCCTATGTCGTCGCTTATATGACGGAAGCGCTGGAACTCAAGCCGCGCGACCGCGTGCTGGAAATCGGTACGGGCTCGGGTTACCAGGCGGCGATCCTGGCGGAGTTGGTCGCGGAGGTTTATTCCATTGAGATTGTTGAGCCGTTGGCCAAGCAAGCGGAAGCTCGCTTGCGACGCCTGGGCTACTCCAACGTGCAAGTTCGCGCCGGCGACGGCTACCGGGGGTGGCCGGAGGCGGCGCCCTTCGACGCCATCATCGTCACCGCCGCCCCCGGCCACGTCCCCCAGCCACTCGTAGACCAGTTGCGTGAGGGCGGGCGGATGGTTCTTCCTCTGGGGCAGTGGGACCAGGAATTGGTCCGCCTGCGCCGAACCCGCGAGGGAATCCTGCGCGAGGTTCTCCTCCCCGTCCGCTTCGTCCCCATGACCGGCGAAGCGGAAAAGCACCCCAACTAGCGTGCGTTTCTCACCACGGGTCTGGAAGCGCGGGGCTGAAGCCCCGCCCTTCCGGCAGCCCACTAAGAGCGTCGAAACGTGGTGAGAAATCCGGGTTAGGGCGCCGACTTGAATGACTGCTGCTCATGTGATGCCCAAAGAGAGCGAGTGTCAAGTTAAGAAATGGTGCAGGATTTTGCACTGATGTTGCGCGGTTACGGCGCTCAGGCGGAAAGAGGAGTCCCACCGCTGACCCTGCTGAATCGCAGTTTAGCCAGCCTACGCGTGATCAGGCAACAGCCCGGAAAAATCCGACCTTACCTATAACGTATGATCGTTATCCCCTTCACAACCTTACCACTGCACACCGGGGTATAGGCTGGGAAGGTGCTCCATGCGGTAGGCTGTCTGACCGGAAACCTCCATTCGCAAAACAATTAGCGGACTGGAGTCGTGCGTCACCTCCATGTACCGTGCGCCCGTGGGATCATCCGACGGCACGCTTACGCCAATAGCCACTCTGTTGCCGTTCAGTAGTTGTGCGGTTCCGCCATGGATAGGACTATAAACAGGAGAAAGGTTGTCCTGCCAGAGGATGGTTGCGGTCATCCCTACTTCATCGACTTGAAGTATCGGAACTGTGGAGTAGCAGGCAGGTTCGCCGGGAGTGCCGCACGGAGCCGAGGGGACATCGAAGATGCCACGGTTGTTGCCATTGTCAAAAACCATGAGATTGAAGACGCCGGTGCTGTTAGGACTTAGGAAAGTCGGATAGTGTTGCGCGTAGAACCAATCGTCGATTCCTCCATTCGTCAGTGTGAAATCGCCTTGAGGGCCAAGCCGCCAGAGGATATCGCCCGCTCCCTGGCCATCTTGGTAGTCGATTTTGAGCACCCAAAACTGGTTCCGGTCTGACAGAAGTAGGTTGCCGTCGTCCGGCGAGTAGATGATGGCATTGGAGTGCGTCCAGTCTGGGAAAGCCAACGGGCGGCGGTTGACATCCAGGCAGGGGCTGGTGGGGGTAGGGGGGCAGAGATGGTCAAACATGTCCCACACCCAGACCGGGTTGTGGTTCTGATCGAGATCAACAAATGCATCACCGAGCACGTCTGCGGTGCCGACACACCCCGGGATAGATGTGCACTCCTCGAAATGGTTAAATAGCAAGATCAAGTGTCCATTAGGTAAGGGGAGGACTTCGTGATGGAACGCTTGTACTACCAGGTTGTAACCAGCAGCACTGAGCCAATTGTTGAGGTCGGTGTCATTGAACTGAAAGATGACATTTCCCGCCAAATCTATCTCTTGAACCGTCCCCCCAAAAGTGACCCCCCGAGAAGTCACCGACCCGAAATTCATCAGTATGTGACCATTTGGCAAAAGCTTGATCGGTTGGGGAAGCCCACAGGCGCCCGGTGGCTCCTCTTCGCATGACGGCAGGGACGTATCGTAATCGTAATACCAGATTAGGTTTCCGGCGTTATCGACCGCCGCTACCATTACTTGATTGGAAGTTCCTGGAAATAGATCGAGCATTATGGCCCCCGGACTGGGCGTCAGTCCGTTGGGATTCGTAACAGTGATCTGCGGCACGCGAGCGGCGGGCAGGCCCCCAGTGGCAAACGTGTGGTCCGTATCAACGAACTGGGTGCCATCCGGGAAGCTCACATCCGCCCGCATGTGATAGGTGGTATTGGCCTTCATTCCCGCGACAAGAATCTCGACTGCCCCGCCACCCGGAGGCGTGTTCAGCGCCCAGGTCTTCAAGCCATAGGTCGTGTCCGTTCCAAACTCGATGGACACGGAAGCATCGCGCGGCGACGAAAAAGAGTACAGGGCCACCTGAGGATTTTTCGTCGGTGTAACCGATCCTTGCGCCAGCACGGTGAAAGTTGCCGCCGCACTCGTTCCGCCGCCCGGCGCGGGATTGCTCACCACCAGGTTGAACGCCGCAGGCTGGGCAAGCATATGTGCGGACATGCTGGCAGTGAATTCCGTGCTGCTAACAAGAGTAGCAGGGAAAGCCGACCCATTCACCGCCAGCGTTGACTGAGGTGTAAAACCCGATCCCGTAACCGTAAGCAGCGTAGCGCCACTCAAAGCAAGAGCAGTAGCCGGCGAGATGGAACTGATGGTCGGCGCCGGATTCACGATGGTCACTGTCGCCGCCGCCGACTGCGTCGGCTCCGCCAGGCTCACCGCTGTCACCGTGACCGTGTTCGGCACGGGGAGTGTTGTCGGCGCCGTATAAAGTCCCGTGTTGTCAATCGTTCCCACCACGGAACTCCCTCCCCCAGCCCCATTCACCGACCACGAAACACCCGCACTGCTCCCACTTACGTCGGCTGCGAATTGGACTTGCCCCCGGAGCACTACCTGCACTGTTCGCGGAGTGACGGAGACTTGAACTATCAGAGGCGGGGTTGTCCCTCCACCACAACTCAATGTGAGAACGGCACTCAGAAGAGCAATCGCTGCTAAACACCAACAAGTGCGCCCAAAACGTAGGCAAAGGGTAAAGCTCCTACTTTGCTCTATGACCTGACTCATGGGACCCATCTCAATACCCTCCATCCAGTATTCTTGTTCTCGAGAACTTCCGTCAAACCAGTTGAATGGGATTCGCAAACATTAGCCTGAACTCCCAAGGGAAAATGCATCGGGTTGCAGATTTTCCGTTTTGCTGGTTCTACGCCACATGCGGAGGACGTCTGCCTTCATTCGTGTTGGTGGCGGTCGTTGCGGAACTGGAACTGAGTTCACGGCGTTTCGCTTCACCCCAACTGCGCCGCGGTAGGCAGAGAGTCTTCCCGCCACGAGCGCGGGAGCACGAAAACATACGGGTAATGCTGGTAACATATTGGCGGCGGCTTGTCAAGCAGGATGTTGCAGTTATAAAATTGTGCACAGCTAAAATATCACTTCTATAGATAGGACACAGGCCGATTGTCCCTTGATGGAAAGAACACGGCTTGCACATAGAAAACTCCGAAGGCCTCAGACGGGCCCGCTCACTTAACAAATTCAAACCGACGAAAGGAGGAGGCAGATGCTGCCAGGGGATGGCATGAGGGCCAAAGAGGTCTCTCGCAATCGTGGAGACATTCACGACTGCTGCCATTTGCTGCGCTCCAAGGCTGTTTTGTGCCCGAATTGTCAAAGGCCAAGTGTCTTAGTTCCTAGTGTCGCGTCCCACTCAATTCTTTACAATTGACCCTGAATGGGCATTGGCCATCGACTCCCTCACCCTCTGTCCCCTCTCCTCCAAAGGGGAGCTGAGCGTGTCCCACATCTTTCGCTGGACACAGCCGTGGGCCCTCTGACTTCTGCCTCTTTCCCGAGGAGAAAAGATGGGAATTGGGCCTTTGCCCTCTCCCCAAGGGAGAGGGCTAAGTTTCTGACTTCTGCCCCCTGTGTCCAGCCCGAGATATGGGTAAAGACCTGAAAGGGGAGAGGGGCGTGCACTAGAATTGACCCTGCATGGACAGGGGGGGGCAGGCGAATCGCTATTGTAAACGACACGACACTAGGCATGTTTCTACTCCGCTGGAGAGAGCTGCCCCTGGCTGGGGTGCAGTAGTGTTCGCGAGACCTTACGGGCTTAACAGGCTGCGGAAAAACCCTTCGGGACTGTCATTCCGAGGAGTCCCGCGGGACGACGAAGGATCTCGCATATTCATGAAAATGCGCAGGGCGAGATTCTTCGCTTCGCTCAGAATGACAGCAGGGAAGCGTTTTTCCGCAGCCTCTTAAGCAGCGATGCGGGCAAGTCAGGCTTGGCAATAGATGAACGAGACTGATGAAAGCGGATGGGGTAATTCAAGCGGGATAGAAGCGTTTGGGGTTTTCGCTGGTCGGACTGCCGGAAAGGTGTTGCCTCAGACCGACGAGTCATGCCTCGTTGGGAATTGGAAGGGCGGGTCCCGCCCTTTCCCTAGAATTCGACGTAAGACTTGACTCATTTACGCCAAGTTGCAAACCTCAAGACTTCTAGGGTTGCCTTTGCCAGTGCTGGCCGCCATCTTCGGTAGTCCACTGCTCCCCGGATTCGGTCCTGACCGTGATGTGCTGAAGGTCGCGCGACCCAGAAGTAATACTGACAATGGTTTCTGTGGTGGGGCTCTCGCCTGAGCTTAGGTTGACGCGCTTCCACATCGCGCCGCCATCGCTGGAATGATAGAGGGCGGACCCTCCTGCCCAAACGTCCCTGCCCATGGCGAGGACCGCCCGGAACGTGACCGCGTCATCGACGCGCACTTCTTCCCAGGTTCTCCCACTGTCTTGGGACCGCTGCAGTTTGCCGCTCGTTGAAATACTCCAAAGTGCCGCGACCGGAGCCACCGCACGGTTCAGGTTCCCGCCGAACGCCATCCGTGACGGCTCCGTCAGCCGGGACCCCACGCGGATGGACGCTGCTGCCCGAGGAGCCGGCGGAGTACTGCGTGGCGCGGAGATTCCCCCAGCCTGGGCAGCGTTTAACTCCTGCGAGGCGGCAGCGGATTCGGTTTTCGCTGGCACAGCAGTTGCATCGGCCTGCGACTCTGCACCAATCTCGGCTTTCAGCGTGTCTTCGGATGCTACCGAAGGTTTGAATGCAGGCTTGGCAGGGGGCGGCGGGGAGGACAAGGGGCCGGCAGAGGTCGCGCTCTCGCCTCTCGAAATTTCGCGCGCCCGGGGTGTCGTCGGAATATTCTTGGCTTCCACCGCCACTGGCGGGCGAGCCGCAGCCATCAACGTCACTCGCTGCTTTGTCTCAGCGCCCGCAGGGTGAGCGGCGATCTTCTGCCTTCTCAACGGATATGAGTGCAAGACCATGACAATGGCCGCAGCTCCCAACGCCGCTGCCAGCGCGCCCCAACGGAGAGTCGGCCAGGCGCTCCACCACCGCCTGGCGGTTAAGGACACGGGCTGAGCTACCTCAACGTCCCGGGGCAGCGACAAAGCCGTAAGCTCGCGGCACTCTGCACACTGGGCAAGATGGTTCAGAACCTGCGTCCGCTCTCTCTCGGTCAGGGTCTTCTCCACGAATGCCGCCAAGAAGTTGGCGTCGGGATGCTCAAGGCCCTGGAAACCCGCAGCGTTCGGAGGACCGCCGGAAGATCCTGGCGCAGCGGGTTTTGTTTTCAGCCGCTCGAGCACGATTTTAGGTAGTCCGTGCATGACCTAATTCCGGTCTGAGGCGTGCCGACCGTCCTCCCAGGATAAAGCGAACTCGAACCGCACTTACCTCTCCTATTATGGAACGGTCCGCTGACCTTTTTCTTGCGGTGCCGGTTCCTTGCTCCCTATTCCCTGTTCCCTATTCCCTATTATGGAACGGTCTGCTGCCCTTTTTCTTGCACCAACCGCCGGCGAACGTCCAAGGAAAATTCGCTTACCTCGATTTCCATAGCTTGTTCCGCCTCTTTGGAACTCATGCCGCGTTTGAGCAGGCCGGCACGAATGGCCTTACGAATTGAGGCGGTGATTTTCTCCAGCCTTCGGCTGACCGTGGATTCGTGCACGCCCAGCAGGCGCGCGATGTCGGCCAAGGTGCGTCCATCGAGATAATAGCTGGCCAAAATGAATTTGTCTTCCGCCGCGAGTGAAGCGAGGGCTTGATCTGTAGCTTCTTCCAAACGCGAATCGAGTGCCTGAGCTGGATCGGGATCTTCGGCCTGAAACTGCACGCCCGCCTCAGTCCGCTCTTCCAGGCTGACCAGTCGCTGCTGCTGGCGATAGCGATTCACATACTCTTGCGCCAGGACGGCCCGGAGCCAGCCCTCGAGGGAGCCCCGGCCTGTGAATGAGTTCAGTTTCGAGACTCGCCGGCCGTCAGTCGTCCGCGTTCCGTAGAGATCGGCATAGAGAGAATCTGCCAGGTCACGGGCGGCGGAATCCTCCGGGGCGATGGAGTGCGCCGCGTTATAGAGCTTCTCGCGGTATCGGTTCAGGAAGATCTCCCAGGCAGCTTCGTTGCCCCGGGCGCAGGAGCGCGCCAGCGCCAGTTCCTCAACACGCAAGTTCGTGAGGAGTTCCAGAACTTCGGATGGGCTCGCGTCGGCAGGGAGGTACTTGGCAGCGACCTCCTGTAGAATGCTTGCGAAATCCTGGTGGGCCAGGCCGAATCTTTCTGCTCCGGCTTGACGATAAAGCTTGGTAGACAGCGATTCCGGGATGGCTGCCATCGCGAGGCAGGTTGCGGTTTCTTGGCTACGGCTCATCGGATTCAGCCTGCACGCCTCACCGGCCACTTCCAGGGTACGTTCTGTTCCAGCGCGCGCCGGTCCTCCCAAGTCCTTCCTTCCAAACCCCCGGCTACACACCAAATAATTCGATGCAAGAATTATAACCTGAGCCGTTCTTCCTGTAGACCGGGACTGATGCCCTCGGTCAACTATTTTGGGTAGTGGGTCAGTTTGGTGTTGTAGCGGCGATTTTACATCGCCAAGCTTCGTAGCGGCGAGTTTATCCGTCAACTGACGGACCAAATGGCGGCGTAAAGCCGCCTCTACTCTACGTCAAACTGACCCACCCTATTTTGGGAGGAACTTACCATGAGAGGGAAACAAATTTTGATTTTAGGCGCAATGACAATGATGACAGCTTGGATGGTTTTGCCCCTGGGGCCGGAGCGCGGCGAGGCGGGCGAGACCGGGTCAAGTTACAAAGTGCTCGCGCCGATCAGGCGCAGCAATCTGACCATCTTCCCGGTGGTCACCGACCGCTCACATGACACCAGGGATTTCCTGACCCTCGATGAGGGTCTGCGCTCGGGCGAAGTCGTGGTGAGCGAAGCAAGAAGGTTCCAGCCGCTCATTCGCGGCCGCGTGCGACCCTTTCCTGGCGGCGCGGAGGTTAACCGGCTGGTCCTGGTGAACAATTCCGCACGTCCCCTGATTCTGCTGGCGGGCGAGATCTTAACGGGAGGCAAGCAGGACCGGGTGGTCGGCAAGGATCGCATTGTCCCGCCCCAGAGTGGACCCATCGACCTCGCTGTGTTTTGCGTTGAACCCGAGCGTTGGGTGGCGACCAAAGATAACTTCGGCTCTTTCCATACTCAGATGGCGCAGCCCAGCGTGCGGCGTAGTGCCATGGCCGAACAGGATCAACAAAAGGTATGGTCGGAAGTTCATGCCTCAGCGGCAGCGATGGCCGCGGGCGCCAGTCCGCAGGCAGCCCGTGAGATCGAATCGACTTCGTCCTATGCCCGCGTGATGAGCAACGATGAGGTGAAACAACGCGTGGAGGCAGTTGCCGCGCCCCTCCAGCAGTCCTACCAAGATGTGATGCGCGAGTTGCGCGATCGGAATGCCGTGGGCGTCGTGGTGGCGGTGAATGATCAGATCATCTGGGCCGATCTCTTCGCCAGCACCGCCCTGCTTGAGAAATACTGGCCCAAGCTTATCCGCTCCTACGCGGCCGAAGCTTTAACGCGCCCGACGATCCCGGGACATCCCGACGCGAGGGCTGCCCAAGCCTTCTTACAAGACTTCGAGGCGCGGCGTGAGACCGTGGAAAGTGAACCCGGCGTTTATCGGCGCACCGAATTCGCGGGTGAGGGCTTCACGGCCTTTGAGCTGACTACCCTCCTGCCCGGGACAGGCTTCGACATTCATATCGCTAAAATCGCGGAATGACAGCGAAGCCAACCGCCCATTGCGAGACCTGGTCCTGGAGTTTCTACATTTTTGCTGAGATTTCCTGGCCTTGCACGACTTGCCCTCTCCCCCCCAGGGGGCTGAGCGCGTCCCACATCTTTGGCTGGAGACCGGGGGTAGAACTGAATCAATAGCCCTCTCCCCCAGGGCGAGGGCTATATTTCCGACTTGGACACCGGCGGTGTCCAGCCAAAGATGTGGGGCACGCTCAGCCCAAGGGGGAGAGGGGAGAATGTAGAAACCCGAGGACCGGCGCTTTCGCTGGAATGGCCGGCGGCTCGAGCGGGGTCCCACTCCAAACGACACCAGCACCGAACGAGGCGGGTAGGGGACGGCCATCGGAACTGGGTCCTTCCACGGCCCCTGGAAACGCCCTGCAACGAGCTGGCCTGGGGCATTGCATGCGGGGGCGGTAGGGTGTAGATTACCGCACGGCTTGGAGAGCAACATGATGGACCGAAGAGAATTCTTGAGCGTTTTGGGGACATCGGCGTCGATACGATTGGCCGACAAGGCGGAAGAAACTTTACCGACCAGGGATGATATCTACCCGGATTTGGTGAAGGTCGCTGAACGGGCGGCGGAGGAATCACTCCCTAAACAGCAGGCGGATGGGGGGCTGCGCGACGAGCATGAAATCCCCCAGCCGGGAGCCACCGCCGGCTTCCTCTCGAGCCTGGCCGCCCTGTTTCTGGCCCCGGAGTCCAGCTACCACCGCAGCGCCGAACTACTTGAACGGATGGAGCACGCGGCTGAGCACCTGGTTCGCATCCAGTATCCCGACGGCACCATCGACCTCCCAACCACCAACTTCGGGTCTCCGCCAGACACGGCTTTCGTGCTGGAACCGCTGTGCGCTGCCGCCGAGGTCTTGCGGGCTCGAAAGTATCAGGAGACGCGCAGGCTGGAGGCAACGCTAGAAACGTTCATCCAGCGGGGCGCCTCCGCCTTGACGACGGGAGGCATCCATACTCCAAACCATCGCTGGGTCGTCGTGTCAGCCCTGGCCCGCTGCCATCACCTCTTTCCCGATTCTCGTTACCTCGCGCGCCTGGACCAATGGCTGGCCGAAGGCATTGACCAGGACGAAGAAGGACAGTTCACCGAGCGCAGCACCGGAATCTACAATGCGGTGACCGACCGGGCGTTGCTGACGGCTGGGCGAATACTCGACCGTGCCCTCCTATTCGATCCGGTGCGGAAGAACCTGGAGACCATGGTCTACCTCCTGCACCCCAACGGCGAGGTGGCTACCGACATCTCCCGCCGCCAGGACCGCTTCCAGCCCGCTACCCTGCGGCCCTACTACCAGGCTTACCGCTTCCTGGCGCGCCACGACCGTAACGGACGCTTCGCAACCGTCGCGAACGACATCGAGCGGTACCATCTCGAGCAATTGGGCGGAGAGTTGATCTACTTCCTGGAGATTCCAGAACTCCGGCAGGAGCTGCCGCCGCGCGAGGCGTTGCCCGGCGACTACGAAAAGTTTTTTTCGCTTTCTGGGTTCGTGCATATCCGGCGTGGCGAACGCAGCGCCACCATCCTGGGAGGAGACTCGAGGTTCTTTTCCTTCCGGAACGGCGGCGCGGTGGTCGAGGCCGTGCGCCTGGCCAGCGCCTTTTTCGGTAAAGGACAGTTTTCCGCCCCCCTGACACGTTCAGGAAGCATGTATCGGCTGGAGCAGGAACTAGAGGGATATTACCTGCAACCCCTGGATCCGGGAGATCGTCGAGCGGATGGGAATTGGCTGGCGATGCCCAACTCCCGCCGCGCCCACAGCAATGTCTTCCACTTGCGGTCTCGCGTGGATGTTCGCGAGAGCGAGGACGGCTTCGAACTTTCCCTGGACGTCGGTGGCACCGACCGGGTTCCGTTTGCGCTCGAGATCACGCTGCGGCCGGGAGGACAGCTCACGGGCGATGGGCTGGCTCCCCTGCCAGACGTGCCCAACGCTTATTTGCTCGCAGAGGGTTTCGCGAGCTATGAACTCGCTGGCCGTCGGCTGCGCATCGGTCCTGGCTTCCGGCGCCACACATGGACCCAACTGCGCGGCGCCGAACCCCGCCTGCAAGGAGTTACCCTGTACCTGACCGATTTCACCCCCCTGAACAAGACTCTGCGGTTCGCCGCCCGGTGACGCTCGGCGCGAGGACGGAATGGATTGCCGCTCACCGGAGGGTCGTCGCAGCCTTTGAATGAGCCCGTGGGTCTGGCTTGGGCTTCGCGTCGATTCCAAAGTACATTCGGCGCTTATTTCTTGGGCTTACGAAGGACTTCTTCCGGATGATAGTGGTGGGGACCGCGAATGACTTTCCCCTTGGGGTTTTCTCGCAGGAAGTAGAGATAAGGGCGAGGCGGCACGCCCCTCTTCTCTTCGTACAGCTCGTAGAATTTCCCCTCAAACTCGATGGTCAGCAGGCGGCCCCACTTCTTGGGCCGGCAGGAGGCGATGCCGAGGTCGTAGCTGATGCCCGTGAAGCGGTGGACCTCGTCGACCACGCGCGGTCCCAGGGCTTTCTCCGCGCGCCACCGCTGAACTCGTTCGATACTCCAGCCCAAAACGTGCAAGGGCAATGTGCCCGGCGTATCCTCCGTGAGGGCGGCGCTGAAAGCCCGCAGCGTCCCCTCGAGAGCGAAGTAGCAGAGAAGCAGGGAAAGGGGGCTGAAGACATATTCCGCCAGGGTGGTGAAGCCCATCCCGAACTGCGCCGCCATGGAGGCCAGGACCTCCTCTCCGCCGCCGCGCTTCATCGCCGCGTCTGCGATCGTTCCAGTTCGATATTGGATGAAATAGATATAGCGGCTGACGTAGATCACCCCGCACAGAACCGTCTCGATGATGCCGGAGAGAATCGTGGCACGGCGGAAGTCCGCGCTCGTTGCCCAGGCCCAGCAACTTCGGTAGGATTTGGGAAGGAGCGAGACCATCGTGCCCAGTAAGTAGTCGGAACACAGTTTAGCCCCCTCGTAGAACGGGATTTCCATTTTGCCATCCTGAGCGGCAGTGAGTATACACCTAACCACCTTCGTTGGGAGTGTTTGGTTCGTGCTTCCATCGCGAACGACTTCGGTGGGCACCGGCTCGCCCTGCTGGGCGCACAACAGCCTGATGACAACTTGCGGCAAATGCAACGAACGTGCAAACGCTAGTGCAATGAAAAAAAGCAAACTCTTGGTTGGGGCGCGCGGATTTGATAAGGGCAGTGACAAGTGACGGGAGACGAGCAGGAAGAACTGACTTGTCACTCGTCACTCTCCACTCGTCACTGATTCATTGGTCGGGGCGCGCGGATTCGAACCGCGGACCTCTTGCGCCCAAGGCAAGCGCGCTACCAGGCTGCGCCACGCCCCGAAATGGAATACAATTTCATTTTGCCAAGCTTCTTTCGGGGTGTCCAGTGCGAATCACGGTGTCGGACGCTGCAAAGGCGGTGCCGCCGCAGCGAGACGGCAGTCCAAGGAGACAGCGATGATGAAACGCAGATATCGAAAAACGATAGCAACAGTCTCACTTCTGCTGGCAGTGGTGGGTACTCTCGCGCTAGCGTGTTGGGGGGCTGCACAGACTGAAAAATCCAAAAAGGTCTACATGATTACTGATATGGAAGGGGTGAGTGGGATCTACGACTCTGAACTCCAAGTCGAGCCGTTTCAGAGTCCGCGTTGGGAGGAGTCACGCAAGTTGCTTACGGGCGAGGTGAACGCTGCCGTCGTGGGCTTACTGGCGGGCGGCGCCACAGACGTGGTGGTCTGGGACGGGCATGACTCAGGCCGCAGCCTTTCCGTGCTCGACATCCATCCTAAGGCGCGGTTGCTGACCGGCAGGCCCATCTCACGCACGCTCGAACTCGACCCTTCCTATAGCGCCGTGGTTTTCATCGGACAACACGCCATGGCCGGCGCGGACAAGGGCATTCTCAGTCACTCCTATGACTCGCGCGGCATCCAGAACATCTGGGTCAGCGGCAAGCCCACAGGGGAGATTGGGGGGCGCGTGATGCTTGCCGGCGCCTTGAATATTCCGGTCATCATGTTGTCGGGTGATACTGCGGCTTGCAAGGAGATACACGACCTGATTCCTGAAGCGGAGTGCGCCGAGGTAAAGAGTGGAGTCAGCCGCACCGCAGGATTCATGCTCTCACACCCTGCCGCCTGCGCGCTCATCCGTGAAAAGGCGCAGCGAGCGATGCAGCGACTGGCAGAGTTCAGACCTTACAAGATCCCGGGCCCCGTGGAAGTGAAAGTAGAATTTACACCGACTGCGGCCAGGAGTTTCGAGCCACGCGAGGGCGTGGAAAGAGTGAACGATCGCACCTGGGTGTTTCGGGGAAAAGATATTATGGAGGCCTGGCTGAAATACGGGTATTTCTGATTTGCTGACAGCTTTGAGAAGGGGGTGCAGAATGGCTCGAAAGAAGATCCTTATGCTGGTTGGGGACTACGTTGAGGACTACGAGGTCATGGTGCCGTTTCAGGCTTTGCAGATGGTTGGGCACACCGTTCATGCGGTCTGCCCGGATAAGGAGGCGGGAGCAACGGTCCGAACGGCCATCCACGACTTCGAAGGCGATCAAACCTACAGCGAAAAGCGGGGGCATAACTTCGCGCTCAACGCCAGCTTCGACGAGGTGAAGCCGGAGGATTACGATGCTCTGGTAATACCGGGTGGACGCGCGCCCGAATACCTCCGCCTGAATGAGAAGGTTATCGAGATTGTGCGGCACTTCAGTGATGCCGGCAAACCCATTGCGGCCATCTGCCATGGGGCTCAGATTCTCGCTGCCGCCCGGATTCTGAAGGGACGAACTTGCAGTTGTTATCCCGCTGTGTCGCCGGAGGTGATGGCGGCGGGCGGCGCTTACGTTGACCTGCACATGGATGAAGCGCACCTTGAGCGAAACCTTGTCACGGCCCCGGCATGGCCCGCTCACCCGGCATGGCTTGCCACGTTCCTGCGAGTGTTGGGCACCAGAATCGAGCCCTAAGGGCAGTGAAGAGTGACAAGTGACGAGTGACGAGTGACGAGCAGAAGGCAGACGACAGGCGGTGAAAGGGCAGTGACGAGTGACCCGCCGCGGCGGGACGAGTGACGAGCAAGAATTCAGGATTCAGGAACTGCGGCCCCCGCGCCTGCTCACTCCTCATACCTGAGACCCGGCAGCTACTCCTCTGCCTCCCGGCTTCTGACTCCTGCTTGCCACTTGTCACTCGTCACTTGTCACTAGCTTTTGAACTGCTCGTCGATCTCCACCTGGTATCCGGTGGCAACGCGGTTCGTTTCGTTCGCCATACCGACCACGGCCATGAGTTCGGCAAACATGGAATCTGTCATGCCTGCCTTGCGGGCCGCGGCCGTGTGCGACGCGATGCAATAGTTGCACTGATTGGTGACACTGACGGCCACATAGATCATCTCTTTGATGAGCGCGTCCAGGGCTCCCGGGACCATGATCTCTTTCACACTCTGCCAGGTGCGGCGCAGCGTGGTTAGATCGTGGGCGATGGCCTTCCAGAAGTTGTTCACCCGATCCGTCTTGCGGGTGGCCATGATATCGTCGTAGACGGCCCGCACCTCGGGGCTCGCTTGTTCGTACTCAATTAAACCCAACGTTGCCATTTCAATCTCTCCAATCTATCCATCGTCGAACAAGCCTACCACAATCGGGCTTTTGTAGGAGGTTGCTCAAATTGCCAGCTTCATAATCCGGACGAAATAATATAAAGTCCACTTCGCAGAGTGCGGCAGCAAGCACTGAGTCGTCGGTGAGATGGCGCTTAAGAAAGCGGGTGTGATTGGGAAGGGAAAGCCTGTTTGGTTTGTAGAGATCGAGACCCGGGCGAGGGAAAGGAAGCAAAATGGAGCAACAGAATTTCTTCAGCTTGAGGAATCGTATCGCCGTGGTGACGGGGGGCGGGCAGGGCATCGGCGAAGGAATCGCAACGCGTTTATACGCCGCCGGGGCAAAAGTAGCCGTTCTAGACGTGAACGAAGAAGCGGCGAAGTCGGTTGCCAAGTCGATTGAGGGAATGGGGGTGAAGTGCGACGTCACATCCGCCCCTTCCGTGCAGGGCGCTATCGACCGGGTGCGGGAAGAGTGGGGGGCAATCGACATCGTGGTGAACAATGCGGGAATCACAGGGAAGACAGCACGGCTCTGGGAATTAGAAGAAGAGGACATGGACCGTGTTTATGCGGTGAACCTCAAGGGCGTTTTCCTGATGTGCCGCGCCGTGATTCCCGAAATGCTGGCGCGGCGGTACGGCCGGATCGTGAACGTGGCTTCGATTGCCGGCAAGGAGGGAAATCCCACCCTCGTTCCCTATTCCAGCAGCAAGGCGGGCGTCATCGCGCTCACCAAAGCCCTCGCCAAGGAGGTTGCCGACCAAGGCGACATCACCGTGAACAGCATTGCCCCCGGGGTGGTCAGGACGAAGATCCTTGATACCATCGCGCCGCAGACCGTCCAGTACATGATCAGCAAAATCCCCATGGGGCGCACCGGGAAGATTGAAGAGGTTGCTGCGCTGGTTCATTTTCTTGTTTCGTCGGAGGCCTCGTTCACCACCGGGCAGTGCTACGACATTTCGGGCGGGCGGGCTACGTATTGAACCCATGATTCTACTTCCACGCCAGACACAAATGTTGGTAATGTTGGTTGTGTATGCGTTTTGAGATATTCGTGGCGCTGCGGTACCTGAAGGCCAAGCGGAGACAATCTGTCATCTCCGTGGTCACCGTGATTTCGATTCTAGGGGTCATGGCTGGCGTATGCGCGTTGGTTGTGGCTCTGGCGATTAACAACGGTTTCCGCGAGGAATTGGAAAAGAGCCTGCTGGGCGCCACCGCCAACGTCAACCTCCTACGGTCCAAGAACGACGGAATCAAAGACTACGAAGCGCTGGGTGCGCGACTCAGCAGCCTGCCGCATGTGGCGGCGTGTGCTCCCGCACTCTACGGAGAAGTCCTGGGTTCTTTTCACTCGCGTGCTCAAGGCGTAGTCCTGAAAGGTGTTGATCCCCAGCGCGAAATCCACGTCGGTGACCTTCTTATGAGGCTGCGCGAGGGTACACTCGAGGGCCTTTCGCAGACTTTTGCTGACGCTGACCCCATCATTCTTGGCAAGGAGTTGGCCAAGTCGCTCGGGGCCTACGTGGGCGACACCATCCTCATCACCAGCCCCCAGGGTTATTTGACTCCCCTGGAGGTGGTTCCCAAATTCCGCCACTTCCGGGTAGTGGGCGTGTTTGACTCCGGCTTCTATGACTTTGACGCCACCTGGGCGTTTACCAACCTTCCTGCGGCGCAACGCTTGTTTGATTTGGCCGATGTGGCTTCCGTGATAGAGTTCAAGATTGATGACA
>Ga0208692_1001159_pt1 | contig 15532 bp, 17 predicted proteins | sample June2015DPH_20_1_3_FD_184721 | JGI IMG/M metagenome (GOLD analysis project Ga0208692, IMG submission 184721) | Peatland microbial communities from SPRUCE experiment site at the Marcell Experimental Forest, Minnesota, USA - June2015DPH_20_100... | ecosystem: Environmental > Terrestrial > Soil >...
GCTCCGTCAGGGCGGAAACAATGTCCCGGTCATCATCCTCACGGCGTACGGAGAGGTTGATACATATTTGGCAGCCATGAACGCTGGGGCCACCGAATATCTGAACAAGCCTATTCACTCGGATGAATTATTGCGAATTGTCCGCTCCTGTCTGCGCTCCCGAGCCAATCGCCGCAACACCGTCTCCTGCGATCCCATCTAGCTTCGCCTCCCATCCCCTCCACGGTAATGAGATTTCGACAATTTTGGATTTTAGATTGGATTTTGGATTATCCCCCTTCCTTGCTAAGCGCCTCCCACGGAGTACGTTCTGCGTATCGCCATTGTTCTTCCCCAGCCCCTAGCCCCCAGTCCCTAGCCCCTGACACCTGACACCTGAAACCTGGCACCTGCTCTTCTAGACCTTCAACTCCACAATCGTCGCCCCGGCGCCGCCTTCGTGGGGCGGAGCGAGATAGAACTTTTCCACGTGCGGGTGCGAAGCAAACATTTCGTGGAGACTCTTCCGAAGGATGCCTTTGCCGTGCCCGTGGATGACGCGCAGCCGAAAGCGTCCGGCCATGTAAGCTTCGTCGAGGAACTTATCTACACGCTCGCGGGCAAGCTCGGCGGTGTCACCAATAACGTTGAGCTCCGCCGGGGTCTCATCCGAGCCCCTGACGGCAACCGCCGCCCTTGGAGCGCTTGTCCCACCATGAACGATCCGCCGGACCTCGCTCCTCGGGAGGCGCATGTGCAGGTGGCCTACGGCGATGTCAGCCTGGTCATCATCGGGTAAAGCCATAACCGTCCCGAGAGATGATAGGTTGGCCACTTGGACCTGGTCGCCTACGGCGAGTGGCCGGGGAGCCGAAGGTTGTGCCGGGGCTGTGGCAGGGGCGCCGAGGGCTTCCAGAACCTGCGTGTTCCACTCTTCCCGGACCTCGCGCTTGAGGGAGGCCATCTTGCGGTCGAGGCCTTTGGAGGGTTTGGGAGCTTTTGCCGCTTCCAGTTGGGCCCGAAGCTGCTCGATCATGCTCTCCCAACGCTTTTCGTTTTCGCGCAAGGTCTGTTCCAGCCGCGAGTCCAGATCTTTGAGCTTGGCGCGGCGTTCCTGTCCGAACCTGGTTTCCAGCTCGATCTGCCGGGCCTCCTGTTCCTTCCCTTGCTGAGCGAGCAGCCCGACTTGCCTTTCCAGTTCCGCTTTCTGCTGGTGCAGGCCGGCAATCAGGGCTGCCGCTTCCGCATCCGCCGGATGCAGGATGGTGCGCGCCTTTTCCACGATACTCGGCTCGAGGCCCAAGCGTTGCGCGATGTCGAGCGCACTCGATTTTCCCGGCAGCCCGCTTAATAACCGGTAAGTGGGCTCGAGCGTCAATTCGTCGAACTCCATGGCGGCGTTGAGGGCTTCCGGAGTCTCTGCGGCATAGGCCTTCAAACGCGAGTGGTGCGTGGTCACCAGAGTCAGGGCGCCGCGCTGCCGGAAATGCTCCAGGATGGCCACCGCCAGCGCCGCGCCTTCATTAGGCTCCGTGCTGGTCCCGAGCTCATCCAGCAGCACCATATCCTCCCCCCCCGCGACCTCTGCCATCCTTTGAATGTTGGTGACGTGGGCTGAAAACGTGCTCAGGTTCGCTGCGATGGACTGCTGATCGCCGATATCCGCCAACACGCGCCGGAACAGCGGTAGTTTGAACTCGCTCGCTGGCACGGGGATGCCGGCCTGCGCCATGAGCACAGCGCTCCCGAGTGTTTTGAGGGCTACAGTTTTCCCGCCCGTGTTTGGCCCGCTGACGATCATCATGATCTTCGGAGGCTTGAGTTCGATGCTCAGCGGGACAGGACTTCGTCCCTGCGCGCGCAAGGCCTTCTCCAGCAACGGATGCCGCGCATCTTTCAGCAAAAGCGTGCGGTCCGAGCTGAACTCAGGGATGCAGGCATCGTACTGGCGGGAAAACTCCGCCTTGGCGAAAGCAAGGTCCACCTCGCTTAGAATTTGGGTAGCCCGAACCAGGTCTTCGCGCCGCTCCCGAAGCTTCCGGCTGAATTCTCCCAGGATGCGTTGTATTTCCGCGAATTCCCTGTCCTGAAGTTCTACCAGTTCATTGTTCAAGGGCAGGGTATCCATCGGCTCGAGATACACGGTTGCCCCGGACGAGCTTGCACCGTGGATTACACCCTGCACCCGCCGCTTCTCCTCCACTCGTACGGGAATCACGAACCGGTCATTCCGAAGTGTAACCACTGCATCCTGGAGCACTCCCTCCTGGCTGAACCGTCGCAGCAGACGCTCGAGCAGCGCCTGCACTTCCACCCGCAGACGCTCGATGGCGCGCCGAATCCCGCTCAGAGCGGGACTGGCGGAGGAATCCACCGAGCCGTCCGGGTGGATCTTTCCATCCAGTTCCGTGACCAGGTCGCGGAAGTCTGCCAGACTGCGCGCCAACTCCTCCAGTCGGGGTAACGGGCACTTTGCAAACCGCCGCTGTGTTTCCAGGGCCGCGCGCGCCAGTCCCGTGAGAGCAAAGATTTCGAGCGCCTCCAGGGTCGCACCCTCGATGCGGAGTTTCTCGAGCAGCGGCCGCGGGTCTCGAAGGCTTCCCAGGGTTGGTCTCGGACTCTCTCGCAAATATTCGCGTGCTTCTCTTGCCTGTTCCAGTTCGTGACGGATCAGATCAATTCGCGTGTGAGGCTCAACAGAATCAAGGCACGGCTCGCTGATTGGCCCGGAGAGGTAGCCGCGCAATAATTCCAGGACGGCGGGAAACTCCAATACTTCGCGGGAGAAATGATCCTGACTCTCGTGGCTTTCAATCTTGGGATTCATAGAATCAGGCTAGCCGTACCGACAGACGAAAGAAACTAGAAAGTAGAAATTAGAAACTAGAAACTGGAAAATAGAAACTGGAAAATGGCAAATCAGAAGCTGGAAATTAGAAACTCGAAACTTGCAGCCCCGCCCCGTTGTCATCCTGAGGAGTCCGCCATTCTTATTGGCGGACGACGAAGGATCTCAGCAGTTCGCGGATTTTTGGCCCCATTTTTCGCTTTGATTGGGCTTTTTTGCGTTCAAGAACCAGTTCGTTTTGGGCTCCTGAAAACGCTAACTCCTTTGCTTTCAATATATTCTTAGGTTCGTTCCCTCTATTTAGTATCTTTTTTCTGTTTTGTACGTATTTTCCCCCACCGCCGCGCCCATCTGCAACCCCCTTCCCGCGCTCGCTTGCAAGCTTTCTCATGCGACAACTCACATAGGCTACCACAACTCGCGCCTTGTATCAAGAGCAAAACGCAGAGGACTTTCCCCATTTTGTTGTCCGTGCCAGGCGAGGAAGAGTTGCAAAGGCCAGGAGTCGGGCGGCGGCGCTGCGCGGTCCGGTGGAATGCTGGGCATTCTGGCGCGCGGCGGCGAGCAACGCGGGCGTAAGTTGGGGTGATTTGCGTAAGGACATGGTTCCTCCTGGGGCGGGGTGTTAGTTTGACGAGGAAAGGACTCCCCCGCGGGTTGGACTTTTCACATGAGTAGGCTATCACAGGGGCGGGGCGTTGTCAAGAGACAATATGTTCACACGTGTAGCCCAGGAGTTCTTCAATTGACTCATTGAATCATCGCATCATTGAAGCATTGAAGAGCGGCTGAAGCGCGAGAGCAATTATGAATTGTGAATCCCGGATTGAATTGCCGATGAGACAACTCCATGACTCTAACCTCCCTTCGATGGGATTTTCACCCCCTGCGCTGAATTTTCAGCCTTAACCGTTAGTCTCAAAAATGGGGACATGTCCATGTTGTTGATGCAACGCCGTTGTTTAGGTAAGAATAAAATATCTCGACTTACTTACATGAATTCGGTAGGATGCGATGTAGGGTGGGTGCCAAATGAAGATCGAAACCAGCGTCGTCACAACCAAGGGACAGCTCGTCATCCCCGCTCGCCTGCGCCGGCGATTCGGGATCAAAAAGGGGACGATGGTCACCTTTGTAGAAGATGACGGGCGTATCATCGTTCAGCCCGTCACTCGCGAATTCATCCGCGGCCTGCGCGGATCGCTCAAAGGGGAACCCTCAGCGCTCGCCGCCCTGCTTGAGGAGCGCAAGCGCGAGCGGACCCTATGAAGGCCTACGTTCTGGATGCGAGCGCCCTCATGACGTTTTTCGAGGACCGTCCGGGGGCCGACAAGGTCGAGGAACTGCTGGCAAAGGCAGCGGAGGCCAAACGCCCGCTCGTGATGTCGGTGGTCAACTGGGGCGAGGTTTGTTACTCGGTCTGGCGCGCGCGCGGTGAAAAAGCAGCGGCGGCCAAGCTGCACGAGATCGCCCAGCTCCCTATCCAGATTGTCGACGCTGACATGGAGCTCGGCAAGCTGGCCGCCAGCCTCAAGGCGGAGCACAACCTGCCCTACGCGGATTGCTTCGCCGCCGCCCTCGCCCAAGCCAGGAAGGCAACGTTGGTCACGAGTGACAAGGACTTCGAGCGCGTCGGCACTGCCGTGGAGATCCTTTGGGTGTGAGGTTGCAGTGACCCTCGCCAACCGCACACATCGCCACAAGCGCGATGTACGCGCCCCCCGCCGGGGGCTGGGGAAGGTTATTGGTTGACAGGCGTTGTCACATCTGACAACACCTCGGATGTCATTCCGAGCGTAGCGAGGAATCTCGCTCCGAGTCCTTCCTCCACAGACCAGAACGGGATTCCTCGCTACGCTCGGAATGACATCGGTGTGTGACAGTGGAAAAAGGCGAAAAACTGAAAGTGGTGCGCGCGAGCGGGAATGTTTTCCGCGACCTCGGGCACAAGAACGCGGATGCCGAGCAGTTCAAGGCGATCCTCGCTGCCGAAATCATCAAGGCGCTTGATCGGGAAGGCCTGAGCGTGCGCGCGGCTCATGGGCGCACCGGGATTGCGGCGGCCGACTTCTCGCGTATCCGCAACGCGGATCTCGGGCGCTTCACCGTCGATCGCCTGATGTCGATCCTCAACCGGCTCGGGTCGCGCGTGGAGGTGAAAATCCGGCTGCGGCGGGCTGGACCGGTCGAGGAGGGTGTGCCTGCTTAGCAAGGGAACGGGCGGCTCGAGCAGTTGGAGCGGGGTAGCGAGGGTGGCGCAGACATTGTCTTGTATGTCTGTGCCCGGTCGGTGATACAGTTCATTTGGAGAGCGAGCGATGCAGAAGAACGTTCAATTCGTCACCGATGCTGAGGGGCACAAGACTGCCGTCATTCTCCCTATCGAAGAGTACGAAGAAATGATGGAAGACTTAGCGATGGGCCGTGCAGCCCGTGAAAGCAAAGGTGAGCCCCGCCGGCCGTTTGAAGATGTGGTCAAGGAATGGCGCGCGGCTGGCGAAATTGATGTTTAAGGTCAGCATTACCTCGCGGGCCGAGCGAGAGCAAGCAAGAAGGAAGCTTTTCTCACCGACCGTGCTCAAGGGCCGCTCGCTCTTAAGGAGAATTACGATGTCATTCCCAATAAGGCATGAAAGCCACACCCTTGAACAGAAATCCGAAACGTTTTTTCGGAATCAAATACCACAACACTGGGTAGTCAACAGACCCCAAAATGATTATGGCGTAGATTTTCAGATTGGTATTACTGAAGGGAGTGAACTAAGGGGTCTGGAACTAACTGTTCAATTGAAGGCATCAGAAGAAAGCAGTGGAAATGAAGATACAGAAACCATTACATTGAGCGTTTCAACATATAACTATCTGCGCAAGTTGCTCACGGTTGTAATGCTCGTAAAATACGTAGAGTCAGAAGCCGAAGCATATTGGGTACTCCTGAGGGAAATCACGCCACCTACGGACGAGGGTCAGAAAACGTTTACAGTACATATCCCTAAAGCTAATCGGTTGTCCTCAATTAATTGGAGAGATATAGCAACCGTCGTGGGGCAGATTACAGGTCTAAAACTCGGTGCAGTAAATTGATGACTGAATCGCATAACAACGGCATTAAGGGGGGACGGCAAAAAGCCGCCGCCCCATATCCCGGCAATTGGGTTAGAATGCACTAGTGCCCAGGGAACGGCACTGCGGGGTGCCATGATCGCATACGTGCCAAACGGCGGCATGTATGGGCCACCCGCGGTTGAACAATCTCTAGTTTTGCTGGGCCTTGGGGATGTTCGCTGGGTCTACCGCCCATGCACTTGTGACCGCTTTCGCACCTTCCCCCGAACGAATCTCGCCAAGTTAGTCAAACCCAGTATGGGAGACATAACAATCCAGAGCGCGAGCGTCAACGCGACTAAGGCTAGAGGTAATCCAAGGAGAACAAACACCGTGAGCTGAGCAGCCCCCCCTGCAAGACGAACACCCCAACGGATAAGCCAGCCGATTCCCCCAATGGCAAGAAAGACGACCCCGCCGATTTCTGATTTCGATACCCTCATTTGGCCCACTGTGATGGTCTGATTTGGCCCACCCTTGGAGCTAAGCCGAGTACTCTGTTCTGGGCTGAGCCCAGAATGGAGGAGGCGGTGGATTGGAGAGCCAAGGTGGAGCTATTTGAGCAGATCAGGCGAGAGTACGAGTTCGGGGTGGGCACGATCCAAGGGGTGGCCCGTAAGTTGGGAGTCCACCGTCGCATGGTGCGAGAAGCGCTGGCGAACGCCCTGCCCGCACACCGGAAGAAGCCGCAGAGGAAGAGGCCCAGACTGGCGGCCGCTCTGCCCTTGATTGAGGCGATTCTGGAAGGGGATCGCCGGGCGCCACGCAAGCAACGGCACACGGCGCGGCGGATTCACCAGCGGATTCGGGCCGAGTTGGCGGGGTGTGAAGTGGCGGAGTCGACGGTGCGGGAATATGTGCGCCAGCGGAAGCGAGAGTTGGGGCTGGTGGGCCGCGAGACCTTCGTGCCGCAGAGTTACGCCTGGGGCTCGGAAGCGCAGGTGGACTGGTATGAAGCTTACGCGGATCTGGGCGGGGAGCGGCAGAAGCTACAGGTCTTCTCGCTGCGGAGCATGGCGAGCGGCGCAGCGTTCCATCGGGCTTATCCGCGAGCTACTCAGCAGGCGTTCCTGGAAGCCCATGAATTCGCCTTTCGGTACTGTGGGGGAGTCTTCCATCACCTGCGGTATGACAACCTCAGCTCGGCCGTGAAGAAGATTCTGCGCGGACACCAACGCGAGGAGACGGCGCGGTTCATCGCCTTCCGCTCCCATTGGGGATTCCAGGCGGAGTTCTGCACGCCCGCCGCCGCGCATGAGAAGGGTGGGGTGGAAGGAGAGGCCGGATATTTTCGCCGCAATCACTGGGTGCCGGTCCCGCAGGCGCGCGATTTGGAGGAACTGAATGAACAGTTATGGCGGGCCTGCCAGCAGGACCAGCAACGCCAACTGGCGGGGCGGGAAGCCAGTATTGGTGTGGCGATGCAAGCCGAACAGGAACATCTTCTCCCGCTGTTGGGGGAAGGTTTCGACCTGGCGGAAGTGAGCTTTCCCCGGGTCGATGGTTCCGGCTGTGTGCGGGTGCGAACGAACTTCTACTCCGTTCCGGTGCGAGCCGGGACGCTCGTGGAAGCGAAAGTTTATCCCGCCCAGGTGGAACTATGGCATGAAGGGGAATGCGTCGCCCGTCATGAACGCTGCTACCGCCGGTGCCAGCAGATTCTGGACCTGGAGCACTACTTGGACGTTCTGGAGCAGAAGCCTGGAGCCTTGGCAGGCTCCAAGCCGCTGCAACAGTGGCGGAAGCTGGGACGCTGGCCGGCGAGCTACGACCGCTTTTGGGAAGAGTTGATTCGCCGGCACGGCAAGCCGAGCGGGACGCGGCAGATGATCGGTCTGTTACAACTGGGAAAGGCGAAGGGCTACGGGGAGCTGGCGAGAGTGCTGGAGTCCGTTCTGGCGGCGGGTTGCTGCGACGAAGCTGCCGTGCGTTACCTGCTGACGGTGGGGGGAGAGAGTCGGCCCGCCCGCGAAGCCCTGGAGGTGGGGTGGTTAGACCGTTACCAGCGCCCCCTGCCGGTGATGAAGGAATATGACGACTTGCTGGTGGCGGAGGTGGCCTGATGAGTCACCCCAAAGCAGGGCTGCAGGCCACGGCGATTCAACAACAGTGCAAGCTCCTGCGTCTGCCCGCCGTGGGCTCGCAATGTGCGGGTTTAGCCGAGCTGGCGGTAAAGGAGAAGCAGAGTCATCTGGATTACCTGGAAGCATTACTGGCCGCGGAGCTGGAGGAGCGTGAACGCAACACGGTGGCGCGACGGTTGCGCGACGCGCACCTACCGCGGATGAAGACCCTGGAGGAGTTCGACTTCTCCCAATCGCCGAAGATCTCGGCGGCCGAGATTCGACAACTGGCCGAGGGCGGATACATCGAGCGGGCTGAGCCGGTACTGTTCATCGGGGACTGCGGGACCGGGAAAACCCACTTGATGACGGGCCTGTGTGTGGCGGCCTGCCAGCAGAAGCGGCGGGTGCGATTTACCACCACAGCGGGACTGGTGAATGAGCTGCTGGAGGCCAAGCATCAGCTACAACTGCGAAGAGTGATGGCGCGCTGGTCGCGCTACGAACTGATCGCCATCGACGAGGTGGGTTATGTGCCCCTGGCTGATCTGGGAGCCGAGTTCCTGTTCCAGGTGATAGCAGAACGGGCCGAGAAAGCAGCGGTGATCATGACCACCAATCTGCCCTTCTCAGAGTGGACACAGGTGATCCCCAACGCCCGGCTCTGCAAAGCCCTGCTGGACCGGGTCACGGACCAGGCGCACATCATTGAGACCGGAGCCGACTCGTATCGCTTCCGCAGAACTCTGGAGAAACGGAAGAAGTAATGATTGAGCGGCTGCTTGGCGCGGCGTTCGGTTGGGGCTCCGTCTTGCGCTTCGCCCTGAACGCTCCGCCCTCCGGGCTGCGCAGGGCTTCGCTCCAGGCGGAGCCCCAACGAAGTCAGAACCGGTTGCCAAGGATCACCGACCGAACGAAAAGCACGAAGGAGAAGCAAAGAACAATGGAGGAAGCGAAACCAGGATGGAACTGAAACCTAAACCCAGGGGTGGACCAATTCTAAGCATCAAAGTGGGCCAAATCAGGTTGACAGAATCAGATTTCTACTACCTCAACCGGGAAGCGCCAGAGGGGTCGCTCCAAGAACCTCATAATCCCAACGGCCCAGTAAGTAACTATCAAGACCCAAGCGGGGACATAAAGGGTAAGAAAAACGGAAAGCAAATCTCCGGGAGTATGAACAGGGTAGATAACGTACTGAACCAGAAGCAAAAGGAGCAAAGATAGCACGCCCCAAACCACAAAGAACCACTTAAGACCTTGCTTCGCTTGGTAGGACGGAAGGCGTTCCTGGGACGTTTCCCTCCCTTCGGTCCGATCACGCTCGCGCATGACCTTATTGCCATCATCTATTAGCCCCAGGAGAAACAAACTAAGGCCCACTGACAATGAAAGGCAAATCTGTGTTGTTAGACTCATGTTTGTGCTTACGGGGCGCAATTACGTGGCAGCATTCTCAAGTTCTCACCGGTCCACCCAGTACCACACATCCTGTATCTGCCACCATTTGTGCTTCAGCTCAGGCGCACCCCCGAGGTCCATAAACACCACACCAACTCGCCTTGCCTCGGGCGAGTCCTTGATTTGTGCGGGCACCGACCAGCAGTCGTTAATCTTCCATGAGGTAAGCCACCGCTCCTTTCCCCTGAGTTTTTCTTCAAATTGAGTCAGTGTGATCTCCGCCCGAGTTTGGGGAAGAAGGAACATGTAGGCGTCACGGGGGTTGCAGGAGTAAAGGGCTTCATAGAAGGCGTGCGCCCGTTCGTACAGTGCGCGGTCGTCTGGCGGGAGGCTTTGTGGAACTCGTGGACCTACGTGCTTAGGAGGCCGTGTCCCGAAGTAGACCATGCCCCACTTCCACAATTCCATAAACAGACCAGTGCTGAACCTGTCCCCAAGAGAGACTCCGCGCCTCCTGAGGAAGAGCACCCCTTCCGCGTTGATCTGCCAGGTCGCATGCTGTTTATACAAGTGGTGCACAATGTAATGGCCGTCTTTCTTTGTTTCAACTAATGTCGGCATGGCTAAAAGCCTCTTAGCCGGAAGCTTACTCCGAATGCTAGGCTCCGGTACCTAAGAAGTCAAGACGAAGGAGGCACCTGAGGGAGGCCAAGAGCTCTACGCCTCTCGCGGGTGGCGTGGGTGACGCACACATGCCAAACGGCGGCATGTATGCGCCATCCGCGACCCACCCACCCCGCTCATTCTTGGTTGACCTCAGCGCGCAGAAACTTCACAAATTCATCAAGTATCTTTCGTTCCTCGGTTGTCAGTTTGGAGAAGGATTCTGATTTTGCGGCAAAACTTGATGCCTGCTGACGAAATGTAACCGGCACATCAGTAATGGCCCCCGCGAGAAGAGCTAGTTTCCTCTGTGGGATCTCAAAAAAACGACTGAGCTTATGCAGCATCAGCGGTGGGGGACGATATGCACTGTTCCGCTCTAATTCGGCCAATTCTTCGCTTGAAAAGTCGATCTTTCGTGCAAGCTGGTCAAGGCTCAGGCCCCGTTCTTTCCGCAATCCCTTGATCACCTCACGGAAAGCGAACCTGACCGTCTCCAAATCCCGGTCCTTGGGTTGCACTACGACCTGAACTTGCTGGTTGAGGGCCTTCGCAATGCGATTCAACATCGATAAGGAGTGCCCTTCGTAATCCGCATCTTCCAGTCGGCTGATGACTGATTGGGTTGTTTTCACCCGATCTGCCAACTCTTTCTGACTAAGCCCAGCCTGCTCGCGAAGTTCATAAATGGTGCGGGCGACTTCTGCGTTCACCCGCTCCTGTTCTAAAGAGGCCTTGCGCTGAACGTCTTCACCGACGTAGCGGCGGTGAAGAATCCGAACGGCGTTGGATGTCGTCCTGGGGTTACTCATTGTCAGGCTCCTCGTATGTGTATTTAGCTGGGTTTTTCTCAAACAGCGTGCGACGGCGGATAGCCAGCTCAATCTCCCTATCAGGGACTTGTTCCTCCTTGGTCAGCCCATGGGAGATCACTGCCGTCTGTTGATAGAAGAAATAGAGCATCCGATAGTTCACAGTCTGAAAGCTTGTGCGCAACTCATGAATGCCGTCGCGGAGGAAGTCCGCCTCCGGGCGGCGCAACTCATGGCCCAACTCTGCCAAGCGCTCAATTCGCACGATGCATTTGTCCTGCGCCTTTGGCGGGAGAAGGTCCAGCCACACCAGTAAGGGGCAGATGCCATCTTCATCCACGAAGAAGACCACGGTGGTAGCAGGCATGCGGTTTTCCTTTCCGACATTCAGAAGTCTATCGCAATATTGCGATGGCGTCAACATGTATTTTTGCGACCCTGTATTTTGACACCGGTTCGGTTACGGAGATCACTGGGGTCCCGGAGCACCCGATTCCCCCTGCCCTGCGGGAGCGGCTCGGAGGCGCACGCCGCGAGCTCACCTCCCACGCTGGATTCCCGCTTTCGCGGGAATGACCGTGCCTCGATGCCCGCTTTGGGCGGAAATGACGGCAATCACTTCAGGGCCGACAGGAGGCAGTTAGACCCCACTTCCACCTCATTGGCTTCAAAATTCTTGCCGGGGCTCCGCGCCTTCGTGTACGCTTGTCATCAATGGGCGAGACGCGTGCAGAAGAAAAAGGGCTGACGCTGTTGCGGGGATTGCTGCAACACTATCCGTTTGTGCTGAAGAACTTCAAGCATTATTTCCAGAACCTTTATCGGCGTGAGATTCGACGGACAAACGTTGTGGCGCCTTATGCCGCAGTGCTCTACGTCACCCACAAATGCAATTTGGCTTGCACCCACTGCACCCAAAAGGAGCCGGACGTCTTCAGCCAGGAACTGCCGACCGCCGAGACCATCAAGTTGCTTCGAATCATGCGCACGGAAACCGATTCGATCCTCTTTACGGGCGGGGAGCCGACGCTGCGCAACGATATTGAGGAACTGGCCCGCGCGGCGCGCCATGACATGAAGTTTCGCTCCGTACTGCTGATCACCAACGGCACGCTCCTGCACGAGCGGCAAGGGTTGTTTGACTCCTTGCACAGCCTGATTGTCAGCCTGGATTCGTTGCAGGCGGATTCGACAAGACCCATGTCCAAACCTGCTGTCCTCGGCAAGGTGCTGGAGAACCTGCAACTGGCTAAATCGCGCTTCCCCAGGGCGACGGACATCACCATCAGCACAGTCATCGAAGAATGGAACATCGATGAGATCGAACGCATCATGGACTTTTGCGGCGAGCAGGGATTTGTCTTCGCCACCCAGACCGTGCTGAACGAGAAGTTGCCCAATCTTCGCCTGCGGCAGAACCCGCGCTACCAAGCCCTGGTCGAGAAGATTGTCCAGCGCCGCCGCGAGCGCTCCCAACCCATCAACGGCACGCCCAAGCTCATTCGCACCCTGCTCGAGTTCGGCGATTTCCAGTGCTTCCCCACCATGTTTCCGCGCGTCTACCCCAACGGCGATGTTTTCTACCCCTGCGAGCCGCTGAAGAGGATTGGTGGAAATCTGCTGCGCGAAGGATCATTCAATAAGGTCTTCGTGCGAGGCAGAAAACTCTACGGCGACATACCCGACTGCCATGGCATCTGCCATTTGTTTGCGAATGTGCTTTCGTCCTACTACGCGAAGGATTTCTGGGGACTCGCCGGCGACACCATCCGCTGACATAGGGATTAGGGAAGAAGGACTAGGAGTAAAGTGTGAAGGTTAAGGGTTAAAGGCTAAAGTCTAAGTGACGTTTTTCCCTATTATCGCTCACCCCTTAACCTCTACCCTTTACCCTTTATCCTTTACCCTTTCCCCTCTGTCCTTACCCTTTAACCCTTACCGTTCAGCGTTATTCCCTGCTCCCTATTCCCTATTCCCTGCTCTTCAGGACCGGCAATTCTCTCCGCAGCACGTTTTGCACTGTGGTTTCCGCCACGCGAGCCAGATGCTCAGCGAAGAAGCCGTCATAGCGGAATCGGGCTGTCCGCATGTCTTTTGATTCCCAGGCGATCGCAAGATCCCAGGTTTGTGCTTCAGCTTCCGACTCGCCTTGGGCGGGAACTGGGCGCGCAGCCAACTCGCGCACCCGGACCAGTGGGATCTCCTCCAGAGTGTGCTCATGTTCGTCAACCACAAATAGCCGGTCGGGATTTACGAAAATGCGCACAAGGCGAGAGGGCCGTTCATTTCCTGCGGGAATGAACGCCCCGCCGTTCAGGACCACGAGGGCGTCGAGCGCGCGAGCCTGAGCGTCCACCGACTTTGCTTCCGGCTTGGCGCGAACCAGCAGGCCGAAAGCCATCAGCGCCACGCCCACAACCAAATCCACTATCCCGCCATTTGCACGCTTGTATCGCCAGCCCAGCAAGCACCCCACCGACGCCACCAGGATTCGAACCGCCGACCATTCCCAGATTTTCCGACGCAACTGCCTGATTTTGGGGATTACCAGGATGGCGGCGAACAATACGGACAGCGCGGCCTTCCTGATGCCACGCCAAAGCCGCACGCTCATGGGCACAACGGTCTGAGCTTTCTCTTCATTAGCCATATTAGCCATGGCATTCAACAGTTAAGGGCGTCGTAATGCCCCAGTTTCGGGCGCGGCAATCGATGTAGGGCCGGGGCTTGCCCCATAGGCGCTAAGATAAGAACTATTTCTATCGTTCCGGCGCCATTCCCGTCCCGCGAAGCGGGACACCATGAGTAGCCGTAGGTGAAACCTACGGAAACGGAAGCCCAGAAAGCATTCCGGCCCCGGAGGGGCCGAACCATTGACCGGTCAACCCCGTTGGGGTTGCGTAATTCTGTGCGGTCCGTTATCCGCAGGTTAAAACCTGCGGCTATTCACCGTTGGCCCCTGCCGGGGCCATTTGAACACGGCTTACCTTAGCGCTTATGGGGGCTTGCCCCGGCCAGGCCGACCCAAGGGTCGGCCCTACAGCGCCCGAAACTGCGGCGTTACAAGACATCACAGGTTCTTCTTCAAGTATTCGACCACTTGCTCCACATCTCTCACCAGCGTGACGATTTCCATTGCCGGCGACCTCCAATGCCGCTGGGTTGAGTTGAGCTGCCCTTCCTGTTCAAGGCAATTGATGACCGGCAGCCAGTAGGGCGACATCACCAACAGGGGCTTGCTCCCGCCCACCGTCCTCGATAGGCTGGCCTTGTTCATCATCTCCCAGGCCAGCGCCAATTCTGCCAGCGTACCCGTTCCCCCTGGGAGGACAACGTAGGCGTCCCCGCGCTCCAGCAGCGTCATGATGCGTTCCAAGAACGACCTTGTGCGCAGCTCTTCCACAATCCACTGATTCGCCTTGCCAGGCCAAATCTCGCACGTGACGCCGATGGTGTGCCCCCCTGCCTCTCGAGCCCCACGCGCTGAGGCTTCCATTAATCCCCTGTATCCGCCATTGCAGATGGCGAACCCGGCTTCTGCCAACAGCTTTCCCAATTGCCGTGCTTCCGCGTAAGCGCGGCTCGCCTCACCGGGCAGTGAACTTCCGAAGATCGTTACGACTTTCATAAGGATTAGCCGCAGATCAACGCCGATGAACGCAGATCAAGACAAAAACAGACATCAAAAGCTCGGACTACGAGGTCTCAGGTGGCTTGGTTTCAAGAGGCCCCTGCCATCCGCCGGCCTCCCCCTTCCTTCCATGCCAGGTTTTATCTGCCTTCATCTGCGTTGATCTGCGACAGCGGCCGAAAACTTGGGCCGCAGATCAACGCTGATTAACGCAGATCAAGACAAAAACAAACAGCACAAGCGCACACCAGGAGCTTGCAACCAACCGGGTTTCCAGAAGCCCCCAGCATCTCGAGGCTTCTCCTTGCTTCAGTACTTGGTCTTATCTGCGTTCATCTGCGTTAATCTGCGGCTGGATTTTGTTGGCCGGGAATCTTCTTGCGTTCATTATCAAAAGCCAACCGTTTGAACTCCGGCTTGATTCCAAAGTTCAGAAGTAATCCCACTTCGATTTCCGTGGCCCGTAGGTAGTTGAGAAGTTGCGCTTCATGGGAGGAGTCAAGAGCCCTTGCTGCTTTTAGCTCCAGGAGAACAGCGTTCTCCACCATCAAATCAGCCCTGAAATCTCCGACCCGATTGCCTCGAAAATAGACGCCAATGGGCACTTGGGTCTCCACCTTCAGCCCGGCCTCCCTCAGCGCGATCAGCATCGCCGCCTCGTAGACGGACTCGAGGAATCCGTGCCCGAGCTCGTTATAAACCTCGTAGAAGACGCCAATGATCTTCCTGGTTAATTCTTGGTGTTTGAATCTGAGCTTATTTGCGTCCACCTGCGTTAATCTGCTGCCCATGCTTTAGAGTTTTCTAAAGGTCTTCCTACCTCTTGCGGCGCGAGAACCAATCATAAACGGCCAAGGCAATTTGGTCGAGGGTGGCTGCGCCCTGCTGCTCCTTGAGGGGGTAACTATTCCCAATGATGGAGAAGACAAGCCTCTTACCGGAGGGCAGATCCATATACCCGGAAAGGGCGTTCACCTGCTCGAGGGTGCCCGTCTTGGCGTGGATTCTTCCCTCGAGCCGGGTCCCTTTG
>Ga0208692_1001170_pt1 | contig 15453 bp, 7 predicted proteins | sample June2015DPH_20_1_3_FD_184721 | JGI IMG/M metagenome (GOLD analysis project Ga0208692, IMG submission 184721) | Peatland microbial communities from SPRUCE experiment site at the Marcell Experimental Forest, Minnesota, USA - June2015DPH_20_100... | ecosystem: Environmental > Terrestrial > Soil >...
TTTCAGCTATCAGCAAGCAGCCCTCCCGTCTTCCTTTAGCTGACATCTAACGGCCGGCACCTGACACCCGACACCTGGCACCTGACACCTATTCATACCGCAGCGCCACCATAGGATCAACCTTCGTCGCCCGGCGGGCGGGGATGTAGCAAGCGGCCAGGGCCACCACAAGCAGAATCAGACACGTCAAAGCGAAGGTCGACGGATCAAAGGCGCTGACCTCGAACAGTTGGCTCCGGAGGAACTGCGCTAAAATAGAGGCCGCCACCGCTCCGGCCAGAACACCGGCCAACGCCAGCCGCAGTCCCTGGCGGATCACCATACCCCACACCTGCCGGCGCTGCGCGCCCAGCGCCATGCGAATCCCGATTTCCTGCGTGCGTTGAGCGGTGCTGTAACTGATGACGCCGTAAAGGCCGAGGGCTGCCAGGAACAGCGCCAGGCCGGAGAAGATCTCGAGCAGAGAGGCAGCGATCCGTTGCGGGCCGAGCGAGCCGGCAACGTATTGCTCCATTGTCTTGAAATCCGCCGCGGGCTGCGCCGAATCCACCGAAGCGACGGCCCCCTGAATCGCAGAGGCCAGTGTTGCCGGGGCAGCCTTGGTCTTGACGACGAGGAATGCCTGCGTAAGTCCCTGCTGGAGTAGGGGGTAGTAGCACACCCCTTTACCCGAGTCGCCCACCAGAGCCGACTGCCTCACGTGGGCGACCACGCCCACAATCGTAGCCCAAGGCGTGTTCGAGCCCCGCCGGAGGCGTTGTCCAACGGGGTCCTGGTTGGGCCAGTATTGCCGGGCGAGATTCTCGTCGATAACGACCACCGGTTGTGTGCCCAGCCGGTCCTGGTCGGTGAAGCACCGCCCCTTCTGCAAAGGAATGCGCATGGCCTCGAAGTATCCGGGCGTGACCCAGTTGAGCATGCTGTGCGGCCCCGGATCGCCGGGACCGAGCGGGCGGCCTTCGATGGAGAAGGAGGAAGAGGGATCAAATCCGGTAAACGGCAGTGCCTCCACCACGGCCGCGGAAGAAACTCCGGGAAGGGCTGCCAGCTTTTCATTGACAGCACGGTAAAAAGCCACCTGCTTCTCCTCGTTGTTGTACTGGTTTTCCGGGAGCTGGACGGTGGCGGTCATCACCCCATTGGGGTCGAATCCCGTCTCGACTCTTCCCATGCGGGTGAGGCTCTTGAGCAGCAATCCGGCGCCTACCAGCAGGACCAAGGCCATGGCCACTTGTCCCACCACAAGCCACTCTCGGAGACGCAGGCGGCCACGGCTGGACGTAACCGCTCTTGCCTCCTCCTTGAGCATTCCGTAATGTCGATGGCTGAAAACCTCACCGATGGGCACGACCCCGAGAAACACTCCGCTCAGGACCATCAGCAGTACCGCGAACAGGAGCACATGCCCATCCACGTGCACCACGAACCGAGAGGCAAGACTTCCCGGAGCCAGTCGGAACAAGAGTGCGGTGCCGTCGTAAGCTCCTGCGACACCGGCGATGGCGCCGCAGGCCGTGAGGAAGAAGCTTTCCACCAGCGCCTGCCGAAGCAGGTCTCGCTTTTGCGCGCCCAAGGCGACGCGAACGGCAAATTCCTTGGCGCGGGCAGATGCCCTGGCGAGGAGCAGACCGCCGATATTCGAGCAGGCAATGAGCAGTACGAACCCCACCGCACCCAGCAGGATCAGCATCGGTGTACGCAAGTCGCCGGCGCCGTACTCGGTGAACGGAAGCACGAACATTCCCCAGCCCGAGTCTTTGGCATAAGTGTTCTGCGGGTAAGCCCGGATCAGACGCTGGGTCAGCATGCGGACAAAGGCTTCCGCCTGGGCCCGTGAGACCTCCGGACGGGTCCGGGCCACAACGAAAAAGGACTCATTGAAATAATTGTCAGGCGAAAACTCGCTTGCGGCGAGCCCCAGGGGGATCCAAAGCGCGGTCCGGCGAGGCCAGTCGAAGCCCGGCCCCATCACGCCGACCACGCGGTAGTCCTCGCGATTCAACTGAATGCTCCTGCCGACAATCGCAGGATCGCCGCCGAAGAGATGCTGCCAGGTGTCGTAAGCGAGCAAGGCGACTTGATTGGCGTGCGGTTGGTCCTCCTCTGGCCGGAAGATCCGTCCGAGGAAGGGCCGTGCGCCGAAGACGTCAAACCACTGCCAGGTAACCTTAGCCACCGGCAGCCGCTGTGGACCCTCCGGGGCGAGGTAATTGAAGCTCTCTTGGTATTCGGCAGCGGCGGAAGTGAATACCTGTTTGCTGTCCTGGATATCTTTGAAACCGGGGGCCGAAATCACGATGCTCTTAAGATTCAGTTTCTCGTACTTCACCCGGACGGCAAATAGGTGGTCGGGATCGCTGATCCCCGACGGGTGCAGGAACAGCTCGTTGATCACGCTGAAGATGATCGTGTTGGCGCCGATACCGAGCGCGAGCGAGAGCACCGCCACGGTCGTGAACCCGGGGTTCTTCGCCAGCATTCGCAGGCCGTAGCGCAGGTCTTGGAGCAGGGTATTCACCGTCACCCTCGCATCGAGTCAATGACTCATCTAAAGCACAAGCTATCAGCCATCAGCTTTCAGTTATCAACAAACAGCCGATGCCTTCTCCATAGCTGAATGCTGACCGCTGATAGCTTCTTTTTCAGCTTTCAAACCGAGAGCCGTAAATCCAAATGCTGCCAGTGCCGACTCCAGCCGCGTGGCATTCTGGGGGAAGTTGCGGATCAGGATGTCCAGGTCGCCTGTGTAGCGCGGAAATCCATGGTGGGCCAGCGCTACCGCGCCCACGACCACATACTCAACCCCGTTTGAGTTGAGCGATTCGATAAACGCGCGCCAGTCTTCCGGAAGCAGCATCGCCCTCCTTGTGTGCCAGGGCCCGAAGCTGAAACAGAATCTCCAGCCGCTCGGCCGACGAGGGCCGGCGGTAGTAGTCGCGCGTGGCCGCTTCGGCCTCGCGAAAAGTCCGAAACTTGGCAACGACAGGGTCCATGCCTCTATTGTACGCGCGGGCGCCCTCGAATCCTATGGCAGAACCGTGGTCCAAGCGCTTAGGGGGCGTCGGATTCTCGTCGTCACCCTTCCCGTTGCGGCAACCTGTAGACCCGGCGCGAACGAGTCATTAGTCTTCAGTAGTCAGTTGTCAGTTTTCAGTCCCCAGCTCGAGGCTCCGTCAATCCGAACCGATCCCACACGGCCATCATATAAATGGCCGGCCCAGCTTTGACTGAGAACTGAAGACTGATCACTGAAAACTTCATTCATAGCGCAGCGCCACCATGGGATCGATCTTCGCTGCCCGCCGGGCCGGGATGTAACTGGCCAGGGCGGAGACCGCAAACATCAGCGCCATCGCCAGAATCAGCGCCACAGGATCCGCTGGCGTCAACCCAAAAAGCAGGCTGGTAATCAATTTCGCGGCCCCGATCACCGCGGGCAGTCCGATGGCCGCGCCGATCAGGACCAGGAGCAGCGACTCGCGGAGAACCGACCGGAGGATATTACCGCGCTGCGCACCCAATGCCATGCGAATCCCGATTTCATTGGTGCGACCGGCGACGGCGTAGGCCATAATCCCGTAGATTCCAACGCAGGCGAGCAGGACTGCCAGCGCGCCGAAGAAGCCCGAAAGTGTGGTGATCATGCGATCGCGTGTGAGCGATTCACCTACGAGTTCGGTCATGGTATGAATCTCGATGGGCGGCAGGCTCGCTGCCGTCTGCTTCACGGCTTCGCGAACTGCGGACCCCACCGCCGACGGGTTTCCTACGGCGCGCACTTCAACATTGGCGAAAGATGGGTCGCCAATGGGGTTGAAAAACGGTACATAAAAGCGCCGTGGAGTGTTCTCCCGCACGCTGTTGTACTTGGCGTCGCCCACCACGCCTACAACAACGAAGGCGGTGTGGGTGGTCGGAAACATGTCCCAGATGCGCCTGCCGAGGGGGTTTGCGTCGCCGAAGTAGTAGCGCGCCATCGTCTGGTTGATCACGCCGACGCGCTGCCCATTTCCCTCGTCTTGCGGCCCGATTTCGCGGCCTAATAGCACCGGAATGCCGATGGTTGAAAAATAATTCGGACCGACATGATCAAACCGAGCGTTCATCTCCTGGCCGGACTTCGGCGTGTACGCTTCGATCGATATCCCGTCGTTCGACTCAGAATGGCTAAACAGGCCGTTATGCGAGAGCGTCACGCCGCGAACGCCCGGAATGGCGCGGATGCGTTCGAGTATGTCCCTGTAAAGCTGCACGGTAGCCGGCCCTTTGTAGCCAGCCGTCACCGGGTCCACACGGAAAAGCAGAAGATGATCGCGATCGTACCCGAGCTTCACCTCCCCCAGCTTCCGGAAGCTGTGTACGAACAACCCAGCGACCGTCAGCAGCAGAAGCGACAATGCGACCTGCACCACGACGAGAATCTTGCCCGCGGACACCCGGCCGCCCTGCGCAACGCTCCCGACAACGCCCCGCGATGTTCCTTTCAGAATGGAGTTCAGGTCCAGTCGCGCGACACGAAAAGCGGGCGCCAAGCCGAAAAGAATGCCGGTGAGGAGCGAAAGGGCGAGCGTGAAACCGAGGATTTTCGCGTCGGGGTGGATGTCCAGAGGGATCGGCGACGCGCCCCGCGAGACTAGCCGCAGAAGCACGGCGTCAGCCCAGTCTGCAAACAGCAGACCCAGCGCGCCGCCCATGGCAGCGAGCAGGACGCTCTCGGTGAGGAGCTGGCGGAACAAGCGAGCGGGTCCCGCGCCCAGAGCGACGCGGACAGCGATTTCCTTTTGCCGTGAGGCGGCGCGAGCGAGGAGAAGATTGGCGACGTTGGCGCACGCGATGAGCAACACCAGCCCGACCACACCCATGAGGATGAGCAGCGGCTTGCCGAACTCTTCGCGCAGCGTGGAGGCGCCGTGGCTGCCATCAACCAAAGCGATGCGCTGGTTTAGAAAATCGCGGCGATCGTTCACCGACATCTCAGAGCCGATCTGCGATTGAAGCATCTGCTGAAACGTCACGTTAATACTGGCCTTGGCCTGCGCCACGCTGACACCGGGTTTCAGCCGTGCCATCACCTGGAGCCACATCGTCTTTTCAATGGGGTTCTTCTCCGGTGAAAGCCAGTCCCGGCCCGGAAAGATTTCCGCCTGCATGGTCAACGGGACCCAGATGTCGGGCGCAAAGCCGACCGTTTCGCCGAAAAAGCGCGGCGGCGCGACGCCGATGATCTCGTAGGAAGCCTGGCGAATGCGGATTTTGCGGCCGAGGACGGAGGGTTCGCCTCCGAAGCGACTTCGCCAAAAGTTGTAGCTTATTACCGCCACGGGATTCGCATCCCGAAGCTTGTCCACCTCCGTGGTGAAGGTTCGGCCGAGGATGGCATTCACGCCGAGAACGGAAAAATAAGACCCACTAACCATCCCGACAAACGCCGGCGCGCCTTCATTGCTTTGCTCTGACTCCTCGACGGCCACCACGAGCCTGGGGACGCTGCTATCCGCAGCGAGGATTGCAGAGAAGACCTGGTTGCGCTCCTGAAGTTCCTGAAATTCAGGATAGGTGAGGAAGTCGCGATCTCCATCCTCGCTTCCGATACTCATTCCGTGGGAGTCCGGGTTGGTAAGAACGACAAGTTGCCGTGGGTCCTTAACGGGCAGCGTGCTGAGCAAGACCGAGTTGATGACCGTGAAGATAGCCGTGTTGGCGCCGATGCCTAGCGCCAGGGTCAGCACCGCGACGGCGGTGAAGCCGGGGTTCTTCGCCAGCATTCGCAGGCCGTAGCGCAAGTCTTGGAGCAGGTTATTCATCGTCTCCCCCGTATCGGGTCATTGATTGATCTAATGGACAAGCTATCAGCCATCAGCTTTCAGCTATCAGCAAGCAGCCGACGCCTTCTCCCATAGCTGACGGCTGACGGCTGAAAACTGACAGCTTCATTCATACCTCAGCGCCACCATGGGATCGACCTTGGTGGCCCTGCGCGCGGGAATGTAACTGGCCAAAAGCGCCGCAAAACTAAGCAGCAATGCGACCCCGGCAAGCGTAACCGCATCAGTCGCGCTCACCCCAAACAGCAGCGACTGCATGGCGCGGGTCAGGACGAACGAGCTGGCAATTCCCACCGCCACGCCAACCACAGTGGTCAGCATTCCCTGGCTGAGTACAAGGCGCAAGACATCTGGCGCGCTAGCCCCGAGCGCGATCCGAACCCCCATCTCGTGTGTGCGCCTCGCCACCGAATAAGCCATCACGCCATAGATGCCCGCCACGGCGAGCAGCAGAGCTGTGGCGGCGAAGACCCCCACCAGCGTCAGGTTGAAGCGGCGTGTCTTGAGCGAAGAGGAGAAGACCTCGGTGAAGATATTGAAGCTGGGCGGAACATTGGGATCCAGGCCGCGCACAATTTCCCGCGCAGCCGGGATGATGACAGCGGGTTGTGCAGTTGTGCGCAGCACAAGGGTGAAGCGCCCAGTGGCCTGGGGCCGTTGCCGATAGTCTACGTAGATGGTGGGGCGCGGTGTTGCCTCCAAGCTGTCTTCACGGACATCGCCCACAACACCCACGACGGTGAGCAACCGCAGGTCCCCATCCATGTTGCCGAACTCGATCGTCCGGCCCAGCGGATCCATGTTAGGCCACTTCTCGCGCGCCAGCGACTGGCTAATGAGCGCAACGTGCGGCGCGTCCATAGTGTCGCGATCGTCGAAGAGCCGCCCGCGCAGCAAAGGAATGCCGAGGGTACGGAAGTAGCCCTCGCTCGCTACACCATAGTCGGCATCGCCGGTGCGCGTCGAATCGTGGAACAGTCGCTCGAGGTCCTCCATGCGCGGCAGTTTTTCTTGTGGGCTCATCAAGACATACGTGCCGTCTGCCAAGCCGGTCGTCAATGGCAGGCCGTTGGCGCCGCCGACTTCCCGGACGCCGGGAACAAGGTGCAAACGCGAGAACAGTTCGTTCAGGAATTCCACCCGGTGGACTTTTTCTGTGTCCTTCTCGGGAAATGGTAGTGCGAGATCTATGGTCAGGACGTCTTGGGTGCGAAAGCCGGGATCAACCGAGAGCACGCGCAGCAGGCTCCGGCCCAGCAGTCCGGCGCCGGCCAGCAGCACCAGCGTGATGGCAAGCTGTGCCGCCACAATCGTGCGGCCGAAGCGGTGGCCGCGCCGCGTGACTACGTGTCCTTGGCCGCGTTCGGCCAGTGTGCCCTGAACGTCTCCCGCGGTCGCACGCAGCGCCGTGAATATGCCCAGTCCGGACGCAACTAGCACCGAAAGAGCGAACGCGAAGGAGAGCACGGGCAGGTTTATCGAAACATCCTGGAGGCGCGGCAGGTTATTTGGGGCCAGCGCCACCAATGCGTCCACGCCCCAGAGCGCCGCGATGACGCCGAGCGCACCGCCGGTGAGGGAGAGCAGAAGGGCTTCGGTGAGGAACTGGCGCACCAGCCGGTTTCGCCCGGCGCCCAGCGCCGAACGAATCGCCAGTTCCCGCTCGCGCGCAGCAGCCTGCGCGAGCAGCAGATTCACCACGTTGGCGCAGGCGACCAGCAGCAGGAAACCGACCGCCCCAAGCAGCACGAGCAGCGCCGGGCGCACCTGGCTCGTCAGGGCGTCACGCAGCGGGAACACGGCCACGTCCGTCATCATCGTGTCTTGGCCGTACTGTTGCTTGAGCCTCTGAGCGATTCCGGAAAGCTCGGCGCGCGCTTGGGCCAGCGGCACGCCCTCACGCAGCCGCGCCACAACGTGCCAATTGTGCGCGGTGCGGCTGGGCAGCCGTTCCAAAAGCTCACGCGGGACCCAGATGTCACTGTCGAACGGGAACCGGAAGCCGGGCGGGAGCACACCGACGATCGAGCACGACTGGTTTTCGACCGTCAGCTTGATCTTGGCCAAGTCCGTCGTACCGCCCAGGAATTGTTTCCAGTAGGCATAACTAACCAGGCCGACACGAGCCGCGCCGAAGCGCTGCTCTTCCTCCACGAAACCCCGGCCCAGAACAGGCTCTACGCCCATTAGCGGAAAGAAATCGTGGGAGACTGAAGCCAGCATGCTACGCGTCGGTTCGGAGGCGCCCGAAACCGATTCGAGCCAGGCCGAGTACTCCGCCAGGCCCTTCAGAGAACGGTTCTGTGAGCGGATGTCTTCAAAGTTGGGATCGGCGAAGTTCATCCGTCCGCCCTTGGCGTTCACTTCCCGCAGATCGACGATTTGGTCGGGCTTGGGATAGGTCAAGGGGCGGAGCAGCACACCGTAAACCACACTGAAGATGGCAGAGTTCGCGCCAATGCCCAGGGCCAGCGTCAATACCGCAACGGCGGTAAAGCCGGGGTTCTTCGCCAGCATCCGGAAGCCGTAGCGAACATCCTGAAAAAGTGCGCCCATCCCTCCTCCAATTGGTTCATTGATTCATTAACTCAGCTCAGCAAGAGTCGAAAATGGAAATTGGAAACTCGCCCACCACCGCCTTTCAATGATCAAATGAGTCAAGGGGCCAATGAATCAATCAACTGATGCATTCGTCCAGCGAACCACTGATTCATTGAATAGACTCGCTTGCGACCGCTTTTCAATGGTTCAATGAGTCAATGATTCAATGAGTCAATCACTGCTGGTCTCTTCCACGATCTGGCCATCGAAGAGATGAACCGTGCGGTCGGCGAACTCGGCGTAGCGCGGATCGTGAGTGACCATGCAGATGGTGGCGCCTTCACGGTGGAGTTCGCGCAGCAGGTCCATCACCGCCTCCCCGTTCTTGGAGTCCAGGTTTCCCGTGGGCTCATCCGCCAGCAGAATGGACGGCTTCCCGGCCAGCGCCCGCGCCACCGCCACCCGCTGCTGCTGACCCCCGGAGAGTTGGGAAGGATAATGCTTCATGCGATGGGACATCCCCACCCTTTCCAGCGCCTCTTGCACGCGTTGTTTGCGTTCCGCGGAAGGCATGCCACGGTAGGTCAACGGCAACTCCACGTTTTCATAAACGTTCAGATCGCCAATGAGGTTGAAGGCCTGGAAAATAAAACCGATTTCGCGGTTGCGAATCCGGGTGCGCTGCGATAAGGAGAGGTCTTCGACCCCGGTGCCGTTCAGAGTGTACTTCCCATCGCTGGGTGAATCGAGCAGCCCCAAGATGGAAAGCAGGGTGGATTTCCCGCAGCCCGAGGGACCGGCGATGGAAAGATATTCGCCTTTCTTAATCTGCAAGTGGATACCGGAAAGGGCGTGCGTCTCCACCTCCTCGGTGTAAAAGACCTTGGTGACGCCCTCCAGTTGAATCAGAGTTAGACCGGAACCGTTCGATTTATCTTGCAGGGAGTTCCGGGAGGTAACTTCGGCTTCCGAGTTAGAGTCCATTTTCATCTCCTTGGTAACGTTAGTAGTTGTCCCGCCGCGGCGGGTCAGCAGTCAGTTGTCAGTCGCTTATGATCCCTCCTTGGTTTTGAAAACGGATCCGACAACTGAAATCTCCTCACGTGCATGGGACATCTGTTCCCTATAACCTGTTCCCTGTTCCCTGTAACCTGTTCCCTACTCGTACCGCAGCGCCACCATCGGATCGACCTGGGTGGCCCGGCGAGCCGGAATATAAGCTGCCAGTGCCGCGACCAGCGCAAGCAAAAGTGTGAACAGGGCGAAAACCGGAGTATCGATCCGCACGACGCCGAAGAGCACGCTCGACAGCGCGGCGGTAAGCGCCAGCGCAAAGGGCACTCCGATCGCCAGGCCAATGATCGCCAGCTTGATTGCATAACCCACCACGAGCCTGAGCACGTCGCTGCGCTGCGCTCCCAGCGCCATGCGCACCCCGATCTCATGAGTGCGTTGCGTGACGGAATAGGTCATGAGCGCAAAAATCCCCGAGGCCGCAAGTACAAGGGCGACAACACCAAAAACAAACATCATGCGCGCTGAGGACTCGACGCCGCTGACATTGTCTGAGATGAGCTGCTCGAGCGTCCGCATGTCGTAAGGGGGCTGGTCCGCGTCCACGCTTCGCACCTGGGCGCGCGCTGCGGCGGCCAGAGCAATGGGATCGCCCGACGTGCGCACCGCCAGGGCCGAAGAGGCTAGTGGCATTTGGGCGAACGGAAAGTACGCGGTTGGCTTCGGCGCACGGTCGAAAGGCGATTGCTCGATATCTCCCACCACACCAACGATGGTCCGCCACGGCTCGCTGCTTTCTGCCCGGCCGAACTTGATGCGCTTTCCGACGGGCTCCTGGCTGCCCCAGATCCGATGCGCCATGCTCTGGCTGATAACAATGGCCAGCGGAGCATCAGGGCCGTCTTGAGCGGTAAGAAGCCGTCCCTCGAGCAGCGGTATGCGCAGGGCGCGGAAAAAGCCGGGGGTAATGGACTCCCACACGGCCACCCGCATCTCGCCCGGAGCGGCAGGAGGCTGCCCCTCGGCCGTGTATTCCGTCCGGTTCCAGCTCCAACCCGACGGCAGGCTGGTGACCGCAGCAGCCGAGTCGACACCGGGCAGGGCCTGTAACTTCTCAATGACCTGAGCGTAGAAATCCCTCACGCGAGCTTCATCTCGAGCTTTCGATTCAGCGAGCGCGATATGGAAGGTCAACACGTTACTGCGATCGAAGCCCGGATACGCATTCAGCAGGCTGTGAAATCCCTTCACCATAAGTCCGGCGCCCACCAGCAAGACCAGCGCGAGCGCGACCTCGGTGACCACCAGCAGCGCGCGGAGGCGCTGCCGGCCTGGACTGGCGCTCCCGCCCCGAACACCCTCCTTCAGCGCCTCATTAGGGTCGGGGTTCGATACGTGCAATGCCGGGGCGAGCCCGGCAAGGATCCCGGTGAGGAGCGTCACCACGAGAGTGAACACCAGGACTCCGGTATCAATCTTCATGTGCTTTATTCCCGGTATGTGCTGAACGATGAACGGCGGGATGGTCCGCTGCATGAGTTCGCCTCCCCAACTGGCGAGTAGCACTCCCGCCAGTCCGCCGAGCAGGGCCATTAACACGCTTTCCACCAACAACTGCCGCGTAATCTGCCACCGGCTCGCGCCTAGGGCAAGGCGCACCGCGAGTTCCTTTTGCCGTACGGTGGCGCGGGCCAACTGAAGGTTCGCCACATTGGCGCAAGCGAGAAGCAGAACGAACGCAGCGGCGCCCATCAGCACCCAAAGGAACTGCCGGGAACCGTAGGTGAGATCTTCGACCAGACTCATCACTCTCACCCCGTGGCCGGCGTTGGTCTGCGGATACTGCTGCGCCAGGTGGGCTGCGATGGTCTCAAGATCCGCCTGCGCCTGCGCCATGGTGGTCCCGGATTTCAAGCGGCCAATGACTTCCAAATAATGACTCGCGCGGTCCGCGTTTTGGGCGGCGCCGAGGTCAAGGGGGGCCCAAGCCTCGGCGCCCACGGGATAATCGAAGTCCGCAGGCATGATGCCGATGACCTTGAATTCCTGCCCATTCAAGTGCAGGCTCTTGCCGACAATGCCGGGGTCGGCGCCAAGATGCCGCTGCCAGAATCCATAGCTGAGGACCACGACGGAGGTATGCCCGGCCTCGAAATCGCCCGCGGTGATGGCCCGGCCATACTGTGGCGGCATCCCCAGCAGGGGGAACAAGCCGGCGCTGACCTGATAGCCCTCGACGCGCTCGGCAACACCGGCGCCGGTCAGGTTGACGTCCCAGCCATGACCGGCCGCGAGCATGTCGAACCCTTTGCTCTGCTCCTTCCAGTCGCGGAAGTTCGCTGGAGCGGCCTTGATATGGTTCTCGTTCTGCTTCGGCACGCTTTCCCACACCGTAACGATGCGGTCAAGATGCTTGAAGGCAAAGGGGTGAAGCAGCATAGCGTTCACGCTGCTGAAGATGGAGGTGTTGGCCCCAATGCCGAGGGCCAGTGCAATCACCGCGACCGCCGTGAAGGCGGGGTCCTTAGCCAGCATTCGCAGGCCGTATTTCAAATCCTGGATAACCGCTGTCATCTGACTCCCTCCGGTTCTCCACTCTCCACTGCTTGCAGACAAGTGACGAGTGACAAGTGACGAGTGACAAGTTCAAGGATGAACTTTGAAGTGCAATGGCGGACCCCAACTGTGGAACTCCAAGCAGTTCGGGTCATAATCCCTCCTTCACAACTCCGGCCTGGTCCCTCTCACTTGATTCCTATGCCCTGCTCGTCACTCGTCACTTGTCACTCATATCTAAGCGCCACCATGGGATCGACCTTCGTCGCTCGCCGCGCGGGTATATACGACGCGAGGAAGGCGACGCCCGCAAGCAAGAGGGACACGGCGAGGAACGTGGCGGGGTCGCTAGGCGGGACGCCGTAGAGCAAGCTGGTGATCAGACGCGCCAAACCAGCAGCCGCGACCAATCCCACGCCCAGGCCGGCCAGCGTCAGCATAAGGCCCTCGCCAACCACCATGCGCAACACCACCCCGCGCGTGGCGCCCAACGCCATGCGAATGCCGATCTCACGAGTGCGTTGCGCGACCGAATGGGAGATCACGCCGTAAACCCCAATCGCCGCCAGCATCAGGGCGAGGGCCGCGAAACCGGCGAGCAGCAGTGTGTTCAGGCGCGGCTGCGCCAGCGAGGCGCTTACCACCTGGTCGAGAGTTTGCATGTCGGCCACGGACTGGTCTTTATCCAATTGGTGGACTTGGTCCCGCACAGAGGCCGCCAGACTCAAGGGGTCTGAGGATGTGCGCACTGCCAATTCCATGTTTCCGGCGACTCCGCCTTCCACGCCCTGAGCGTGCGGAGAAAACACCTGCGGAAAGCGCGGGTCCGTCAGGCTTTCGAGCGCCGTGTCGCCCACCACGCCGACCACGGTAATCCATGGCCCTTTCAAGCAGTCCTCGCCCATGCAGATTCGCCTGCCGATGGGATCGACGTCCGAAAAGAAGCGGCGGGCCAGCGTGGCGTTGACAATCGCCACCTTCGGACTCTGGTCACTGTTGTCCTGCTCGGCGAACGCCCGGCCCTTGAGGATGGGAATGCCCATGGCGCGAAAATAGCCGGGCGTGACTTGAGCGAAGCTCACAATGGGAATCGATTCCCTCGTGACGGCGGCGCGGCCTTCGATGTTCAGTCCTCCCCAGTACCCGCGGTTTGGATTTCGCAGCGGCAGAGTCATAGTGGCGCCTGCGGCCTTCACCCCCGGCAGAGCGGGAACTCGCTCGAGCAACCGCTGAAAAAAGTCCACGATCTGGGGGTCCTTATACTTCGCTGACGGCAGCGAAATCTGGCAGGTCAGCACCTTCTCCGGAACGAATCCCGGATTAATAGTGCACAGACGCTGGAAGCTGTTGATCAACAAGCCTGCGCCCACCAGCAACACCAGCGCTAGCGCCATTTCCCAAACTACCAGCAAATCTCGTAATCGACGGGCTCGCACTCCCGCGCCCAATCCACGCCTTCCCTTCTTCAGCGATTCGTTGAACTGACCCTTGAATATTGCGAGCGCCGGGAACAACCCGAAGCCGACCCCGGTGAGCACTGACAGCCCAAGTGTGAATAATAGGACGTGAGCATCGAGACCAATGTCCTGAGCGCGCGGGATCTGGTCAACGATAATTTCCCGCAAGTAATGTGTTCCCCAGCTTGCCAATAAGGTCCCGACCGCCCCGCCCAGAAACGCAAGCAGCAGGCTCTCCGTCAACAACTGCCGGACCAAGTCTGAGTGGCCGGCGCCGAGCGCCGAGCGGATGGCGAATTCCTTCTCGCGCGCTGCCGACCGCGCCAGAAGCAGATTTGCCAGGTTGGCACAGCCAATCAGCAGCACAAAACCCACGGCGCCGAGCAGTACTAGCAGCGCCGGCCGGACGCTTCCGGTGATTTGTTTCCCCGCGGGAACCAGGTACGCCGTGACGCCCGCGTCCTCCTTGTATTCCTGCGCGAGGCGAGGCGCGATCGTGTTCATGTCTGACTGCGCGCTCTCAAGGGTCACGCTTGGTTTCAGGCGCGCGATCACCCTCAGGAAGCGGTCGCCGCGTGAAGCCATAGTCTCCGCGCGCTCGGGCCAAGGGAGCCAAATTTGCACATTCGGGAAAGGCGACGAGAACTCCGCAGGCATTACTCCGATGACCGTGTGGGTCGCACCATCAATTGAAATGCTTTTTCCCAGGATGCTCCAATCCCCACCGAACGAGCCCTTAAAGATCGCGTGGCTGAGGACGACGACGCGTTCCTTACTTCCTTGTTCTTGGTCGGGAGCGAACGTTCTACCCAGCTCGGGCCTGGCGCCGAGGACTTCAAAGAAATTTGGCGAGACGCTCCACCCATCCACCTGCTGTGGTTCGTCGGCGCCCGAAAGGTTGTAGGTTCCGCTCCACCAACCAGCCATGCCGGCAAAGACCTGGTTCTGCTCCCGCCAGTCACGCAGGTCAGGGATCGACACAGTGCTCTGATTGATTCCCCGCGCTTTTTCCGCGGACCATACGTACACCAACCGGCCCGGTTCCTTGTAAGGCAGCGAACGCAACAGCGCAGCATTCACTACACTGAATATCGCCGTGTTCGCACCAATGCCGAGCGCGAGCGTCACCACCGCGACGACCGTAAAGCCGGGGTCCTTAGCCAGCATCCGAAGGCCGTATTTCAAATCCTGTGTTAGTGTCCGCATGGAGCTTCTCTCCTGTTCGAGCTAATTGCCGATTGCCGATTGACTCGCAAAGACCGAAACTCGAAGATCGAAATTCGAAAATCGAAACTGGAAAATCCAAGCTCGAAATCCCACCACCGGCTCCCGAGTTTCGAATTTCGGTTTTCGAGTTTCGTTTCTCGGGCAATCGGCAATCGTAAATCGGCAATCATTCGTACCGCAGCGCCGCCATGGGATCGACCTGGGTCGCCCGCCGAGCCGGGAGATATGAGGCGAGCAACGCGACCGCGAGGACAACCGCGGTGCTGGCCGCATAGGTCAAGGGGTCGAGGGGTGTTACGCCGTAGAGCCGGCTTGACATGACCTGGGCCACGGCAAAAGCCGCAACCAATCCCACTGCCGCGCCCAACGCTCCCAAACGAATCCCCCGCCCCAAGACCATCCTCAGAACGTCCCCTTGCCGTGCCCCCAGCGCCATGCGGATGCCGATTTCATGCGTGCGCCGGTTCACCAGATAAGCCACCACTCCGTACAGGCCCACAGCCGCCAGGAATATCCCGAGAACGCTAAGGCCCGCCAGGAGTGAAACCGAGGCCCGTTCCTCCCCCAAAGCGCTTCGCATGTACTCTCGCAGGGTGGTGGCATCGACAACCGGGAGGTTCTTGTCCACGGACTGCGCCTCCCGCAAAATGGTATGCGCCAGTGCCTGCGAATCCCCCGCCGTCTCAACGAAGAGCATGGCCTCGAGGGAGAACATCTGCGAGAAGGGGAAGAACATGTAGGGTTCCGGTGCATCGTGGAGATCGACGTACTTTCCGCTTTCAACGACCCCGACAATCTGATAGTCCTTGCCCTCAATGCGGAGAAACCGGCCG
>Ga0208692_1001178_pt1 | contig 15390 bp, 19 predicted proteins | sample June2015DPH_20_1_3_FD_184721 | JGI IMG/M metagenome (GOLD analysis project Ga0208692, IMG submission 184721) | Peatland microbial communities from SPRUCE experiment site at the Marcell Experimental Forest, Minnesota, USA - June2015DPH_20_100... | ecosystem: Environmental > Terrestrial > Soil >...
GCGGGCCCGGTGGGATTCGAACCTATCCTCGATCACAGTTGATAAACGTCGTTGAAGAAGCACATCCACATAAGGCGAAACTCCCGGACTTGATGTTCTTCTCCTAGAAATGGCGTTTAGGATCAATCCATGGGCAAAGCGAAAGCTTCTTAGTTGTCAGATGAAAGGCGTTATCGCCAACCAGGCAGAATCGACATGCCAATCGCTGACGCGACTAAGAAGCAGATAGCACAGAAGAGACGTCTTTTTCTTCAAGTCTGTCTCCGGTGCGGTGCCAGGAACCCCCTCGACGCGGACCGGTGCAGAAAATGCAAGTCATCTGACCTCAGGCTCAAGAACAGGTCAGTCGGACTCAAGAAGTAAGACAAATATCGGTTCGTTGAGCCGCCTGGAACTAGGGCCCGTGGTCTAGCCTGGATAGGACGTCAGGTCGAATCCCGTCAGGCTCTCACACGGCGAATCGAGTGCTCCGCAGGGCACTCACGCCAGAATCCCCGGTTCAAATCCGGGCGGGCCCACCAAGAATAAGCCCAGAACGGGTTCTGCTCGTCTAGAATAGTTAGATTCTTGCTATCCATGCTGCCAGGTCAGACCGTAGGAATATGTCGCCCCGACCGTCGCCGCCGTCAGCACGCTTGGAGCGTCAACGTCGGCGATTATCATGATCCAGGTAGGCCCGAATGATTGAGCGAACTCTCTGAGTCTGCTTGAACCCACGACGGACAGTCACCTTCTCACCTCTATAATAGACCACAGACTTTAAGCCTTCGAGAGGTCGGCTCTATCTGTGGTCAGTGTTGCCTGATTATCTGCCTCTTGTGACTGCGATCGTATCTTTCGTCTTCTTCTTCGCGGTGGTCCACCAGTACTTACGTCGGCGGAAGACTCACCAGCTGCTCTGGTCGGTGGCGCTGCTGTTCTATTCTGCGTCGGCATTTATTGAATTCCTTATGAACGGCAACGTATTCGGCGCTAGCCCGTTCCTTTTCAGAGTCTACTATGTCCTGGCCGCCCCCTTGGTGGGCCTCTTGGGCGCGGGGGTTGTGTGGCTTCTGGCGAGGAGGACCTTTGCTAAACTCTTCCTGGGGTTCGTCGTGGTGTTCTCCATCGCCCTGGCGGTGGCTGGGTTCTCTGCTCCCATCGACGCGCAGTCCCTCGCCAGCAGCTTCAGCGGGCCTCTGGCAAATGGGTTCATGACGGCATCGACAGCCCTCCCCATGTCCGTAAGGGTCTACGCCATCGTCTTGAACGCCGTCGGCGGTCTCGCCCTGATTGGAGGGGCCCTCCTCAGCTTCGCGTGGGACAGGAGCAGGAAGTACAACCTATTCATCGTCATCGGCGGCATACTTCCAATGCTGGGCGGCTCCATGCTGGGGTTCCTCAACTATCCCGATGCCTTCTTCGAGTTCGAGTTGGGCGGAACAGTGTTCTTATTCTTGGGGTTCATGTTGAGCACTAGATACATAGCCGGACGAGAGGTGGAGAAAGGTGACGCGCGCGTGGATCGTGCTGAAGCCCCGGCGACCACGCACTCTGAACACTTCTTGCAATGCTCAAGTTAAGGAAAAGCCCTCTCGGGAAGCCTTTCGAATCCTAGAACAACGCATCCATGACGAACCTGCTGCTGTCGAGGATCTTCCCGTCGTTCCCTATTCGCGATTCCCGCGTGATTTTGCCGTCGCGGACTGCACAAACACGGTTGCATTCCGAAACGACGATGGGGTCGTGCGTCACCAGAACGAAGGTTGCATGTTCTTCCTTTCGTATTGACTTCATCACTTCCATAAGCTTCTTCGCCGATTTCGAGTCCAGATCCCCCGTTGGCTCGTCGGCGAGGACCACTGATGGGTGGTTTGCCAAGGCGCGGGCGACTGCGACTCGCTGCTGTTCGCCTCCGCTCAACTCGTCGGGCATATGATCGGCTCTCGCATCCAGCCCCACGGCCTTCAGGAGGTCCGACGCGCGCTGTTTCTGTTCCGCGGCTGGCACCTTCGCCAAGGCCATCGGGAGTTCGACGTTCTCGACAGCAGTCAATGTCGGGATCAGATTGTAGAATTGGAACACAAATCCAACCTTGCGCAGTCTGTATTCAGTCAATTCCGCGTCACTGAGCTTGTCCAATTGGACTCCGTCCACATTGACGGTCCCCTTGGAGGGCCTGTCCAGCCCGCCTATCAGGTTGAGTAGCGTCGTCTTCCCGGACCCAGAGGGTCCTATTATTCCCAGGATCTCGCCTTTGCCGACCGTCAGGTTCACTCCGTTGAGGGCAGGCACAGGGAACTTGCCGCGTTTGTACTGCCTCTCTAGCTCAACGGTCCTCACCAAGGCTTCAGACATGCCGAAGCGCCTCCACTGGGTCCATTCTCGATGCACGTAGCGAGGGATAGACCCCCGCTATGATTCCGACCAGACTCCCAAGAGCGAGACTCAGCGCAAGATTGTATGGTGTCAGCGTTGGCGTAAGTACACTCCTGATGCCACCTCCCGGGCCTCCAAGCCCGCTCGACGACGCCGAGCCGGTGAGGAATGGGAGTGCGAGTGACACAACGACTCCAATGACGACCCCGACAATCGCGCCAATCAGTCCGATCAGGAATGCCTCGCTCAGGAACATCTTCATGACTTGTCCCTTCGTCGCACCAATGGCACGGAGGGTCCCGACCTCACGGGTCCTTTCACTGATCGACATCATCATGGTGTTGATCACCCCAAAGCCCCCTGCAAGGAGGGCGACTAGGCCGATTACGGTGAAGAAGGTGGTCATAGTGTTTGATAGTGTTGATGCTGGGTTCGTGATCGTGTTGGCAACGTTGGCTGTGACACCTGAGATTGAGGAATCTATGGCCGATGCAACCTGACTCACTAAGGATGAGTCAGTCGCTTTGACGTAGATCTGGGTGACGAGCCCACTTCTGCCGCTTATGGTCTGCGCATCCGAGAGCAGCACGTACGCTGATCGGGATAGAGGTCCAAACGTGCTCCCACTCGAATAGATGCCGACAACCGTATACTTCGTCCCCCCAGTAGAATTGGCCCCCACTGTGACCTTCGAGCCGACCACAACATTCAGGTTGCTTGCGACTGTGCTGTCAAGCAAGATCTGGCCGCTCGACGAAAGGTCTGAGCCCTTAGTGATGTCCAGACCGGTTGCGGCCTGCGAGTAGGTGCTGGGATCTATGCCATAGAGAAATACGCTCGCCCCGTTCACGTAGCCCGGCGTTGAGAGCTCAGGCGATGCTACGTATACCCCGCTCATGTTCTCAATGGAACTGACGAGAGTCTCGTTTATCGTATTCCCTGTGCCGAACAGGCCGCCGAATCCTCCACCGCCTGGGATTCCAGTTCTGTTTCCCCCTCCCGGAAAGGTCGGTGTGGTTCCGTTCACAACCGTTATCTCTGCGCCGACCAGATTCCTCAGGAGGCCATTGGTCTGCGTCGAGGTTCCGGCCGCAAGCGAGAGCAGAACGAGGATCATGGCTACCCCGACCACGATACCCGATACCGTCAAGGCGGTTCTCATTTTCCGATGCCTTAGGTTCCTGACCGCTATGCTCATTGAGGACATGTTGTATCAGTCCCTCCCGGGCTCCTCCGAATCGACCGGTGATTCCTGTTGCTCGAAGACCATGATTCCTAACTCCCCAAGTTGCCGTCGATACGGAACGAGCGATGTTGAAGTAATAGCTTTATTCCGAGAACATTCCCAAATCACTCCAGAATCACTGCCAAGATGCTAGGTCATTACGGAATCACACCCATAGAATCGCAACGAAAGAGGTTGGGGCGCCGGCGCTCGATGACAGGACCCGGCTAGGGCGCCTGCATTGGCCGACAGGGGTTCGAATCCCGACACCGGGGCGACCGCGCACGAAAGAAACTAAAAGAGAGGAATACTCCGCTAGTTCCATGGCTTCTGAGCTCCGTTTCGGCGACTCTACTTTCATGAGAGTCAACACCGCGCGCGCGGGGGCTATAGACGGCCTACAGGAGCCAACACGAGATAGTCAGACATGATTGTAAAGCGAGTTCAAGCAAAGACCATTCTCTCAGCATCCAAGGTCTACACCTATGTCATTAACCCCTACACTGGTTGTCAACACGGGTGCTCCTACTGCTACGCCCGCTTCATCAGGAGATTTAGCGGACACAAGGAGCCTTGGGGTGAATTCGTCGACGTAAAGATCAATGCCCCATTGCTACTGGCGAAGGAGATCACTAAGAAGAAGCGGGGGAGAGTGTGGGTGAGCGGCTTATGCGATCCATACCAGCCGCTGGAGGAAGAATACGAGCTGACGCGGAGATGCCTTGAGATACTCAGGCAGCATAATTGGCCCGTTATAATCCAGACGCGTTCTCCATTAGTCCTTCGGGACATTGATATCATTAGGGAGGCAGGGGAATTCGAGGTTGGATTCACGGTGACTACGGCCAACGATGAAATCAGAAAGCTGTTCGAGCCCAACGCGCCTCCCATTGGTGAAAGGATCACGGCTCTCGACGAGCTCCACAGGGCTGGGGTCAAGACATACGCCATGATTGCGCCTGTCCTACCCGAAGCCGAGACTCTCCCAGAACTCCTCGCAGGGAAGGTTGATTACGTGTTGATTGATCGGATGAACTATCACTACGCCGATTGGGTGTACCGCAAATACGGTCTGGAGGATAAGCGCAGTGACGAATACTTCCAGATGATGGGACAAGAACTCGCATCGAGATTCGGGAAACTGAATATCCCGTGTCGTGTTACTTTCTAGAACACGCGTCGGTAGGGAGGCTCGCGGTTGTTTGTTGGACGGCCACAGGGCCCGCGCAGATCAATTACCCGTAGTATCCTTCTGCAGTCTGTATGCTAGACTTCAACGGCCTTTCCTGTGTTCTTTTTGGAGTGCAAGCGTGCTACAGAACATAAAGTGATTACATTTCGTGAGCCAACTATATTACTAGAGGTGCCCCAACCCGAGTCCATGGAGGAGAGAGTGATCCAAGAAGGAGAGAGCGTGAAGCTAGGCAGGGTGGAGGGAGACATGAAGGCCCGGAATCACGCGCTCATCCGGGCATCTGAAGGGTCTCTAGTCTCCGTGGCAGGAACGGCATTCTTCGAGGGTAACGTCGAGGTGGACTGCGACTTCGAGTGTGGATCGCTACAATCCAGGGACGGGATCGCCCGATTCAATGGGAACTTGACAGTCCAAGAAGAAATCGACGTCGAAGATGCCCTGTACACTAGGGGCAATGTCAAGGCGAAGAGGGTAGATGTCGGAGGGAGGCTGTCTGTCGGGATGTCGTTGGATACCCAAAAGGCGGATGTCGGCGGTTCGCTCGAGGTTCAGGGCAACGTTGTCGCTGAGTCCGTGGACGTAGGGGGCTCCTTCGAGGCAATCGGCGAGCTGAAACTGAAGGATCTCGATGTAGGTGGCAGCGCCGAGGTCGGGGGAGGCGAGGTCACCGGGACGATCGACGTTGGAGGACGATTTGTCTCAAGGAAGGAACTGAAGTTCGACAGACTAGAGACGGGTGGTACCGCTGAACTGAGTGGCGGGAAGGGTAAGAAGATCGAGGTGGGCGCGAGGTTGCAGTCGAATGGAGACCTTGACTGCGACGAGATGGATGTCGGAGGACTGGCAGTCGTAGAGGGAAATCTTTCGGGGAAGACGGCCGAAGTAGGCGGAAGGATCAGAGTCTCAGGAGACCTTGCGCTTACTGTCAGGCTTGAGGTAGGCGGGCTGGCGGAGATAGGAGGGGTCCTTTCCGGGACGGATGTGGAAGTCGGCGGGAGTCTGAAGGCCTCTAAGGGTCTTCTTACGGGCTCTGTCGAAATCGGCGGTCGATTGGAGACTGCCCAAGGGCTCAAGGCAAACAGAATAGAGATTGGCAGGGGCGCCAGTTGCATCGGCAACCTCGTCGGAGGCGTGGTGTACATAGACAAGCGTGCGCAAGTCCAGGATGTCTACTGTTCACAACTCATCGTAGAAGGAGGGTCCAGGTTGGGCAAGGTCTATACGGAGAGAGCGGACATCGGGGACACTTGTGTAGTCGGAGGGCTCGTCTACACCAAGGAGCTCCGGGAGGGGGAGAGAGTGATGTACCTGAGTCCGCCCCAGAAGTCCGGGAGCCTTCCACCCTTTCCACTGTAGGAAGGGTGATTAGGCGAATCAGGGGAGAGAGGACGGGCAGTTGAGCACTCGACCCTCCAAGCGATCGAAGGCCGACATCTACGCGACGATTCTGGAGGTAGTGCGGCGGAATCCAGGAGGCGGAAGGATCACGAGGGTATCCTATGGAGTCGGAGTTCCTCTCGACCGGCTTCGAGTGATGATTGATGATCTGACGGCCTTCGGGCTGCTCAGGAAAACGACAGGTGAGAATGAAACCACCTACTCAGCCACGCCTCGCGGTCTGGAGTTCCTTGATACATACTGGAAGATGCATGGCTACTTAGAAGCCTTCGACCAGACTCCGACAAGAGGTCTTGCTGCCATAATGTTCGCCGACCTCGCTGGTTACACAATTCTGACTCAGAAGAACGAAAGGCATGCCCTCGAACTCCTAGAAGAGTATCGGGCGGTCGCTAGGGGGGTGCTCCCCAGGTTCCATGGAAGGGAAGTCAAGACGATAGGGGACGCGTTCCTGGTTGAGTTCTCGAGCGCCCTAGAGGCATCCCAGTGCGCGATAGAGATGCAGCGGAGAATGCATGAAAGGAATCAGAAGGTGCACGAGACAGATAGATTGCTTGTGCGCATCGGAATTCACGTTGGAGATATCGAAAGGAAGGGCAACGATATCCTTGGCGACGCAGTCAACATCGGGAGCAGGGTCTATGCGATAGCCGAGCCTGGAGGAGTCTGCATCACGCGTCAAGTATTCGATCAGATCTGGAACAAGTTGGGAAACCACCTGAGCGAAGTTGGGAAGAGGGAGGTGAAGAACGTTGATTTCCCAATTGAAGTGTTCTCAATCGACCTCCCATGGAATGAGAATTCGACGACTGGGCCTGATAGGTGAGCAGCCTCTGTTCTCAGCTCAGAGAGTCCACTTTCAGAACCCGTCTGGGGGCGGGGCCTATCGGATTTTACAACCCTTAACAGAGAAAATCGCGGAGCCCAGGCGTCGTGCTGTCAAAGAGCGAACGCGAATTCTACAGGAAAACCGCGATCCGCTGTTTCAACGAAACTTGGGACTACTTGGAAAAGAGATACAGAACCCAGCAAGAGGATCAGAAGATGCTTCAGCTGGCACATGCCTCTAGATATCATTGGGGTCTAGTAGGAACTTCTCGAAATAGGGCTGTGGGAGACTGGCAGATCTCCCGCGTGTACGCAGCTCTCAAGGAGCCTCATCTCTCACTCCTATTCGCAAAGTCGTCCTTGAAAATCTGCAGGAGGGAGAAACTATCTGAGATCATGGCAACCGCATACGAGGCCGTTGCCCGGGCGTACGCCGTCGCCGAAGACCATGTGTCCGCAAGAAAGTATCTCAGATTGGCCCGTGATCAGCTGGGGACCTTGGACTTGAAAGTTGAAGACAGGAAGGTATACGCGGACCAGATTGATGACACCGAGAAGCTAATCGCGCGATAATGTTCGCCCCAAGACTCCACTTTCCAGATTCGTTTCGAGTCGAGTGAGCCGAAGCAGTAACCTTACTTCGCCCTGGTTCTGAGTATGAAACCCAGGCCCCCCAGAATCGCGCCAAGGGCGGCCAGCATGATGAACGCACCAATCGGGTTTACGAGCTGGCTGAGGTACTGCACGTGAACCTGGTAAGTCGTCAGGCCCTCGGCAAGCCCCCGACCCCCCATGTATCCGCCCCACATCATCAGGAACATCGAACCAGCGACTCCCACGTTCATTAGGACGAGGTGCCCCCAGGCGAGGTAGTCCGTCAGTCCGCTGTACACCTTGCCCATGGCACCTTCGATGTAGAAGTAGAAGATGGCGGTGACGGCAGTCGCAATCACGCCGACGACCAGGTATGAGATGTAGCCCGTGAACAGCCACGTACCAGCGGAACCTCCGGCGATGACCTTTGACGGACTATAGTACCAACTGATGTTGAAGTAGCTTAATGGTTCCACGATCAGCACTGTTGCTATGACTGCAAGAACGCCCTGAATCACGGCCGCCCAGATGAACCTGCCGGCCCATTTTCCAGATGAGATCGTGGTCATACTCGAGAAACCCGTCTTGACACCGTATATATTGATTTCCCTAACCAGTGAGGAATGGGTGCACAGGGCGCCCTAATACCCAAGAGAGTCCACAATGACGAACGCTTCAGTTCTTGCGATCGGAATCCGCTTTCAGAGCCTTCTTGGGTGTGGACCTACCTTCGTATCTGGGTTCTCTATTTGTCTCATCCTTCCCTGTACCTCTCGTAGGCTATCCGCGAGAGCAGGTCGGCCTCCTCGTTCTGCTCCCTAGGAATCCATACGAACGTGACATAGCGGAACTCCTTGAGAAGGTCCCTCGCCTCCTTGAGCTCTTCCAGGTACCCACCTCCCTTGACTTCCCACCCCTTGGACATCTGACCCACGAGTAGCTGAGAGTCGGAGCGGATCACGACCTCTCTTTCTATCTTCAACTCCCTCAGTTTCCTAAGAACTTCGACCAGAGCCTTGTATTCCGCGTAGTTGTTGGTCACCTCGTATCCCGCGAGGCCCTTGCCTTCCGCGAGCTTCTTCTTGCCTTCATAGATCACGTAGCCGTAGGTCCCTGTCCCCGGGTTGCGGGGCTCCGCGAGCCCGTCGATGCTAGCTGTTATCACCGTCTGTCTCCCACTGTCTGACCTTCAGTCGCAACTTCGCGTGTGAGTTCCAGATTCTCCCACGGTTCACTATCGCCAAGTCGCCCATTCGCGTGACCACCTGTGAACTCAGTCTATTTAGTCTCAAACTATGAGCCCAGACTGGTAGCGATCGCAGCTGAGAAGAACGCGGACCACTTCTTGAAACCTGACCCTGTTCGAGAGAGCAACCAAGCACCTCGTTTCTAAAAATGAAAAGCGGAGCGGCCGCCTTTTGAGAGGCCGCCAATACAGAAGAAGGCCCTAAAGGACCTTACATTCCTGCGTCGCTTGCTGGAGCGCTGCCGCTGCTTGCGGGCATGCCCTCAGATCCGCCGACAACTGTGCCTGTGGCAAACCTGTTGGCTACCTGAGTGACCTTCACCTTTCCCTGCCAGCCCTGCTTGGCGCCGGCTACGAAGATGACGAAACCGTCAACCTTCGCAATGCCGTCACCGCGCCTGCTGATCTCGGAAATAGTAACGTCATACTCCTTTCCGACTTCAACCGGCTTTGGCTTGAAGGATCTGAATCCACTGCCGCTGCTACCGCCGCGGTTGTAGCTCCCTCGTCCGAAACTCATCTTTTCACATCCTAGCGTCTATCGGTACCGCTGATTTTTGCCTCCCGTTTCGGGTTATTAAACCCTGTGCAGACAGGTTCTGTCCAACTAACGGGACATGGCCTCCCGAAATTCTCGCTGTCCAATTCGGGACATGGTTATCAGAAAGTGCCCCCAAGGGTGAGGCCATGAGAACATTAGGTAGGCGTTCTGCGCTTTCGATTGGCCTTGGCGTTGGCGGTTCTCTTCTCATCCTTGTTGCGTGGGAAGTGTTCACTGCGGGCGCGGCTGCTACGAATGCCATCGAGACCGTGAACCGAGGCTTGGTTCCAGCCGACATTCTCTGGATAATCTCGATAGCGTGCTTTGCTGCGGCAATCCTCATCTACGGAACGACCCCCGACCCATTGGCTGAAGGATTGACCGACAACTAGACGGCATCACTCCGAAGTCGGGCCTTACGTCGTGTATTGTGATTCTCTCTCCCCCTTCGTTGCATTCTGGATTATCGTGAGCCACTTGTTAGAACCCTCGACTTTGATTCCGCATCGGTCGGCTGGCGTGTCTCCGCCTAGCCCTTCATGCGGTCGGATGAAATTGTGGTAGAGTTGATATCCCTTCAGGATGGGCGTATCGGCTCTCTTCAAGCCGCGCATCACCTTCTCTCTGTCCCTAACCTCTCCGTTCATTCGCTCCATCTTGTTGTTGTGAATCCTTCCTGTCAGGGCTATGTCCTTGACATGAATCGGGTTCGACCGATTGTATCGCGTCGTGTATTCCTTCCTGAACGCGATGTCATAGGAGCCAAGGCCGTCCGTTATCAGTAGGCTCGGCCTTTTCCCCGCAATCTCTGCGCTCTTGTGGAAGAGGTTTCTCGCGTCGTGGCGTTCCTTCGAGTCAGCGACCTCTTGGGCAATCCAGAAGCGGGTTTGGTCGTCCATCATGGCGAAGAGATACTTGGTGTCTCCCTTGACCTTGAGCCACAGTTCGTCTGCCCTCCACGCTCCCGAGAGGTTAGGCCGAATCTGGTCGAGGTATCTCTCCATCAGCCCGATGTATTTCGTTATCCAGTTGTGGATTGTCTGGGGAGAACTGACATTCACGCCTTGAAGCGCGAGGAACTTCTGCGTGTTGCGAAGACTCTCTCCCGTGAAGTAGAGTTGGAGGGCACTTGTTATCATCTGGGGAGAGGCCTTCATGCGCTCGAATCCGAGGTTCCGCGTGAACCTCCTCCCGCAATCCCGACATGAAAGGCGCTGGATGTCTCCCTTCCTGTTGTGTCGGATTCCATGCTTCACGACATTCTTGGAGTAGCAGTAGAGGCACGATTGAATGTCCAACGGCTCGATTTCGACCTGTTCTAGGACAGTCTGTCTTAGAGCGTAGGACAGTTCGACCGCGAAGATGTGCTTACACTTGAACGGCGCTCGGGTGGCGCGGAAAGCGAAGTCTGGGCAAGAGCAGTTGAACCCCGCTTCGGTCGCGACCACCTGATACCAAGCGTCGGACTTCTGGGAGTGGACTTGGTACTCTCCCTCGCTGATGCGTCGGACTTGGCCGTCTGTCTGGGCAATCTGGTTGCCCTTCACGGCTCTTGCCTCCGCGAGTTTGGTTCGGTTGTCCATGCTTGTCTTGTCTCCCTATTGGGCATCAATAGGGTAGGCATAGGGCTACTTAAACACTCTCCCAATCGCGCCCTTTCCCCTCCCCATAGGGCTATATACCGCCCTTCCCGAAGGTAGGGATATGATGGAGAAGCTGAACATCTCGATAACGGTTGAGATGAAGAAACGACTGGAAGAGGAACGCAAGAAACGCGCCCTTGATTCAGTCCCCGAGACAATCCGATACATACTGAGCGAGTATCTTGCCCGACAGTGAGAGTAAGCTCGACGAGTTCGAAGAGGGAGTTCGAAGAGGACTCAACGACGCCAAGAGGAGATACAACCAATGGTTGAATATAGGGCCTATCGGCTGGACGTCTATCTACGTAAGCGGTGGCTTCATCTTGGTTCTGTTCATGTTGGGCACCTTCACACAGACAAGGTTCATCTGGTCCAGCATAGTGGTAATCCTTGGAGCCTACATCTTTGTGGATTGGGCGATGGCTGGCACCTTCTTTAGTGTGGAGAAGGAGTGTGCTATCGACGAATCTGGCAAGGGGATTAAAGTGAGCTATCACGCCTATTATCTCCCATACGCCCAAGGGAATCAGAAGAAAGAAATCGAGCCCAGATTGGCGTATTTCGTTTTCGTGATTCTCATCGTCGTAACGACGATAATCGGCGGCCTTCTCCTCAAGGGGGCTCAATTCCTTAACTCGCGCCTCCCTCTTTGGGAGAGTTCCTTCCTGTGGACTCTCCTTGTGTCGGCGTTCCTCTATGATTCCTACCTAAGGCCTTATGGGGAAAGGATAAGCCTGAAGCGTAGCTTCCTACCACGAAGGACGCGACCAGAGGAAACTGGAACCCCAACTGACAAAGGAGCAGAACCTCCGCCGCCATCGCGCAATTCAGGGCCAGATAGTAGTGCCCAAACACCCTGAGTTCGCAGGCTTCCTGCTCTGAGATTCCTCCCATTCAGAGAATCGCCTCTCTGCCACGAGCGAACCCACGACCAGAAACCAAACTCGGACTCTTGCCAATCCTTTTAGCAGAAGGTTTCAAGGATTCGAAGTCAGAATGGGCGAGGTCTCCCAACCCGAGGAACGAGAGTATCACAGACAATCAGTCCTCGTGACTGGCGTGCTCGGCAGCATCGCCTTTGCTGGTTTGATACTGGTTCTGCAATCGCCAGAGAAGTTCAGTTTGGAATTGAGTTTGTCAGGCGTTGGAACTCTTTTGCCCCACCAATACAACGAGATTCTGGTGTTCTTGCTCGCATTGACAAGCTTCTCATCTCTTATTGGGAGTATGGCATCGGCAGAAGTCGGAGCAGTCCATCGTCGAAAGTCGAGCAGGTTCCTGCCACAATTCGCGGCCCTATGCCTCACAATCGGATTGGTCTCGTTTGCGTTTGTCCTTCCTTTGCTGATATTCACCATTGACCTCAAACTTGGTGGTATCTTCATGGTAGTGGAGGGAATCCTGCTGTTGGTTTCCGGGTTCCTGACTCGCGGATGGTATAGGCGATAGAACCAATAGTAACTTGCGAAGATTGCGGCGCCAGCCAACAAAAAGAACCCTGCAACGATTTCGGCACCTACTATGTCCAGTCGGTTAACAGTGAGGAAAACTGAGTTTGGAATCGGCGTGGCCGCCCAAGTTAACAGAACCCTCCCTTCCGACTGATTGAATCTGGGTCGCGCGTTCAAATGCGAAAGAGGCGTTCTCGCCCTCATGCCCGAACCTCCGAACTACTACCAAGGCGAGATGGCCGAGCACGACGAGTTCTGCCGTCTCTGCGTCCACTTCCGAGGAGACGAGTTCTGCCTGAAGTATCAGGTTCCCGTGAAGCGCCGAAGCACTTGCGACGATTGGGAGAGGAATTGGGAGGCCTCAGAGCACCCGTGAGAGGTCGGCCATGTCCCGAATTGGACAGCGAGAACTCGGAGAGGCCGTGTCCCGATAACTGGACAGAGCCTGCAGACAGGTTCTGTTAACTTGGCTGGCCGTGCCCCAGGCTTGATAAGGACCATTCCGGGTAGGTGGGATGTGCCAAGAGAGATAGCGAACAAAGAGGATTTCACGAGGCTGCTGACCCAAGCTACTGAAGTTCGGATAGTCAGGGCTGGCGATTCTGCCAAGGTCAAGCTCAGGACCCAGGGCGCACTGTACACATTCAAGACGACCGCGGAGGAAGCCGATTCCCTGACGAAGGGCGTCAAGGTGCCCATCCAGGAATTGGGTCAGAAGAAGAAATAGAGCACTAGGACCAGGACCCCGAGCACCATCGGGATCGGCAGCCCGGGCAGGAGTCGTCTCTTTGAGAGCAGAAAGAGCGTCGCGACGACCCCGACGTCCATCACTATCAAGGTCGCGATCGCCGCAGCGATGACTGTCATCGACGGGGTCCCAGCTACGAGCTGGGCGAGAGGCAGGGATGGAAGCATGGTATAGAACACGACGTCTCCGAGCCCGAGCGTGAACTCGCCCGCCCTTATCGACATCCCGACCAAGGCCACCTTCTCTCCCGTCCCTATGAGCGACTTCAGGGGCCCCCTGAAAACGGCGTAGATGTCGTAGATCGCGAAGGCAATAGGCAGCAGGAGTGCGGTATAGAGGGGCAGGGTCGCGAAGAAGCTCCCTACCTCCGCTCCGACGAACGCGATGACAATCGTGGACAGCCACGGGCGGTTCTTCACGAAAATCGTATAGCCGATTAGAGCGACGACCGCCAGAGAAACTGCGATGTCGGCCGCGAGCTCAGCCGTCGGTTGGAGGAACTGGTAGAAGAAGCCATCACTCGTGATGAAGGTGAGGGCGAACGCCGAGATCGCGAGCGAGGTGAAGATCAGGACCTTGAACGAGGAGACCATCCTCCGTCTCAGCAACCGCAAGAGTAGGAGTGTAGCCACGAAGGCAAACCCGACATAGAGGATCACGTTGACCGCCGAGCCGGCCGCCCCCGAGCCTCCGGTTATCAAGGTCGGAGGTCCCTCCCACTGATAGGTCGGCAGGTTCTGGTAGGTGATCAGAAGCGCCGCGATCTGGATAATGGCCACGATCAGAAGGGCTTGAATCAGGTTGGTCGGAGTGACCTTCTTCTTCCCTTCAGGCTCGTCGCTCAAACCTGGAATTCTTGGCCGGGCACCACCGCGGTCGCCTCGACTCCCATCGTCGCGTGCAGCTCGTCCGCCAGGGCCAAGCACGATGCCTCCTCGCCGTGAACGGTAAGGAACCTGGGCGACCCGCCAATCCCCTTCAGGTCGCTCAGGAGTGCCGACCTCCCGCTGTGAGAGGAGAAGTCGAACCGCCTCACTTCTGCCTTCACCTTCGTCGGCTTTCCCCTGTAGATCGTGAGCCCCTTATCGATAAGGGTCCTTCCGGGCGTCCCAGGCACTTGGAAGCTGACTATCGCAATGCCGTTCTTTTCGTCCATGGACAGGTGTTCGTTGTAGAAGATTGCGGAACCTCCCACCAGCATTCCGGCGGGCGAGATGATTACGCCGGGCCTTCTCACGAGTCTTCTCCGCTGGGTCCAGCCTGTTACCTCTTCGATCGACTCGAGCATCCGCCTCAATGCTGTCGCGTCGCGCAAGTAATCCTGATAGCGAAGGAATATCCCGTTCACCTTCAGAGCCATCCCGTCCATGGCCACCGGATGTCTGTAGCCGCTCTTTACCAGCGTCATCGCGATTTCCTGCGCTCTGCCCACCGAGAATGCTGGGACCAGCAGCACTCCACCCCTCTCGACCACCGCGTTGGCGAACTCTACTAGCTCTGTCTCGGCTTTCGACCTATGGGGATGGTCTGCCGTGGCATACGTGCTCTCCGTGATGACCATGTCGGCTTCCCCCAGGTTCTTCCAGGAGCCGGAGAGCAGGTTGGTCTCCTCCCCGTTGATGTCGCCAGTGTAGAGCAGCCTCTTAGAGCCTGCCTCGACAGCAATAACAGCCGAGCCAGGAATGTGCCCGGCGTCGTAGAAAGTCACTGTGAAGTCTCCTATCTGGAAGGGTTCCATGTACCCATGATTAATTGTGTTCGAGTTCATGGCCATGAGGTCGAGGAACTCGAAAGGCAGGTACTGGCCTGAGATCTTGATGAAGTCCTGGATGAGTATGTTGGAGAGCTCCGACGTGACTGGGGTGGCGTGCAGCTTCATGTTTCCTCCAAGGAAGTGCAGCGGCGCGGCGCCTGAATGGTCCAAGTGCGCGTGGCTCAGCACGATCCCCTTGATGTCCTTAGGCGGGACGTGCATTGGAAAGCCCGGCACCTTCGTTGTGAGGGCTCCATAGTCGAGCAGGATCTTGCTGTCTCTGTGCGTGACCAGAAAAGCGGAGCGACCGACCTGCCTGGCAGCTCCCAGTACCTTAATCTCCAATAACGAAACTCTTTGAGAAGCGCGCCTCGTTCTTGGTCTTTAAGCCTTTCCTTCGCCGGCTCTGG
>Ga0208692_1001190_pt1 | contig 15266 bp, 13 predicted proteins | sample June2015DPH_20_1_3_FD_184721 | JGI IMG/M metagenome (GOLD analysis project Ga0208692, IMG submission 184721) | Peatland microbial communities from SPRUCE experiment site at the Marcell Experimental Forest, Minnesota, USA - June2015DPH_20_100... | ecosystem: Environmental > Terrestrial > Soil >...
ACATCCTCCATATCGGGAAACCGCCAGTCAAAACCGCCTCGGAGAATCTCGTTCTCGAACGATCCGTTCCACACCAGGTTGAGCGGGCCGGATGCGCCGGCACGCGGCTCTTGCGTAATAATCCGCGTGTCGCGAAGTCCACTGCCGGCCTTTTGAAGCGCCTCGTCCCAGACTCGCTCCGCTTCCTCGACACGGTTCTTGACCAGCAGACGATCGATGTAGCGGAACGATGAGGAAACTTTGAATTCCACTTCGGTTGGTATGTCGTTTCTCAGTGCACGTTCCCATGCAACTCGTGCAAGATCCAATTCGTCACGGGAAACGAGGAAATCGAAATAGCGCAGATTCTCCGAAAGTTTGTCCGGAACGAGTTTCTGCAGGATAGCCGCGTGGTCGGTATCCACTTTCCACGCCGTTTCAACGGCTATCCCTGACTTCTCGGGATCGTATTCAATGGCCATCTTGAAGCAATCGTACATTCGGGGCAGATTGCCGCGGCGCAGAAAGAAGTTGCCTGCCTGCCAGCGCGCGAGCGGGGAGTAGGTATGAGTCAGGAGCGCGTTGTTGAGAGCTGCCTCGGCTTTCTCATATCTTTGGGTTTGCTCATAGCAGTCCGCAAGCTCCAGCCACGCCCGGCTGAGGCGCGGATTAAGCGAGAGCGCCACCCGATAATCGCTGATCGCCTGTGACAGGTCTGCAGATTTGACGGAATAATGACGCAAGCGGCCGCGTCGCCACCAGAGGGTCGCGTTTCCGGGATCGTACTGAAGGGCTCTGCTGTAGCTCTCAAAAGTCTGTTCTGTCCTGACGATGCGGTCGGCCCGGAAAATCCTGTAGCCTCGGTAAACGGCAGGCGCAACCAAAGCAAGAATTACGGCGCTGACCAGGATCCGGCGGAAGAGCGTTCCGGTATTCAGGGTTAGACAACCGTTCTTTATCGGGCCAGATGGCATGAGCCAACTATAAACGAATCCGGTTTAATGTGAAAACACAAAAATTCTCGGGAGAAAGAAATAGGAATAGGGTGTTTTTTCAATATCCCACGAATATTCCTTGACAAGACTATGATCAGTTACTATCATGCTAAATGATTAGGTTTACCCCTTACTCCGTGTAACGCTGTTACTAGGTTCCAATGTGGGAGGACCATTATGACTAAGCGACCTGTAGGAATAAAGGTTTTGGCAGTTGCCATTTCCGTTCTCACGATCTTTGTGACTGTCCCGTTTTCTATTTCGGAAACAGTCGCAGCATCCCCGCTGGGTGTGATTGCGACTCAGGGAACTGTGACTGTGGGCAACAGTGCAGCTCCGACGGGCACGACTCTCTTCGCGGGTGACAGGATCGCAGCAACAAACCTGCCGGCTCTAGTCAGCTTAAAGAGTGGAAGCCGGATCGAAATGACAAAGGCTGTTGCCACCCTATCGCGCGAGGGCAACACCCTTGTTGTGCAGCCGGTTGAGGGTCTCCTCCGTTTTAATTTCGTGAAAGGCGAGGAAGTCCAGATCAATACAGGCCGCTACAACTTCACAACCGTAGGAAAGGATTCCTCGCACGCTGGGGAACTGGGCTTGAACCGGAATGGTCAACTTGTTCTCGCGATGACAGAAGGGACTTTTGCTTCCTTCAATACGGTCAGTGGTGAGCAGAAGGAAGTTTCGCCGAACAAGCCGCTTCAAGCGACGGATCTGCAAGGTAATGGCACAATCACGAAGGGCGAGAAGACCTTAACCGACAACTCCAAGGCTTTTGACGTGAATAGGCTCAACAAACGGTGCATCGTTGCGGAAAAGGAAGCGCATTCGATCGCATCCAACACTGCGACCGTAATAACCGTTAAGGGTTCCTGGAAGTTGAACACGGGCGCCTACGACTACAAGATTTCAGACTGCAATAAAGATGCGCTCCTTGCTGCGGGTGCTTCGGCAGCGTCGGCAACCGCTGCCGTGGGAGCGGCGGCAGGTGGTGCTGCGGCAGGTGCTGCAGCCGGGCTGGGCACGGCTGCAGTCGTAGGGATTGTAGGTGGCACGGCCGCTGCAGTGGGAGTCGGGGTTGGCGTTTACGAAGCCACAAAATCTCCCTAGGATACGATTAGCCACATGAAGGTCTCTATCCCAGCGCCGTGTGGAAATACGGCGCTGGGATCAATCCTCCCTCCAAATAAACACCACAATTCGAAGTTGATATCCACCGGTATTTTGCGTCGCCCTTTCAGGGCTCATTCTCAACGTGCCGATGTCCCCCAGGGTTTCGCTACGCTCCACCCTGGGCTGTGCTGCGCCGCGCCTTCGGCGCTTACTGAAGCTTTTTCCGGTTAGGAAATGCAAATGGGGACGTAACCCTTTTGCGCAGAGAAGCTGTAGCATACCGAAAGCTGACCATGCGCAATAGGGTTACGTCCCCATTTGTTCTGACGCTATTGTGGCGTGAGGTTGTGGTGAACGGCGTAGAACGCCAGCTCGAGGCGGTTCGAAACACCCAGCTTGGCGTAGATGCTCGTGAGGTGATGCTTCACGGTCTGCTCGCTGAGAGAGAGAGTCTGGGCAATATCCTTGTTGGTGCAGCCTTCCACAATCGCCGATACGATTTCCAATTCCCGTTGCGTGAGATGAGATCCTTTGCCGGAAGACGTCTGCAGGGGGGATGCAGGATTCCCGTTGCGCAGGGAATCGATCAACTCTGCAACATCGCCGTGCGCGACCCAGTACTCGCCCGCCAGCACGGCGCGAATCCCTTTGAACAACAAGGGCGTTGCCACGTCTTTCAGAATCACACCGCGGGCGCCGAACTTTAAAGCCTCGAAGACCTGGAATCTCTCGATTGCATTGGCAAGCACAATTGTTCGGACCTGAACCGGCAGGGTCGAAAGACTGCGCAGGACCTCCAACCATGAAATCTGGGGCATTGCGAAATCCAGAAGGAGCAGATCCGGATTGAGCTGCTTCACTTTTTCAATGACCTCGCCTCCATCGGCGGCTTCTCCTACAACCTTAAATTCCGACTGTTGCTCAAGCAGGTCTCGCAGAGCGTCGCGAAACATGGGATGAGCATCGGCAATGATTATTCGGACACCCTGATCCAAATCAGACATTTGAATTTCCTTTTGCCCAAAAGATCGCCGTCCTTCCCGGCTTCATGCCGTAGTGCACCGCTCCGGAATGTTTTGGGCTCCAGCAGACTGCAACAGCCGGATCCAGGTGATTCGAAGAAACCTCAGGCCGGATGGCCCGACCGTTCCGCCAGGGCGTGGTTGATTGCAAACAGAGCAAGCTCCAAGCGGTTATAGACTCCAAGCTTGTCGAATATATTGGTCAGGTGATGCTTGATCGTGCTCTGGCTGATCGACATCTTCTCGGCGATCTGCCGGTTTGAATAACCGGATACGATGGCCGAGACGATTTCCATTTCACGCGGAGTGAGCCCGAATTTTTTAAAGGGCGGCTTCCCGGCAGGCCTGGCGAGTTCTTTAAGAACGATTCCAAGGTTCGCTGCCCGGTGGTCTAAGTTCCAATACAGGTTTTCCCCGATGCACCGGATGGCCTCGATCAGCACTTCGGTTGCCGCTTCCCTCATCACGACCCCTCGAACGCCCAATCGGAACACCTTGCGGATCGAGGAGGTCTCCTGTGTTGTAGCCAAGACCAGCACGCGACTTCCGTTGGGAGCGGAACCCGGACGGCGAAAAGCATCCATGACTGAATGCACGGGCAACGACGAGTCAAGCAGCAGGACATCCGGTTTGACCTCAGTGACAAGCTTCAAGGCCTCCTGACGATCCGCAGCTCCTGCCACGACTTTCAGATCAGGCTGCTTTGACAGAACTTTGGTTAGCCCCTCCCGGAGGATCGTCTGTTTATGTGCCAGAAGAATTCGAATCGCTGGTGTTTCCATAATCCTCTAAAATGAGAAGCGCAAACAACGACTGTGTCAACCAACATTCGGTCAGAGAGTGAAGGCGAGCGTGTCATGCACGCTCAGACTTTTGTCCTCCATCGAATGTATTGACATTAGGCCGTAGTCCGTCATGCAATCATCCTCAGCTTCGCCTCTTCACTTTCAGATATAGATCGACACCTCAGCGAATAACGTAAATGCTATTTTTTCAGAGAGCATAAGACCAAATATATGCCATTTTAAAAAGATACCAAGTGGCCAGTCAATGATATTCCTTGCAAGTCTTCATGTTGCATTCCTGTAAACCGCTGTCTAAGGCGGCGCGACTCGAAGGGGTCTGGCCGCTACGGTGTTGCCTTCCAGGCGCCGCGCAAGGGCATGTGCGTCAAGCTAAGGCAAACTATGTCGAGCGCTGAAAGCGCGGCACAGCAAAGCCCAGGGTGAAACCCTAGGTCTGGAGTTTATACATTTGCGTCGAGATCAGGCCCGAAGGGCCGACAGTGGCTAGGCCCGGCCGCAAGGCCGGGATGCAGGTCAGGATATTAATCGAGCGCCGAAGGTGCGGTACTCAATCAATAACATATCTCGGGTCATATTCGATTCCATGGCGGCTGAGCAGGTCCAGGAGTTCTGCTTGAAAATCGCGTTGCTTATGGTGCTCATCCTGATTGCGAATATAGTTAACAACCGTATTCTCTTCGGACCGGCTCACGCTGAATGCGGCGTATCCTTCCTGCCAGGCGAAGAATCGTCTGTTCGGAAAGGTCTGGCGAATCCAGCGGGTGGAATTCGCCTTCGACGCATTTACCAGATCGGCAATAGAAAGTGTCGATGGCAGGGAAACATAGGAATGAATGTGATCCGGCTGGCTGTTGATTTCGATCAATCCTGCATTTTTAAAACGAACAATCGAACCTATATAGGCATGAAGGCGATGCCGCCATTCCGGATCAATGAAGTTTCTGCGAGCTTTGGTGCTCCAGATTATATGCAGATAGACGGAAAGATATTTGCCTGCCATGTCTATCTAATTGGGAAAAGTCAAAATCGCCAAGAAAATCTTGGCAATTCGTGCCGCACCTTCGGCGCTCATTTGTTCTTCCATCTTTATCCCGGCCTTACGGCCGGGCCTAGCCACTGTCGGCCCTTCGGGCCTCAAAATGTATAAACTCCAGGCCCAGGGTGAAACCCTGGGTTAGAAGGGGAAAATAAAAAAACCCTGAAAGGGCGGCGCAGCATAAGAGATGACGCCTCTGCCGCTCCGTCCGTCTGTCAAAGGCAGCGTTTTCAAGGGAACACGCTGTGGTAAATGCAGGAAGGGTGAAATGAACTAATGCGGGCAGAAAAACGGACGATAGAAACTAAAAAGAGATGAAACCAAAAGCTTGGCGCCGGCCTTCACGTTTTCGGCATGCAACTCGAATGACCGAGACGAGATAACGAGGTAATACGGGCAAGCCTGGGGACAAATGATAGGAGAATGGGTTGCTGTAATCACGGAGGAAAAAATCCCTATCAGAGAATAGAAAAGAAGTCGAGATCATCCAAAGAATGATCTGAATCTATAAGAGGAATAAAAGTGGACCGGCCGGTGTTGCGAGCGCCGACCGGCCCGTGACCCGAAACCCCGCGAAAGGATTCAAGGCCATGTCTAGACTACCATATGTGCTCTTGCTAGTTCTATTAGTATCGAATGTTTATGCAGCAGAAGACAGCAGCAGCCCGGCTGCCGGCAATCCGGATAATGAGTTGATCTCAGGCGCAACAAACATCGCCATCTCAAACGGTGCATTATCAAAGGACGTATTGGCGAACGATGCCCTGGCGAATAGTGCATCGAACTTGCTCAAGGCCGAGCCATCGGCCGTTTCAAGGAGAAGCGGACGTCCGGACAATCTCTATCGCGGATCTCAGATAACATTTCTTGGCTCAGTCCTTACCGATTTGGGCACAACCTGGAACTTGCCGAAAGGCAAGGTTGAGGGCAATCCGCTGCTTGGCAGGAACAAGGCTCAACAGGCGTCGGTGAGCGCCGCGCTGGCTTTTTTCACCCTGTGGGAAGCGCATTCACTGCAAGTCCGAGGCAACACGAGAGCGGCCAAATACCTGCTCTGGATGGGAAGTGCCGCTCATGGTTTTGCAGGGACCCTCAATACGCGCTGACATAGAAACCCTGCCGTGCCGCGCGAGCTCCGCCGCGGCCTGGCAACTGCGTATTAAAGAATTGCTGAAGATATACAGAGCGTCACAAATGAATGCTTATAATGTAGCAAGGCCCGAGGGGCCGAAAGGAAATAGGCCCGGCCGTCAGGCCGGGATAGGCTTACGAAGCGATAGAGCGCTGAAGGCGCGACACCATTGGCGCTTCACGTACCGCACCTTCGGCGCTCAATTTCGTCATATCCTTTACCCCGGCCTGACGGCGGGGCTATACACTAGCGGCCCTTCGGGCCTCAAGCGACTGTTTATGGCGAACGCATGTCGCGAGCGCTGAAAGCGCGACGCAGCAGAGCCCAGGGTGAAGCGCAGCGAAACCCTGGGGCATTGGGCACGTTCAGAATGAGCCCTGGAAGGGCGACACAGGTATTTCGCGTCGCCGCTTCAGGGCTATCATGGGGAAGATGGGTTCACCCGCCGCATATAAAAAATAAAGGGACACAAAATTCACCGGTCTCAACGGATAGGAATCCGTAACCGGTGAACTCCGTGTCCCTTTTCTTGTTGTCCTGTCTGACCGGAATTTACGGGGTCAATGGCGTGTTAAAATATCTGCAATCCTTTCTCCGGTCTTGCCAGATTGTAGTTGGGTTCCGGGATCTCCAGTTGCTGGAAAAAAATATCGGACATTGAAACGTCGTAGTGCTGGCCCGTGTGGACGAGGATCTGATCGACTCCCGGACTCGCAGCCAGCGCCCCATGCACCGGCGCCAGCTTCATAAAATTCGGTCTCGCTCCTACCACATGAAGTATTCGCATATGCTTCTGGAGCGCCTCAGGCTATTCTGCCCCTTAGACGCATTTCAGTCCCTAAAAACCAGTGAAATCCATGCCCTCTTTGTTTGCGGACTTATAGATCTCTGAATTGACTCTCAGTCAGTCTGGCTTGCTTGAGGATTTTGCGCAAGGCGCCCGGGGGAATGTCGCCTCGATGCATTGCCACAAAGGTCAGGCGTCCGTCAGGGTGACGGAGGAAAAGATGGGAGCCGGTCTGACGCACTTCCTCGAAACCCGCGCGTTTTAGCTTGGCCAAAACCTCACGCGACGTGAATGGCATCGTCAGGTATCTCTATATGGCCTACAAACCCCTGAGTTTCGATTGGAATTTCCTCGCCTCGGCTCCGGAGTTCAGCAATCCATCCCGACACAAGGTCGCGAGCAGCCTCCATCGCCCCTTCCAAACCCAGACCATGAGTTGTTAAATCGAGCGCAGGGATGTGGGCATAATACCAACCTGGGTGTTCCGCTTCGTTTGTGGGTTCCAGGACAACCGTGTATCTCATTTCCGTCCCCTCAATGACATGATCGGATTTATTCTAGCAAAAAGCTCCCATCGATGAATATAGCCACGTAAACAAAAACGCCACGAATTGCCCGGCGCGGCCTGCGGCCATCACTGATTATGCGGGCATACTCAAAAGAATCCGGGACGTACGCGGCCATAGAGATGTTCCCGGAAACAACGGAATGGAAGAAGCTTTTTTGCTCGTTCGAGGTAAAAGAGCCGTGCCGGTCGATTCAACTCGTACTAAGCCGCAACATGTCAGGAAAATTCGACAACAAAATCAAAGGTTCTCTTTGGTTGGATAATATATCGCTTCGAGCCGAGAGGGAATCTGTTGCCCAATACGTGGTTTTTTCGGTTGAGCATTCAAACGGATAAAATCGAGGTATTTAATGTTATTTCGCGAGGACTGCACATATTTCTTCAACCTGCTCCTCCGACATTCCGGGATACAGCGGCAATGTGATTGCACGCTTCGCAAATGCCCGGCTTTTCTGCAGACTGCCTTGCCGGAACGCCTTAAAAGCGGTGAAATCAGGGATGCATGGATAATGCAAGCTGAATTGAATGCGCGCGTTTGTCAGAGCGGTCAAAACTCTCGATCGCTCCGATTCGTCGGGCGCCAGCGCAACCATAAGATGATATGCGCTGCCGCCGGTGTAGCCATTAAAAGGAATAATCCAGCCAGTCAGGCCCGATAGTTTCTGCCGGTAAAGCTCAACAAGTTTCTTTCTTCTCGCATTACCCTTATCGAGTTTTGCGAGCTGCACTCGCCCAAGGGCTGCGCGCATCTCATCCAGGCGGTAGTTGTAGCCATGCATTGCGACATCGTAGGTGCTTGCATGTCCGCGAAACCGGTCCCACGTCAGCGTTGTCATCCCGTGCGACCGAAGCAGCCTCACTTTCTGCGCCAGCTCATCGCTGTTGGTCGTGACCATGCCCCCTTCGCCCACCGCGAGGTTTTTATTGCTGAAAAAGGAAAAGCAGGCAATGTCGCTCATATTGCCCACCATTTGAGCGCCGACGGCATGGCAGGCATCTTCAACAATGGCGATGCCGCGTGTGCGGCAGATTTCCTTAATTTCTGCCATTCGGCAGAGATATCCGCCGTAATGCATAACGACGACCGCCTTTGTGTGCGGCGTGACCAGTCGATCGAGATCTCGGGGATCGAGAGTAGGTTCCTTAAGGTCGACAAGCTCGGCAAACAGAGGCGTTGCCCCAAGCGCAACCGTCATGTTCGCGGCTGCCACGAAATTGATCGCAGGCTGTATGATTTCGTCGCCCGGCCCGATGCCCAGCGCCTGCAGTGCAAGGTGCAGTGCTGCTGAACCGCTTGCCACTGCAACCGCGTGGCTTACGCCAAGGTGTTCAGCAAATTCCTTCTCAAAGCGCTCGACCTCTTCGCCCATGGTCAGCCATTTGCTTTGCAGAACGCGAGCTACTGCCGCCTGCTCCTCAAATCCGTAATCGAGGTCGCTGAGTGGGATTTTCCATTCAGACACGGACAAATTCCTCCCTTTTCTCTGCGAACATTTCCTGAGCGCGCGCGTAGTCGTCCGGACGTCCGATGTCGGCAATTCGGTGGCGGATCAGTCGCTGGATTAAGATCTCAAGAACCGGCATGTCGCCCGGCGGAACGAGCGGCTTGGGGAAGTTCACCTTAAAAGGTGCGAGTCGTGTCCCCTTCCCACCGGCTAGAATTACAGCCGGCACACCTGTTGCCGCTCCGGATCCAATGTTATTTTCGTCAAAAACTCGCATTCATTCAATCCGGACAAATGGCACACGGATTATCGGATCTCGCCTTATATAATGACATAGAATCTTTAGTCTGCTACACCAAGTGATAAAGCCCTGAAAGGGCGGGGTAGTCCAGCCCAGGGCGTGAGCCCTGGGGTTATGATCATCCCGGAAATCAGCTCTGAAAGGCATGCGCGTCAAGCTAAGGGGACCTACGCCAAGCGCTGAAAGCGCGGTGCAGCAAAGCCCAGGGTGAAGGAGCACGCGCAGCGTGCACCGGAACCCTGGGTTTGGAATGGGATTGGGTTAAGCCCTGCAAGGGCGAAGCGGGTTTTGAAATTTCTACATCTCAACACAAGATTGTTTTGCGCTCCTGATCGAAACCGATCTGCAAAAACCTGCTTCGCCCTTGCAGGGCTTTTCAATTCTTGTCTCTGAAGCCCAGGGCTTCCGCCCTGGGCTTTGCTGATCCGCGCTTTCAGCGCTGTGATTCGCCTTAGTTTGACGCGCTTGTCCTTCGGGGCTGGAACCTTCAACGCTGTCACTATATTTTGCGGGACTTAGTAATTGACGACCCTCAGGGTATTGGAAGTATCTTCGGACGACCTTCTCGATCCGCTTTCCGGTTTCCGCAGATCGCCGTACGGGCAATGCTGCTCCCCCGGTCAACAATCTGAAGAGAAACCAGAAACAAGAAGCCCGGAGCCAGACTGGTTTATAAGCTTTTTTCTTCTCGCTTCTGGCTCCCGGCTTCTCACTCCTGTATTCTGTATTTAGAATTCTTTTTTCGTCCGAGGTGTCCCATGCAAAAGACGCTCGTCATGACTATTATGGGAAAAGACCATACCGGTTTAGTGGAATCGTTGGCACGGCTGATATCGGAATGCGGGGGCAATTGGCTGGAGAGCCGGATGTGCCGTCTGGGAGGGGAATTTGCGGGCATTTTGCGAGCAACGGCGCCGGAAGACAGCGAACAGAACCTTATCCATTCGCTTCACGCTCTGCAGTCCAAAGGACTAACTGTAGTAGTCCAGAGGGACGAAACCCTGCCATCCGCTGGGCTGACACGCACGGCGACCCTCAGCCTTGTCGGCCACGACAGGCCCGGAATCATTTACCAGATCTCGGCCGCGTTGGCACATCAGAATATCAATGTCGAGGAATTGGAAACTGAATGTTCCAGCGCGCCGATGTCAGGCGAGAGGATCTTCAGGGCCATGGCCAGACTTCAGATTCCGGAAAGCTGTACCGTGCCGGAACTCCGAAAGGAATTGGAAGAAATAGGAAGTGAATTGATGGTGGATATTACCTTCACGGGAATCTAGAGATAACTCTAGCCCAATCGGTGTCGATACCGATTCAGAGTTACTCGATGCCGGGTTCATTCAGGGACGTTTTCTTTCTCTTACGCTGCAGAGTCAGGCTCAACAGGGGCGGCGTGATCAGCGTTGTTACAATGACCATGATGACAATCGCGGAAAAAGCTGCGTCGTCTATCACCCTGAAATTCCTCCCGATGCTAGCAAAAATAAGGCCGACCTCTCCGCGTGGAATCATTCCTACCCCGATTGTGAGCCTGTCCAGGTGTTTCTCCAGTATTCCAAGCCCGCAGATCTGTTTCCCTAATATCGCAGCAACCGTCAGTCCCGCCGCCAACCCTATGATGGATGGGTTGGCAAACGATTCCAGCCGGACCTGAATACCCATGAACACAAAAAAAATCGGAACCATCAATGTGGAAACAGGCCGGATCAGCTGCTTAATCTGAACTTCCCCTTGGAATCCGCGGAAATGTACTTCCTCTAGAAGAAGTCCGGCCGCAAATGCGCCTACAATGGGAGCAAGGCCAGCCAGATTGGCGAGATAAGCCAAAACAAAGGCAAACACCAGTGAGGACACCATCGCCACGCCGCTTGTTCTGAGCCTGGCAAGTTGTTTCATGATGCGGGGAACAAAAAATACGCCCGCAATCAGTGTCCCGACGAGAAACAAAATCGACATCACGATCGGGCGGAACACGGATCCAAACGCGACCGGCTGTCCCGATTCCGCAGAAGTAACAATTCCGGAGACGACCGCGAGAACGATTAAACCGAGCACATCATCGATTACGGCCGCGCCCAGAATGATCTGCGCCTCCTTCATCTGAAGCTTTCCAAGATCCTTAAAGACGCGCGCAGTAATTCCGACGCTGGTTGCACAGAGAACAGATCCGACAAACAAATGCACGTAGAAAAGGCTGAAACCGGCCGGCACGATGCGCGCAAGCTCGATTGGAATATTCTTGATGAAAAACCAACTTGCTCCAAAGCCCAGGATGAAAGGAGCGATGACTCCCAGGACCGCTACAATGAAAGAAGAAGCGCCGACCTTCATCATTCCCTTGACTGTCGATTCGAGCCCGACTTCGAACAACAGAATGATCACACCGAGCCGGGCAAAGCTGTCCACGGCGATAGGCCAATATCCCTGTATCGGGGTCATGCGCAGCGGTTCAAAAAAGCCCAAACCGGGATTCAGCAGCACCAGGTTGCCCAATAGGATTCCGCCGATTAATTCGCCAAGAACGGAAGGGAGTCCGCAACGCACAGAAATTTCTCCGAACAGTTTGGCGACAACGAGAATCGCAATAACGGCCAGCAGCATCGCAGCAATAGGATCGTCATGGATTTCCATAGAGGAAGCGAAAGCACAACTTCCCCCAAAGACGAGAAGAATGAACAGCAACGGAAGAATGTTTTTCATGACTAGAAAATAGCTCAAAGGAAATTGGAATATCTACGATAATCGGCAATGCGGCTAACGAAGCTCCCTCTCTCGGAAGCGCCCGCGTCCATCCGGCTTTTTAGAACAAAACGGATGCCGTGGTCAACAACCCGGGAAAAAGCCGGCGAGACACCCAATGCCGCATAGCTTTTGCATCAATGCGTATGCACGAGGCCCGAAGGGCGGCAGAGAAATAGCCCCTGCCGTGAGGCCGGGCCTAGCCACTGCCGGCCCTTCGGGCCTCAAATACAAAAAACTATGCCGCATTAGGCGGGACGCCAGCGCTTTCAGTCCAAGGAAATCCGTGGTGTTTTTGACCCCGGCTGGTTATTATTTGTCGCCATAGGTTCACATATAAAAAAATCGGAGCCTCCGTAAAATGACCAAAGAGATGCTCAGCACAAAAGAAGTCGCCGATTACCTCAGCATCAACGAAAAGCAGGTATACCGGCTAATTAAGGAGAAAAGGATCCCTGCCACAAGAATTACAGGAAAATGGCTGTTCCCCAAAGGACTGATCGATGAATGGGTAGTAAACAGCGCGCGAGAAAGCGTCAGTATCCCCAAGAAAACCACATCGGAAAGGCAGGTTGTAATTGCAGGAAGCAACGATATCGCGCTGGAACTCCTGGTTAAAAACACGAACCTGCTGCATCCCGAATACACAGTGTCGATCTCCAATGTCGGGAGCCTTGCCGGATTGATCGCACTCAAGAATGGGAACTGCCACATCGCGGCTTCCCATCTTCTGGACCTGGATACCGGCGAATACAACACCACGTTCATCAAGAAGCACTTCCCGGAACTGAAGGTCGTTATTTTGAATCTGGCCCATAGAGAGCAAGGCTTGATTGTCAAAAAGGGCAATTCTCTCCAGATAAAAACTCTCGGCGACCTGGTGAAGAAAAAAGCAAACTTCGTCAATCGGCAGGAAGGGTCCGGGACACGGGTTTTGCTCGACTACCGACTGAAAGAGAATGGAATCAATGCCGCGGAGATTACGGGTTACGACAAGGTTGCCTATACACACATGGAAGTGGCGCTGGAAGTATTCAGCGGATCGGCGGATGCAGGGGTGGGAATCTATACGGCGGCCAGGCTCCTGGGCCTTGATTTCATCCCTCTGGTAACTGAGCGGTTCGACTTGATTATCCCCTCCGATATCTTCACGGGCGGAACAGTCAAAGCGCTGCGCGAGGTGCTGAGCTCCGATGAATTCAAATCCAATATGGCCCGGATGGGAGGGTATGAAATTCACGACACGGGCAAAATCATGTATGAAAGAGGATAAAACCTGCAGAACTCATTCGGAGGATATTCAATGAAAAACCTGTTCTCTTTTCTGATGCTGTCTGTGGTACTGGCTTGCACCTACGCACAAGACCGCAGCCAAAGGAACAGCTTTTTTGACGGTTCCGAGGCCAAGAGCTTTGCTCTCAAAAGCGTGTCGATCCAGGGCGAAGTGCAGGAGCCAGGCCCGGTTGATTTGTCTCTTCTCCCGCTCCGAAGTGTCGCAATCAAAGAGGTGGCAATGGAAAAGGGAGAGCGCGTGTTTAAGGGAGCGTTTTTTGTCAGCGGCTATTCTCTGTACGACATTCTGAACGGCAAGAAATTTAAAAAGGCTCCGGAGAACACTTTTTCTCCGCCGGTAGATTTGTATGCTGTAGTGGAAAACGACAAAGGCGAAAAAGCTGTATTCAGCTGGGGCGAGATATATTACAGGAACAGTTTCGATATCCTGATAACAAAAACGGTCCAGGCCATCAATCCGGCCCGGTCGAAGACAGTGTGGCCGCTGCCGGAAGCACCTCGCCTGGTTTGCGCGGGCGACCTTTTGAATATCCGTTTTATCAACAATCCGACCAAAATAACGGTGCTGTCCTTTCACGGCCCTGTTCCCAAAGAAAAACCGAAAGATATCTATTCTCCCAATATCAGCATTACAGGTAAGGCTGGTTCATTCACTGTCGCTGACATCGGTTCATCCGTCGAGAAAAGAACCTATTCGGACGTCGGATATGGCCATGGGATGGGGTTCAAGGGAGCACAGAACGTTTCGGGATATCTTCTAAAGGACATCATTGCCGCCAATCTCAAACTCAATCCTGATATGTTGGGCAAATGGATTGCGGTCGCCAGCGCAAAAGATGGCTATCGTTCGGTATTCAGCGCCAGCGAAATCATGAACCGCAGCGACAACCAGGATCTGATTCTGCTCGAGAAAAAAGACTCTCCCGAAAATGGCCGTTATACTTTGTTCCCCACGGGCGATTATTTTGCCGACCGGGATGTAAAGGCCGTGGAAAAGATCGAGCTTCTGGGTGCGGATTAACCCCGATTACGAAATTGGAGATAACGCAATAAAAAGCGCCGAAGGCGCGACGCAGCGCTACAGTTCGAATGATCGGGTAGGCTTTTTCGACCACGAAACACACGAAACATCACGAAAGCTCAATATCTTTTCGTGTATCTCGTGCATTTCGTGGTTGGAGTTTTTCTTTAGACTTTGTGGACGCTGTCCAGTTCGGCATCCGGAACGTCGAACTTAAACGCGCCCGGCCCAAAGGCTTCTTCCGAGAAGAATCTCGGCAACCGGTCGTCTTCCGCTGTAAAGCCGGCGGCTTTGTTGAATTTCCTTTCGATCTCGAGCACTTCCTCACCAAGGTTGCAGATATATTTGTCGTCCAGCTGTTCTCCGGTCAACGCGGAGACCGCTGCCACAACATTTAAGTGCAACCCCGGCCCCGCTTCCATAATCGGCATCGCGATCATCATGCAGAGCCCGAGCGTATCCGCCGCAGCCATCCAGCGCTGCATGAATTGCGATTTGGGCGCCTGCCCGGTCGGAGCGACCGGAACGTAGGTTGGATCGTGCGGACCCGGCAAGACAATGCCGGTCGTGTGATCAGCTCCCTGGGGGGAGGTGGCAAACGTAACGCCCGTGCCTTTCAGAATTCTGGGATCGTACCCGGACAAGCACTGCCCCTTGACGTGAGGAATCCGTTTTACGCCCAGTTTTCCTCCGGTGAACTTCACACCGCAGCCGATCATTCGACCATTTTCAGTCCCCTGTCCGATCTCCTTCGCCAGCTGAAGAGCCGCCTCTCCGTCGCCCCACTTCAATAATCCTGCCTCCATCGCAACGGCAAGCGCGCCGCCGACGTCCATGGTATCAACTCCGGCATCGTTGCAGGCCCGGTTAATCCGCACAATGGTATCCAGATCGCCGATCATACAGTTTGCGCCGATGAGGGCGAGTGTCTCGTATTCGATGCCAGAAGCGATCAACTCTCCCTTTTCATCCGTGTAGATATTCGAACAGCTGATGATGCAGCTATCCATACAGCGATGCGTGGTCTCG
>Ga0208692_1001192_pt1 | contig 15252 bp, 10 predicted proteins | sample June2015DPH_20_1_3_FD_184721 | JGI IMG/M metagenome (GOLD analysis project Ga0208692, IMG submission 184721) | Peatland microbial communities from SPRUCE experiment site at the Marcell Experimental Forest, Minnesota, USA - June2015DPH_20_100... | ecosystem: Environmental > Terrestrial > Soil >...
AAATTGCTCCCGTGGCGGCGGACACGGCTGCGGTCAGCCGATAATTGCGCAAGACATTCACGGTTGTCGGAAGCGCGAAGGATGCCAACACACCCACCACCGCAAGAGTGATGAGGATCTGGACCAGACTGAAACCGTCGCTCCTTTGGGCTGCCCTTCGTCTGGCACGGCTTGCCACCTCCCTACTGACGTCACTGACGTCATTCACCACAATGGTCCTCCTTTACCGCTTCCCCTTTCTCTCCTCATCATTAATCTATTTGCAAACCATCCTCTCGCATCGCGCCTGAGGGGCAGATGAAACCGCCTCCGAAACACTCCTTGCGCTGCAATGGTGCTGGTGTCCGTGCATGGGGGGGACAGCCTTCGAGTAGTTGCTGATAGCAGTCCGAATGCGCTCTCCCGCAACGCCACGTGACTGCCAACGTGACACCAAGCGCTCCGCACCTGGTATCACCTCCCCGCTAGTATCCATCCAGTAATGCCCGTTGCCAACAGTACGACGGTACTAGGGACATATTGTCCTCCGGTCCTGGCACCAGGCTTTCGCACGGGTCCTGGAGCCCCGTCCTTCCTGGTCCATTACCATTGCTTCTGGTTGCCGCAAAGTGCGGCTTGAGTGGTTGCGCTGAGGATGACAGTTGCCTTCGCAATCAGAAAGCAGAAACCGGAAACTGGAAATTAGAAACTGGCAGGTAGCGCAATGGAGTTTTAGCGGGTTATCCCCAACGGGGCCGGAGAATCGGGGGCGTCGCCCCGGCGGAGCGTCGTTCGGCCCTACATGCACAGGGGCCCGGAGGCTGCGACGGGAGGAAGGACCAGGCAGTTCGCGAACCGCCCCTACATCGTACGGCGCTTACTTCAGTACCACGTTGCCTAGGTATCCGCGGTTCTCGCCGTCACCATCTTTCACGAAGACGCTCACACGGAAAGCACCACTGGGCGCCGGGATGGACTTATCGAGTCGGACAACCTCTCGGGGATCGACGGCCTGCAAGGTCGCCTGACCCAGTTCCTCTCCCATCACATTGTAGAAGTTAGCGACCAGAGTTCCTGGGGTGAAAACGCCGAAGACGCCCTTCAGACTAACCTGCCCACCTTCGAGATTTGCCTTCAGCGGCTCGTTGATAGCGCCTGCCCATACGGCGTTCAGCACCGGGTTCGGGACGCTGGTGGGTGACCAATAGACCGGGAACGAGTATTCCTCGCCGGGGTTAAGTGTTGCATAGGGGCTTAGCACCTCGGTTTCGAGGATGTAGGGATTTTGCTTCGGGTCGTCAGGAAGAGTCTGATCCCAAGGTCCACGGGAAATTATGCCGGGGCCGTTATTCCAGGTTTCCACAGCGGCGCCGTCGGGATATTCTTTTTCGGGGAAACAAGTGAAGTTCTCGACGAAGCCGATGTTTTTCTGTCCGTTGACCACCGCGTACCAGCCACGGTCCGTGTCGGCTGCGGCCTTCCCGACGCGGTAGAGATAGCGGACGCGAAGCATGTGGCTGTCGCGCAGGACTTGGTAGCTTGGGTGTCGAGCGTCACCATACGGGTTGTAGTAGCCCTGGGGATACTTGCTGTGGGGATTGAGTGGGAGATACATGTACAGGTCAGGGTTGGGTTTCGAAGCGTCGTGGGCGTCCGCGGCATCGTTCTGAATCAAGTGCCAGATCCCCCAACGGATCTGCCGGCGGCTGATGTTGCGCATCACCTGGTCGACCTTAAGGCGCGTGGTCCCGGCATAAACGTGATAGGTGCGCACAAATTGCACACCGGTGCGCGGGTCCGCAGGACTGGTCACGCGGACGGCGACTTCGGCGGGCGTCTCCGTGACCAACTCGGGCGCATATTTGCTGCCGTCCAATATGTAGTAGGGAATGCTGGGCCATTGATCCTCGTTCATCCAACCTTCCGGTCCGGGCCAGACTTTGTCACCGCCGTAGTTGGCCCAGCCGGCTTTAATGTTGTTCTGTTCGGGCGGCAGGACCTTCCCGGCCAAGTCTTTATTCACAAAGAAGAACGCCTTCTCGCCAAGCTCGAGCTGAATGGCGCGGCCCCCGATGTCAGGAGCGACATACAGGGTGACGATGCCATTGGTCAGGCGATAGGCATTCCAGCCGTTGAATTGAGTCTTTTCAAGTCTTGCGGAAAAGGAATTATTCTGAGTTGCCATGGCCAACCTCGCTGAAAATAAGGTTATCGGATTTGTTGTTAAATAATTGTGCCGCCATCCGGTTGCTACGCCAATTGATGCCAGCAAAGTGCCGAGGGCGCAGCCAATCAGCATCTTCTGAACTCGTCCCATTTCCTTCTACCCCCCCTTTGTCATTCCGATCCCGCAGTCGCGGGAGAGGAATCTCGCCCTGTTCTTTCTTCCTCCTGTCCCCCAGGTCACCTTGGGCGGCGGTCCGCAGGCAGTGCGAGATTCCTCTCCCGCGACTGCGGGATCGGAATGACAAGGGTGAGAGGAGCCACCCAAATCGCGACACCTCAGAACCCTGTCGGGGCAATCCAGAACGAAGCTCCAAAGGTTTTTCCTGGCGCCAGGATGATCAGGTTCTTGAACTTCCCTTCGTGTTGCAGGTTAAAGGCGTTCGTCGGCCCCGTCTGGGGTTCCGCGCAGATCAGGGATTTATTAAGTGGGGCATAAACGATCGCATAATCAAATCCCTTGCCGTACAGGACTTCGATCTTCTGAGCCTTTCCTTGAATAACCACATGGCCGAGCCCCTTGGCGTCTCGCCGGAACTCGGAGAAGCCGTCGTCAATGAAAGTCTTGCCGAGGGCCACGCCCTTGGTCACCCCGGGCAGAAACTTGTCGGTAGGTTCGGTTTCGCCCGTGGGAATCAATTGCTTGGTCACGATCCAATGTTTCTGAGCGCCATTGGTCAGTTTCCACTCCTCGCGGGGGCCATCCGGGTGAAAGTAGGGATGAAAGGCGAAGTGTACGGGCAGCTCGGAATTGCCGAGGTTGGTGACCTGCGTGGCGCACTCGAGTTTTCCGTCCTTGAGGCGGTAAGTCATTTCGTAAACCTGGGCAAAGGGAAACTGCGCCATCAGGTCAGGGTACTTGTAGAACTCCAGGCGAGAGACCGCGAACGCTCCGTCAGCGTCTGAACCGCCGGTCTTCACCACCTTCCACCGGGTTTCGTAAACCAGGAGGCCGTGAAGGGGTTGCTTGAAATCGTCATGAATGATGTTTGCCAGCGAATCGTTCAGCAAATACTTCTTGCCCTCAAAGTAGTAATACTCGTTATCAATGCGGTTGGCCCAAGGCGCCAGGAAAGGACTTCCCCAGCCGAAGGTGTGCTTCTCGAGGTAGTCCTTGAAGGACTCCACCGGAATCAGCACATCCTTCCCATTCACCTTGAATTGGTAAGCAAGGTTGCCGATATCCGGCACGATGCCAACGTCCATTTTCAGCTTTGAATCGAGAAGGTGATAGGTGGTGTGGCCTTCGATGACTTCTTTCTTGACCGAGTAATTCTCCATAGCGAAACCTCCCAGCGGGAGCAATGGGAAAAAGCAAAAGCATAGCAGAGCAATTAAAGCGCAGCGAGTTTTCATTGTAGTGTCCTGTCACACTCTGGATTGGTCGACCCCCTCACCCGTCCCGCGCCGGTTGATGAAAGCACCGGCGCGGGCCACCCTCTCCCCCATAGGGGAGAGGGCAGAAATAAATCGATCCCTACTCCCCTCTCCCCCTTGGGGGAGAGGGGCAGGGGGGAGGGGGTCCAACAAACGACCATGGAAGACGCGGTTGTTACTCCTCGACTCTTCGACTTCTCGACTCCTCGACTCTGTTCGTCCCTACTATATATTCGCCAGCGTGTGCGCCAAATCCCGGACGGCGGGATAAAGGTCGCGATACACCTGGTAATAGCGGTCATAAGCTTTGACGTTTTCCGCCAGGGGCGTCATGCTCTCTTTCACCTGTATGGCTTCTGCCGCTGCTTCCGAAACGCTCGAATAGGTCTTTGCCGCGACGCCGGCGAGCAAGGCAGCGCCGAAGGCAGAGCCTTCCGAGGTTCGGAGGGTCACGAGTTCGGTGCCAAATATATCCGCCTGGATTTCTCGCCAAGTGAAGTTGCGCGAGCCGCCGCCCGAGGAGCGAATCTGCTCGACCGGAATTTTCAGCTCTCTGAATATCTCGATCGAGTCGCGCAGGCTGAACGCCACCCCTTCCAGGATGGAGCGGATGAGGTGTGCTCGCGTGTGAACAGCGGTCAGACCGAACCACATGCCGCGCGCCTGGGCGTCGAGGTGAGGCGTCCGCTCGCCCATCAGGTAGGGCAGCCACAAGACGCCGCCACTTCCAGGGGGAATTTCCCGGGCCTCGTTGATAATGAGGTCGTAAGCATCGGCGTCCGTGTGGCGGGCGTACCAGCTCTCCGAAGCTGCAAAGTTGTCGCGGAACCAGCGCAGGGAGAGTCCGGCGCCCTGAGTGACCCCCATCACGTGCCATTTGCCGGGAACGGCGTGGCAGAACGTATGGATGCGACCACGGGGGTCGAGCTTGGGCGCCTCGGTGTAGGCAAAGATCACACCCGAGGTGCCCAGCGTGGCGGAGGTCAGCCCGGGCTCGACGATCCCATTGCCCACGGCGCTTGCGGCTTGGTCGCCTGCACCGCCCACCACCGGCGTCCCGGCGCTCAAGCCGGTGAGTACGGCGGCCTCGGGTGTGATCTGTCCCGTGATTTCGACAGACTCGTAGGCGCGCGGCAGGAGCTTGGCGTCCAAATCAAGCGCCGACAACATCTCGCGCGACCACCGGCGGTTGGTCACATCAAAAAGCAAAGTGCCCGAGGCGTCCGAGACGTCGGTGGCAAATTCACCCGTAAGACGGAAACGCACAAAATCCTTGGGCAGGAGGAAGTGAGCGGCGCGCTCGAAAATCTTCGGCTCCTCATCGCGGATCCAAAGCAGCTTGGGCGCGCTGAAGCCTGTGAGGGCGGGATTGGAGACCAGCTTGATCAATCGCTCCGCCCCGACCGTTGCGGTGATCCAGTCGCATTGGGCTTGGCTGCGTTGGTCGCACCAGATCAAGGAGGGCCGCAGGACCGCCGGCGTGCTGTCCATCAGAACCACGCCATGCATTTGGCCGGAAAACCCCACGGCGTCAATGTCGCCGCCCTTGAGCTGGGCTTGCTCGAGGGCCCCACGGATGGCCACCAGAGTCGCGCGCCACCAGTCCTCAGGCTCCTGCTCTGCCCAACCGGGCTTGGCCATTTTCATGGGCTGGTGATCGCCCGTGGCAGCTCCCACAATATGACCATCCGGGCGGACGATGATTGCCCGTGTCCCGGTGGTTCCAACGTCAATTCCCATCATGTAGGCCATAGCATTGAGTCCTGTAAGAGTATTTTCAAGAGCAGGATTCAGGATTCAGGGGAAAGAAATGTGCCGGAGGGTGAGTGCTAAGGGTTTGCTCCTCCCTAGATTCCAGCCCCTGTTAATCCCTGGCTCCTGAATCCCGAATCCTGAATCCTGAATCCTAGATCTTCACTTTCTCCCACCGCCCTGACTTTGCCGAGCGCTCCACAGCGTCCAGGACGGCTTGAACCTTCACGCCTTCGCCAAACCCGGGCTGGGCAGGCTGGCCCTTCTCCAATCCCGTCAGGAAGTCGTGGAGGGCATGGACGAACGTGTGCTCGTAACCAATGATGTGGCCTGGTGGCCACCATGCGCCGACGTAAGGATGGTTGCCCTCTGTCACCATGATCGTCTTGAAGCCCTGCTGCTCATTGGGCTCCGTGCGATCATAGAATTCCAGCTCGTTCATCCTTTCCATGTTGAAAGCCAGACTGCCTTTGCTGCCGTAGATTTGGAAGGTGTTGTAATTCCTCCGGCCCCCGGCGAAGCGTGACGACTCAAAGACTCCCACGGCGCGGTTCTTGAAGCGGGCGAGAAAGTTCGAGTCATCATCCACTGTGACCTTGCCTTTCTTCCCTTCTGCTCCTTTGGCTCCCCAGGCGCCTTCACCGGTGCCGGGCAAAGGCCGCTCCCTAATGAACGTGGTCATCTGGCCGGCGACTGATTCGATGTAACCATTCAGGAACTGGGCTAGGTCGGCGGCGTGTGCCCCGATGTCTCCCAGGGCGCCGCTGCCCGCGTATTTTTTTTCCAGGCGCCAGACCAGGGGGAAGTCTGGATCCATGATCCAGTCCTGGAGGTACGCGCCGTGATAATGATAGACCTGCCCCAGGCGGCCCTCTTCGATGAGCTTCTTGGCGAAGGCTACCGCGGGCACCCGGCGATAATTAAAGTTCACCATGTGGGAGACACCGGCTTTTTCCACCGCGCGGAGCATCTCCTTGGCCTGAGCCAGATTGTTGGCCAGGGGCTTCTCGCAGATAACGTGCTTGCCAGCCTCGGCGGCGGCTATGGCCATGGGGTGGTGAAGGTACCCCGGCGTCGAGATATCCACGAGGTCAATATCCTTACGTTCGATTACCCGGCGCCAGTCGCAGTCGGACTCTTCCCAGCCCAACTGCTGCGCCGTGGCCTCGAGTTCTTCGCTGCAAGCCTTCCCACAGAGCACTTTCATGCGCGGCCGATACTTGCCGGGAAAGAACCTGCTGACCTGCCGGTAAGCGTTTGAATGGGCCTTGCCCATGAATTGGTGACCGATTAGAGCAACGTTGATTTCTGGCATCTTCGGATTCACCTCTTTCCATAAGTGACAAGTGACGAGTGACAAGTGACCAGCGGGAACTACAGGAGTCAGAGGAGAAGGGGCTGGGGACTAGGGGCTGGGGAAGCACGGAAGGCAACTGGCAGTCAGCAGCCGCCCAAAAGAAACCGCGATCTGGTGTTGGTGATTTGCCCTTCACTGCTCCCTAGCACGCACTCCCTGCTCTTCTGCCTACCTCCTACTGACCCCTGACTCCTGAATCCTGAATCCTGCTCTTCTCACGCCCACCACATCTCCTTGAGTTTTTCTTTGATAATGACTTGGTTCAAGAAATTGGCCGCTTTGGTCAGACCCTCGTCCACAGACATCAGGCTGTCTTCGTGTTCGATGGACAGCACATCGTCGTAACCCACCATCTGGAGCGTGGAGACAAAGTCCGCCCAGAAATCCAAGTCGTGACCATAACCGACGGTGCGGAAGATAAACGAGCGGTTTTTCTCGTCGCTATAGGGTTTGGTGTCAAGCACGCCATTCACCATGATGTTGACATTGTAAAGGCGTGTGTCCTTGGCGTGGATGTGAAATACTGCTTCGCCCAGCTTGCGCACCGCCGCACAGGGGTCAATACCTTGCCAGAACATGTGGCTGGGATCGAAGTTGCAACCGATGGCAGGTCCGGCGGCCGCCCTCAGGCGGAGCATGGTCTCCGGGTTGTAAACCACGAATCCCGGATGCATTTCGATGCCGATCCGCACCCCGTGATCCTGGGCAAACTTGGCGCGCTTCGTCCAGAAGGGGATAACCTTTTTCTCCCACTGCCATTTCAAGATTTCCAGGAATTCCGGTGGCCAGGGCGTGGGGGACCAATTCGGGTAATGAGCATTATCCGAATCGCCAGGACAACCGGAAAAATCGATCACCCGCGTAACGCCCAGTTTTTCCGCCATTAAAATCGTCTTGCGGCTGACTTCCGCGTGCGCCTCCGCAATCTTCTTGTTGGGATGAAGCGGGTTGCCATGGCAACTCAAGGCGCTGATGCTCATGCCTTGGTCCTCGAGCTTTTGCTTGAACTCTTTAATCTTGGAGGGTTGGCTCATCCAGTCCAGCTTTAGATGCGGATCGCCAGGGTAGTTCCCGGTTCCCAACTCGACGGTGCGTATGCCGAGAGGCTTTATCTTTTCGATGACCTCGTCCAAACTGAGCCTGGCCAGGAGCGCCGTAAAGAGTCCGACCTTCATATCAAGTCTCCTTTTCTTGAATGCTAGTGTGGGCGCCGCTGGTCAGGCCTGTGGCCAGATTTGCCATCGCCCCTGTACTGCCAAGATGGGCAGTAGACAGCAAGAATTAGAAGGCTAAATCTATAGTTCGATAGCCCCCGCGTCAACAGGAAATTTGCAGCAACCTGCCTGGGCCTAGCCGAAAGCAACCGGACAAAGTTGAAGCAATCTCATATTGAGTCCGAGGTTCATTTCAGGTTTTTTCCCGTGGTCGTGACGGTCAGTTGGCCGTGTTTTACTCCCCGCAGGCTCAGAATCCGATCAGCCAGGGTCTTAACCTCCCCACTTCGGCCTTTCAAGATGACCACTTCGAGGCAATGGTGGTGGTCCAAATGCACATGCGTGGCCGCCAGAACCTTGCTTGCGGCCGCATGCTGGGCCTCAATCAGCTTGGCGGAGAGATTCGGCTGGTGGTGGTCGTAAACCATGGTCAGCGTTCCCACGATCACCTTGTTATCTTCGACCGCCTCTTCCACCAGATGCTGGCGAATAAGATCCCGTATGGCCTCCGACCGGTTTTGATATCCCCTGCGGTTGATGGCCGTGTCGAACCTCTCGAGAAGCTCCCTTTCCAGGGAGAGTCCAGTTCGAACCAGATTGCCCATTTTTCACCCCCTCGATCACGTGCGCTAAGGCTTGGTTGCACTAATAACCTGTGACCCTCGGAAGGGCGGGGCTTTAGCCCCGCCGCCTTGGGGCGTAGAGTTGAATGGGCCTTTAGGCCCTGAAGCCGCGTCGCTTCAGGGGCTAAAGCCCCCAAATTCCGCCTGAGCTCTGCGGCGGGGCTAAAGCCCCGCCCTTCCATCCCCCGAGAAATAAAGTCGCTAACTTCTGCAACTAAGCCCTAAGGCAAGTGCGTGCCGTTCAGAGAAAAGCAGAGGCATTTCACGCGAGTCGCCCTTACTTGAGATACTGGTTGAACCATTCGATAGTGCGCTTGGTGACGTCCCGCTCATGCTCGGGCTGCGAGATCACGTGGCCTTCATCCGGATACACGACGAGCTGGGTTTCCACGCCCAGGGTTTTTAAAGCGTGCCAGAACTCGAAGGACTGAGGCGCGGGGCATTCGCCGTCGCGGTCGCCTACCAGGATGAGCGTAGGGGTTTTGACGTTCTTGATGAAGGTGAGGGGAGAACTTCTGGCATAGACGTCCGGGTCATCGTAGACGGCGGCGCCGAAAAAGGGAATCATCCACTGGTCGATATCGTTTTCGCCATAGTAGCTCTGCCAATTGGCGATGCCTGCCCCGGCCACCGCGGCGCGAAAGCGATTTGTCCGGGTCACCGCCCACATGGTCATGTAGCCACCATAGCTCCAGCCTGCAATTCCGACGCGGCGGTCATCCACCGGAAGCGTTTTCACCACATAGTCCACGCCCCCAAGAATGTCGCGAAAATCGCCGTAGCCGAACTCCTTGACGTTTGCCGCGGTGAAGGCTTCGCCCTCGCCGAAACTGCCGCGCGGATTGGGGAAGAGGACGAAACAGTCTTCGTACGAAAGCAGCGCAAGGTTGAAGAACGCTCCCGGCCAAGAGGGTTTTTCGCTGGCCCCGGGCCCGCCGTGCACGGACACCACCATCGGGTAGCGCTGGGAGGGATCATAATTTACCGGGTAGAGCAGCCAGCCCTGGATTTTCATCCCGTCATTCGACCAATGGATGCTTTCGGACTTGCCCCAGCGTGGATGAACTCCGGCGTTGTGGCGCGTGACCTGCTTCCAGGCCCCGATCTCCCCCGCCCAGATCTCGGGGGGTTGCTGGAATGATTGGCGGACCAACGCGCAGGTCTTTCCATCCTCTGCCAGGGATATCCCAAAGTCCCACCAGGTTCCGGTGGAGATGGTTTCGGGGCCGCTCCAGAGGGTTTCGATTTTCCCCTCGCGAGCATCAACCGTGGCAATGCCGCTCGAGCCGTCGATTTGTTCTGTGAACAGGATTCTTTCCGAGGAGGGGAGCCAGGTGAGCGTGGCGGGCGAAGCCTTGATGCCGGGCGTGAGGTGGCGGGCTTCGCCGCCGCTGGCGGGAATCGTGTAAATATCGCCTCCGGTGCTCCCCTCATCGCTCATGATTCCTCCGATGAAAGCGATGCTCTTCCCGTCCGGCGACCAGTGCGGTTCGGCAATCTGGAGCGGCGGCTTGTAAATGAATTTCGCCTCGCCGGAAGCGATAGCGATGGTGCAGAGCCGCGCAACCCACCAATTGGCGTCGCCCGCGCCATGCGCGGCGGTGGCCACGAATCTCCTGCCGTCGGGCGACCAATCGTACTCGTGGATATAGAGGTCGGCGGGCGATACCTGCCGGGCATGGCCGGAGGCCACCTCAACGGTCGTCAGGCGCTGTTCGTAGACGTGCTGCTCGATGGCCCCGGAGGGTGGAGTCATGGGCTCGAGTGGGCCGGCCGCGCGTGGGGCGTTCTCGGTGAAAAGCAGCGCCAATGTCTTGCCGTCTGGCGACCAGGACGGAGAAGCGAGAAATCCAGTCAGGCTGGTGAGTCGGCGCGCCGTGTGACCCGGGGCGTCCGCGATATAAAGTTCAAGCTGGCCCGAACTCTCCCGGTCCGAAAGGAAAGCGAGCTTCTTGCTGTCCGGAGACCAGGCAATGTCGTGCTCGGCATACTGAGCGCGGCCCTCGCCGGCTGAGACACGGCGCGGCTGTTCCGAAGAGCCGAGGGTCGCCACATATATTGCGGAGTTGCCCGTCAGCTCCTGTTTTTCTCCCCTTAAGGACTCCACCCAAGCGACCCTTTTGCCATCAGGTGAAATGGCGACCTGTTTGAATGTGTGGACTGCGAAAAGTGAGTTCAGAGCATCGTCAATTGAGGACTTCTGGACGGCGTAACAAGTCGCTGCGCTGACCATCCATAACGCCAGCGCAAGCGGCAAGCGGGTTCTCGAATGCATGCACAGTCTCCTGGGGGAAGATCCAACTCATCAGGATAACAGAAAACAGAAGGCAGAAAGCAGAAGGCAGCGTCGGAAACATCGGGAGTAGCGCAGACCTGTTTTTTAGGTCTGCGGCTTTTGATGACAACCAGCGTGCAACAATGTGTATTCGGCGCTCCGTGATGCCTCCGTGTGCTCCGTGGCAAGAAAAAGGCTTCACACAGAGGTCACTGACATGCTCCGTGGTCTCTGTGTTGAGGCTTTGGAGGCTTGGAGAACACAGAGAAGATCGTTTCAGGCGACACGGCGCATGTGCGCTATAATCGGCGCTTTGCAGCCACGCCAGCAAAAAGGAGGAAGGGCGCTATGGGCACGAAGGACAGCGATGAGGACGCGGCCGAACGCGAAAAGAGGATCGCCGAATTGAAGCGTCAGGCGGAGGAACTGGTGGGCGGGAAAATGGTCGAAGGGGAAATGGAAGAAACCCCGCCCGAGGTAGCGGAGGGATTCTGGCAGCACGTGGTCGCCTATGAAAAAGCCCCCTGGACCACGAATTTCAAGCAGCTCGAAGAAGCCGGCATGGAGTTGCCGGCCCCTGAGACGCTCAATGATGAACAACTAACCAAAAAGCTTTGGGAAGTGATTCACGGGCTGGCGCTCCTGCGCGTGTTCCTGGATGACACAGACCACCTGAGCGACCGCGAGCTTTATACCGAGCTTTGGTCAGACATACTGCGCGAAGAGGTCAAGGCGGTGCCGCCGGACGAGGACGGAGCGTACCACGTGAGTCCCTTGGGAGGCTGTAGCGAAGAGGATATCCAACTGCAGATGAAATACTACGCCGACGAAAACTGGCGCCGCCACTGGCTTGAGGATTTTCCAGACTTTCCTATGCCCGACCACGAGGACCCCCCTTACGACCGCGACCGCTTGCTTCCCCAACCGGATTATGGTTCAGCCTCTCAGCGAGGCCCCGTGAACTGACCTGAAATCTGCCGTCAGGTGATGTGGGCGCCCTGTGTATTGACGTAAACGGCGTAAAGGGACTGGCTGGCAGCCATGAACAGCCGGTTGCGCTTGCTTCCCCCGAAACAGAGATTGGCGCAGATTTCCGGCAGTAGGATCATGCCAATCCGTTCGCCGGTGGGAGCGAAGATGTGTACGCCATCGTATCCCTCACCGACCCAGCCGGCCCCGGCCCAGATGTTGCCGTCCTTGTCGGCGCGGATGCCGTCGGCAAGCCCCGTGCCCTTGCCGGGCAGTTCCATGGAGGTGAAGGTCCGCCCGTTGCGCAGGCTCTTGCCGTCTACCACGTCGAAAACTTTAATGATTTTGGGAGCCTGGGGGTAATGCGTGGCCCCCGTGTCGACCATATAAAGCAACTTGTAGTCAGGTGAAAAGCAGAGACCGTTGGGCTTGTAGCCCTCATCGGTGACGAGGTCGATCTTGCCTGTCTTGCCATCGATCCGGTAGACGGCTTCCTTGAGTTCGAGCGGCGCCACGTGCCCTTCGTAGTTCGTCAGGATGCCGTAACCAGGGTCCGAGAACCATATGCCCCCGTCGGGATGCACCACGATGTCATTCGGGGCGTTGAACGGCTTGCCCTGCCAGCGGTCCGCCAACACCCGCACCGACCCATCATGTTCGTAGCGGACGACGCGGCGGGTGAGGTGTTCACAAGTGACCAGGCGGCCTTCCCAATCAAACGTGTTGCCGTTGCTGTTGTTGGAAGGGCTATGGAAGACGCTGACGTGGCCATCCTCCTCCAGCCATCGCATGTGCACATTGTTGGGAATATCACTGAAAACCAGGTAACGCCCGCCGCCATTCCATGCGGGGCCTTCAGCCCAAAGCATTCCCGTATGGAGTCTTTCGATGGGCGTGCTCCCGATTTTGTATTTGGCGAACCGCTTGTCCAGGACGATGATGTCTGGATCGGGGTAATGAATGGGGTTCTTCCCGCTCCAGTCACGTTGTCCCGCCGTCGCCGACGCCGCGGTGGCGCCGCCCAAGGCCGTGGCGAGGAAAGACCGCCTGCCGACTTTCGAAAGTGTGCTTTGCTTGGATTCGCTCTTCATAGCTTAGTTGATTCTCCCTCCTCTCCCGAGCAAGATATTGCGCGAAAGTATACAAGACTCAATAGAGGTATCTCCCGGACTGCTTAACCTCCTTGGGCAACAGGGTGGAAAAATCCTGGAGTTTTTGCATCAAGGGGGCAGTTTCCGACTCGTCCACGGCGTAGATGGAGACCGTATCCCCGCCCGCCACAACGTTGTCCGGGAGCTTCCATTGGCCCACCCAGACCCAATCGCGCGGCAGGCCGCCGATTTCGTCTGCATACCAGGTGTCGTAAACCATAGCGACCTTGACTCCGGCCTCCCTTGACAAACGGAGGATGTCCCGGGTGTGATACTCGTGGTGGTGCATTAATTTTGTGACCTCATAGGTCCCCAGCCCCCGCAAATCCAGGCAATGGACATCCGCCAGGAAATTGACGGCCCCAATGTCGTTCAACGCGATAGTCGAACCTTGATAATACCTCTTAATGAAAAGCGCCATTTGATATTGTTGCTCGTAAATGTTCTTCGAAGCCTGGCGAAGAAAGACCAATGCCGCGACGGCCCGCACCGCACAAGGATAAATGAGGAATGCAGCCAGAAGTACGCCGCCCACGTGCTTGGGGACAAGGGTGCGATCGGCGGGCGTTCCAAAGAGCTTCTCCGGAAGCTGGTCGGCGAGCTGGGCGACGATCACCACGATCCCCAGGGCGACAAGGTAAGCCTCGTACCGGAAGAACAAGGCGACCATGCAGAATTGAATGTGCGCCAGAGCGATCGGGACAAAGATAGCTGTCATCACTTGCCGGCTATCCCAGAGAGCTTTGCGTTTATCGGAGGCGTAAAGGGCAAGAAAGAGAGAAGCTGCCACAAGAGCGACCAAGTGAGGCCCCACTTTGATATTGGCGTAAGCCGGGCCGAACACGGAGTCAAACGCGGTACCCAAATCGGTGAAACGCGGGAAATTGCCTTTCAAGAGGATAGGGCTGGGTAGCCACGACCAACCCTTCGCCAGCCCGATGGCTCCGTAAAGAAGGATCGAGGAGAAACCCGCCATCCCAACGGCCACGCCGGTCAACCATCGCCCGCGGAGCAAGAAGAGCGCGCCGACCACCAAAATCCAGAACATTCCCTCATAACGAACAACAGTAAGAATCGGTGAAATCGCCAGGAGTAGAATAAGGTCGCGCCCGGCGGTCGAAGGACTCTCTTCGGAAAGCAGCCGCGCCGCGAGGAAGGTCAGGAGAATCGTCAAGGCGGCGTGAAGGGGGTGTTCCGAGCCTATGCAGATCAGCAAGGGCAAAGGCGTGAAAAACACCAAAACCAGCAGGGCCAAGAAGGTGAGCTTAGGCGAGAGCTTGTACCAGCGCAGGACACAGTAGGCGACCCCCAACACCAGCGCGCCACAAAGCAGGCTCAGGTAAAACGGAGACGTCTCGCTGACGCCAAAAACTACGTAGCTGACACCGATGAGGAAGGTCCACAAAGGCGAGGAGGAGGCAGAGGTGAATCCGAAGCGAGTGATCCCCCAGACGCCATGCAGCGCGAAGTTCTTCGCCATGGCCATTTGGATGTAGGGGTCATCGAGAGCATAAACCAGGTGCCCATTTTCCCGCAGGATGAGGAGGGTCGAAATCACTCCCGTGGTGACGCACAAGATGACAACGCTCGCAAATAATGGCCAATGCTTGATTAAGATTTTGCTCATAGGCGGACACCTTATTCCGGATGGTCAAGCTACCGACTTTCACTTGGCCCCCGGCAACGTCCCAATTCTACTGCAAATCCTTGCCGGTAGCGCAGGTCTCGTCCCGCCCTGCGGGAGACGGGCATGTGTTCGGCCGTCGCAGCGATTCCTGCTGGGAATCCGCTGCTGGGACAAAGAGACAGGGAATAGGTGGAGCTGATGGGCGGCTGTCCACGACGGCGAACCCTGATACACGCAGGTTGAATTTCTGCAAGTGCGGTGTGCACGCGGATCGATGGAGCTGCGGGGAGTGCGCCTTCGCAACGTCGGGGTTGCGAATGCTCGGTTGTCTCGCGCGGTGAGAACCCTGCTGCCTGCGGTCCCCGGGGAACAAGAACATGGCATATCAAGTGCGCGAAGTGCTCGCTTTGGCTGAAAATGTGGATGCAAGATATCTTTGCAAAAACCCTTGACAAGTGCCCAATGCTTGGCTAGAATTAGAAATTGCTCTGCAAGGTAAGCAGCCTACAGAGTAGGTGCCGGAAAGATCAGCGAGGCAGACAAGAGGAGCCTCAAGCGCAAGCTTTCCAACCTTCCCCAATTGGGGGACCCCGCCCTCGGCGGGAGACAAAGCTCTTTGACAATTGAGTTGAGCATGCCACGTCAATTGGACTGAGTCCTTTAAGGATTTGGGTCCAAATGCTGAGCGACACGTTCTGCCCCGCT
>Ga0208692_1001222_pt1 | contig 15055 bp, 15 predicted proteins | sample June2015DPH_20_1_3_FD_184721 | JGI IMG/M metagenome (GOLD analysis project Ga0208692, IMG submission 184721) | Peatland microbial communities from SPRUCE experiment site at the Marcell Experimental Forest, Minnesota, USA - June2015DPH_20_100... | ecosystem: Environmental > Terrestrial > Soil >...
ACCCGGTTTTGGAGAGGGCTGTCGGTATACTCATGAAGTAGGCTTTGCTACAACTGGAGGTGGATGATGCGCCGCCGTCACGTCGTCTGGTTGGTTCTTGCCGTTCTGGTTGCCGCGTTGGCTGGTCGTCCGGCCGCTGCGAGAGACCTGAAGTTTGGGTTCACGCCCGTGCTGGGGCAAGCCGGCGAGCGGGCCGAATTCGAACCCCTCACGTCCTACCTTTCCGGCGTCATCGGGCAGAAGGTCGCTCTGTACGTCGCCAACAATTACGGGGACCTGCGCGCACAGATGGAGGCGGGCGAAGTGGACATCGGAAGTTTCTCGCCGTTTGCGTACGTGGACGCCGTTCGCGGCGGAAAGATCCGGATCATCGCCCAGTCGGTGATCGACGGCTCCGCAACCTACCGCGGCATCATCGTGGCCCGCAAGGACGGAGGGCTGAAGTCGATTGCGGACTTGCGGGGAAAGCGGTTTGCCTTCGTCGACCCGAAATCGGCTTCCGGTTACGTCTACCCGCGAGCGATGCTCGTCGAAAAGGGCATCAGCCCCGACAGCTTCTTCAAGGAAACCATTTTCGCCGGCGACCACATGAAGGTAATCGCCGCCGTCCTGGACGGACGGGTCGATGCCGGCGCCACGTACGACAACGCTCTCGGAATCGCCAAGGCCAGCGGAATGCCGTCGGACAATCTCGTGATTATTGCCGGCACCGACCCCATTCCTCACGACGCCATCGCGGTGCGGATCGGATTGGACGAGGCGCTGGCGAAGAGAATTCAAACCGCGCTGGTGAACCTGGATAAGACCGAGGCCGGCCGCCGCATCATCGCCAACAGCAAGAAGAAACTGACGGGCCACGTGATCGCCGAGGATAGCCTGTTCGACGTGGTCCGCCGTACGGCAAAGATCGCAGGTATGTGAGGGGTCCGAATACCCTCGGAAGGAGGTCGCGATGCGATTCGTCCGATCATGGCTGTGCTGGCTGACCGTCTCACTCGTGCTCGCCTGTATGGGAGGCTGGGCCGCCGCGCCGGCTGTGGCGGCCGACACGGTGAACGCGTACTCAATCTGGCCCGAGAACTGGGCGCGGCCCATGTTCGAGGAGTTCGAGAAGGCCACGGGGATCAAGGTGAACTTCGTGCGCTTCTCTTCCGGGGAAGCCCTGGCCCGCGTGATCGCGGAGAAGAACAATCCCCGCGTGGACGTGCTCTTTGGCGGCCCGGTGGAGACGCATGCGGCCGGCATCAAGGAAGGTGTCTTCGAGTCATACAAGCCACCGTCCTTTGCGGTTCTGCCGGCCCGCTTCAAGCAGCCCGACGGGCAGTGGGTGGCCATCGCCGACGACCCCCTGGTCTTCATGACCAACACCAAGTTTCTGAAGGAGAACAACCTGAAGCCGCCGGCGTCGTGGAGCGATCTCTTGAACCCGGCCTACAAGAACATGATCCAGATGGCCGACGCGCGGACCTCCGGCACGGCCGTGACCCGCATCTTCTCCATTCTGGAGGTCTACGGGCGGGACGAAGCCAAGGCCTTCGACTACATGAAGAAGCTGCGGCCGAACGTTCAGCTGTACACCAAGAGCGGTGGTGGCGGGACCTTCCCGGTGGGCCTGGGGCAGGCCGGGGGCGGGATCTTCTTCATCGTGGATGCTCTGGACACCAAGGCGAAGGGGTACGACGTGACCATCAGCTTCCCCAAGGAGGGGATCGGCACCTCGGCCGAGGCCATCGCCCTCATCAAGGGGGCCAAGAACCCCGCCCCGGGCAAGAAGCTGATTGACTGGTCAACCTCCGCCGCCATGCAGTCCCTGTTCGCCAAGTACAAGATCAACTTCGCTCCCGCTCACCCCGACGTCAAGATCGAGGCGAGCCTGGCCGAGGTGCTAAAGGGCACCAAGATCTTCCCCATCGACGATGTCTATGCGGGCGAAAACCGCAAGCGCATCGTAGAGCGCTGGGTTAACGAGGTGCTGAACCTCAAGGAATGAGGGTTCCTTTCGGTAATGGGGGGACCGGCGGGGCGGTTCCTGATCCGTCGGTCCCCTTGCTTTTTGGAGGCGTCGTTCGTGATCGGCATCGCCGCTATGCGGGCAAATAGTTGGCGACGGACGCTGCGGGACCCCGCGCTCTTCGCCACGGTCGTCACCCTGTGGGCGCTCCTCGCGCTCTTCATCCTGTTCCCGCTGGCCAACCTCCTGGCCCGAACGTTCATCGAGGGTGGCCACTTCACCCTCGCCAACCTGGGTGCCATCCTTCGGGATGCCAACCACCGCCAGGCCTTTTGGAACAGCCTGCTCCTGGCGGCCCTGGTGGGCCTCTGCGGCACGATCCTCGGATTCCTCTACGCCTTCACCGCCGTGCGGGCCAACCTGTCGCGCGCCTGGATCACGGTCCTGGACGCGGCCTCGCTGCTCCTCCTCATCTCGCCGCCCTTTACCTCCGCGATCGCCATGATCTTCTCTTTCGGGGCCCGGGGACTCATCACCTACCACCTGCTGGGCATCAAGGGCTTCACGGTTTACGGCCTGCACAGCACGCTGTTCTCGGAGACGTTCACCTACTTCCCCATCGCCTACCTCACCCTGAAGCCGATCCTTCACGGCATCGATCCCAACGTCGAGGACATGGCCTTCAGCCTGGGCAGCTCCCGCTGGCGCGTCTTCCGGACCGTGACGCTTCCCCTCACAATTCCGGGCCTGGCCAACGCCTTTCTCCTCCTTTTTGCCGCCTCACTGGCCGATTTCGCCACGCCGCTGATCCTGGCCGGCAACAGCTTCCCCGTCCTGCCCACGCAGGCGTACTTGCAGATCACGGGCCTTTTCGATCTGAAGGGGGGAGCCGTTCTCTCCTTCGTGCTCCTGGTGCCCGCCCTGGCGGTGTATCTGCTTCAGCGCTTCTGGGTGAGCCGGAGATATTATGTAACCATCACGGGGAAGGTGGGCGCCCAGACCGCGATCAAGAGCGTGGCGCCATGGGCGCGCGCCCCGCTGCTCTGCGCATGCCTTCTGGTGGCCGGAGTGATCCTGTACTTCTACGCCTTGCTTTTCTACGCTTCGGTCGTGGTGGCCCTAGGCGCGAATCACGCCTGGACGTGGCAACACTATCGGGTGATCTTCACTGAAGGGCTCAAAGCCATCCACGACACATTGATCATCGGGGGGGCCGGGATGCCCCTGGGCGGCCTGTATGGCATCCTCCTGGGCTACCTGGTGGCCAAGAAGATCTTCCCGGGGCGGCAGGCCATGGAGATTGTCTCCATGATCAACTACGCCCTCCCGGGGACCATTGTCGGGATCGCCTATCTGATCGCCTTCAACGACCCGCCGCTGGTTCTGACGGGGACCGCCCTCATCATCGTGGCGTGCTACGTCTTCCGCTACAGTCCCACAGGCATCCGGGCCACCGTGGCCCTCCTGCAGCAGATCGACCCCAGCATCGAGGAGGCCTCGGAGAGCCTGGGCGCCAGCAGCGGGACCACCTTCCGTCGCATCACCCTTCCCCTCATCCTGCCGGCCTTCTTCGCGGGCCTGGGGGTGGTCTTCATCCGGTCCATGACGGCCATCAGCGCGACGATCTTCCTGGTGTCCATCAACTGGACCCTGATCACGGTACGCATCCTGGAGAACATGACCGAACTGTCGCTGGGACCGGCCGCCGCGTTCTCGGTTCTCGTGGTGATCATCGTCTTCGTGGTGATCATCCTGATCAGCGGCCTGCTCCGGCGCTTCCGGGCGGCGGGCGCGGTGGAAATGACGAGCATCCTCGGAGGGTGACGTGAGCGCGATCGGTATTCGAATCGAGAGCGTATCCAAGCGATTCGCGCACCGGGTGAAGGGCGAGGTGTACGCGGTCCGAAGCGTCAGCCTCACGGTCCAGCCCGCCGAGCTCCTGACGCTCTTGGGCCCGTCCGGATGCGGCAAGACGACGACGCTCCGGATGATTGCCGGTTTCGAGCAGCCTGACTCGGGTCGCGTCTTCATCGGAGAGCAGGACGTCACCGGCCTCATGGCCAACCAGCGGAACATCGGCTTCGTCTTCCAGAATTACGCCCTCTTCCCCCATCTCTCGGTGTTCGAGAACGTGGCCTACGGGCTGCGGGTCCAGCGACAACCGGAGGGCGACATCAGCCGCGCCGTGAGCGACGTCCTGGCCCTGGTCGGCCTCCAGGGGTACGAGCGCCAGTTCCCGAACCAGCTCTCGGGCGGGGAGCAGCAGCGTGTGGCCCTGGCCCGGGCCATCGTCATCCGCCCGAGGGTGCTGCTCTTCGATGAGCCGCTGTCGAACCTGGACGCCAAGCTGCGGGTGCACATGCGGGGCGAGTTGCGCGAGCTGCAGAAGCGCCTCGACATCACCGCGGTCTACGTGACCCATGACCAGGAAGAGGCCATGGCTATCTCCGACCGGATCGCGGTCATGCACCACGGCGCGATCGTGCAGGAGGGGACGGCCGAGGACCTGTACCGCCGCCCGGCCTCGGAGTTCGTGGCCCAGTTCATCGGCCGGACGAATCTGCTCGCCGGGCGGGTCGTGTCTGCGGGGCCGGGCGGGATTGAGGTGGACGTGGTTGGCCAGCGCATCCGGGTGTCGGACGAGGGAACCCGCGCCGGCCTTGGGCAGACCGTCCACCTGGTCGTGCGTCCCGAGGTGATCGAGTTGCGGCCGGAGGATTCGGGAGCGGGGGTCCCCGGCACGATCGTGTCCCGAACGTTCCTCGGCGAAAAGGCGGAATATGAGGTCCGGGTGGGAACGGATCTCCTCCAGGTCGCCAGCTACAATCCGGTCCAGCGGGGACTCTTCCCCGTGGGCCAGCGGGTGACGCTTCACTTCCCGACCGAGGGCATCCAGCTTCTGTCGGAGGGCTCGGCATGAGGAATGCGGCAGCGCATGGCGGCGTCGGGTACCGACTCGTCGTCATACTGGTTCTCCTGGTGATGCCGACCCTGGCGCTGGGCCAGGGCCAGGAGATCCATGGGGAGAACTCGGTCTTCCTCGGTCATGGCCTGGCCGTTGCCTGGGGCGTGCTGAAGGGCGCGACCGAAGAGCAGACCCAGGTGATTCTGCGAATCGTCTCGACGGACACATCCTTTGCCGACGTCCGCATCGAGGGCGTGGATCCATTCACCCAGAATCGCCAGATGATCATCGACGGCCAGCCGTTACACGACCGCCTGGACGTTCGAACCCCTCGGGGAACCTTCGCGGACTTCCCGCGTCGAGAGATCCGGCTCTACCGGACCGATGCCGATTGGCAGGCAGACAAACCCAGCGTGACGATTTTCTACTTGGGGCTGCCCGACACCACGCCAGAGTTCACCTCGGAGGCCGCCCTCTTCAGCTATCTCGACGATGCCCTGACCAAGGTCCGGGGCGCGGGGAGAGGAAAGTGACCATGAACCGGACGGAGCTGGCCCGCCTGTTGGATCACTCGCTGCTGAAACCCGAAGTCACAGAAAAGGACATCATCGTCCAGGTCGAGGTCGTGCGCCAGTGGGCCATCGGCTTCCTTTGCGTCCAGCCGAGCTATGTGTCTCTGGCCACGGGGGCCCTGCGGGACTCGGGCGCGCGCGTGGTGTCCGTGATCGGCTTCCCCCACGGCTGCGATCGCTCCGCCGTGAAGGCTCACGCCGCGGAGCTGGCCGTCCGGGACGGCGCCGCCGAGGTGGACATGCTCATGAACGTTGGGCGGCTCAAGTCCGGTCGGAGCCAGGCCGTCGCCGACGGGATCGCGCAGGTGGTCCGCGCGATTCCCGGCATCCCAGTCAAGGTCATCCTTGAGACGTGTCTGCTCACCGAGGAAGAAAAGGTCGCGGCCTGCCGGATAGTGCGGGATTCGGGTGCAACATTCGTGAAGACTTCCACCGGATTCCATCCGGCGGGCGGCGCGACGGTGGCCGACGTCCGCCTCCTCCGTGCCACGGTGGGCCCGGATTTCGGCGTCAAGGCGGCGGGAGGGATCCGGACGTTGGCCGATGCGCAGTCCATGCTGGAGGCCGGCGCCAACCGGTTGGGCACCTCCGCCAGCCCCACCATCCTGGCCGCTCTCCCTGCGTAGCCCGGATTTCGCGAACGCCTTCGCGAAAGATCCAGGGCGATGGTCAAGTCGCAGCGGCCAATGAAGGGCCAGGACGGTCCGATCCCCCGAGCCTCCTGACCCCGAGTGCTATCATGCGTCAGCGAATCACCGTCGCGCACAGCCCCGATTCCGACGACGCCTTCATGTTCTTTGCCCTGGCTCAAGGCAAAGTGGGCGACCCCGGCCTCGAATTCGTCCACGTCCTGGAAGACATCCAGAGCTTGAATCAACGCGCCCTCCGGGGCGAGTACGAAGTCACTGCGGTCTCCTTCCACGCCTACGCCTACCTGGCGGACCGGTACGCCCTCCTGCCCCACGGGGCCAGCATGGGAGACGGTTATGGCCCCATAGTCGTGACCCGTGTAGCTTGCTCTCCCGAGGAGCTGCGGGGAAAGCGCATCGCCGTCCCCGGCGCCCTCACGACCGCGGCCCTGGCATTGCGGCTGTGGGATCCGGACCTCCAGCACGTCGTCATCCCCTTCGACCAGATCATGGACGCGGTGGCCGCGGGAACAGCGGATGCGGGATTGATCATCCACGAAGGCCAGGTGACGTACGATTCTCTCGGGCTCCACAAGGTGGTGGATCTGGGCGAGTGGTGGCTGCGGGAGACCGGCCTGCCCCTCCCCCTCGGCGGCAACGTGATCCGAAAGGACCTCGGTCCCGACCTGATGCGGCGGCTGTCTTACCTGCTGCGAGAAAGCATCCGGTACAGCCTGGCCCACCGCGAGGAAGCCCTGGATTACGCCATGCGGTTCGCGCGGGACATGGAACGCCGCTTGGCGGACCGGTTCATCGGGATGTACGTCAACGACCTGACCCTGGACTACGGGGAGCGGGGCCGGGCCGCCGTGCGCCGCCTGCTTGAGATGGGCCATGAGCGCGGCCTCATCCCGCACCGGGTCGAGGTGGAGTTCGTCGAATAGCGAGTTATGTGTCTCCGAAATCCGGCGACCTTGGCCCCCAGCCATCCCGCAGCACCTGGGGCCTCGTCGAAAACCGGCCAGCCTTGCTCCGGGTCGGCCACCGTAGAACGGTGGCCTCCGTGCCGGACCCGGCCGCGCCGCGGGCGCAGGGTCTGCGCGGCGCCCCTCGGGCCTTGGAATATGTTGGTGAATCTCTGACTCAGCACACTAGGATGAAGCGGTCAGCCATCAGCATTCAGCCTTCAGCCAAAGCCAGAGCGGCCTTCCTGACCGCTGACGGCTGACGCCTGAGAGCTTCCAGTCTGAACAATGTACGCTCTCTACTCCGACCACTACATCATCGAGCTGCCCGCCGATCACCCCTTCCCCATCCAGAAGTACCGGCTGGTCCGGGAACAGCTCCTGGCCGAGAGGACCCTGAGTCCAGAAGAGCTGCTGGAGCCGGCCCTCGCCGCGCCCACCGACCTGCGACTGGTCCATACCGAGGATTACTGGCAGCGACTGACCTCGGGCACCCTGCCCGAGAGCGCGATCCGGAGGCTGGGGCTTCCGTGGTCCGAAGCGCTGGTCCGGCGGTCGCGGGCCTCGGTCCAGGGAACCCTGACCACCGCAAGGATCGCCATCCGGGATGGCATCGCGGTCAACCTAGCCGGGGGAACGCACCATGCGTTCCCGGACCGCGGGGAGGGGTATTGCGCCCTGAACGATATCGCCATCGCCATCCGCTGCCTCCAGCACGACGGCTGGATCCAGCGCATGGCCGTCATCGACTGTGACGTGCACCAGGGCAACGGCACGGCGGCCATCTTCGCCGACGAGCCGGATGTGTATACCTTCTCCATCCACGGGGCCAACAACTATCCCTTGGTTAAGGTGCCCGGTACCTTGGACATCAGCCTCCCGGACGGCACCGGTGACGACGAGTACCTCCGGGCCCTGGAGCCGGTGCTCCCGAGGATCCTCAGCGAGTTCCGCCCCGGCCTGGTCTTTTACCTGGCCGGCGTGGACCCGCACGAGGGGGATCGCCTGGGCCGCCTGCGCCTCACGCATGCAGGCCTGCGCCAGCGCGATGAGTTGGTTCTCCGGGCCTGCCGGGATGCCAGCATCCCGGTGGCCGTCACGCTGGGCGGCGGCTACGGCCAGGACATTCAGGATACCGTGGAGGCCCACTGCAACACCGTTCAGGCGGCTCGAGCGGTCTTCGACGGCACGCCTCCAGTTCAGGAGCAACGGCCTTCGAAATGAGATAGCGTGTTTCACCACGGCAGGCTGGGTTTTCTCAAACCCCGATGAGGAACCCCGCGGGCGAGCGGCGGGTGGTGCGTGCAGAGGCTGACCCGAGACACCCGGAGGCAACAGACATGGCCATCTTCAAGGTGTACGTCAGCGACTACGACTATCCTGACTTGGCGATCGAGAAGAGCATCCTCGATCCCATTGGAGCCGAGGTCATCGGCCTTCAATGCCGGACGGGACACGGCCTGGCCGAGTTGGCGGCAGATGCGGACGCCATCCTGCAACAGTATGCCAAGATCCCGCGCGAGACCATTGTGAAGCTCAAACGGTGCAAGGCCATTTGCCGGTACGGCGTCGGGGTGGACATTGTGGATGTAAAGGCGGCTTACGAACATGGCATGGTCGTCACCAACGTGCCCGATTACTGCCTGGATGAGGTCGCCGACCACAGCATCACGCTGGCCTTTATGCTGATCCGGCGGATTCCCATGTATGTCCGGAGCGCCCGGGAAGGCAAATGGCACTGGAGCGTAAGCGGCGGGCCGGTGTTCCGGTTTCGTGACCTGACCTGGGGATCGATTGGCTTCGGACGGATCGCCCAGAACATCACCCACAAGCTCGGGCGGTTTGGCTTCACGGTCGTGGCTTATGATCCCAACGTGTCGACCGGCCTCATGCGCACTTTCGGAGTGCAAAAGGCGAGTTTCGAAGACCTCCTCGGCCATGCCGACGTAATCAACGTGATGTGCCCTTACACCCCGGAGACGCATCACCTCATCAACGAGGCGGCCTTACGGAGGATGCGGCCGCATGCCATCCTGGTGAATTGCGCTCGCGGGAAAATCGTGGACAACGTGGCGCTCTACAAGGCGCTGACCGAGGGGTGGATCGCGGCCGCAGGACTGGACGATCCCGAAGAGGAACCGGCTAAACTTGATGCATGGTCTCCCAGCAACAACCCACTCTTCAGCCTCGACAACTGCTTCATCACCCCTCACGCCGCGTACGTCTCAGAGGCTTCGCTGCGCGAGTGTCGAAGGATCGCGGCAGAGAACGCCCGGGCTGCCTTGCTTGGAGAGGTACCGCCGAATCTGATTCGCCCCTGATCGCCGCTCGTTCCGCCCCGCTTGTCTTGTGAATTATCCGGGCTATTCGGCCAGATCCGCAAACAGAGCAGTGCTCAGGTATCGCTCCCCGAAGGACGGGATAATCACCACGACCAACTTGCCCGCGTTCTCCCGGCGGCGGGCTACCTCCAGCGCAGCCCAAACCGCCGCGCCGGAAGAGATCCCCACCAGCAAACCCTCCTCGCGTGCCATGCGCCTGGCGGTTTTGAACGCGTCGTCATTCTTGACCCGGACGATCTCGTCGTAAATCTGCGTGTTGAGGACGTCCGGGACAAATCCCGCCCCGATCCCCTGAATGGGGTGCGGACCTTTGGGGCCGCCCGACAAAACGGGGGACGCATCGGGCTCGACGGCGATGCACTTGAACGACGGCTTGCGGGGCTTGATGACCTCGCCCACCCCGGTGATCGTCCCCCCCGTGCCGACTCCGGACACCAGGATGTCGACCTTCCCGTCGGTGTCCCGCCAGATCTCCTCGGCCGTCGTTCTCCGATGGATCTCGGGATTCGCCTGGTTCTTGAACTGCTGGGGGATGAAGTAGCGCGGGTCGCCGGCGGCCAGCTCCTCGGCCTTCTTGATGGCACCGGCCATCCCCTCGCTGCCGGGAGTGAGGATCAGCTCGGCGCCGTAGGCTTTGAGCAGGACGCGTCGTTCTTTGCTCATCGTCTCCGGCATCGTGAGCGCGCACTTGTACCCACGGGCGGCGCAGACAAACGCCAGGGCGATCCCCGTGTTGCCGCTGGTCGGCTCCAGGATGATCGTGTCCGGCTTGATCTTCCCGGCCCGCTCGGCGGCTTCAATCATGGCGACGCCGATCCGGTCCTTGACGCTGTGGGCCGGGTTGTAGAACTCCAGCTTGGCGACGACGTCCGCCGCGCAGCCCTTTGTTACCCGCCGGAGGCGCACCAGCGGTGTGTTGCCGATAAGCTCCGTGACGTCGCTCGCGATTCTCATGCAGTCCTCCCGGGTTTCCGTTCGACGACAAGCCCCTGTTCGCCAGAAAGCCTCGCCGCGCCGCGTACACCGGGAACCCTACCACACGAAGCTGCTTGTTCCAACTCCGGATCGCCCCGCACTCTCTCTGACTGCCAGAAGCCCTGACGGGTGGTGCCCGAGCATTGACACGCGCGCCCGCCGGGAGTAGCCTGCGCTGCATCGTCAGGATCCCGGCTGCCCTCCGGCACAAGAGAAAGGAGCCTACGCATGGCCATCCGACTCACCGCGGAACAACTGGAAGAGCTGCGCTCAGTCGACTCGCCCACGGTGGCCAACGCCATCGAAACCTTCAAGGTGCGGGACGACACCGAGGGATTTCTCGGGATGGATATCAAGTGCCTCACTCCGGAGTTCGGCGTCATGGTGGGATACGCCGTGACCGTGACGGCCGACAGCATGACGCCGGGCCGGGCCAGAAGCCGCCAGGGCCACGTGAAGGTCTTCGAGGCCATCGCCGCAGCGCCCAAGCCGGCTGTCATCGTGGTGAAGGACATCGGGCCGAAGCCCACTCACGCCTGTTTCCACGGGGACGTCCTCGCCACCCTCTCGAAGCGGTTGGGCGCCGTAGGGATCGTCACCGACGGAGGCGTCCGCGACCTGGATGGCGTCCGGCCTCTGGGATACCACGTCTTCGCGGCCGGGCTGGTGGTCGCCCACGGGACGTTCAACTTCATTGACGTGGGGATTCCCATCGAGGTGAGCGGCGTCCGCATCCAGTCCGGAGACCTCATCCACGGCGATGCGAGTGGTGTGACGACCATCCCCCTAGACATCGCCGACAAGGTCTATGGTGAATGCCTGAAACTGCGGGAGCGCGAGGCCGGCCTGCGGGACTACGCCCACAGCCGCGACTTCTCCCTGGAGGGGCTGAAGGCCAAGCTGCTGGGGAAGTAATGACTGCGGGGACCAACCGGCTGCGAGGCTGGAAAGCTAGTGTACCGTTTCCAAAATGGCTTTACAGCGCCCCACCTTTTCCAGGATGGCCTCCGCTGACTTCGTCCAGACGAAAGGCTTCGGGTGAGCGTTGTGCACCTGGATGTACTCCTCGATGGCGGCGATGAGGTCGGGGACGCTCTTGAAGACCCCCCGGCGAATGCGCTTGGTGGTGAGCTCCCGGAACCACCGTTCGACGAGGTTCAGCCACGACGAGCTGGTCGGGGTGAAGTGGAGGTGAAACCGGGGATGCTTGGCCAGCCACTGCTGCACCTTGGGATGGTTGTGCGTCCCATAGTTGTCCACGATCAGGTGCAGAGCCAGCCCGGGCGGCGTCGTGCGCTCCAGCTGCTGCAGGAACGCCCGAAACTCTCCGTTTCGATGCCGGGGAACGCAGGAGCCGATCACGGTCCCTTCGAGCACGTTCAAAGCCGCAAAGAGGGTCGTGGTGCCGTGCCGTTTGTAGTCGTGGGTCAGTGTCCCGCAACGCCCCTTCTTGATGGGGAGGCCCGGCTGGGTCCGGTCGAGCGCCTGGATCTGACTCTTCTCGTCCACGCAGAGGACCAGCGCTTTCTCCGGCGGGTGGAGGTACAAGCCGACCACGTCGGTGAGCTTCTCGGCGAAGCGCGTGTCCCGGGAGAGCTTGAAGGGGCGCACCCGGTGCGGCCGGAGGCCATGGGCCTGCCAGAGGCGGGCCACGGTGGCGTTGCTGACGCCGAAGGCCTGGGCCATCGTCCGGGTGCTCCAGTGGGTCGCGCCCTTGGGTGTGGTCTGGGTGGTCGCCCGCACGATGGCCTGCACCGTGGCGGTCGGGATGCTCCGCCGCCGGCCCCGCCCGGGGGCATCCTTCTGGATTGCGGCCAGGCCCCCCCCGTGAAACCGCGCACGCCACAGATTGACGGTGGGGCGCGTCGTGCCGAGGCGCTGCGCGATCTGGCTCGGCGGGACCCCCTGCGCGGCCCAGAGCACGATCCGCGCGCGGAGGTGCACCCGCCGGGGGGTGGTCCGCGCGCGCACCCACCCCTCCACGATCTTTCGGTCGGCGTCGCTGATCGCCAATGCCGCCGCTCGCTTCGCCATGGCCTCCTCCCTCCTGTCCAGAGGCAAGATACCATGGCGGGATCAGGATGTAAAGGTATTTATGTAACACTACACTAGTACCCCAAATGTCACTGCCTGTCAGCCTAACCCCCCCACGGCACATCTGCGCGAGGCCTGCTGTTTCCGACAGCTACCATACGGGACGGCAGAAGGTGGGATTATAGGCTGTTTCAGCCTATCCCGCCGGACAATACACTACAAGGCATCCACGGGGCTCCGGACCCCCAGGCCGCCCCGGTTGAGCATATGGGTGTAGATCATGGTCATCTTGACATCCTTGTGGCCGAGGAGTTCCTGCACGGTCCGGATGTCGTACCCCCCCTCGCCCACGGCGGGGCGGGTGGCGAAGGCGTGGGAATGTGGGTGGCGGTAGAAGATAAGACGGCGGAGGTAAGATACAGAGGTGGACAGGTGGCTCGCGACGGACAGGCAAGGCCACCGGCCCGAATCGGGTCCGGAGAGCGGCGCCTGGTCAATCCCATGGAGACTCCTCCTTCGGTCGATCCGGGAGGTGGGATACCTGGGAGACTACTCTTGACCCAGCGCGGATGTCAAGAAACGCGTAAACGACCCCTCGGTTGTTTACGGCTTGAATTTCGCACCCTGTCGTTTATGGGCGCTCCAACCACCCCCTCACCGCCCAGGCCCCGGACCTCGCCAGTCCGGGCCGACCTGGTCATCCGTGCTCCCCTCAACGTTCCCGCCCCCAGCCCTCGCCGAGAGCGGAGACCGCGTAGCCGGCCCTGTAGTGTGGTTCCTCGTGCCGCCGTGCTCCTTCGTGCGCGCGGCTTATCTCGTCCCTCCGCCTCATTTTTCGACCCGCAGACCCGACTGACGAAAATTCGGCGCGCGACATTGGCTCAGGTTCCCCGATCTCCCCTCGGCCCTCGCCTGGGCTACCCCCCTTTCCCCCACATCTCCTTTCACCCCAGGCACCATGTATCGAGAGGGGCCCGTGTTCGTCACGGTGGCTCTCCTCAGCCGGCACTCCTGACACCATCAGGGCGAGCGGCCTTTCGGTGGAAAGCAGCCCAGAGAAGACTGCCCTTCGGCGATTATCCGCTCACCCGACCGCTGGCCCAGCCGGCCGCGGTCATTTCCCCGGCCGCATTCTCGATCCACACCTCCAACTCGATGCGTGTCCCGCCCGCGTCGTGCTGCTCGCCGGTGATTACGCCGTGCACCGTGAGGGTCTCCCCCGCATAGACAGGGCCAATGAATTTCACCTTCTGCCAACCGGTCGTGAACCACGACGGTCCGAAGAAGCGCGTGAGCAGCTCGGTGATGTAGATGGATTCCATCATACCCTGGGCCAGCGTATCCTTGAGTCCCGCTTTCCGGGCGACTTCGATGTCGGTGTGGATGTTTCGGAGGTGCTTCCCGACCAGCGAGAAGACCGCAATCTGATCCTGCATGACGGTCTTCACCGGCGGGACCAGCGGGGTGCCGTGGAGCAGCCCCGCCTTGGCCCGATCAGCTGGCTCCACGTCTTTCCGATACTCTCCTTTCACGCGCTTCTCCGGCGGGTCCGCAGTGCTCTTGCCCATCACCGGGCCCGGCTGGATGTGCAGGATCTCCACCCCTCGATGCCGGAGCAGTACGCGGCCGTCTTCGCCGCGGGCATCCGCTTCCATGACCACGTAGCCCTTGCCGCGCCGTTCATACTTCTCCACGTACTTGCCGTAGAGACGTGCCCGCTCCCCCGCAAATACTGGGTTCACAAACCAGAGCTCTTCCTGCGTGTGCAGGCCGACGACGGTCTGCGGATCGTATACCTGCGTGAAGAGCTGGAGCAGGTCGTTGGCGAGAATGCCGGCATGCCCGATCCGTTTGCCGAAGGGGGACTCGCCAAAGTGCCAGGGATTGTAGTCATCCATCATAAAGGCGAACTTCTTGATCTTGTAGTCGTCAACCAACTCGTCGATCGGACCAAAATCCTCTTCGAGCACAATATTTTCGTACGTGGCGATTACGCCTTTTCTCGGTGCTGTCACGACGCTCTCCTCGCTCTCAGTGGGTGCCGGGGCCAGCGGTCGGGAGATCCACGGCGGCCTCGTCCGCCCCCACGATCATCCGCACGACCGCCTGGCCCGTGGTCTCCGCCGGTCGCACGCTCCCCACCATCCGCCCGTGGCGCAAGACGGCGATCCGATCCGCCATGGAGAAGACGGGCTGAAGGGCGTGGCTCACCACGATGACCGTGATCCCTCGGTCCTTCAGGGTCCGCACCAGTCCCAGGACCTTAGCCGCTTCCACCGCTCCCAAGGCCGCCGTGGGCTCGTCCATGATGCCGAGTTTCCTCCCGAAGGCGATGGCCCGCCCGATGGCCACGCACTGCCGCTGCCCCCCGGACAGGAGCTTCCTGGACCGTTCCACCCCGGGGATCTGGATGCGCAGACGGGCCAGTGCGTCCCGGGCGAAGCTTCGCATCCGACCCTCGTCCAAGATCGGCACTATCCCGAGAAGGCGTCGGGTTATCTCTCGACCGGCGAACAGGTTGGCACCCACATCGGCGTGCTCGAACAGGGCGAGGTCCTAGTACTACTACGTTAAGTATTGACATACATTTTCGCGAGTGGTACTCTCGCGGGCATGACCAACGCCCAGCTCGAGAGATGCCGCAAGCGTCTGGAGCAATTCCTGGCGGATCTCGTGGCGCCG
>Ga0208692_1001228_pt1 | contig 15037 bp, 11 predicted proteins | sample June2015DPH_20_1_3_FD_184721 | JGI IMG/M metagenome (GOLD analysis project Ga0208692, IMG submission 184721) | Peatland microbial communities from SPRUCE experiment site at the Marcell Experimental Forest, Minnesota, USA - June2015DPH_20_100... | ecosystem: Environmental > Terrestrial > Soil >...
AATCTGAGGTTCGAACCCTCCCGCGACTCAGCACCATTGGCTCAACTTCCCAATAACCAGAAACTGGAGGTGTTCGGGCGGAAGATCGTGGAAAGGCCCTCCCAACTTGATCAGCCTTCCTCACCCCCGGTCAAGGAAGCATGGTATCTTGTCCGGGCTGGCACGCATGCGGGTTGGGTTCTGGGCCGATTTGTTTCACTCGATATACCAGAGCCTCTTGGCGCTTATGCCCAAGGCTCCAACATGGTGGCTTGGCTGGTGCTCAACACCGTGCCCGACGAGGACCGTCAAGTGCCCCAATATCTTGCTGCCGACCGTGTGGGCAACCAGGATGTGGATTTCACCCGCATTCGGGTCTTCACATGGTGGCTCAAGAATCACCGGTACGTTACGGCCTACGTCGAAAGCGGGCTTCAAGGGTACTTTCCCATTCGCGTTGTGCAGACAGGCAATGTCCCGTATTTCCGCCTGCACCTGGTTGATAAGGATGCGAACAGAATTCAGAAGGTGTACGGTCTGTTTAATACCATCACGCGCCCACTGGGGATCGTGGAGGGATGGGAGAGCAATGCCATGCCGACTCAGCCTCCCTCACGACGTGGGCGGCGCCGTCGTTAACGGATCAGAAGGTTGCGGAAAAATGGTGTGGGCGTGTGATTCTCGCCATGACACGGGAATGGCTTGCTTCGGCAACCTGCAAGAGAAGTTCGTCTGAGAGCAGTTAGGATGGAAGGTTCTATGTCACCAGACACTCCTCCTCCGATTCCGGCTCCAACCAAACCTGCAGTTTACAGGTTCTGGCGGGGAGTAATCCGGCTGTGGTTTGCCCTCACCTTTCGCAAAATCCGTGTGCTCCATGAGGAGCGGTTGAAGAGGCCAGATCCAGCCCTCCTGGTGGTTTGCCACCCGGAAAGCTTTCTCGACGCCCTCATTCTAGTGGCGGGGTTCGAGCGTTATGTGCGGTGCGTCATCCCCGCGAGATTGATCCAGGGTCTGCTCCAGCCTCTCATGGCGCGAGGCTTGGGCATGATTAGCTTCCTCCCCGAAGACCGGCAGTCGGCTCTGGAAAAGTGCTGTGTCGTCCTGGCGGAGAAGGCAGCCCTCGTGACCTTCGTTGAGCCCGGCCCAGCGCATCCTGCCGGGGGGAGCAGGCTCACCTCCGCTGCCGCCTCCATAGCTGTGGAAGCGGAGTGTCGGCATGCCGGCGGCTTAGGACTCAAGTTGTTCCCCGTCCACCTCTTCCTACCGGTGGGACACACACACGCCAGAGAGTTACTGATCGACATAGATCAACCGGAGACTGCACAAGATTACATTTCTCGTGCGGGCGGCACTCCGCACGATCAGGCACAAGAACTTGCCAAGCTTTTGGAAAGAAGATGTCAGGAGAACTCCTTCCGGCTCCAGCCCGCGGATCTGGCGGAATTCCTGGGCGACCTGGAACAGGCACTACGCGATGACTTTCAGGAAGAACGCGCGGCGCACCCGGCACCGAAACAGAAGCAGGATGGGTTTGAACTGAGCCGGTTTGTGGTCGAATGGGCGGAGCAAATGAATTACCTGCATCCGGGCCTGCTGGTTTCGTTGCGTGAGTCACTGAAGGCATGGCGCGAGGCCCGTCGACTTGGCTCGCTGCATCGCCTCGAAGTCGAAGGGGCTGGCGCCTGGTTGAACGGGCCGGTGGGCCAAGGCATAGTCTGGCTTGAAAGTGTGGCAGGGTTTGCCGTCGCCTTTTACGGCCTGCTCAACCACCTCGTGGCCATCTCGCTCCTCTATTTGACGGGATTACTTAAGAAGGAAAGCCACCGGGACAGAATCACGGAATGGCTGGCGCGCGGCCTGGTGGTATTGGGGTGTTATGCGGTCGAGGTTTTCCTGGTCGCCCACTTTTGGGGTCGGCGCGCGGCAGGGTACTACGCACCCACCCTTCCTCTCTCGGGCCTATACCTCTGGCGCTACGCTTGGCTGCTGCGCCATCGAACTCGCTTCGCGTTTCTTTCCCTGAATCTCTCTCGGGAGACGGCGAAGACCAAACGCCTGCGCAAGGATTTGCTGCATGAAATTAACGTAGCTCTTGACCACCACGCAGAAGAGCTCGGCCTCCCGCACTGAGTGGCAAATGACAGTTGGCAGCAGACATCCTTCCTCTATAAGATCCCCTTCTTGAGGTCGGCATTCCCGTACTTTGCTGCCGGGCTGGCCTTAGCGCTGGCTGCATCAGCGATAATCTGGTTGGTGCGTTGAATTAGGATTCAGGATTCAGAGAAGGGCCTGGCTTTTTCCCTGACTCCTGACTCCTGACTCCAGAATCCTGAATCCTCTCTCAGCAGCGCAGGCGAGAAGGCTTACTTCTTGGGCGGTGTCTTCAGCAATACAATCCTCTGAGCAACAATCTCACCGCTTTCGGTTAGATCGCCCTCCACCCTGACCCTTAAACCGACGCGCAAGTCTTTGCTGTCGGCGGGACTGCCGTCGTCACTCTTGAACTCGGTCTTGTCATCGTAGCGCACGTGGAAAATGATGTTTTCTTCTTCCCTCAGAGTGAGTTTATTCTGGCCGAGGGTATTGACCTTGCCTTCCACGGTAAAGGGATTGGCCTGGCCGACGCGCAAAGTCTGGGCGACCCGCGCCTCAGAGATAGAGCTCCAAGCACAGCTTGCCAGGCATATTGCTATGGCTACGTAAAAAGACGGAGCGCGCAGATGAAACATTGATTTATCCTCCTGCATCGGGTCCGCACGGCGATAGATAGGTTAACTCGCTCACCCCACCGTGTTTCTTCCACGACGCGCGACATGGAACAACTCTTCCGGGAAAGAACGCCCGTGCTGAAAACCCTCAAACTCCTTACACCGGGAGGCCTGCCACACTGCCCGCAGCCCTTCCTGGCTACGGCACATTCTACCACCATACACGCGGCATGTGGCCGCGCAGGGTTCGTGGCTAGGGTTGGTGCAGGGTTGATGGGTGTGGTTGGCGCGCAGGGAGATCGGTACGCCCGCCCAACGGCGGTTGTCCGCTTAGCGGGCGCGGCCGACGTGAGCGAGAACATCGATTGAGGTCGAGCCGAACGCTAGGCCAGCAGGGCGCGGTGTTGGCAATACTGCGCGCTGGGGCGGACGCTCCCGCAAAACCCTATCCTGTCCTCCCTAGGCATGCCACAGGGTGCAGGGCGCGCCCAAAGACTAATCGTTGGCGCTACGGGCAGGCATTCGCGCCGCGGTGGATTCCCTGCTTTTCCTAGTTCGGGTTCCCCATGCAGATGTAGTTGAACGTGATCGCGCCCGAGGTGTGCACATTTTTCGACTAGGGAAGTGAAGGGTCGAGGAGTTGAAAGGTTGAGGAGTTGAAAGCTTTCGCTTTTCGACTTTCGACTTTTGACTCCGTGTTTCCCCCGTCAGAATTTCCGCCCGCTTTCTAGTTGAAAATCGCGCAACTGATGCACAGAGGATTGGTTGTAGGCCCAACCTCTATGCTTGCCGTGAAACTCGTTCCTCCCTCACATAATCGCACTGTGGCCTGAGTTGTTTGGCGTGGCCGGGGGCGAACATCCCACGCAATAGAACGTGCTCGGCGAAGACTGGTTATTATACTCCGCCTTGATCCAATCCGCTGAACGGTTAGTGGCAGCGGTGCGGACCTCGTCTATGCTGCCTGAGAACCAGCCTGTACCGGCATCACCACCTCCAGAGCCGATGTTCCAGTTCTGACCCGTACCGTTTGCTAGGGTTCCGGTGACGTCGCCACAATTCGGGGTCCCGTCAACGTAGATACAGATTCCGGGGGAGCTGCCGCCGATGACCGTTGTCGCCACGAAGTGCCAATTCCCATCCACTAAATTCACATTGCCGGTCAGAACGCCTGCGCCAGGTGCATACCAGACAGCGAGCAGGTAGCCAGTGGAATAATTGAGACGAAGCTGCAAAAGGCGGGCGGGGAAGCCGTCGCCGCAGACAATGAATTCGGGATTCGAAGAAGGAAAGGAGGAGGTATTTATCCAAGCGGAAACCGTAAAGGCCTGCGTGGTCACGGCAGCCGGAACCTGGATGTACGCCGTGCTGCCGTTGAAGGTCGCTGCCCCATCGATCTCTCCCGCGCCCGCCCCAGGCGGCGTCGAGCCTTCAAGCGTGCCGTTGTTCCCATTCGCTGTGCTATCCAAGGCGCTCAGAGTGGTTCCATTTGCCAGGTGCCAGACCCCTTGAAAATATCCGTCGTTCCACGCGGCTCCGGTCGCTCCACCCTGGAAAGATGTGATGGCCGAGTTGCCGTAGCAGAGGTAGATGACGGTGTTGCTGCCAGCGGAGAGCGTAGGAATCTGGACCCAGTAGATGACCGCCCCGGTCGTCCCATTCCACGATTCCTGCTCCCAATTCAAAAGCGAAGAGCATCCCGAGTCGGAAGTGAAAACGATATCGTAGCCGCTGCTGCTCTGCACCTGGCCGCCATTGGCGACCGTGGCGAGGTAGGAGTAAGTTCCGGTAAAGAGCATGGGGAAGTTCGTGGAATTAGTGCTCCCGACCTTGGTATGGTCAATCATGACCGTCTGGGAGTGCGAATACTGCCCCAAAGCGTGAGGCGCCACCAGCGCCAAGCACAGACCGAAGATAAATTTTTTCAGCATCTCATCCTCTTACCAAAGTCGAAAAGTTGAAAAGTCCAAGAGTTAAACTCTTCAGCTTTCGACTCTTCGACTCGTTCTTACTGGCACTGCAAAACAGCGTTCACAAACTTTGCGCTTGAGACAGCCGTGACCGCTGCCGCCATAACATCGTTGGCCGCCACGGAGGTCGTGGTGAAATCGGTGAGCGTGGTGCTGTGGATAGCTGTGCCGCTCGCGATTGAAACTCCATTTGTGGAGATCGAGTTCGCGGACGTGGGAATCGCCGTCCCCGTAGCCACTTTCCAGAACTTGACCGTGATCGTGCCCGCATCGACTGCCAGATTATAAGCCGTGATGGTGCAGGCGAAGGGCACCGTCACGTACTGCACCTCTGAAGTGGTCAGCGCGGAGGAATTGGTGGGGTCGCCCATCGTGAAGCTGATGCCGTGGGGGACAGTGATAGTTGGGGGTAGGCTCAAAGCTGTGATGGGCTGAGGGCTGGCAGGCTCAGGGTCGGGACCGTAAGAGATCACTGGGCCAAAGACTGCGACTGCTCCGACTTGGTTGACGCAGGGATTGATGAAATCTCCGCCCTGAGAGAGAGCATCGCCATAGTAGGAAGCCCCACAGCCAAGGACGACGCTGCCGGGCCACAGGGGAAGCCCTATCACTCCAAAGCCGCCCCCAAGGGGCACTGTGTACGAAGATGGACTCGCCACGGTGTCTACGAAAGTACAGACGCCGCCAGTGCAGTAGGTGCCTTCCGCAAGCGCAGTGGCCACGGCCCAGTTCCCCGTCCCAGAAGGAGCCGATCTGGGATAGGTCCAGACGTACCGCAGCACGTCATAGTTGGTTCCTGAGCCACCAAAATCGTTCCAAGTCACCGTGATGTTGTTTGTGGAGTTGATCGTCGCGTTTCCATTGGTAAGATAGCCCGCTGGAAGCGCGGAGGTTGCACAGTTTTGGGGAGTAACCGTGCAATTGTGGCCCACGATGTAGTACCCGTAATTCGTACTGCCTGTGGCGCCAGCCTGGGGAAATATGGGAAGTCCCGCACCTAACTGGCCACCAAAACTGGAGACACTTGCGTTTATGGCAATGAGCGCCGCTTGGCCCAGGTTGCCAAGCGGGTTTGAGCAGTTTCCTTGCTCGACGTGAACCTGCTCATTGTTGTACTTGTTGGTTATGCCACCAACGATACGAATGGCGAACTGGTTGAAGCCTTGGATGACCCCGCCCTTCATGTGCAAGTCGTTGCCGTCCTGCCAATCAATCCCATTCCCAGAACACTCGGGATCGAAGTTAAAGTCGCTTAGGAAGGTAATCCCGGCGTTCGTCTGTACCGGACCGGGCTCCCAAAGCGTGGAGCCGCAAAAGGTGGAGCTGCACACCAGATACGCGCCGTTTACCCAAACGTGCCTCACGGTCTGTGCTTGGTCGTTGTCATTTTCGATAAAATGGTTGAAGCCGGGGTAGGACGGATACTCTGAGTAGTTGGTAACTGCACTGATGTCTTCAATAAGGCTTCCCTGCGCATTGTCACGAATCGCAGAGTGCCCCGCCGACCCCGTTCCAGGCTCGATTATGAGTCCCTTTACAGCGATATTGTTGCTGGCAAGTGAATTGGAGAGATTACCCAAGGTTACACAGTCATCGCTCACGTTGCAGAGTAAGGTCGCTCCGTAGCCAGAAACCAAGACGTTGCTCTGGGTAATTGCGAGGCGTGCGGAGGCCAGATTACAGGGAGTACGGCTGGCTGGAATAAACAGAATTCCTCCACCAACCGTATTGAGAGTCGGCCAAGGCGTCCCCGCGGGGAGAGCCGCCACTGCCGCAGCGAATGCCGCACTGTCGTCGGTCACTCCATCGCACTTCGCGCCGTAGGCCTTGACATTGTAGAGCTGGCTGCCGTGGTCAGTGACCCACTTGGCGTTGACGTTATAGGTGGGAGTGCCAGCGGGGAGCTGAGCTCTGAGCAAGCCGGAGAACAACAGGCAGCAGAGTGGCAGCGCCGGGGCCAGCTTGAGGAACGATCTACGAAGGCGCGCCATTTGAAATTTGAAATTGGAGACACTGAATCCTTCCCGCATGCGGGACTGAATCCCGAATCCTTTTCTGTTCACCATACGATCACCTTTCCTGTGACTCCCGCGTCGGAAGCCACGAGATAAAGATTCGTGCCATCGTAGCTGGTCGGGCTTTGAAACCAGATGGCGCCGCTGCTGGTCATTTGAATGACTGCACAGACGGGAACACGACCGAGTAGATGCGGGACTGTGCAATTGCCCGGCGCGCTGGAAGCCACGCTCACTGCGCCGAACAGCGGCGTCGCCTGCTGGACTGCGATAACCGCTGAGGCGTTGGAGGTGACCACACCGATCAGGGCGTCGCCGGCCGTCGCGCCCACGGCGCCCGATTGGTAATAGAAGCCGCTTACGGAGTTGTAGAACAGGTAACTTGTTTGGCTGGCCGGCGCGGGCGGGAGCGTGGGCGCAGTCGCCGGCGCATAGCCTGCACCCTGCGCGTAAAGGCTGCCTGCTGTGATGCCAGGAACCAAGGTGCTGGAAGTGGAAAGGAGGAAGCCGGAGATTAGTCCATTCCATCCGAGTTGCAGGAACGGCGTAAGTGGCAGATCACTCATGAAGGCGACATTGGCATCCAGGAGCGCCCAGTTTTGGTCCTGGTCAGCCTCGTAGCTGGTCAGGCCGTGTTGCGACTGGATTAGACCCTTGCGGGGAAGAACTGTTCTAGTTACAGCCATCGTTGCTCCGCGTTCAAAGAATAGTAAATGATAAATAGTGAATGGCGTATTCTAAAACAGAGGTCGAAATCCTCAATTTACTATTCACCATTCACTATTCCCTCTCAGTTCGCACTGCTCAGGCTCAGGCGCAGGCAGACCGCATAAACCTTGAGGATACCGTCGTTGTTCACAACCTCAGTCCCATTCTGCCAGTAGGTTGTCCGCAAAGTCACGACGCCGGTCGCATCGTTGATGTCCCAGCCGCCCGGAAAGTTATAGAGCGAGCCTGGCTGCGAGGATGACTGACCGGGCGAGCTTGCCTGGCCGGGAACGAATCCCGGCGCCGGCGCGCGGTTGCTGTAGATCATCCAGACGAACTGGCACTCCGCGCGCGAATAAGCGTAGCCATCGTCAGGATCGATTGGAGTAGACACCGTGTTGCCGTTCGCGTAGAAGCCCATGAAAATCAGCTTGCTGCGCACCGCGCCAAACTTGGCGTTGTGAGAGATCTTGAGCATGGAGTCATCGGTGAGCGGCTGGCCGGCGGCGATGGCGCTGTCGGCGAGATCGAAAAAACCAGGAATTGCAGCTAATGTCAATTGAGCCATGGTGCTCCATTCAACAAACTAGGGCGACAGCTGCGTGAGCGTTATGTTGAGATCGTAGGTCGTCTCCGCGGCGATCTCGCTGTCCACCGCCCAGATCGTGTAATACCAGATGATCGTCCCCGCCGCTGCTTCGAACGCCGAAATATGACTGGCAGGAACCTGACTGGCGGGGGGGTTGGTGTCGTCGGCCTCGGCGTATATCGTATTGCTCCCCGGCTGCGGATTACCCGCGTACGTCCAGCCATAGACCAAGGTCACCAGTGCGCTTGCGTAGTTTCCCTGGGAGTTGAGGATGTCCCTCTCATCCACCGGAATGAAGCAGTCTATGGCGCATGACAGCGTGAACTCCGCGCTGGAGTCGCCGACCGTGAACAGCGTCACGGGGCTGGTGACGCTCCCGAGGGAGGCGGTTTGGGCTGACAGCGAGACCGCCGCGACGGTAGTTCCCGCAGGACCAGAAGGAGCAGGCTCAGGAGGAGTGGGAGCGGACGGAGCGGGAGTAGGCCGAGGGGGCGCGGACGGTCCAGGGCGAGTCGTCAAGCTCATGCGCGAGCAGATAGCGTAGACTTTGATGATGCCATCGTTGTTAACCGTTTCCGTCCCATTTGAATAGTAAGTCGTCCAAAGAGTCACAAGTCCTGTGACGTCGTTGATGGCCCAACCCCCGGGGAAATTATAAAGCGGGCCAGCCTGCGAACTTGACTGAGCGGGCGGAAGTGCCTGCCCAGGCACGAATCCTGGCGCTGGCGCACGGTTGCTGTATATCATGCACATGAACTGGCACTCGGTGCGCGCGTAAGCGTAGCCATCGTCGGGGTCGATTGGCGTAGGCACCGTGTTGCCATTCGCATAGAAGCCCATGAAAATCAGCTTGCCGCGCACAGTGGCGAACTTGCCATTGTGGGACATCGCAAGCATGGTGCTGTCCGTAAGCACTTGGCCGGCGGCGATGGCGCTGTCGGCAAGATCGAAAAAGCCAGGAATCGCAGTTAAGGTCAATTGAGACATAGTGTACCAGTCAAAGAACAGTGAATAGTAAATAGCGAATTCTCAATCGAGAAACCGGGTTGGCTTTTGCCCTTCACTATACACCGTTGATCAGTCAGAAGATCGTGTTCCCCGCCGTCGCGTCGCGGTTCTCGCCCCCTGTAGCGGCGGAGGAGATGTACATATATTGCGCGCGCTGGCTCGGCGTGGCGTCGGCGTAGTTCGGGATATTCGCAGCGACAGCCGCAATAGAAAAGGCTGTCGATAGATTGATGAACCGCGTATCGAGCAGGGTGAAATCGACTGTTCCCTGACTGTAATTGGGCTGCTTGTCGATCACTTCGCAGACCACATTGCTCAGCCCCAGCTTGCCGACTGTCAGATCGAGGACTTTGGGGTGGGTCAGCCACACGTAGTCGCCCAGCTCTACCTGCAAGGTGGCGAGCTGGGCAGTGAACTTGTAGGCGGGCGGCTCGAAAGCGTGGCGGCGAAAGATGCGGTCAGCGAGCAAACGGGAGAGCATCATGCCCCCGCGTTCCACGCGCAGGCCGGTGGACTGGATTTGCTGCTCGTACACCTGCCGATAAGTTATCAGTGAAGTTTGCTGCTGATAGCTCACCTGGTAACCATAGCTGCGCGCCGCCGTGGTGATGCCGCCTTGCTGCACATCCATCTGGAGAGTGACCAGGTTGATGATGTTCTGCCGCAGGGTCTGGGGGATTCCCATGATGTTTTTGGAGCTGAAGGCGAACGCGGGCGTCTGCTCGACGGGCGGCTTCATGGTCTTGAGCGAGAGCTGGCCATTGGCGCGCACGATCGTATAAAGCCCCAATGGCTTCAAGATCTGCTCCTCGAGGAACTGCTTGCCATCGATGGGCCGCGTAATCACAAAATCAAACCAAACCCCGGAAAATTCGCCGTCCCGCAAGGCCAGGAAGCCGGGAATGTCGATGCAGGGATTGGGATTGATCAGCGTCGAATCCTGGCCGGGCTCATAGATAGCCCAACCTTCTGGCGGGGGCAAAGGTTCGTAGTCCTGTTGCGACTGGTAGATTGGTGCCAGGCTTTGCATCACGTAATTCGAGGTCAAGAGGGCCGGGTCCTGACCTACGCCCAGCTCGTTCTGGAGCACCGCCAGGATGATGTCGATAGGGTTGCCTGCCACATAGCGCGGGTTTTGGTCGCTCACCTGATAGCCGTTTTCAAGCCACGAAGCGCCGATGGGTTGTTGCGCCGTGGGACCGCCTGGTGTCCACCAGAGCGGGCCGCCGCGCAGCCAAATCTGCATCCCTTGGATAAAACGCTGCACATCCGCGCACTGAATAGTGATGCGGCCGTCCGTGTCCTGGCCCACTTGAGTAATCTGCATGGTTTGCAGCGTGGTGAAATCGCCCAGCGCAAGCCCCGGAAAGCCCTGCTTGAGTTGCACCATCCTGCCGATCAGCACATCCTGAGCCGCGAGGCCCTTGAGCGTGCCATTCGGATCGATGCAGGTGATGGTCATGCTCCCCAGCGAGGATTCCCCCTCGAGCTCGTTCACGCGTTGGCTGGCTCCCTGCGGAATTTGCAGGTAGGGAATAATAGTTGGAGTATTGCCGAGGGAAAGCAGCAGGCCGGGATTTGTCGCGACCAGATAAAACCACGCTGTTGCCGTGAAGGCTGGCCACACTTCAAATTCGTAAGGCAAATCGCGCGAGGCCAAGGAATACGAAAGCAACGAGCCATCACCTGTAGTGGAGCGCACGGTGCGCTGGCTGGTGATGAGCGTGGTGAGATAGGCATCGAGGCTGCCATACGCGCTAGCAAAGTAATCCGCGACCTCTGAGATATTGTAGAGATCGAGCAGCGCCAGGAGCATGCTCCAGCTTTGTTCCTGCGAGATGCTGAGAGGCGAGCCTGAATAGCCGCCGGCAGAATCATTGAAAAACTTGAAGCCGTTGAAGGGAGTGAGCTGCTGGTAAGTTTCGTTGTAGGAGTTCGTCGCGGCAGATAGCAAAATCTGCTGATTCTGAAGCAGGAAACTTTGGTCTACGAACTCCAGGCATTGCAGCGCGAGGTCATCGCGTCCGATGGCATGGCAGAAAAGCGCCGCCCAGGTGCCGGCGGCATCACAAGCCTGGCTGGTATCAAGTCCAGCAGGCGGTGTCGCTTCGGAGCCTGCGCCCTGGGCAAAGTGGCCGGGCACGCCGCCGTTCGGGGCGATATAGAGATTGGCAACAACCTTCGTGGCAATAGCATCCGCGATAGTCAGCAATTGCGAGGCCGTGGCGTTGAGCGAAGCTGCCTGTGCGGAGGTGATCAAATTGGTTTTTTGAAGCTGAACAGCCGCGGTCGGGAGAGTCGCGGCGCTGCGCATGAAAGCAAAATAGAGGTCGATCTGGTGTTCGGTCGAAACGCGCTGCATAAGACCAGGCACGAACTGATAGCCCGGATTCTCGTATGTTCCCCAGCCGAGATAAAACAGCCCGTTCGTGAGGTCGGAGGCTGTGGATTGCAAGGTGAGCAAGAAATTGATCATGCGCTGGAGGTAGAGCGCAGGGCTGAAGTCCTGGGTGATCTGCATGTAGATGCAGTAGGCGTAACACACCCAGGCCATGGCCCCGGCGCGGATGTAAGCCTGGTCCACCAGGCCATAGTAAGTGTCGTAGCTGAAAGCAAGAGAATTCGTGGGCTGCACGTTCCCCGCCGAGAAGTTGTCAAAGTAAAGGTCTCCCGGTGCGCTCAATGTGACCACGAATCCAGTGATGGAGCTGAGCGTGTCGCCGGCGAGCGTCGAGATGAGCTGAGCGAGGTTGATGAGGTGGAAACGATAAAGGCCGTTGCCCGGTCCGACAGCGATGGTGATGACCGTCCCCGCCAGCGACGCCGCTGCAACCGCCGCCGAGGTTACCTGTACGCTTGTGACTTTGCCGCCTGCCGTCGTGACCCCGATGGCGAAATTGAACCCGACCGCCTCCACTTCCTTGTGCTCAAATTGGACCTGCGTATCGGTGGTGTCCGGGAAGCCGCTGCCAGAATAGGTGAAGGTATCGTTGGCGGCAGTGGCGTGGAAATCGACCACCAGCCCGGCGCCATAAGGTGGCTCTGTGGGGTCATTGACATCGGTTACGGAGTCAGCAGAGTTGCTCTTTGTCCATCGGCCCGCCGATTCCCCGTCTTCGCCATTCTCGAAAATAATGGAAGCAAGGTAGCCGGGACTGTCGAGAATCGCGTCGAGCTGCTTGATGATCCGGGCGGCGGCGACGAAGTTGCCCGACCCCGCAAAAGCGATAATCGCCAGCGCACAATCGTAGATGTAGCTGCGGTTTTGCAGCGCAGCGCCCTCTGTCAGGGTGGGATCCGGGAAATAAAGCGGGTCGGAAGTGGGCAGGATAAAAGAAAGTGGCAGTGATGGGAAAGCCCAATCAGCCGCCAGCGATGTGCAAACCTGCGTGGGACCCTTCACCGGGTCCACGTACATCACATGTACCGTGGGAGTGCCTGGATGCAGGACCAGGCTCGAGCCGCAGCGCGCGTGGAAATCATCCTGCACGATGATGGGGACGTTGTCTTCCTGCAGATATTCGACGTCCGTCTTGGCGTAGATGCGCGCAAAATAACTCGAAAGTTTGTAGCCCAGGCCGGTGTTCGAGTGGCAAATCCAGCCTGCGGGCAGGGTGCTGAACGATGACCCTGGGGCTGGCTGCGCCACGCTCGTCGGGTAGAGCACCGCTATCACCACACCAGCTCCAAGCACTTGCGCGCCCCAATAGCCGTACAAGCCTTGCTGAACGAGCAGTGATTGGAACTGTGACGGCGCAGGATACTGGCCCTTCATTGGCCCACTGGTGTAAGCCCCCGTTCCAAGCGCGCTGCCTTGGTAATAGAAGATGTCGGTCTTGCTGAAAAGATCGATGCGGTAATTGAGCATGCTCTGCTGGGGATTGAAGAGATAGCCGTAGATCGTCAGGCCCGCCAGCACGGGATAAGTCACCCCGTTGATCACGGAGCCACTGGGATTGGCGTTGTACATCTGCTGGTAGGAGGCGCTGATCTGCGCGCTGGTAACTGGCAGGACAGGAGGAAAAAGGTTCCCGAAAGGAAGGCTGATCGGTGAGAGGTCTATGGGGCAGCCGTCGGGGCCAAGCTGGTCATCCATTCCCAGCATCAATATGCCGGGTGGCACCATGCAGATGCTCTCGCAAGCAGTCTGGTCAATCTGGCTGAGGTCATTCTGCGAAACTATGCCACACTCAATGAAGGGCGGCGTGGTCGGTACGCACGGCGCCCCGGGCAGCGAGGTCACTGGGAAGCCCGTCTCGAGAGCATTCGCTTCCCAGCCATTCACCAGCTTCAGTTGGCGCGAATAGAGCCAGGCCAGCGACTGGGCGGTGTCGCCGTAGAAATCTCCCGGATAGTACTGCGAGACTGTCGGCATAAATTCAGCAATTCATGAAAGTGTAAAGTGTAAAGTATACATTATGAATTCATCCTTCATCCTTTACCCTTTTTACGTCCCGTACAGACCAATGCCGTAGAGTATGATGCCGTAGCCGCTGAGCATTGTCGCTGCCTGAGCCGATGCCGTAAAGCTGGCGATGGCGATGGCAAAGTCCGGGATCTCGACCGTATAGTACGCCTGCTTCTGCGGCTGCGCCAGCGCCAGTTGCCAGGTTTGGTTGCCTTGAATCATAGTTGAAGGCCGAAGAGTCGAGAGTCAAAGAGTTGAGAGTCGAAGAGTTGAAGAGTTGAGGGGCTTTCGGCCTTGAACTTTTCGACTTTTCGACTTTTCGACTGTCCTCACGTAACCACCGCCCGGAACTTGAGCTTGAACGTGTACTGCTTGGCTCGCTTGTAGGCCGCCGTCCAGTTGGAGTCCTCCAGCCAGTAGTTCGTGAAGCCGGGGAGCGAGGCGTCCGGGTAGTAACCGAACTGCCCACCGCCAAGCGCGAATTGCATGAACTGATTCCATGCCTGCACGTCCGCGCCGATCGCCACCCAGTCCATCTCGAACTCGAGGAAAGTGTCGATGCGCTCGAGCACAGCCTCACGTACACCGGCGCTGGAAATGTTGTCGTGCCGGACGGCGTTGTACTCGTAGGCCGGCACCTTGCGCGGCGGGCGCAGAAACGTCAGAGTCGTTGGGCCAGTTCCTGGATCGTAAACTATCTTCGGGTTACTCATCGTGTCCAGCTCAAAAGTTTGAAGTGTAAAGTGTGAAGGCTGAACTGCCCTTACTTTATCCTTTATCCTTCACACTTTAGAATTAACCTGCCGCATACGGACTCTTCTGCACGGTTGTGGCGTTCAGCGGCACGCCCCGCTGCACGGCAGTGTTGAGCGTGGTCGCAAGCCACTGCCCCGCCTGCGCCTCGCCCACCACCATCACGGTGAGCTGCCCGCCGGGTGGATTCAGCGCGCTGGCTGCGCCAGGTGCGAGACCGTAACCGCCCAGTTGTGGAGCGCCGCCGCCATAACCTCCCTCGCTCCCGCCGTAGCGGGACCCAGCCGCTCCGCGACCGCCTCCGCCGCCACTAGGCATCGCGGCTGCTGCTGCGCCCGCCACACCAGCAATCGCCCCCCATTCTGCCGCTGCTTCAAAATCCGTCGCCGCTGCGGCCGCGGCGTCTGGATCGCCGAAAAAGATGGCTTGCGCCAGGAACCAGAGGCCTTGTGCCAGGGCGTTCAATGCGCTTACCCCCGCCTGCTCCGCAATCGATGCCAGCACAGCTTTTGCGGCCTTTTCCATTGCCTTGCCGGTATTCTCACCGTAAATCGCTGCGGCGATTCCAGCCTTCACCGTGGCGTCGCCTGTCTCCATGAAGGCATCGACAGCCACCACCTGGAAGGTTTGCATGGCGCTTTGAACCGCACTGATCGATTGGGTCGTCTCACGCGCCCAGGTCTGGATGCTGGGCGTCAGCTCATTGACCATATCCTTCGACACCAGCCCGGCGACGGTGTCGAATTCCTGCAGCGGGGCGATGAGTTCCCGGTTCAGGTCGGCCATCATGCTCGGCGCTGCCGGTCTGGACTTGGAGGTCTTGGTGTCCATTGCGAAGATAACTCCTGGCGGACGGTCAGCCAGTTTAGCCTTCAGCTCTCAGCCATCAGCTGTCA
>Ga0208692_1001234_pt1 | contig 14983 bp, 6 predicted proteins | sample June2015DPH_20_1_3_FD_184721 | JGI IMG/M metagenome (GOLD analysis project Ga0208692, IMG submission 184721) | Peatland microbial communities from SPRUCE experiment site at the Marcell Experimental Forest, Minnesota, USA - June2015DPH_20_100... | ecosystem: Environmental > Terrestrial > Soil >...
TGAAGATTGGTTCCAATCCCCAGCTCGCCCGTAGCTACGAGGATTTGGATATCGATGCGGGAACCATCCTGGAGCGCAAGGAGACCATCGAAGAGGTGGGTCGCAAAATCTTCCAGGAAACCCTGGAGGTGGCTTCGGGGCGCAAGCTCACACGCGCTGAGGAGTCCGGCTTCCACCACGAGTTCAAGATCTGGGAACAACTCTGGCCGGCGCTGTAATAGTCGTCCCGCCGCGGCGGGTCAGTTGTCAGTAGTCAGTTGTCAGTTGTCAGCGGTTCAGGCTTGTCTTTCCTCGGTTGGTCGAAAGACTTGAGTGAGGATAACGCCGATTGAAACCAGCACCACACCCCCGAACACCAGCCCGTTCAAAAACTCGTGAAGGAAGAAGTGAGCGAAGAGCGTGGCCACCAAGGGAGTGAGGGAGGAAAAAGCGTACACGCGGGCCACTGCCATCAGGCGCAAAGCCGTAAACAGGCAGTAGATGGCAAGAATGCCGGAAAGGACCCCGCTGGCAAGCAGGGCCAAAAGTGAATGCCAGTTTGTATCGAGCAGCGCCGGCCCGCGGCCCAAAGCGATCAATCCCACCAATCCAACCAAGACGCTAGTGGTAAACTGCAGGAAGATCGCGGTCGATTGGTGGGCGCCTCGAAGCTGACCGTCACGCCATAAGACTCCGGAAACCCCGTAGGTAAGAGCTGTGCAGAAAGCGAGGGGGATCGCCCAATACCAAAGCGGCGATGTGGGATGCCCCCGGGATTGCCCCCACGAAAGCGTGACCAATCCCACAAAAATTAAGAACACGCCAACGACAGCATAGCGAGGAATCCGTTCACCGAGGAAAAACCAGGCAACAAGCGTTCCCCAGATGACGTAGGTTTCCTGCACTGGAATCGTTACGGTGACACCGCCAACACGGATGGCGAAGTAATAGAGAAACAGTCCCAACGTCGAGACAATGCCCGCGCAAAGGAAAGAAAGAACCGCACGGCGTCCTATGTATCGGGAAGAAGCGGGGCGCAGTTGGTCCAAGGTGTGATGCTTCCAAACCAGAAAGACGCCTAGAAGCAAACTGGGCAGGCCCCGGAGAAAGGGCCCGATCAGGGGGTCGGCGTGTATGACGCCAAGGCGGTCGAAAATGTTGGCCGAGGCATAGCCCAGCACCGAGCCTGCGGCCCACGGCTCACCGCGGCGACGGGAATCCTCATGTAGCGTATCAGCCATTCCGTTCGTCGAATAGCACTGGAATCTGAAATGAAACGACCGATGATTATAAGGGCATATGAGGCTCTGTCAAACGTCTTTACATGTGGACATTAGGTCTCTTGAGGAAATAGCCGCTGCGGTGCTAAGATTGTCTCCGTAAGTCCCCGACCTTCGGGGCAGGGTGAGGGAAGGACTTGAATGCGCGCCTTTCCAATTCCCAATCGGCGGTAAAGCCCGCGAGGGGTGGTCCGAAGCGCTCGAGCCAGCGCATGGGAGTCCGGGAAAGCGAACCGGCAAGCAAGAGGCTAGCCTAGGTAGCCGGTGCAATCAGCGGACAGAGCGTAGAAGGCCTGCAAGCCCCAGGATCCGGTGAAACTCCGGGGCCGACGGTACAGTCCGGATGGGAGAAGGTCAGGACGGAAGCCGGTCTGAGGAGCGGATGTGCGTTCACCTGGATGGGTGGATAACATTCAACTCCCGCTTTCTTAGACCTGCCCACTGTTCCCTCCCGTTTGCCCCGATCGAAAACTTGGATGTTGAAATTGTTGGACAGCGCAGCAAAGGCGCAACCAAACCGAGACTCTCTGTGCTCTCCGTGCCTCTCAAGCCTTAACACAGAGCGCACAGAGTTCGCAGAGAAGAGAGCGCTCTGGAGTGCGGCAGCTTGCTGCCGCTTTCGCTCAGGCCAGCTTGCTGGCCGTGCACAGGAGCGTGGTATTCGGAGCGGTGAAGGGCGAGCAAGCTCGCAGGAGGAAAGCGGCAGCAAGCTGCCGCACTCCAGAGCGCCTGCGGCCGCCCACGAAGAAGTCGACGATTTGCGCCACAGAGGACCGAGTCGCCGGATACTCGCCAGCCTCATGATGGCGGTTCTCCTATTCCTGGTCGCCACATTGGCTCACAACCTCTACGGACAAACATGGAACAGCCACTTGGAGGGAATTGTCCTTGACCCGAGCGGAGCGGCAGTCCCAGAGGCTGCGCTCGAGCTTCGCAATCCTGCCACGGGCCAAGTCCGGCAGACTCAGACGGACGCGAACGGCTTTTACAGCTTTCCTTTCTTACCCGTTGGAAACTACGAATTGGAAATTGCCAAGACGGGTTTTGTTTCCAAGGTGGTCCGCGGGTTGGCGCTTCGAGTTGGAGAAACAGCGCGTGTCGACATTCGGCTGGAAATCGCGCATCAACGAGTCGAAATCCAAGTTGACACTCGGCCGCCCCTTGTAGAAGCCGCTTCTCCTGCGATCGGGGATGAGATCGAGAATCGGCGCGTTAGCCTTCTTCCCTTGAACGGCCGCCAGTTCTCGCAACTCGCCTTGCTGGCTGCAGGTGCGGTTCCTCCCTATCCCAACAGTTCCACGCAGCAATTCAACACCGCAGCGCTGGGGTTGGGTTTCTCGGTGGATGGACAACGCTCCGAGCGGAACAACTTTTCACTCGATGGCGTCACGCTGATGGAACCCTTTGCCTACAGCCTCACGGTGAACCCTTCCGTCGATGCCATCCGGGAGTTCCGGGTTGTGGAGAACTCTTACGGGACCGACCAGGGCATTACTTCTGGCGCGCAGGTTGACATTGCATCGCGCTCAGGCGCCAATCGCTTTTCAGGGACAGCGTACGAATTTCTTCGCAACAGCGCTGTGGACGCCAAGAATTTCTTCGACGATCCAAACAGTCCCATCCCCCCTTATCGTCAGAACCAGTTCGGCGCCAGCTTGGGTGGGCCGATCCGCCGTAACCGCACGTTCTTTTTCACCAATTACGAGGGCTTGCGCATTCTCCAAAGCGTCACGAATACCACCTTGCTGCCTCCGGCCGCGATCCGCCAGGGAGATTTCAGCGGCATTAATCCCCAGACGGGCAACCCTTTTCCGCCGATTATTGACCCCACTACGGGCCAGCCTTTCCCGGGGAATACAATCCCGGCATCACGAATCGACCCCTTGTCCCGCGCCATTCTGGATCGGATTCCTTTGCCGAGCAATCCCAATGCGCCGCCCGACAAAAACAACGACATCAATGTGGGGCTGCATCGCGTGACCACGGACCAGTTTATCGCGCGAATAGACCATGAGCTGACGCCGAAACACCAACTCTTTGGGCGGTTTCTCCTGTTCAATGGACAGCAACTTATTCCTTTCGTCCCGGACTCGTTCGCGCAGAATCCCTCCGCCCCTCCGGGATTCGGTGATAACAAGGATGACACGGGAAGGAACCTCGCACTCGGGCTCACTTCCGTCTTTCGGCCCACACTCATCAACGATTTCCGGTTCGGCTACACTTACTATTTCGGGACTAAGGAAGCTCAGAACATTCGCAGCCATTTTCTGGAGTCGCTGGGAATCACTCGCGCTCCGGGGGCCACCAACGATGGCATCCCCGCCATTGACATTCCGGGCTACGCGGACATGGGCGATAGCGACATCTTCCAACCTCAAATCCGCAAGAACAACACTTTCCAGTTCACCGATAACGTGGCGTGGGTCAGTGGCCGGCACACCTGGAAATTCGGCGCGGACCTGCGGCGTTACCGCCTCTTCTATCTGGTGGAGGATTTTGGGCAGGGCCTCTTCTCTTTCAGCGATGGGACCGGGTCGGTTTCCGGCACTGCATTCTCGAATTTTCTTCTCGGCAGACCTTTCCTTTCTTATGCCCAGGCGGGCAACTCCGGCGGAAACGATCGTCTGGACTATTTCGGCGCTTACTTTTCCGACGAATTCCACGCCACCCGCCGCTTAACTCTCACTTACGGCCTGCGCGAGGAGTTCTACTCACCACCCACGAACGCTGACGGACGAGCCTCCATTCTCAATCCCAGCGACGCTACACAGTTCATTGTCCGAAACGACCGGGGACAGGCATCGGCATTAATTGCAAACCCGCTGATACAGAGCCTTCAGAGCCTCTATGGGCTTTCATTCATCACCTCTCAGCAAGCCGGGTTGCCGCCGTCCCTGATCCGTCCGGATTGGGCAGGATGGGCGCCACGCTTCGGCTTTGCCTATGACCTCACAAAGCGCCACACCACTTCTCTGCGCGGGGGATTTGGCGTCTTCAATTCTCTTGGTGAACTCGACTATGCTTCTGAGACGCGGCTCAGCGCACCGATCACGGAATTCCTCTTTGGACTCGACCCCTCATACGCACCAGCCCAGCTTAGTTATCAACTTGCATACACGCTTGGCAACCAGGAGCCAACGGCCGTCTCCTCCCCACCCAATCTCCGCAACGGCTACGTCTACGAATGGAGTTTGTCGCTCGACCATGAAATCGCACCCAATACTGTTCTTTCGGTGAGCTACGCCGGATCCGACGGGCACAAACTTCCCCGCCGGGGATTGCAGAACCAGGGCATCCCGAATCTGCCGGGCGAACAGAGAGGCTACCATCCGCAACTTGGCTCGAATCAGTTCATCCGGGACACGGATGTCAACTCGAACTACAACGCCTTGATCGTGCGCCTGGAACGGCGATTCTCCCACGGGATTTCCTTTGTGGGTGGCTACACCTTCGGCAAGTCAATTGATACGGCTTCGGGGCTCAACGGCACCAATCAGGCTCAGGACAACTATGATCTGAAGGCTGAGCGGGGCCTTTCGGATTTCGACATCCGGCAACGCTTCGTCCTCTCAGGCAACTGGGAACTTCCGTTCGGTCCCGGCCGTCAGTGGATGCGCGGAGGGACGGCAGCCCGGGTGTTCGGCCATTGGGACCTGTCGAACATCCTAACGCTTCAATCCGGGCAACCTCTCACCGCCATACTGGCTACCGCGCTCAGTGGCACCGACTCAAACGGCACTGACCGACCTGATTTGATCGCCAATCCCAACTTGCCGGCCGGTCAACGCACCCCCTCCCGGTGGTTCAATACGGAGGCATTCATGGCGCCGCCTATTTTCAATGACACTTACAGCATTCCGGGGAATGAAGGCCGCAACGTTATTACGGGCCCTGGACTGGCGGCATGGGATATGAGTCTTCAGCGCCAAGCGCGTTTGAGTGAACGGCTTAATCTGGTGTTTCGCTCAGACTTCTTCAATCTGACTAACCACCCTAACTTCGACCGGCCTGGCCTCATCTACAGGACTTCAAACTTTGGGAACATCAGTTCTGCGGAGAATTCCCGCCAGATTCAGTTCTCCTTGCGTTTGAACTGGTAGCTGACGAGAAGACCCAAACCCATAGACGTCCGCTCAACCATGCTTCCGCCGGGTACGCCGTCATCAAGTCACTGCTGCGCAGCGCTTGGCGGGTTCGCCTCCGGGGCCGCTGTGATCAAGACCAAAGCGAAATCAAAGTCCTTCGATTTCCCGCTTGTATTGGTTGCGTGAAGGCGCATTCGATGATCGTGGATGATGAAGGCGACTTTCTGGCCGAGGGCCAGAAGGTCGGCTTTCTTCTCTATCTTCTGTTGGATGTGGTACTCGGTCGAGCCTGAGCGCAGGACGTACTCGCGGCAGGACTGTTCGCCGGACTTCGTGAGATGCCCGCCGCAAGGGACCGAGTTCATGGTGACAATTGTCGCCGTCTGGATGGCTTCTTTGGCTTGTGCAGGAGCCGACAGGAGAGTTGCACCGACCACAACACTGAGAACGAACGCAGTTTTCATAGCTCAGCCTCCGCTTTGACCCCTTTCTGCTTCCATGCAGGTGACGCTCCGCGCCGGAGCCCACGACCAAATCAGGGTCTGCCAGCCTTGTATCACGCGTTCCGAGGCGTGTCAACCGGTCCCCTGCGGCGCACACCCGGCATGCATCTGCCTCCTGACCATCGGGAGTGAGCCGGGCTGGGTAATTTGGTAGCACGAATTGTGAAATCGTGTTATCCTTCGCATCTCCATCCATCGGGGTGGAAATTCATTAGTGCCCCCCTAACGCTTTCTGTCGAGGCAGGGCGTCGCCAATAGGAGTAAACGTCTCCGTGAGGATTCCCCGATGCTTTCATCATTGCCAAACCATCGCATCGTCATCCTTGCCCTCCCTAAAGCTTGTGTGCTTGATCGCCTTGGTGACGGCGAACCTCTTTGCCGCCGGCCCCGCCGCGGGAATCTCGGGCCTGGTCACTGACCCCCAGGGGGCTGCGGTAGCACACGTCCAAATCAAGGTCAACGCTCAGAAGAACTCGACTGTGTGCCAAACAACTTCCGACGCACAAGGATACTTTTATTGCCCCTCGATCGGCACGGGCGAGTTTAGCGTAACCGCCACGGCGCCGGCATTCAGTCCGGTTACGATGACCGTCCGAGTGGAAGCGGGGGCGCGGGTTGAGGCCGATTTGCAGTTTCGCCATCTGGTTTCGCAAAAGCAAGGGATCACGGTGGTGGCGACAGCCCCTCCGGTGCTGGCTCCCGATCCCTCCGAGCGCGTGGTGGTCCACGACGAAGTCCTGGACGCCAACCCCGGCCGCCCCGGCGCGCCCATTTCGATTCCCGGGTTGCCGATCGAGACGGCCTCGGGTGGAATCAAAGCGCCCCAGTATTTTGCGCCGGGCGTGGCCGGCGATCACGGCGAGCCCATCGGCCAGTTTGTGCAGGTCGGAAACTTCCTTTATCCGAACAATCTTCCCGCCAACGCTCATGGCAACGGCTACTGCGACCCCAATATCCTCATTCCCGCCACCCTAAGCGCTGTGCAAGCCGACGCCGGCGCGTTCAATGTGCGCGAGGGTGACCACTCCGTCGATCTGGCAGCTACTTACGAGGTCAGGCCGCGCCTCAACCGCTTTGCCCAAATCACCGGCGACTACCGGGACGTGGATTGGGTGACAGGATGGAGCCCCCACAACCCCGCCATCGATGAATTTGTGGCCCTGGAAGTCTCCCTCGGAAACGGCTACCTGGAGCGCCTGGAGCACCGGCATCAGTACAAACTGAATGGTTTACGCACGCTCCACCGCGGACGGCATGATATCTCCCTATACGGCATCGGCTATTACGGCTTTTCGCGCATTCCGGGGTTGATTCCCATGGACGTTCCCGTCCCTGGCGATACGGTTGACTACCGCCAGCTTGATCGGACGCATACCGCTCTCGCCGTCGCTTCCGATACCTGGCACTTGAGTAGATCGAGCCAGGTTCTGTTCAGCGGATTCTATCGTGATTACGACCTGACGTTGCAATCGAACTTCGGCGATGGGCTCATTCAGCAGCGCGAAAACCGCACGGTGGCAGGGGGCGAAGCCGCCTATCTTGTGAAGCTCGGCCACGGCCTCAATTTGATGCTGGGCGCTGACCTGCGGCGCGATGCGCCCCGCAATCTCGACTTGAAGCACCTGGACGATCAGGGCCTGTTCGAGGTGGTCACCAGCAACAACTTTACCTTCAGCTTCGCCGAGCCTTTCGTCTCCCTGGACGGAACCCTGGGACGCCACATCCGCTTTGATCTCGGTACGCGGCAAGAGGAAATCTCTATTCGAAATCAAGACTTGCTCACCCCTGGGAATTCCTTTGCCAAGCTGATTTCCACCAATATGCCCAAGGCGACCGTGACCTTCCTTCCGCCCGACGGCACGCCGCTCCCTTCCCTGTCTTTGAGTGGCGGCGAGGCCTTCCACACTGACGATCCCCGCATCAGCACTGACTCCGGTCTACCGGGGCCGCCCAACCTCGTCACCACGTCGAGGGCCTATGCGGCCACGCTCAAGAAGGATGTGGGCAACACCACCCTGCGTCTGGTTCTGGTGCGGGTCGCCAACTCAGAGGAAACCGCCAACATCGATCCCGACACAGGGCTCCAGCAGTATGTCGGGCCTTCGCTCAACCATGCCCTCACTGCTACTGCCAAACATTTTTTCACGGGTGGGTCGATTGAGGCTTCCTTTTCTCGCGCCGACGCGCGCGATCACATCACCGGCCAGCCCGTTCCTGAGGCTCCCCGGCTGATTTGGGACGTCGTAGGGCATTGCGACCGCTTGCCTCTCGGCCTGCGCGCGCGCGGCGAGTTCGAGTACGTGGGCCGCAAACCCCTCGGCGACGGCTTTGCCGGTGTCCCCGTTCGCGAAGTGCGCGGCGCCCTGCTGCGGCCTTTCGACGACGGGCGGACGAGCCTAGGGGTTAATTTCCTTCTGCCCAGCGGCTACTCAGGACAGACCCTTGAGACGCTCGCGTTACCCAGCGACGCCGAGCCTTTTGAGCGCATCGTCGGCGTTCCCACCAAGCCGTATGTCGCCCTGACGTTCACGTACTACTTTGGTTCGCCATAGGGCCATCGGGTGGTCCGGTGATCGGGCAATTTAGCGACAGCGTGATCGGGTGATTTGGTAATCAAGGCGGCCAATCGCCAACCGCGCGACCTCGCGTTCCTCCAGCTTGCGCCTTGATCGCAGCAAATTCACGCTCACGAAGAAGTAGCGGTCATAAAGGAACGGGCGCCGCAACCTGGACACGCGATCAATCTAGGCGCGATGCCGGGCGGAGGCAATAGTGAAGCGAACCGGCGAGCGCTGGTCGGCGAAAAGCCGCGGACCCACAAGACAGGTCCGCGCTACGGTTGCTCGATCGGATACGAGACGTAGGTGTCTACCGGCTCCGGAATGCGCAGCTTCGGACAATCGAAATGAAATCCTGGCGGGAGCACGCCCACCACCACGGTGGCTTTGACAAAGACACTAATGCCGCACCCGGTCCCTGTCGATAACCATGGTGTGGAAGTTTGTCCGACTCAAGCATCCAGGCTGCGTTTCGCGCTGCTGCGCGCGGGCGTGGCAGCGGTGTTGCTCGCTGTTCCAAGCATGGCGCTCGATCCGGGCAAGGCGATCACGCAGTACGTTCAAACGGTATGGACCACGGAAGCCGGTCTTCCTCAAAGCTCGGTCTACTCGATCGCTCAAACCCAGGATGGCTACATTTGGTTCGGCACGGAGCAGGGATTGGCGCGCTTTGATGGCGTGCGATTCACCGTGTTCGACCGTCGCAACAGCAAAGGCCTCGCAGCCAATTATATCCAGAGATTGCAAGCCAGCCCTGACGGGAGCCTGTGGATCGGCACGGACAGCGGGCTGACGCACCTTCAAGACGGTTCCTTTCACTCCCTCACCACGCGGGACGGCCTTTCGAATGACAACGTATGGGCTCTTGTCGAGAGCCGGGACGGCAGCTTGTGGATCGGAACGGACCAGGGCTTGAACCATCTTCGGAACGGTAAGATCCGAGTTTACGCAACCAAAGATGGACTGCCCGGCGACACCATCAGGGCGCTCCTCGAGGATCGCGCGGGCGTTCTGTGGATCGCGACCAGCGGCGGGCTGGCGCAATTCGATGGCAGCCGATTCACGACTTACACGACGCGAGACGGGCTTCCAAACAATTCCGTGACGACGCTGGCGGCCGCGCCTGACGGCGCAATCTGGGTCGGCACGTCTCATGGCGGGCTGGCGCATTGGGATAAAGGGAAGGTCACCAACTGGTCGGCTGGACTCCCCAAGTATGACGTCGTGTCACTGCTGGATGACGGCGATGGCAATCTCTGGATCGGATTTGACCGGCACGGCATCGGGCGTCTCCGCCACCGAACGCTCGATCAGTACAGCTCAGCGGAGGGCTTGCCCAGCGCGTATTGCACCAACGCTCTTTTCAAGGACCGTGAAGGGAATCTCTGGATCGGATTGTTCGATGCCGGGGTGGTGCAATTGAGAGATGGCAAGTTCACCAACTTTGGCAAGCGAGAAGGCCTCTCCACGCACCTGGTGTGGGCCGTACTCGAAGCTCGCGATGGGACCATTTGGGTGGGAACTGACAGCGCGGGTCTGAACCACCTCAAGGATGGCAAAGTCGAGGTCTATACGGCCCGCGATGGGCTTCCGGCACGCCCCCTGGGTGCGCTGCTGGAAGGCCGTGACGGGAGCATTTGGCTGGGATTCCATAACGGATTGCTCGGCCGGCTCAAGGATGGACGAGTCGAGGTCTACCAGGACCCGCTCTCCGAGCACGCTGCGGTCGACTCCATGTTCGAAGATCGTAAGGGCGACCTCTGGGTCGGCATGCTGGGTACCGGGCTAGCTCGATTCAAGAACGGCCGGTTCGAACACTACACCACCTCTGGCCAGGTCAGATCGATAACCCAGGCGCCTGACGACGCGTTGTGGTTTGCGGCTGAGGAGAACACCGTGAGCCGGCTTCAGGGCAAACTCCTGACGGTCTACACGCGGAGGAACGGGCTGCTGAGCGACCATGTGATATGCCTCTACGTTGATCGGCAGGCAGTCGCGTGGGTGGGCACCTTCGATGGCTTGAACCGCATCAAGAATGGCCGCGTCACTTCCTACTCAGTCGACCAGGGGTTGTTCGACAATACCGTGGGTTCGATCGTGGAAGACGACTCGGGAAACCTGTGGATGAGCTGCGACAACGGAATCTTCTGTGTGCGGAAACAGGAGCTGAACGATTACGCCGAGGGGCGTGTTCGGTCAGTTCACAGTGTCGCCTACGGCACAGTCGACGGCTTAAGGTCGAAGGAATGTACTTACGGCGCCACGGGCTCGGTGTACAAAGGCCGGGACGGTCGGTTGTGGTTTACGACGATGGCGGGATTGGCCGTCATTGATCCCAACCACATCCTGAGGAACGAACTGGCGCCGCCCGCGTGGATTGAGAGCCTCTCGTTTGACAAGATGATCGCACCTTTAGAAAACGGCATCCGTTTGGGCCCGGGATTCGGCAGCATGGAGATCCAGTTCACCGCTCCGAGCTTCGTGGCCCCGGCGCGAATGCAGTTCCGTTATCGTCTGGAGGGATTCGACCAGGAATGGGTGGAGGCGGGTACGCGCCGGACGGCTTACTATACGAACCTGCCGCCCGGCCGCTACACCTTTCAGGTGCAGGCGGCCAACAGCGATGGCGTCTGGAACCGGACGGGCGCCTCGCTGGAGTTCGAGTTGCGGCCGCACTTTTATCAAAAGGCTTGGTTCTACACTCTGTGCGGCTTGGCGTTGGCCCTGGGCGCCTGGGGGTTCTATATGCTTCGCCTCCGGTTCCTGTCGCGGCGCAATCAGGAACTGGAAGAGAAGGTGACCGAGCGGACGGAGGAACTGGCGCGGCGCACCGCGGAATTGCAAGTCGCCAACCACCAGCTCCAGAAGGCCACCGAGGCTGCCGGCGCCGCCAGCCGGGCGAAGGGCGAATTTCTGGCCAACATGAGTCATGAGATTCGCACTCCCATGAACGGCGTTCTGGGCATGACCGATCTGTTGCTGGAGACTGAGCTCAACCCCGAACAGCGCGACTACGCGAGCATGGTCAAGTCGTCCGCCGATTCGCTGCTCACCGTCATCGACGACATTCTGGACTTCTCCAAGATCGAGGCGGGCAAGCTCGAACTGGATCCGATCCAGTTCCGCTTGCGCGATAGCCTGGCCGTAACCCTCACACTCCTGGCTTTGCGAGGCTCCCAGAAAGGCCTGGAGTTGACCTGCGACATCCAAGCCGAGGTGCCGGAAGAAATCATCGCTGATGTCAGCCGCCTGCGGCAGGTGATCATCAACCTGATCGGGAACGCCATCAAGTTCACCGAGCAGGGTGAAGTGGGGCTCGAAGTCGGCGTCGATTCGCGCCCAGGCGACGAGATTCAACTGCATTTCAAGGTGCGTGACACGGGGATTGGCATTCCCAAGGAGAACCAGGCCGCCATCTTCGACGCTTTCTCACAGGCCGACGGCTCGATGGCGCGACGCTTCGGGGGCTCAGGGCTGGGGCTGACGATCTCTTCCCATCTCGTCAGGATGATGGGAGGGCAGATCTGGGTGGAGAGCGAACCCGGCCAAGGGAGCTGTTTCCACTTCACGGTTCAAGCCCGGGCGGCGACGAGTACTTCTCCGGCCCCAACCGTCGACGAGAGCGAGCTGGTCGGCCAACGGGTGCTGGTGGTGGACGATAACGCCACGAATCGGCGCATCCTCGCAGAAATGCTGCGGCGTTGGGGGATGGTTCCGGCGCTGGCCGCTAGCGGCTCAGAGGGCACGGCAATTCTGGAGCAGGCAGAGGCATCAGGCCGGCCGTTTGCCCTGCTTTTGATCGACGCCCACATGCCGGAAATGGATGGGTTCGAACTGGTCGAGCAGATCCAGAAACGCCCGGGTATTTCGAGAGCCAGGATCATCATGCTGACTTCGGCGGGTCAGCGAGGAGATGCCGCCCGTTGCCGCGAGCTCGGCGTCGCGGCGTATCTCACCAAGCCCGTGGCCCAATCCCAATTGTTGGACGCCTTGCTCGAGGTGCTCGGCGCGAAAGCCCTGGTAGGCGAACCGGCCTTAATTACGCGCCACTCGCTCCGCGAAGGCCAACGAAAGCTGCGCATTCTGCTGGCCGAGGACAATGCCGTCAATCAAAGGCAGGCGGTGCGGCTGCTCGAGAAACGGGACCACGCGGTGACGGTCGTCAATGATGGGCGCGAGGCTTTGGCGGCCCTTGAGAAGCAGAACTTCGATGTTGTCCTCATGGACGTGCAGATGCCGCAACTGGATGGGTTCAAAGCCACGGCGCTTATTCGCGAGAGGGAAAAAGCTACGGGCGGGCACCTGACCATCATCGCCATGACAGCTCATGCCATAAAGGGCGACCGCGAGCGGTGCCTGGCCGCCCAGATGGACGGCTACGTCCAGAAGCCCATCAAGGCTGAGGAACTGTTCAAGGAAATCCAGAGCGTCGCTGGTCACCCCCCGCGCCCGAAGGAGGGGTTGGATGACGCGGCTTGAAGCGCGTGCCGTTAGAGCCGCCCCAAGTTCCCGGCGCGTAGCCACGGTGTTGACGCGGCTTACGGTCCGCCAATCTTAATGGCGGGCGACCAGGCCTGACCGTGGGCCCTTCTCATGCCCGATATCGCAGCGCCAACGCGCGCCAATCTCTTCACGGCTCCAGCCGAATTCCTCTTCCAGGATGCCAGTCGGGCAGCAGGTAGTGGTGCAGTTTGGTTTTCTTGCGGCGCGATCTACCTGTCCCGGCCTGCCATGGATGACCAAAGTTCCCCGCAGGTGAACAACATCATTAATCCCGCAGTCGCGGTATGAACCCACGGACAACGACCCTCCGGCAAAGCTCCGGCGTCCGGAACGAAACAGTTGTCGGGTATAATGACGAGTGGGGACTTCACACTACTGACAGAACGGTAGGCGCATTAGGTCGCTGGAGTGCTGAGTTGCTGGGATCGGGTATTGATCTTCGGCACGCCTGCCGAAAATCTGCTACCCCGAGGGGATGACCTGGAGGCCATTCTGGTGGGCGCTGTGGACTGCTTGGAGAAACCCCTCACCCCTGTGGATTCGCTGCGGTTCGTCGGTGAGTAGCGAGATGATGGATCGGGTCACCGCGAAGCTTGGCCGCAAGCCTTACGAGGTGCCGATGGGTTTCAAGTGAGCCGCATCCTGGAGGAAGCGCAGGCGATCGTCAGCGATACTCTGGCAGCGCCGGAACCAAAGGAGAAATCATGAGCGAACAAACCGGCTTCATCCATCCCACATACGGTCTATTACCGAGCGAAATCGAGGGGTTCGATTCCCTGGCTGAGCTGGCCCTGAATCTGCGCTGGTCATGGAATCATGCCACCGACGAAGTGTGGTGGCAGCTTAATCCCAAGCTGTGGGAGATCACGCATAACCCCTGGCTCGTCCTCCAAACGGTCTCGCGCGACCGGATCAAGCGCATGTTGGCCGACCCCGTTTTTCGCAAAGACCTTGATGGCTGGGTGCAGACCCGGCGGAACGTGCTGACGGCGCCCGCGTGGTTTCAGCAGAATCACGCGCTGAGTTCCCTAACCTACGCCGCGTATTTCAGCATGGAATTCATGTTGAGCGAAGCTTTGCCCATTTACTCGGGCGGGCTTGGTAATGTGGCCGGTGATCAACTCAAAGCCGCCAGCGATCTGGGCGTACCGGTGGTTGGGGTGGGCCTGCTCTACCAGCAGGGCTATTTTCGCCAGGAAATCGACAAGGACGGAGCGCAACAGGCCCTCTTCCCGTATAACGATCCCGGACAGTTGCCCATCGCGCCATTGCGCCACCCCAACGGGGAGTGGTTACGGTTGGAGATCGCATTGCCGGGATACTCGGTCTGGCTGCGTGCCTGGCAGGTCCTGGTGGGCAGGGTAAAGCTTTACCTTTTGGACAGCAATGACCCGGCGAACCTCCCCATTCATCGGGGGATTACCAGCGAACTCTATGGGGGCGGGCCGGATTTGCGCCTCAAGCAGGAACTGCTCCTCGGGATCGGCGGATGGCGGCTGCTCCGCGCGCTCGGGGTGCAACCGGAGGTCTGCCACCTGAATGAAGGGCACGCGGCGTTCGCCGTCCTGGAGCGTGCCCGCAACTTCATGGAAGAGACCGGGCAGCCCTTCGAAGTCGCGCTGGCCATCACTCGCGCGGGTAATCTCTTCACCACCCACACGGCGGTGGCCGCCGGCTTTGACCGATTCGATCCGGCCCTCATCGAGCAGTACCTTGGGGCGTATGCCGAAAAGAAGCTCGGCATTGCGCTTCACGATTTGCTGGCCCTGGGCCGCCAGAACCCGGCCGACTCGTCGGAGCCTTTCAACATGGCCTATTTGGCAATCCGCGGCAGTGGCGCAGTGAATGGTGTAAGCCGCTTGCACGGGAAGGTCAGCCGGCGCCTCTTTTTGCCTCTGTTTCCGCGCTGGCCGGAGGACGAAATCCCGATCGGACACGTGACCAACGGAGTCCACATGCCCACCTGGGACTCGGCACTGGCCGATGATCTTTGGACAGGAGCCTGCGGAAAGAAACGCTGGCTGGGGACGACGAAAGGCCTGGAAGAGGACATACGCCAGATTTCCGACGCCAAG
>Ga0208692_1001258_pt1 | contig 14748 bp, 15 predicted proteins | sample June2015DPH_20_1_3_FD_184721 | JGI IMG/M metagenome (GOLD analysis project Ga0208692, IMG submission 184721) | Peatland microbial communities from SPRUCE experiment site at the Marcell Experimental Forest, Minnesota, USA - June2015DPH_20_100... | ecosystem: Environmental > Terrestrial > Soil >...
TGGCGCAGCTCATCTTCGGCGCGCATCCCGGGCTCGGCCTCATCCTGCTGCCGGTGATGCTCTACCATCCGCTGCAGCTCATGGTGCACGGCATGATTGCGATGCGCTGGCGGCGGCCGCTTTAGCGGGATCCCTGGCCCTTCCTCGCGGCAGTCCCCGCCCGGGCAAACAAGCAATGTCAACCAATAGTTGACATTTTACCGGGGACGACTGTGGCGTGATTACCGGGTGGGACTGCGGGTGATGGATCCGAAGCAGCCGGGCGGCGCAGCGCCGCCGGCCGCGCGATGACATTCAGCGCCTGTCATTGCGAGGCGTTCGATAAGAACGCCGAAGCAATCCAGACAGACTGTGGATCGAACAGCTGGATCGCCATCCCCCTTCGCCAAGCCTACGGAGGACAGGCGCCCCGTCCTACCGCCGGACTCGCGATGACAAGGCAGATCAGGACACCGCCCACCGGCCGGGCAAGTTGCGCGAAGCGTTTTCTTGGTTATCCTGTTGGCCACTTATGTCCGCCGTTGTTCCCTGGATTCGGAAGCCTCGCCATGAACGCTGATCTCGTTGTGCGTCACAATCCGGCCGCCAGCCGTTACGAAACGGAGGTGGACGGTCATCTCGCCCTGGCAGAATATGCGGAGGAAGGTGACCGCATCGTCTTCACGCACACCTACGTGCCGCCGGAACTGCGGAGCCGGGGCATTGCCGAAAAACTCGTGCGGGCGGTGCTGGAGGAGGCGCGGCGGGAGGGGCGGCGCATCGTGCCCCAATGCTCCTACGTGGCGCTGTTCATCCGGCGAAATCCGGAATTCCAACCGCTGGTGGCGGGCTGAAGGCCGCCAGCGGAGTGTCGTCGTGTGAAGGTGCGTGACGCGACAATCAACGAATGAATGATCTGGATCGCCATCCTCCTTCGCCCCATTCGACAAGCTCAGGGCTACGGAGGACAGGCTGCCCGTTCTGCTGGCCAGCAAGACCGGGCTCGCGATGACAAATGGGATCAGGCGTACGCCAGCCGTGGCCGCGAATGGTCATTGCGAGGAGCCCCGTAGGCGCGGGGCGACGCGGCAATCCAGGTCTTGCGGTTGCTGGTCAGCGCCTCCAGATCAGGCCGGCGCGCGCCGCCGGGCGCCGCGGACAATCAGGAACGCGCCCGCGAGCAGAAGGAAGATCGAGTAGAAGGTGCCGCGGCTGAGACCGAGGATGAGCGGCGCATCGGGCTCGCGGAAGATTTCGCCCGCGGTGCGCACCACGGCATAGGCCACCAGGAATTCGCCGCTCAGGCGACCGGGCTGGGTGCGCACCACGTCGCTTTTCCAGAACCGCCATTGCAGGAAAGCGAGGAGCAGCGCGCCCTCCAGCGCCGCCTCGTAGAGCTGCGAGGGATGGCGCGGTAGGATGTGTGCCGCCGGCAAGCCTTCCGACGCGCTTTTCGGAAAGATGACGGCCCACGGCACGCGCGTGACCTTACCCCAGAGTTCGCCGTTGATGAAATTGGCGATGCGGCCGAGCAGCAGGCCCACGGGCACGGTCGTCGCCGCCACGTCACCGAGGTGCAGGAACGAAAGGCCGCTCCGCCGGGCGAACCACCACACGGCCAGGACGGCCCCAATGAATCCCCCGTGGCTGGACATGCCGCCTTCCCAGACGCGCAGCAGGACGAGCGGCTGGTGCACCAGCAGGTCGAAATCATAAAGCAGGAAGTAGCCCAGCCGCCCGCCGATGAGCACGCCGAACACCAGCGCGACAATGAAATCGGGCACTTTGTCGGCGGGAAGCGCGGAGCGGCCCGCGCGGTGGTAGCGCATCATCATCCATCCCCCCGCCAGGAATCCCAGCACGTAGGCGAGCCCGTACCAGCGGATGCCGAAGTTTTCCCCGAAACGGATGACGAAGGGGCTGAGATTGTGGACCCAATAGGCGAAGATAGCGGGCATTTTAATATTGAGTTTTGCCCAACGAAGAGGCGGTACCCCCAGTAGCGCGGAGCTTCAGCCCGCGCTGCCTCCCCTCGGAGTGCGGGCTAAAGCCTCGCACCACGGCGGAACCATTGTTGTCACTTTGTTTAGGGCGTGTTTTCAAAATGTCCTGTCATCTCGAGGTCCGTTCTGCTGGGCTGCAGAACCGGCAGCCTGTCCTCCGTAGCCCTGAGCTTGTCGAAGGGCTGGATTGCTTCGTTGCCTCGCTCCTCGCAATGACGTTTTGGCAGTCATCCTTGGCCTACCGCGGTATCAACTCCGGCCCGGCGGCCAGGGCGCGGCGCCGGAAGCACCGGGACGGCGGGAGCGGTTCTGCCTCTGCAATTTGGCGCGGGCCAGTTCGCGCATATCCACGGCCACGTCGTCCTTCTCGAAAATCTCGCGGCCGAGAATGTGCTCCATCACGTCCTCCATGGTCACGACGCCGGCCGTCGATCCGAACTCGTCCACGACGACGAGAATTTGCTGGTGCGTCCTGAGGAACATCTGCAACGCGTTGCCGACCGTCACCGTCTTGGGGATGAAGTTGATCTCCTGCATGAGGCTGCCCACGGTCTCGAGATCCTGGTCGTTGGCCTTGGCCTTGAGCAGGTCGCGACGGCGCACGAGACCGACGACGTCATCGAGGTTTTTCTGGCAGACCGGGATGCGGGCGAACGGAATGTTCGGGTACTCGCGGAAAACCTCGCCGATCGTCGCGGTTTTCCGGAGCGTGGTGACGACGGTGCGCGGCGTCATGATCTCGCTCACGCGCACGTCGTCGAGCGAAAGGGCGTTGGCGATGATGTTCGACTCGCTCCTGGAGAGCGTGCCTTCCTTCGCGCCTTTTTCGGCGAGCAGGATGATTTCCCGGTCGGAAGCCTGCGCCGGCGGGCGCGTCTTGATGAAGGTGCGCACCACGGCGCTGCAGACGTAGAGGACCGGGGCGAGCGCCCGGCGCACCCACCAGAGCGGATAGACGATATGGGGCTGCAGCGCCTCGCGATAGGCGATGCCAATGTTCTTGGGCAGCACCTCCGAAAACACGAGGATCGTGAAGGTCATGAGCGCCGAGGCCACGCCAATCAGGGTCTCGCCGTAGAGATGCGCGACCAGGCCGCCGATGATCACGGAGCCGAGCGTGGTGGCGATGGTGTTGAGCGTGAGGATGGCCGACATGGTGTCCTCGAGGCCGAGCTTGAGAATCTCGAGGAGCTGGCCGCGCTTGGGCCGGCGGTGCTTGAGGGCCTCGATCTCCGCGATGGTCGTGCTCAGGATGAGCGCTTCCGTCAGCGAGCACGCGAACGTCACGCTGAGCGTGAAGACGATGGCGAAAACGAGCCAGAACATGGGCGTACACTCTAGCGGCGGCCGCACATTTTCGAATCAATTCTTGGCCGGCGGCGGTGGGGTAGGTTTGTCATTGCGAGCCCCGCCGCCGCGGCGGGGCGAAGCAATCCAGAGTGCTGGATGGCCACGTCGGCCCCTCGGGCCTCCTCGCCATGACACGCGGGCGAGGGTTCATGAGGAGCCGTTTTCCCATGGTCCGCCCTGTCGCGATGGCCGAATCGGATACCGTCAGCACCAGAACTTCCTTGCGCATCCCCCGGGGCGGGCGGTTAGGTTTCGTGAGATGAGCAACCTCAAGAGCACGCCCCTGCGCGCCTTTCATGTCGCCCATGGGGCGCGCCTGGTGGATTTCGCCGGCTGGGAAATGCCGGTGCAGTATCGCAGCATCCTCGAGGAGCACAAAGCCGTGCGGCGCGCCGCCGGCCTCTTCGACGTCAGCCACATGGGCGAGGTCGACGTGCGCGGCCCCGAGGCCGCCCGCTTTCTCAATCACCTCGTGACGAACGACGTCGCCCGGCTGTTCCCCGGCCGCGTGCTCTACTCGCCGATGTGCTACCCGACGGGCGGGGTGGTGGACGACCTGCTGGTCTACATGCGCGGGCTGGAGGATTTTTTCCTCTGCATCAACGCCGGCAACATCGACAAGGACCTCGCGTGGATGCGCGAACAGGCGGCGGGGTTCGGCGTCACCATCACCGACCGCTCCACCGATTATGCGCTGCTGGCCGTGCAGGGGCCGCAGGCCGCCGGCATCGTGCAGTCGCTCACCGCCGCGCAGCTCGACCTCGTCAAGTACTACCATTTTGCCGCGGGCACGGTGGCGGGAGTGCCCTGCCTGCTCAGCCGCACGGGCTACACGGGCGAGGACGGCTTCGAGCTTTACCACGCCGCGGGCGACGCCCCGCGCCTCGCCGAGGCGCTGCTCGCGGCGGGCGCGCCGCACGGGCTCGAACTCGCCGGCCTCGGCGCGCGCGACAGTCTGCGCCTCGAGGCGGGCTACCCGCTCTACGGCCACGAGATTACGGCCGAGGTGTCACCCATCGCCGCCGGCTTGGGCTGGACGGTGAAACTCGACAAGGGGGTCGATTTCAACGGTCGCGCCGCGCTCGCCGCGGAGAAGGCTGCCGGCCCGGCGAGAAAAATTGTTTTCTTCAAGACCGGCGACCGTCGCATCGTGCGGGCGGGTGCGTCCGTGCTCGGTCCGACGGGCGAAGCGGGGCAGGTGGTGTCAGGCACGCTGTCGCCCATCCTGAACGAGGCGATCGGCTCGGCGCTGGTGATGACCGCCAGCCTGTCCTCCGAAGCCTTGGCGAAGGATGGACCCCTGACCGTCGACATCCGCGGCGCCAAGATCAACCTGCAACTCGTCAAACCCCCGTTCGTGCCCCTGAAAAAAGCATAGGAGCGGCTTTCAAAATGTCATTGCGAGGAGCCGCGCCTAGCGAGGCGACGAAGCAATCCAGCTGGATCGCCACGGCCCGCTCTGCGGGCCTCGCGATGACAAGACGTTTTGAAAGCACGCGCCGGAAGCGTGCTTGCACGCGATGAATTCCTCTATGTGATCGCCTGCCAGCAGGCTCCTACCTGTCCCCCATGAGCAACGTTCCACCCGACCGCAAATACGCCAAGTCCCATGAATGGCTGAAGTTGGAGAGCGACGGTATGGCCACTGTCGGCATCACCGACCACGCCCAAAGCAGTCTCGGTGACATCACCTTTGTGCAGCTCCCCAAGGTGGGCGCCGCGCTCCAGGCCGGCGAATCCTTCGGTGTGGTCGAGTCGGTGAAAGCCGCCTCCGACCTCTACTTGCCCGTCGCCGGCACGGTGGTGGCGGTGAACACCGCGCTGGATAGTGCGCCCGAGACGGTCAACCAGTCGCCTTACGACAAAGGCTGGATGATCAAGTTGAAGGTCGCCGATCCCGCCGAGGCGGGCGCGCTGCTGTCGGCCGACGATTATTCGAAGTTGAACAACTGACACCGCAGCCATGCCTTGTAGGAGCGAGCTTGCTCGCGATTCCGTAGCGAAGCCGCGTAGTGGAACGGCTCCGCCAGTCATAGCGGCGCGGCATTCCGCGCTGAGGCGTCGGCGGAACGGGAAGCTTTTCCGCTACGGTTCTCATCGCCTGCAAGCAGGCTCCTACATTTTTGTGCGTCCGGAAACGGGCTGCGCCGGGCGCTTTCCATTATGAAGATCCTCGCGTTGGAAAAGGAAGTGCCCGGAGTGGCCGCCGCCGCATTCAAGCCGCATTTAAAAGCGGAGGCGGCCCGGGTCTGGGAACTCCAGCAGGCCGGCGTCCTGCGGGAGATTTATTTCCGGCAGGACCGGTCCGACGCCGTGCTGATCCTGGAGTGCGCCGACGTCGCCGAGGCGCAGCGCCTGCTGGAGACGCTGCCGCTGGTGCGGGAGCGACTGATCGCCTTTGAGGTGATTCCCCTCAAACCCTATCCGGGCCTGGCGCGGCTGTTTGGCGGCAGCGCTCCAGCCAAATAGAATCGACGAATTGTCGGGGCGCGACTCCCGGTGGGCGGGCGGGAATGCGGACTGAGCCACGGCGCCAGTTGAGCTTTCGTCGGAACTGATAGCACCCGTGAAAAGCCCAACTCAGCAAATTCTGTGATTGAATAAGAGCGGCTTGCGCGGCTTAATCGCACGCCGTGACCCTCGTAATTCCACCTGGCAAAGCTCAACTGAGTTGATGCCAATAACCTGTTCGGCATGGCGACAATGCATCCGCCGCGCTGGTAGCGGGGAAGGAGCTACTTAATGACACACGATATGAATAAGCCCACGTTCTGGCCGCGGGTACTTGGCGCTGCGCTGGGCGTGTTTCTGGTTGTCTCCGGGCTCTACGAGAGATTCACCGGACAGACTCCCATATGGCGCCGCCGGCCGATTGCCGGGTGGCTGGATATAGCTATTGGCATCGGAATCGTCGCTTTTGCAGCGTCGGTGGCGTTTCAGCGACGAAAAAGACAAATTCCGGCCGAACAAGCCGCCGGACACAACGGCCTTGGCCGTGGGTCATCTTAGGTGTTGGGCCAAAATGAAACGCCCACTCCAACTTCATGCGGCAGCGGCGACCATATTCGTCAACGCGCTTTGCTACCTATTCATCATTATCCCAACAGGGGTGAAAAGTCATGCCCTAATCAGTGGCTATCGGGGTGTCGTGTTACTTTTGGCGATCGGCGCGTCACTTTATGTGTATCCCAGAATAGCACGGTGGTTTGCGGCGATCTTGTTCCTATTGTCCGCGATTGTCACATTGTCCATGGCGTCGCGTCGGATGGATGTTACGCCGCTATTCGGAAGCTTCTATCTAGTCTATGCGGCCCTCAGCATCTATCTCTTCTATCAGCTCGTTTGGGGCACCGCCATCAAAGTTTACGTCACCCAACTGCAGGCGAAACCCGAAAGGCCGCCGAACCAGTCGCCGCTGCAGACGCCGGGCAGCGGCACGCCGGCTGCGGACGCACCCGTCGCGCCTCCGCCCAGCGCTGCAGGTCTTTGACGTTGATATAGCTGCGTGGAGTCAAGCGGGGAGAATAGAAGGGCGGCCCACGCCGGGAGGAGGCGGAGGATGAAGACACCGCCGCGGGAGCGGCAGAAAACAACGTCCGGCCCGAAGGAACAAGGGCGACGTCATCTGACATCGGTTGCCTTGCAGTGAAGGCACCGTGAGCGAGCTGAAATACGTGTGTGCGGTCCACAGGAACAGATACCGTCGTGCCCGCACGCTCTAGGCTCGTACGTGGACGGACGCCGGGTGGCGTCCGCCTGTACCCAACGTCAACGTGCATGGGCCGGGGGGACCGGGCGTTGTCGGCTGCCGCCGCACCGCGGCGGCTCTTTCAAAGAACGGGAAAGGTGGCGGGGAAAAAGAACCCAGTCCCGGCGGGCCGGTTTGAGAATGGGGCGTTTACGCTCGTCGCAGGACCGGCCCGTCCGGTGGCGGCAGTGCGGCGGGGGCTGGTACCAAATGGAGCATCGCCCAGACAAAGCCGGCCATCTCGCGCGCCAGGGCGACGATGACCTTCGGTTTGATCACGCCGCGGCACATCAGGTGCCAGCCGCGTTTGTGCAGGCGGGTCTGCACCTTCCAGGATAGTGCCTTCACGACGGCCGGCTGGCCCTCCTGGCGCACCGAGAGCGGCGCGGACACCCGCGGAGGCAGGAGGGCCGACTGCACCGTTTCAATCAGCATCCAGCGGGCGTGGCCATTGCCGGCCTTGGTGATCGCGCCCACCTGGCGGGTGCTGCCCGTGGTGTGTTCGTGCGGCACCAGGCCGAGGTAGGCCATCAGATGCCGCGGGTGCGCGAACCGATGGATGTCGCCGATCTCGGCCACGACCACGGTGGCGGCGACCAACTGGAAACCCCGCAGGGCCATCAGCGCCTGCACGGCTGGATAGTGGCACCACCGCGGCACCTGGGCGGCGAGCAGATCGTCGAGCCGCCCGACCCGCTGGCTGCACTGGTCGAGCGTCAGGAGATACTCCTCGATCACCGCCTTGTGCGCGGGCAACGGCAACCGGAGCTCTCGCAAATAGCGTAGGTGCGCCTCGCCCCAAGTGGCCTTGCCGGTGTAGTGGTAGCCCACGCGCAACAGGAAGGATTTGAGCCGCTGCTTGGCCCGCGTCAGGTCGTCGACGGCGTCGGAGCGGGCGCGGGTCAGGTCGCGAATCGACTCGTCGACGGCATCGGGCACATGGATCGCGCTCAGCTCGCCCGCGCGCAACAGGCGGGCGAGCAGTTCGGCGTCGCGCCGGTCAGTCTTCTGGCGGCGGCCGCCGGGGACCGGCATCTTCGAGGGGGCGACCACCAGGCAGTCGATCTTCATCTTCCGAAGATGGCGGTAGAGCACAAAGCCGGTCGGGCCGGCCTCGTATGCCACGTGCAACTCGGCGCCATCGGCCCGGAGCTTGGTCACCGCCCGCTCCAGCGCATGCCGGTCGGAACTGATCGTGCCGTAGGCGCGCACTTCCCCGTCGCGGCCGGCGTCGGCAACCGCAATGGTGATGGTATCTTTGTGGACATCGAGGCCCACGAATCTTTGAATAGTTTTCATGTGCTGGTCTCCTTTGTTGGTGGTTACGGCTAACACCTCCACCATGCGGATAGGCTCGCTCACCGCGAGTAACCCGCGCTTCCGGGGACCAGCACATTCTTTATCTGCGGCACGCCTCACGCAGCTATAGTGTCTCGGCTTTCGACCAGACACGAAGTGTCCTTTGCCGACGGCTATCCCTTTCTCCTCATCTCGGAGGAGTCGCTCACCGATCTCAACGCGCGGCTCGACGCACCGCTCCCGATGAACCGCTTCCGGCCCAACCTCGTCGTGGCCGGTGCCGCGCCCTATGCCGAGGACACGTGGGGGCGTTTCCGCATCGGCGGCGTGGTGTTTCACGGTGCCACCCGCTGCGGCCGCTGCGCCGTCACCACCACCGACCAGCTCACCGCCGGGCGCGGCAAGGAGCCGCTCCGCACGCTGGCGGGCTACCGGCGCGACGCCGCCGGCGACGTGATGTTCGGCCGCAATCTTATCCACGAGACGAAAGCCGGCCGCCTGACCGTCGGCGACGCGGTGGAGTTGTGGCAGGAAGCCCGCTCGCGGACGCGGCACTAAACGACCCCCGGCCTTGGTCAAGGCGCGGTCCGGCCCTGATTGCGCTTGGCGGCGATGGCGCGAAGTTCCTTCGCTGCCAGCAGGTCCCTTTCTCTGCCGAGGGCCTCTTTGGCGCGGATCAGATCCTCCAGCGAAATCACAAGATAGCGTTTCCCATCTACCTCCACCTTTTCCGCCTGGCTCTTCAAGCGGTCAAAATCACCCACTCCCATCACCGATGTCAGGATGTCGATCACCCCCATGTCGGTTTGGAGATACAGGTTCTTCAGAGGTTGTCCGAGAGACGGATGTTGAAGGAATGACAGTCGCTGGGAAGTCAACCGGTGCTTTGGATTCCAATCGGCGAGCGCGCAACGAAGTTTTGCCACATTTTCGTCTGTAAGGACTGCACAAATGTCCACATCGCGTGTGAGATAGGATGACCCGTGGGTGATGGCTGCATACCCACCGATGATCACAAACTCGAGCCCGGCGTCAGTGAGTCGTTGAAGAAGCTGACTGAAGTTCTGCATCTCGAATCATTCCCGCCTTTTCCAGCTTCAGAGCCAATTCCAACGCCGCATCGTGCTGCCGCCACCGTTCCGCGATCGGAAGGGCGAGGTTTGTGTCCAACAGGTCGAGATCAATACCGGCCTCGCGCGCGTCTTCCAAAGCTTGGTCCGACTGCTCCATACCGTGACTATTGGCAGATTTTCACCGCCCGCTAAAGCCTGATTTACTCGTCATAACCGCCCCGGCGCGCCAGCTTGATCCGCGCGCGATGCTTCTTGCTCTCGATCATCCGCGCTTTCTGCCCCCGGCTCTTCTGCCGGGTGCGCCGTCGTTCCGCCTCGCGCTTCGCCTGGGTCTCCGCCGCCGCGATCGCGCGCCGGGCCTCGAGTTTGCCGCACAATTCGGCCCAAGCCCGCGCCCGGTTCACCGCCTGCGAGCGCTCCGCCTGGCAGCGCACCTCGATCCCGGTCGGCCGGTGTTGCAACCACACCGTGGAGGCGGTCTTGTTGATTTTCTGCCCGCCCGGTCCGGTGCCGCGCACGAAGCGTTCCTCGACATCGCCCGGACTCACGCCCAGCCCGGCCAGCCGCCGGCGCACATCAGCCTCGATTTGCAGTGGAAATCCGGTCATGGGTTTGCTTCTCTCCGGTGAAACTTTACCGGCGCGCCGCAGTCAAACCAAACTCCGCGATTTCAGCAATTTAATCGTTCCCCCCGTCCCCGTCTTCACGCCGTTCCCTTCACCCCGTCCCCAACCCGCTCCGTCCCATGCCCAACGGTCCCGTCTGGTCCCAAAAAATCCGCACCGAAATCGCCAAGGCCGTCATCGGCCAGGATGTCATCGTCGAGCGCCTGCTGGTCGCCCTGCTCGCCAACGGCCACGTGCTGCTGGAGGGCATGCCCGGCCTCGCCAAGACACTCCTCGTCAAATCGCTCGGCCAGGCGCTGGGGGTGCAGTTCGAACGCATCCAGTTCACCCCCGACCTGCTGCCCAGTGACGTCGTCGGCACCATGGTCTTCCAGCCCAAGGAGGGCACGTTCGCGCCCCACCGCGGCCCGATCTTCGCCAACCTGCTGCTGGCCGACGAAATCAACCGCGCGCCCGCCAAGGTGCAGAGCGCCCTGCTCGAGGCCATGCAGGAACGGCAGGTGACGATCGGCGGCCTGTCGCAACCGCTGCCGTCGCCGTTCTTTGTCATGGCCACGCAAAACCCCATCGAGCAGGAGGGCACCTATCCGCTGCCCGAAGCCCAGACCGACCGCTTCCTCTTCAAGCTCATTCTCGATTATCCTTCCGCCGAGGAGGAGCACACGATCATGCTCCGCTGGGGCCAGGTGACCAGCCAGCCCGCGCTCGCCGCCGTCTCCAGCGGCCCGGAACTCCTCGCGTTGCGGCACGAGGTCGACCGCGTGCACGTGTCCCCCGAGGTGCACCACTACATCCTTTCGCTGGTGCGCGCCACGCGCATGCTGGCCGAGCGCACCGACAACCCCAGCGCGAAGCGCCACCTCAACTTCGGCGCTTCGCCGCGCGCCTCGCTCGCCCTCTTCCAGTCCGGCCGCGCGCTGGCGTGGTTGCGCGGCGAAGACTTCATCTCCCCCGCCCTCCTGCAGGAACTCGCCCCCGACGTTATGCGCCACCGCCTCGGACTCACTTACGAGGCCGAGGCCGAGGAGATCACCACCGAGCAGATCATCGGCCAGATCATCGAACGCACCCCGGTGCCGGCGGCATGACGCCAGCCCCGCCCCTCCGGGCGCCGCGCTCATGACCGCCACCGTGCCGCCGGTCTGACAACCATCGTCCGCGTGATAGCCACCCCTCCAGAAACCACCAACGCCAGTCCGCAATCCCAGCTGGCCCTGCTGCGCCGGCTGGAGTGGCGCGTGCGGCACGCCGTCGTGAATGTGCTCAGCGGTGAATATCGCTCGGCCTTCCGCGGGCGCGGCATGGAGTTCGACCAGGTCGTGAAATACGAGTTCGGCGACGATGTGCGCGACATCGACTGGAACGTCACCGCCCGCCTCGGCGAACCCTACCGCAAGAAGTTCGTCGAGGAGCGCGAGGTTACGCTGCTGCTCGTGTTCGAGGATTCCCCCAGCCTGCAATTCGGTTCCTATACCCAGTCCAAGCGCGAAGCGCTGCTGGAGCTGGCGGGACTGGTGATGCTGCTGGGCGCCGTCAACCGCGACCGGGTGGGCTACGTCTACGCCGCGCCCGACGGCTATCATGTGAAGGAATCAGTGCGTGGCCGCGGCCAAATCCTGCACGCCGCCTCCACCCTGCTCGGCACGCCGCCGCCGGCGCTGCAGGAAACCGGAGAGCGGATACCGGAAACCGGAAAGAAGGAGCCTGCTGATCAGCTATCCGGCCTGCCCGCCGCCGGTTCGGAACCAGGGACCCAAAACCCGAAACCCAGAACCCAGAACCCGACGCCGGACGCCGGCGTCATCCCGTGGCAGCTTCTCGCCCGCGCGGCGCCGAAACACAGCATTCTCATCTGGCTCTCCGACTTCCCCCCCCGCGAGGCGCCCGAAGGCTGGGGCGTGCTGCAGCGCCGTTACCAGACCATGGGTTTCCGCGTCGACGATCCCTGGGAGCGCGTCCTCCCGACCGGTGACACGCTGATCGCCTACGATCCGCTGGCCCGCCGCCTGGTCACGCTCGACGGCACGGCGGCCCAGCGCGCCGGCCACGCCGAATGGGTGAAACGCCGGGAGGACGCCTTTCGCAGCCTGTTTCCCGATCCCCTCAGCCGCCTTATCGTCAGCACCCGGGAGCCGCGGCTGGAGGCGCTGGTGCGATTCTTCCACGCCCGGATGCGAACCCGCGTCCGCGGATAATATCCAAACTCCAATGTTCAAACTCCAAACCATGATTTTGTGTCCGAGGCATCGCCGCGGTTCTGATTTGGATTTTGGAATTTGGCCTCTGGCGTTTTCGACATGAGCTATGACAACTACACGCTGCACGACCCCTGGTGGTTGCTGGCCCTGGCCGTGATTCCCATCCTGGCCTGGCTGCGCGGCCGGCGCGGCGTGCCGGCGCTCGTGGTCCCGTTCGCCGCCGCGTGGTACCGGCCGTCGCTCGTGGCGGTGTCGCGACTGCCGACCGGCATGGGCGTCGCCGGACTCGTGCTGCTTGTGCTGGCGCTGGCGCGGCCGCAGCGCATCGACGACAAGCGCGAGGTGCATCAGCAGGGTTACGACCTGATGCTCGCGATCGACCTTTCGGGCAGCATGCTGGCCGAAGACAACCACCGGCCGGGCGAGGGCCCCAACCGCCTGCAGGTTATCAAGCCGGTCATCCGGGCATTCATCGAGAACCGGCCCAACGACCGCATCGGCATCGTGGTGTTCGCCACCAACGCGTACACGCTCTCGCCGCTCACCTTCGACCACGCCTGGCTCGCCCGCCAGCTCGACCGCCTCGAGATCGGTGTGATCGACGCCGACCACACCGCCATCGGCGACGGACTCGGCGTTGCGCTGACGCGCCTCGAGCAGGCGGGGCGCGAGGAGGGCAACCGCCGCAAGGGCGCGTTTGTCGTCCTGCTCACCGACGGCTCCAACAACTCGGGCGTGCTGACGCCGATGCAGGCCGCCGACATCGCCCGCGCCCGCGGCATTCCCGTCTACACCATCGGCGCGGGCAAGGACGGCTACACCTTCCTGCCCGTGCGCGACGAACACGGCCGGACCATCACCTACACGCAAATCCTCGCCGACCTCGACGAGAACGCGCTGACCACCATCTCCAATCAAACGGGGGGCCGGTTTTTCCGCGCCCGCGACGCCGACACCATTGAGTCGGCTTTCAAGTCGATCGACCGCGCCCAGAAGATCGAGTTCGAGGCCAAATCCTATCTCATCACGACCGAACTCTTCCCGTGGTTCGCCGTGCCCGGCCTCGCCGGTCTGCTGCTCGCCGGACTCATCCTTGCCTGGACCACCCTGTGGCGTCGTCCTGAGTCCGTCCACTCGCCGTTCATCACCGGGCCGTCGCTCCCATGATCTTTTACTGGCCCCATCTCCTTTGGTTGCTCGTGCCCGTGGTCATCCTGGCGATATTGGATGCGGTTCGCCGCGGCAACGGGGAGTCGGCCCGCAGCTGGCCGAAGATTCTCCGGGCCTGGGCGGGCGCCCGGCACGCGACGGTCGGCAACGGCCACCACACCACGCGCGGGCGGTTGCTGCTCTGGCTCGGTCTCGCGTTCGGCGTCGTGGCCCTCGCCCGGCCGCAATGGGGCCGCGTGGAGGAGCCGGTGTTCGACCAGTCGCGCGAGATCGTCATCGCCCTCGATCTCTCGCGCAGCATGCTGGCGCCCGACGTGCGGCCCTCGCGGCTCGAGCGTGCGCGGCTGCTGATCCAGGGCCTCCTCGACGGGCTGCGCGGCGAGCGCGTCGGCCTGGTGGTGTTCGCCGGCACGGCCTTCCTCCAGGTGCCCATGAGCGCGGACTACGAGGTGCTCAACGAGTTTCTGCCCGCGCTCAATCCGGCGTTCATGCCGGTGGGCGGCACGGATTACGAGGCGATGCTGCGCGCGGTGCTTGACGCCTTCAGCGCCGGCGGCACGGCCGACCGCTACCTGATCATCCTGAGCGACGGCGAGAGCCAGACCGACACCTGGCGGGACTTCGTCGATGACTTGCGCAAGAAAAACATCCGTGTGATCGGCCTCGGCGTCGGCACCGCGCAAGGCGCGTTCATCCCCGACGAGTCGGGCGGCTACGTGAAGGACGAACGCGGCGCCGTCGTGCTTTCCAAGCTCAACAGCTCCACGCTGCAGGAGCTCGCCTCGGCCACCAACGGCGTGTACACCGACGCCAGCGCGTGGGTTGACCTCGGCGCGCTGCTCAAACAGACGGTCGAGGCCGGCCGCCGCGGCGAGTTCAAGGAGCGCATCCAGGTGCGGCAGCTGGAACGCTTCCAGTGGGCGCTGGCGCCCGCGCTGCTCTGCCTGCTGCTCAGCCTCTGGCGCGAATTCCCGGTGCGGCCGCGCGTGCGCAGCCTGCCGCTGGCAGCCGATACCGGAAAGCGGATACCGGATGCCGGAAAGCAACTCGTCACCGCGGCGACGATCGCGCTGTTATTTCTATCCGGTTTCCGGTTTCAGGTTTCCGGTTTCGCCGCTGAGGACACCTCGGCCTACGCCGCGCCGCTCAGCGGTCTCGTCGAACGCCTCTCCGCGCAGCCGGAGCTCTCCGCCGGCGACTTCGCCACCCTGGCGCAGGAGACTATCACGTGGGGACGGCGGCTGCTGGGTGCCGGGCAGGCGGTGACGCCCGGTCCGGTGCGCGACGCCCAAGCGGGGGTCG
>Ga0208692_1001259_pt1 | contig 14747 bp, 9 predicted proteins | sample June2015DPH_20_1_3_FD_184721 | JGI IMG/M metagenome (GOLD analysis project Ga0208692, IMG submission 184721) | Peatland microbial communities from SPRUCE experiment site at the Marcell Experimental Forest, Minnesota, USA - June2015DPH_20_100... | ecosystem: Environmental > Terrestrial > Soil >...
TCAAAGAAGCTGCGCTGCCACAGGTCCTCGATGCGGCGCGTTTCGCGCGCCAAATCCCCAGTTTCTTTCTTGAACTCTGCGATGACGTCGATAAGCGACCTTACGCCCGGATTAATCAACATGTGCAGGTGCGTCGGCATCAGACAGTAAATTTTGATAGGAGTCCCGTACATTACAGCTAACCGGCGCAGGATTGCGACCACCTCGTCGTTGAAGGTTCGCACGGCGAAATACCTGCGTCGTTCCAATGCGTCAATCGTGATGTTGAAGGTGCTGGCGGGATTGGCATACGCCTCGCGCGGAAGACGAATGCATTTCCGCTTTGGTAGGGGAGCCCTCTGGGCTCCCGTTTTGGTATCGTACATCGAGCCCCCTGACCGTGTGATCGTACACCACCCAGACGCCGCTTTGGTAGGGGAGCCCTCCGGGCTCCCGTTTTAGTATCGTACATCGAGCCCCCTGACCGTGTGATCGTACACCACCCAAACGCCGCTTTGGTACGGGGAGCCCCCTCCGGGCTCCCGCTTTGCCATCGCGCGTGGGGCCGCCATCCCGTCCCTTGCTACGTCCACGCACCGACTGCGGGAGCGCAGAGCGCTCCCCTACCCAGACGCTGCTTTTGTACGGGGAGCCCCCTCCGGGCTCCCGCTTTGCCTACCCAGACGCCGCTTTGGTAGGGGAGCCCTTCGGGCTCCCGCTTTGCCATCGCGCGTGGGGCCGCCAACCCGTCCCTTGCTACGTCCACGCACCCACTGCGGGAGCGCAGAGCGCTCCCCTACCCAGACGCTACTTTGGTAGGGGAGCCCTCTGGGCTCCCGCTTTGCCTACCCAGACGCCGCTTTGGTAGGGGAGCCCTCCGGGCTCCCGCTTTGCCATCGCGCGTGGGGCCGCCAACCCGTCCCTTGCTACGTCCACGCACCCACTGCGGGAGCGCAGAGCGCTCCCCTACCCAGACGCTGCTTTTGTACGGGGAGCCCCCTCCGGGCTCCCGCCTTGCCTACCCAGACGCCGCTTTGGTAGGGGAGCCCTTCGGGCTCCCGCTTTGCCATCGCGCGTGGGGCCGCCAACCCGTCCCTTGCTACCTCCACGCACCGACTGCGGGAGCGCAGAGCGCTCCCCTACCCAGACGCTGCTTTTGTACGGGGAGCCCCCTCTGGGCTCCCGCTTTGCCATCGCGCGTGGGGCCGCCAAGCCGTCCCTTGCTACGTCCACGCACCGACTGCGGGAGCGCGGAGCGCTCCCCTACCCAGACGCTGCTTTGGTACGGGGAGCCCTCTGGGCTCCCGCTTTGCCATCGCGCGTGGGGCCGCCAACCCGTCCCTTGCTACGTCCACGCACCGACTGCGGGAGCGCAGAGCGCTCCCCTACCCAGACGCTGCTTTTGTACGGGGAGCCCTCCGGGCTCCCGCTTTGCCATCGTACGTGGGGCCGCCAACCCGTCCCTTGCTACGTCCACGCACCGACTGCGGGAGCGCAGAGCGCTCCCCTACCCAGACGCTGCTTTGGTAGGGGAGCCCTCCGGGCTCCCGCTTTGCCATCGTACGTGGGGCCGCCAACCCGTCCCTTGCTACGTCCACGCACCCACTGCGGGAGCGCAGAGCGCTCCCCTACCCAGACGCTGCTTTGGTAGGGGAGCCCTCCGGGCTCCCGCTTTGCCATCGTACGTGGGGCCGCCAACCCGTCCCTTGCTACGTCCACGCACCCACTGCGGGAGCGCAGAGCGCTCCCCTACCCAGACGCTGCTTTGGTAGGGGAGCCCCCTCCGGGCTCCCGCTTTGCCATCGCGCGTGGGGCCGCCAAGCCGTCCCTTGCTACTTCCACGCACCGACTTCGGGAGCGCAGAGCGCTCCCCTACCCAGACGCTGCTTTGGTAGGGGAGCCCCCTCCGGGCTCCCGCTTTGCCATCGCGCGTGGCGCCGCCATCCCGTCCCTTGCTACGTCCACGCACCGACTGCGGGAGCGCAGAGCGCTCCCCTACCCAGACGCCGCTTTGGTACGGGGAGCCCTCCGGGCTCCCGCTTTGCCTACCCAGACGCTGCTTTGGTAGGGGAGCCCTCCGGGCTCCCGCTTTGCCATCGTGCGTGGGGCCGCCAAGCCGTCCCTTGCTACGTCCACGCACCGACTGCGGGAGCGCAGAGCGCTCCCCTACCCGGACGCTGCTTTGGTAGGGGAAAGCCCTCCGGGCTCCCGCTTTGCCATCGCGCGTGGGGCCGCCAAGCCGTCCCTTGCTACTTCCACGCACCGACTGCGGGAGCGCAGAGCGCTCCCCTACCCAGACGCTGCTTTGGTACGGGGAGCCCCCTCTGGGCTCCCGCTTTGCCATCGCGCGTGGGGCCGCCAACCCGTCCCTTGCTACCTCCACGCACCGACTGCGGGAGCGCGGAGCGCTCCCCTACCCAGACGCTGCTTTTGTACGGGGAGCCCCCTCCGGGCTCCCGCTTTGCCATCGCGCGTGGGGCCGCCAACCCGTCCCTTGCTACCTCCACGCACCGACTGCGGGAGCGCAGAGCGCTACCAAAAACGTGCCCGCCGGGTTCCTGTCCTGGTGTGCTGGGAAGTGGCGAAGCAGAAACCACTCGCTCTGGGATGCCCCGCGAGAAAGGAGAGCAGAAAACGGAGGATTTCGCTTTGTAGCAAAATAGCGTCGATTTCATGGGCTTTCTCGGAGCTGATGCCGAGAGCCGAGCTACTCGGGACGGCGTTCCTTTCACCGTCCTTTCGCTCGCCACCAAGCGGTCCTGGAAAGACGGCCGGGGCATTGGCGAGTCCCGGACCTACTGGCATCGGGTGGTCGGTGTCTCGCTGAATGCGCCCCTCGCCTCCAGCACAAGAGCCGCAGGCTTTCTGAGGCGCGGAACTTTGCGCTTTGTGCTTGGACTAGAGCATGTAAAGCCACTCCTTCGACTCTGGTATGGATTGCAAACCCAACTCACAGTTGCATCCGGCGCCAGTCACGAGTATATTTGAGGTCGCTGGGAAGTGGATGATGGAAATTCCGGATAGTGTATTTCCATTATCGGATATCGATATCGATCACTGTACCAAATGACTCGGATCACGGAACTGACTCCGTCGAGTAGCATACGCTGACACGACATCCTGGCGGAAAACCTTTCGTGCAGGCCGGTTTTGTCAGCCCAGACCTGCGGAGCACTTGGTTTCGCGGATGAAACCCGTGGCGAGGACAAGTCGATGCGGCATCATTCCCGAATCCCGGGGGCCACAGTTGTCATTTTGATTGTCGTTCTTTCCCTTGCATCCATAGCAGCTAAGAAGTCTGCGTACGGAATTGCCTCGTTCGCGAAGTATGTTCAAATTCCCGGCGCTACGCCGGTTGGGGCAGATACGTGCACGACCTGCCATTCCGATGTCGCCGCGAACTTCCGGCACGCCTTCCATGCGCAGCAGGGTGTTGAATGTGAAGAGTGCCACGGCCCCGGCAGCCTGCACGTGCAAGGTGGTGGAGACGTTTCTAAGATCATCTCCTTCCGTCAACGGTCCGCTACAGACGCGAACGGCGTTTGCCTGAGCTGTCACGTACAGGATGCAAGAATTCGTAACTGGATCACCGGTCCTCACGCTTCCAACAAAGTCCGTTGCATTGACTGCCATCAGACCCACACCTATGCCAAACCTGGATCCAAAACCGAACCGAGCCTTGATCTGATGACACCGGGCCGTGTAACCGCCGTGGAGAGCCTGGTCCCTGAAACCAAGGTGATCATGCAACCCCGGTGGCAGGCGAACGATGCTTGCCTGAAATGTCATGAGACCCAGCGTGGGCAGATGAGCTTGCCGTACCACCATCCGCTGCGGGAAGGAAAGATGAGTTGTGCGGATTGCCACGACCCGCACGGAGGAGCGGCCGGCAACAATCTGCGTATGGCGAACACAAATCAGCTCTGTCTAACCTGCCACGCACAGTATCGAGGTCCGTTTGCCTACCAGCATCCCCCGGTCAGCGAAAACTGCATGATCTGCCACACCCCTCACGGTTCACCCAACACCAATCTATTGACCGTGAGCGAGCCTGCATTGTGCTTGCAATGCCATGCCGGCCATCACAACGGAGCCGGTCTGCCGCTGGCCGATCGCTGCACGAACTGTCACGGATCGATTCACGGCACCGATGTCGCCACCCCAAGCGGGGGGAGCAGATTCGTGGACAAAGGGCCTTCCGAGGCGGAACTGCTTTCGTCCGCCCACTCCGCGGGTGGGCTTGTCCCCTCGTATTCCGCCATGGCCGCCTCCTCGATGGTGCGTCCGGTTCCATCTCACGCGCCAGCCTTTCCGGTAGGTGCTGCTGGAGGAGCGCTGGGGATGTTGTCTCGATATCTGACTCCGATGTCGGGTGGAAACATGCCGGAAGGCAACCCAGATCCAACGGAAGCACAAACCAGCAACACGTATGCGGCTTACTCCCTTATTCCTGGTTCCTACCGCTTCGTGGACCAGACGGGTTTCGGCGGCCGCGTGGGAGAGTACGACACGCTGCAGCAGTCGGCAGGAGCCGATGCGGCAACGTCATACGTTTCTACGCAAAACCATCTGACCGTGGTTTCTCGAGGCAACGTCCTGAGCGATTACGATTACCAGGCTGCGTCCCAGGTCACGGCAGGCCAATGGGAAAGGGTGGGCTTTGATATTCGCAGCTTCGTGCAGCAACAGGACCATTATCCTTTCTACGCGTTTCCGGTGTTGGACGTCCCTCCTGGCACTAGTGTCCCTCCCGACACCACTACCGATCTCATCCCTTCTCACGCTACTTTCGCAGTGGCGAGAAGGCTTGGGAACGCGTACGGCCAGGTCAAGCTGCCCAAGTTGCCGGTCCATCTGTACGTGAATGGGAATTGGCAAGCGCGGGCAGGCGTAACCCAGCTCGCCTATCTGGACGAGAACCACACTCCCGCCGTCTATGTTGGCGGGATGAATACAACCTGCGGCGCCCAATGCCACTACAATTCCCAGTTTCAATCAGTCAACTACACGACTCGGAATGTTGGGGGCGGGGCGGACGTCGACCTCGGCCCGGTGCGCCTCACATACCAACACGCGTTCAGCAGCTTCAATGACCGGCTCATCTTCCCGACCGGAACGTTCACCGGGCCGTTTACCCCTGAGAACGAAGGGTTTTCGGTCGTAAATCCACCTCCGTCAGGGCCCGCGCCGGCTGATGTTCCTGCCGGAAATTATTACATCAACATTCCTTCCCCGAACCAAGCTTCCTCGGATCGCGTGAGCTTGAACTGGACAGCTTCTCCTACGCTCGCCTTCAATGGGAATGTAAGCTATACCCGTTTACGCGACACGTTTACCCAATATCCGCAGAACGGGTTTGATTCGGACGAGGCGCTGAACTGGCGCCCGCTTGACCGCCTGCGGGTAACCGCCGATTACCATCAGCAAAATCTCATCAACGATTTCACGCCCTACTACAGCCTGTACGGCAATGTCTCTTACCACAATCATTGGGAAGGCTTGCGGCTGGAATACGAGTTGCCTCGAGGCTTCGATGTGGAAGCCCATTACCAGCGCAGCGGCATCACCCGTTCCAATGCCTCCCTGTGGCCGCAGATATATTCGATCGACAATACGGACTTGATGACGGTGGTGCCCTCTTCATTCAGCAACACCACGGGACTGGCGTTGCGTTATCACGACCGCAGTCTCTGGAGTGCACGAGCGGGCTACGAATGGACGGGTACGCACGAGCCGGGTTACCTCATCGTGCCACGGAGCGACAACCGGGTTTTCGCCGATGTCACGTTGACACCGGCCACGTGGCTGGTATTTGCAAACGACACCAGCATCATCGTGCAGAACTCGTTCTCAGCCCTCCCGCTCCCCAATACCCCCGGAGATTTTCAGCGGCGTAACCGTTTTTATTTTGACACTGCAAGCGCCACCTTACGGCCTCTGCCAGCTTGGAACCTGGGACTCGGGTACTCCTATCAGCAGAACAATCTGACGACCTACATGGCGTTTCAAAACGATAGCAGTGTCGGATACGTGGTGGACCAGCCCGCCGTCCCGTACAAACAAATCAGCCAAAGCTACTGGGGCGAGTCAACGTGCACCCTCAAGCAGCGTTTGGGGCTGAATCTCAGGCTTACGTATAACTCAGCGCGCAGCGGATTCCGCCCAGACCTGAATCCGAACGATGCGGCACTGCTCGGCAACCAGTCCTTGATTTCATCGGGATCTTTCGATCCCGGTATGTTTTCTGCGGCTCTTGGCAATTTGGATTTTGGTGCGACCCAGATCTCGGAGGTGATCGTTCCGCAATGGATCGGGCAATCGAAGGCTTACTATCTCTTCCCGCACAAAGTCGAAGGTGGGCTCATCTTCTATTACGGCAGCTATCGGGACTACTGGAATCCGAACTTGAATGGAGTCCTGCGGACGTTCAACGTCTACATTGGGCGCTCGTGGTGATTACACCGCGGATCGGCTGACGACTTCCTCGACTGGTCGGCGGTACCAGCGATTCCCATCACCTCCCTGAGGTGGTTCCCTTGCCCCTGAGACGAAGGGGAATCGGGCGCAACAGTTACGTTCTGACGTGGGGAATGGCGACGATCTATGGAGTGCTCTATACGCGCTCTCACCAAAGCGCAGCGAGCTGGCATTTTGGAACGGCTGAAGCACATTGATTTCGGCGATCTCTTCGATCGGGACCGGAATCGAGCCATTCGCATGAAATTCGCGCAGGAACTGCTCGGATATTCTGCAGGGAAGTCGCAGACACTTACGACGCGGCTCTGGAGCGGCTGGCCCGTGCCTACGAAGCCGACGCGGAAGTCGGCCGTGACCTCCTACAGGACATCCATATGGCCTTGTGGCGGAGTTTCGAAGGTTTCGACGGTCGCTGTTCGCTCCGCACCTGGGTTTACCGTGTGGCCCACAACACCGCCGCCTCGCACGTGATTCGGCAGCGCCGGAAAAAGTCACAAACGCTCGTCGGCCTGGAAGAACTAGAAAGCGTACCGGAAAACCGCGAGGGCGAGGTGAGCGCCGATCGACGCCACGCCCTGGAGCGGCTCTTGGAGCTGGTTCAGAGTCTCAAGCCGCTCGACCGCCAGGTGATCCTGTCGTACCTGGAAGGCCTGGACGCGGCGGCCATTGGAGATATTACCGGGATTTCACCCGGGAATGTGGCGACCAAGATCCATCGGATCAAGAACATTCTGGCTCGCCGCTTCCGGGAGGGAGGCCGCCATGGCGAATGAATCTCCCCCAAACAATCGCCTGAAGGGTGTTTGGCAGAACCAGCCATCGGAGGGTATGCTTTTGCCAGTCGATGAAATTCGCCGCCGGGCGCGGAAGTTCCAAAAGAAGATGTACTGGCGCAATGCGCGCGAGTACGTTGCGGCCCTAGTTGTGGTAGTCTTCTTGGGGTTCTAGTTCTGGCGCGTGCCCGATGCTCTGACGCGAGTCGGGATGGGCTTGTTTATCGCCGCAGGCCTGTACGTGGTCGGGCAGCTCCACCGGAAAGGCTCGGCGCGAAGCCTGCCCGCAGGAATGGGGCTTGCCAGCGGTCTCGAGTTCTTTAGACGGGAACTCGAACGGCAGCGGGAACTCGTCAGGAGCGTCTGGTCGTGGTACCTGGGGCCGACGATTCCCGGCTTTGTGGTCCTAACGGTGGCTTTGGGACGCACCAACCCGGGCCACCTGCGGCACATCGGCCTGTCCTTGGCGGCGTTTGACCTCTTTGTCGCGCTTGTATTTGTTTTTGTATGGAGGCTGAGCCAGCGGGCCGCGCGCAAGCTCGAGCGCCGAATCGACGAATTGAATGCCCTGGAGGGGCAGCGCTAACCGAGCGCACGGAGGAAGACGACGATGCGAGAAGCTCTTAGCTTCATTCTTGCGATGATTGTGTCGGCCGCGAGCGTCTGGGCGCAGGCCCCGCCGAATTCCCCTGTCCCGCCGGATTCCGAGATTCGGAAGATCCTCGTCGAGCGTATCGATAGCTTCCACCAGGGAGTTGGAATCGTGGTGGGCGTTGTCGAGCCGAAGGGACGCCGGGTGGTGGCTTACGGCAGCCTCGATAAGGGCGATCCGCGGCCGCTCAACGGCGACACGATCTTCGAAATCGGCTCGGCCACAAAGGTGTTCACATCGCTGTTGTTGGCGGACATGGTCCAGCGTGGCGAGGTCGCCCTCGCCGACCCCGTGGCGAAGTATCTCCCCGCCGAGGTTAAGGTGCCGGAGCGCGGCGGGCGCGCCATCACGTTGGTGGACCTTTCCACCCACACTTCCGGCCTGCCCCGGATGCCATCCAACTTTAATCCCAAGGACCCCGCCAATCCGTATGCGGATTATACGACGGAGCTACTCTTTCAATTTATCTCCTCCTATCAATTGACGCGCGACATCGGTTCGCAGTTTGAGTATTCCAATCTGGGAGGCGGGCTGCTGGGGCAAGCATTGGCCCACCGGGCCGGCGTGGACTACGAGGCATTGGTGCGCTCGCGCATCACCGGGCCCCTCGGCATGAACAGCACCGGCATCACGCTTTCACCGCAAATGAAGGCGCGGCTCGCTGTCGGGCACAATGATAAGTTGGTGACGGTTCCCAATTGGGACCTGCCGGCGTTGGCGGGCGCCGGCGCACTGCGATCGAGCGTCAACGATATGTTGACCTTCCTCGCCGCAAACCTTGGCTACGTAAAATCGCCGCTTGCTCCCGCCATGGCCGCGATGCTATCGGTTCGCCGACCGACCGGCGCTCCCGGAGGGGGCGAAATCGGCCTCGGTTGGCTTATTACCAAGCCCTCGGAGGATGAGATCGTCTGGCACAACGGTGGCACCGGCGGGTACCGATCTTTCATCGGCTATGACGCGAAAACCCGGGTAGGGGTCGTCGTGCTATCGAACACGTTCACAGCTTCCGGAGTTGACGACATCGGTATGCATCTGCTGGACTCGCATGTGCCGTTGCTGCCGGCGCCCAAGGAGCACAAAGAGATTACTGTTGATCCGAAGATCTTCGACGGATACGTGGGCCAATACCAATTGGCGCCAAACTTCATACTCACCGTCACTCGCGAAGGCGACCAGCTCTTTACCCAGGCGACCGGCCAGTCCAAGGTCCAGGTTTTTCCGGAGAGCCAGCGTGATTTCTTCCTCAAGGTCGTCGACGCCCAGATTACCTTCGAGACCGATGCCAGCGGGCGCGCCACCAGCCTGACGTTGCACCAGAACGGAGCCAACGTGCCGGCAAAACGGATCGAGGGAGAGGTCGCGCCCGCCGCGCCGAAGGAACGCAAAGAGATTACCGTTGATCCGAAGCTTTTCGACGGATACGTCGGCCAATACGAACTGGCGCCGAACTTCATCCTGACGATTACCCGCGAAGGCGACCAACTCTTTGCCCAGGCCACCGGCCAGCCCAAGGTCCAGATTTATCCGGAGAGCCAGCGCGATTTCTTCTACAAGGTTGTCGACGCCCAGATTACCTTCGAGACCGATGCCAGCGGCCGCGCCACCAGCCTGACGCTGCACCAAAACGGCGCCAACATGCCGGCAAAACGGATTCCGTGAGGTCTTGATGGTGCGCTGCCAGATGGCCGGGCGATGAAGTCAGGCGGCGACCCCTCCCGATTCTGCCCGGCGCCATCCACCTGGGCCGCGGCATCATGGAGCGCGACGTCGAGCAGCGCTTCCCCGACAAGAACACAGCGCGGCATAGCCGCAACCAAAACGAGACTCCTGTGTCATCCGTGCCTTTCAAGCCTTAACACAGGGCACACGGAGCATCTCAGTGATCTCTGTGTTGACGCTTTTCCGGCCACAGAGGACACGGAGGCGCTAACGACACGAGGAGAAATCTTCGCGGCGCGAGAAGAAGCTGACTGCTAGTGCCACAGCGCGCCATGGACGCAACAAAAGCAGATTCTTCGCTACGCTGCGCTTCATTCTCCGGAAACTCGATGAATTACTCGTTTTGTTTGAACACGTTAGCTTCGTTGAGCGCTTGGCGTTTTTTCGTGCCTTCTGGGCCCTCGAACGCCCCATGAGCCCGTCGTTCAGTCGCCGCATGGCGAGTGCCGCGAAGCGGCATACCATGAGTAGTCCGTCAGCCGACGGATGAAACCTACGGAAAGGGAAGCCGCGAGATCGTTCCGGCCCTGGAGGGGCCGAACGTTCGTAGGTCAACCCCGTCGGGGTTGGGCGGCCGGGTGGGCTTTGCTATCCGCAGGTTAAAACCTGCGGCTACTCACGGTTGGCCCCTGCCGGGGCCTGACACGGTCCTATCAATCATCCCCTTCAGTACCCGTTTCTGACATCACGGATAGCCATTTTCGGCTATGCATGCTCGGAATGACAGGCGGTGGCCTTTTCTTCTACGAATGACCAACAACGCGTATGAGATGCGAATGACGCGGACTGTTACTCTCCGTATTTGAACGCCTTGTTGGGATACGGCGGCGGCTTGGGAACAGGTCGCGGGTCCTTGCGAATCTGCTCATGGAGGTACTTGAGGGCGGCGTCAAGCTGAGCGTCACTCCCGCCAAACGTGGCATGGGGAAGGTTGTCCACCACGATATCCGGGTCCACTCCGTGCCCTTCAATCAGCCATTTACCTTCCGGTCCGTAGACACCCGTCTCGGCTGCCGTCGCGATCCCGCTGTCCGCAAGGGTGTTGCTCGCGGATAGCCAGATCTCGCCTCCCCAGGTGCGCACGCCAATAACCTTGCCCAGTCCGAGGCGGCGAAAGCCTTCGGTAAAGGCCTCGCCGTCGGAAGCGGTCAAGCGATCGCAGAGCACGACGATGTGCCCGCGAAAGGCGTATTGCATGTTGGAGGTCGGGTTGCCGATGCGCGGCTGCCACCAGAACCACGCCTGGCGCAGCAACTTGGCCAGCAGCCAGGAATCGATATTGCCCCCTCCGTTGTGGCGCACGTCGATGATCAGCCCCTGACGGTCAAAAACGGGGTAAAAGTCACGCGCCCACTGCTCGATGTCGCTGGAGCCCATCGCCCGCAGATGAACGTAACCGATGTGCCCCTGGGAGTCGGACTCCACTTTGAGCCGGCGCGAGTACTCCCACTCCTTGTAGCGCAGGTTGCGCTCGTCCCGGTCCGAGACCGGCGTGGCGATGACTTCGCGGATCTGCCCGGAAGTGGACTTGACGCGCAGCAACACCTGACGTCCCGCCTTGCCGCGGAGTAGCGCCCGTTCGTCCGAAACGCCGAGCAAGCCCTCACCATCGATACTGAGGATCACCTCGCCCTCGTGCACGATCGAGTCGGGCCGGGCCAGGGGTGGCACCTCGTTGGGCAGGTCGGGATCGTGAAGATAAATGTGCTCCACCACGTACCCGCCGGCCTGCTCATCGCACCGCAGGAGGGCGCCGAGCGAAGCAAGTCCCACCTGGTCTGCCGGCTTGCGGGCATCGCCACCGAAGACGAAGATGTGAAGCGCGGAGAGCTCGCTCACCATCTGCGCGATCACATCGTTCAGATCGTCGCGGTCCGCCGCCCGGTCCACCAGCGGAAGATATCGATCGCGCATCTGCTTCCAGTCGACGCCCTGCATGTTGCGGTCATAGAAATAGTCGCGCTCCAGCCGCCAGGCGTCCAGAAATAGCTCGTGGAACTCGGCGCGCGGATTGGTATCGAACGTCCATCGCGAAAGGTCCATCTTGGCCTTGGGAAGGGCTTTCGGATCGGCAAGCGCGGCGGCTTTGACGTCGGAATCGAGAATGTAGAAGTCCTCGGCTTTCGACAGCAGCATCTTCTTCCGGTCCAGCGACATCTCGGAACCCTTCACGTCGGCGAGCACGGTCTCGGGAGGGTCGCCCTTGTTGGCGATGTCCACGCACGCGAGATTTCGCTTGGGCGGCACGCCGTCATCGCGCTCCAGCCAGCACAGCCGTTTCTCAGCAGCCGCGAGATCGGAGTAATTGCCGGGAGGCACGGGGACCTCATTGAGCCGGGAGGCCAGATCGGTGAAGTCAATGTTCACGGTAACGGGAGCCGGTTTCTTCGCCTCGGCCGCCTGGCCGGGCTTCGCTTCGGTCGGCTTATCCGGCTTGGCCTCTGCCGGTTTGTCTGACTTCGGTTCCTCTGCCTTCGGCTCGGGCGGCTTGGCGGGCTCCGGATGCAGTTCATCCACCGGCGCGAACGGTGAGCGCAGGCCGGGGGTGAGCGCAAGCTCGTAGACTTTCATGGAGCGATCGAAGTAGGGGTCCGGCTGGCGCGACCCCCAGGGCGACCGCACCACCGTCCTCAGCATGCGGTCGGAAAGGAAGTAGAGCCATTTGCCGTCCGAGCTCCAGGCCGGGCTGCCGCTGTTGTAGCGGTCGGAAGTGAGCGCCTGAATAGCCCCGGTGTTCGTGTTCAGCACCTTAATCTGCGTGAAAGTGTTGGTGGCCGCTTCCACGTACGCCAGCCACTGGCTGTCGGGCGACCAGGTGAGGTCCGCGAAGTCGTCCACCATCGACTGCGCGATCCGTTTCTGCTGTTTTGTCTTTGTATCGTACAGCCACAACTGCTGGTCCTTGTCGCGGTGCGCCAGCCAGCGGCCGTCCGGCGAGGGCACGCCTTCCCAGCGCAGCACTTTGGCATCGTGGGTCCACTGTTCGGGCGCACCGATGCCGTTGGCCGGGTATTTCCAGAACTCGGTTTCCCCGCTTTCGGTGGAGAGCGCGATGATGCTCTTGCCGTCGGGCATGTAGCGGGCTTCGCGGTACCGGATTCCCGAGTTGCCGGCCACCTTGACAATTCGTCCGCTCTTGGCGGGCAGCGTGAACACTTCACCGCGCGCGGTGAATACCGCTCCGCTACCATCGGGCGAGATGTGGACTCCGGTGAGGTAGTCGAGCGGTTTCTTCACCCAGTGATCGCGCAACTGATCGAAGTCGGTGACCAGCGTGATGTTAATGATGGCGTCTTGACCGGTCTTGAGATCGAGCAGCCAGAGGTCGGCGCCGCATTGATACGCAATGCGGCCATTGGAGAGCGACGCCCACTGAACATCGAAGCCGTGGTGGTGCGTGTGCTGTTTCAGGCCGTGCCCGTTTCGGTCCATCGAATAAACGTTCATCACCCCGCCGCGGTCGGAAAGGAAGTAGACCCTCCCGTCCCAGAACATCGGGTCGTGCGAGGTGCCGGGCCAGTCGGCCGTCAAAGCCACGGCCTCCGAACCGGCGTCGTAGCGCCAGATGTTCTCCACCGTGCCACCCTGGTACCGTTTGGTGGAGCTCGACTGCCGCTCGTAGCGCGTGAAGAACAGTGTGCGGCCGTCCGGCGCGAAGCTTGCTTCCGCCGCCTGGGCCAGAGGCACCACTTCGCGCCGGCCGCTGCTGTCGATGGCCACCAGTTTGGGGTCGGGCAGCGTGGAGTAGCGGAAGGTCCGGACAAGCACGCGTCCATCGGGCGTCCAACCGGCGACCGCGGCGTCACCGTCCCAGGTGCGGCGTTGGGGCAAGCCGCCCTCCACCGGCATCGTGTACACGTCGACCGGGCCTTCGTATTCAGCGCTGAAGGCAACGGTTTGGCCGTCCGGGGAAATGGCCGCGCCACCCTCACGGCCGGGATCGGACGTGAGCCGCCTCGCGGCGCCACCCTTTACGCTGACCGTCCAGAGATCGCCTTCAGCCGTGAAGATGATCGTGTCGCCGTGAATCGCCGGGTCGCGGTAATAACCGGGACGCGTGCTCCCTGTATCCGCAGCATTGAGACGAGCAACAAGAACGACCGCGAAGGTAGCGGTGAGGATAATCGTAATCGCCTGGGCGGCGACTGGCGCAATGCCCATCCATCCCCTGGTTTTCATCGACATCTCCGTTTTCAAATCTCGACCGACCGATAAGATACGCTTGGCCGCCTCTGAATGCAATCGCACTTCAAACTCGTCATCGCCAATAGCGCTGTGAAAGGATTATCAAACAAACCTCTCACCACAGAGACACAGAGGCACTGAGAACTGAAAAGAAAGGGCCTTTTCTCTGTGCCTCCGTGTCTCCGTGGTTAATGCAATGGATTTTTTCACACCTTCCCCCGCGCGGGAGCGTGCATTAAGACTGGACCCCCGCCTTCGCGGGGGTGACTCGCATGGCCGCGGGCGGGGGGACGTGCGTGGCCGCGGGCGGGGCGTGCTTGAAACAAAGAGCGCAGATTTCAGATTGCAGATCGCAGATTTCAGACTCCAGCTCATGGCATCCTCGCCATCACCAGAATGGAGCTGTCTTCCAAGTAATAAACCCGAATTCGTAAGTTGGACATCGGTTTCAGAGCTTGGGAAGGTGGGGTCGCCATTAAGATCGGCGACTCGCCGAGGCGGGCTTTAATCCGAAATCGAAAGTTGGCAGCCGCCGTTCGAGCCGAATCAAATGTAGAAACTCCAGAGGCCGGGGCAAGCCCCGGCCCTACCGATTGGAATCGTCGTGGCGACCTGCTATAGTGCGAGACTCAGGCTATCGTTTCGGAGGGTACGAATGAGCAAAGCCATTCCCGAGAAAATGAAAGCCCTGGTGAAGAGCAGGCCGGAGCCGGGGCTGTGGCTGGAGGAAGTGCCCACGCCGGAGATGGGCATCAATGATGTGCTGATTCGGGTGCGCCGGGCGTCCATCTGCGGCACCGACCTGCACATCCTGAAATGGGACGCGTGGGCCAGCAAAACCATCCCGGTACCGATGGTGGTAGGGCACGAGTTTGTGGGCGAAGTGGCGATGGTGGGGTCAAACGTTGCCGATTTCTTCCCCGGTCAGCTCGTCGGCGCAGAGGGACACGTGGTCTGTG
>Ga0208692_1001262_pt1 | contig 14713 bp, 17 predicted proteins | sample June2015DPH_20_1_3_FD_184721 | JGI IMG/M metagenome (GOLD analysis project Ga0208692, IMG submission 184721) | Peatland microbial communities from SPRUCE experiment site at the Marcell Experimental Forest, Minnesota, USA - June2015DPH_20_100... | ecosystem: Environmental > Terrestrial > Soil >...
GGCTCAAACCGGGCGTCGAGCTTTCTGCGGCTCGGACAGAGATGGAGATCATCTCGCGCCGCTTGGCCCAACAGTACCCCGCCTCCAATCAGGGAATCGGGGTAACGCTCGTTCGCTTGCACGACTACGTGGTGCGCGAGGTGCGGAGTCAGTTGCTCTTGCTGCTCGCTGCGGTCGGCTTCATCCTTCTGATCGCCTGCGCAAACCTGGCCAACCTCCTGCTGGCGCAGGGTGGCCGACGGTGGCGGGAAATCGCGCTCCGGCTGGCCGTCGGCGCCGGCCGAGGGCGATTGATTCGACAATTGCTCGCGGAAAGCGCACTACTCTCCCTCCTGGGCGGCGTGGCCGGCATGTTGCTGGCCGTAGGGATGACGGACCTGTTGCTGGCGGTAGCTCCCGCAGATTATTTTCCAGGGATCACTCCTATCGTTGTTGACACTCGTGCACTCGCATTCAACCTTTCGGTTTCACTGCTGACGGCGTTTCTTTTCGGTCTGGCTCCGGCTTTGGTGGCTTCGCGGGTAGATGTGAACCAAGCCCTTAAGGATAACGCACGCGCCCCCAGCGTGTCGCAGGGCCGGCTGCGGAGCTCCCTGATCGTCGGAGAGGTCGCGGCGTCACTCGTGTTGCTGGTCGGGGCTGGACTCACCCTTCGGAGCCTTATTCGGTTGCTGGGTGTCGATGCGGGCTTCAATCCTCATAATGTGCTCACCCTGCAGGTAGCCCTGCCGGAATCAAGGTATTCAGACGCTCAGCACATCACCAGGTTCTACAGCGGCGTACTGGAAAGACTGCGCGCGTTGCCGGGCGTCGATTCGGCGGGCGCCACAAGCGAACTGCCCATCGAGGGCGGGAGTAATAGCACCGTAGCCATTGAAGGACAGCCGTTGCCGTCATCTGATAACGAGGGCCCGCTGGTGGAAACATGCATCGTCACTCCGGGCTACTTCCGCGCCTTGCGCATACCCCTGCTTCGCGGGCGGGACTTCGATGAGCGGGATACCACTGGCAAGCAACTGGTCGCGGTGATTAATGAAGCTATGGCAAGACGCTTTTGGCCGAACCAGGACCCGATTGGCAAACGGTTCAGTTGGGATAAGAATCCTCCGATCTGGATTGGGGTGGTCGGCGTGGTCGGTGATGCACGTGTCTTCTCCCTTGATTCACCACCCATCCCGGAAGCGTATTCCCCGCTCAGCGCGCAGTTTCCTTTCAATTCCATGGTCATTGCCCTGAGAACAGGCACAGATCCTTTACCGTATTCCGCAGCGATTACGAGGACGATCCACGATATCGATAAGGACCTTCCGGTTTCCCAAGTCAGGACGATGCAGCAGATCGTGCGGAGGGGAGCAGCCACACAGCGGTTGATTGCCTTCCTTCTTGGCCTGCTAGCTGCCTTGGCGCTTGTTATGGCCGCGGTCGGAATCTATGGAGTGATTTCCAATGCAGTCAGCCAGCGCACCCATGAGATTGGCATCCGCATGGCATTAGGCGCCGGACGCGAAGATGTGCTCAGGTGGGTGCTCATTCAAGGGATGCGCCTGGCGTTGCTTGGCATCGGAATCGGGCTAGTAGCCGCACTGGCAGTTACTCGCCTCATGCGCAATCTGCTTTACGAAATTCACCCCAATGACCCCGCGACTCTCGTGACGGTATCGGTCTTGCTGGCGGCGGTCGCCGTAATCGCGATTTTCATTCCCGCCCGGCGGGCAACGAAGGTCGATCCCATGGTGGCGCTGAGGTACCAATGATTGACGATTGACGATGGCCCAGAAACGAAAATCGAAAACCGAAATTCGAAACTCGCCAGTTGGGACTTGAATTTCGAGTTTCGATTTTCCAGTTTCGATTTTCGAGTTTCGGTCTTTGCGAGTCAATCGGCAATCGGCAATCGGCAATTCGGAGGTAGGCCATGCCGCTCTTGCGAAACCTAATGAGTGGGCTTCGGGCGATGTTCCGATTTCCACAAGGTAGACCACCTCCACAAGAGAGATCGAGGGAAGGAAGACGGGTTCGCCAGATTGCAAAGCAACTTCTATAGCGTGCAGAGCCTTGGGAGAAAGGCTGCGCGACTTTAGCAGATACCAGACGGCGGCATGAGTGTCCAGGACCGCGGCCGCTAGAAAGACTCCCTGGGAAACGTACTCCACATTTCACGACGTGCGTCGGCGATATCCTTTTCTTCTCGCGCCGCGAAGATTTTTCCTGCTGTGCGTAATTTCTCCGTGTCCTCCGTGGTCAGAAGGGCTTCAACACGGAGGTCACTGAGAGGCTCAGTGCGCTCCGTGTTAAAGCTTGAGAGGCACGGAGGACGCAGAGAGCCCCGTTTTGGTTGCGGCCACCGGGCCGCGCTGTACCACTACCCGGCTTTCGGTACTGATGTCATTTGGGGAAGTTGTATTCATCGTAGGGCGTACTGAAGCGCGGAAAAGGTTGCCCTCTTCATTGCGAGGAGAGGAAAATAAACCTGACCAACATGGTCAGATCGGCTATAATCGTCTTATGAAAACCGTGAATATCAGCAACCTGAAAGCGCAACTCAGCGCCCATATCCAGCTCGTGCGTGAGGGCGAAGAGGTGCTAGTTTGCGACCGCAACAAGCCCGTGGCGCGAATCGTGCCGTGCCGTTTGGAAAAACATTCCGTGCAGGAGCAGCGGCTGATTGCCCGCGGCGTTCTCACGCCTCCCTTGAAGAAGCGGCCTGCCAGGGTGTCGTGGCCGGAACCGCCGGGGAATGTTTCCGATGAGGTCATGGAGCAGATATGGCGGGAAGAGCGCGAAAGCAGGCGTAGCGCAGACCGCAAAGACGGCGGTCTGCCCTAGGCTTGCTTATGCAGTGGAAGAAGAAGGGTGGCTCGTGATCACCGTTGTTGTAAAGTACTTCTGAAGCGACGGCGCAACATGAAACTGACTTACGACCCTCGTTACAATATCGCCTATCTCCGATTCCAGGAGAAAACGGAAGCCGTGGAGACGCTGCACCTGAGCGATGAACTGAATGTGGACATTTCCCCTGACGGGACCGTTTACGGAATCGAGATGTTGAACGCCAGCCGCCAATTGAGGGCCGAGGATGACGGTAATTTGGTCGTCGTCAACGTCGCCCTCGACCAGAGCCGTCAGTTCCCGCTGGGGAATCTGCTTAAGTCCGGAGGTTAGCTTTCATCGGCGGGTAGCGCAGCTTTGTTCTGGGAGGTTGTGGCTTTTCTCACGAAGCCACGAATTCCTGAACCGCACAGGCGGCATCGAGCATGTCCCACAGGTATGCGGCATCCTTGGTCTCAGGCTGCATACAGGATCTCGCGGGCCTTCAGGATCTCGTGCCGACGAAAGGGATTGCGCAAGGCTTGGAGGGAGAGCAAGTCAACTTTACGACCGAAGATCTCCCGGAGCTCGCCGATCATGTCGGTCCAGTCGTAGAAGCTCCATTGGGCGTCCGAGGCGAAGGTTACCAACAGATCGACGTCGCTGTCGGGGCGGAAGTCGTCGCGGACAACCGATCCAAAGGCGGACAGTTCCGCGACTTTCCACTTCTGACAGAAATCGTCGAGCCGCTTATTGGAGGCTGGAATATTCACTCGGCCCCTCCTCGCGAGCATGACCGTGGGCGCCAAAGGCCATTATGCCAGAAGCGAATCAGGCCAGCATGCCAGCGCTCCCTGGTCGTCGCTCGCCTATTTTTGATAAGGACGGCCACCCTCACTCATCAAAGTCCCTGGCTAGCCAGTCGGTAGAGCACGAGGTCGAGGCCCGGAATATCCTCGAAGTCGTGGGGATTCCTGGGTCAATCCACACGCAGGTATCCACTAAGAAGCCCATGGGTCGCGCACGCCTTTATCCAGGCGGCTTCCCTTCCAGCGGCCCCGGCGGCTGTCTGCCTCCCAGGTGGCAGCGGCGTCTTCGGGAAGGGTTCGGTAGAGGTCGGCCATCGCCTCCAGCGCAGTCTGCCGGGCCGGGCCGGGCAGAAGACGGGCGACTTGTTCGCGGTTCCGTTCGATGACGATTTCCTCGCCCTCGATGGCCAGCCGGTCCAATACCCGTCGCAGATTGCGCGCCAACTCTGTCGCAGTAATCGTCCTCACTCGGGCACCTCAATACGTAAAATCTGACGCAATCAGAGTTTACCGCGTTTCCTGGCCATGCGTGCCCTGAGGCGCGTGTGGCGCCAGGCTTCCGTCAAAGTCGAGATGGCAGGAATGGCCCCGGAGGGGCCTACCTTGAGTAGCCGCAGGTTTCAACCTGCGGAAAGAGAATGCCCATCAGAATTGCGCCAACCCGTCGGCTGACGGGTTGACCCATAGTCCGGCCCCTTCAGGGCCGGTCTACGTTTTTCGCCCGTTTTCCGTGGGTTTCATCCACGGCTACTCATCGTTTGCCCCTTCGGGGCAACTCCTACCGTCATGCCCTTCGAGGACTTTGACGCGACCCTGCATATGGCGCAAACCTGCGTGGCAAGGCGTGATAAGATAGCCTGCGATAATCGTCAGAGAGGCTCGAACCTCATGCCCCGCCGAATGTGCATCCTCCTTTTCACTTTCGCTATTGTGGCTGCGACTGCCCTACCCACAGTGGCGCAGCTCTTGCCGCAAGTAACCCCAAAGCCAGCGAAACCGCCCGCCACCAAGCCCGCCCAGATCGTGGTCGAGACCTCCCCCAACGCTGAGGTCTACCTGGATGACCAATACACCGGCCGGGCGAGTCCGGAAGGCCGGCTGGTGATTGGCAATCCAAAACCAGGAGAGCACAACCTGCGGGTCTCCTTCGCGGGCATGAAAGATTTCCAGCGGAAAGTGACGGTGGTGGCCCGGCAAGTGACCAAAATCACGGCGGTGCTTGCAGACCTTGCCGGAACTGTCGTGGTCCAGACTTCGCCGGGGGCGGCGGTCTTCCTTGACGATTCCAGCCGGGGCACGGCGGATGCGAGTGGACAATTGGCTGTCCCCGACGTGGTCGCAGGCTCGCACGAGTTGCGGATTGCCGAACCGGGCAAGAGGGAATATCGGCAGAAGATTACCGTACCCGCCGGGCAAGCGACCAGGATTGCCGCTGAACTTGTGGACCTTCCTGTGGTTACGACTAACCCGCCGACGGGGGGCAAGGGCGAAGCCGTCTCCGCCATCGCGCTCACCCACGATGAGCTCGTCGCGTTGGCCCACAGTTTCGACCGCGACTACTTTGAGTTCAACTTGTCGGACCGTAAGGCTCAACAGAAGGTAGGGACGGTCACCATCGAGCTCGATAAGACCGACACCAAGCGGAACGTCTTCACCGTCACCCTTATGTTTGACGACAAGCCCCATGTGTATAGGGACAAACCCATGAACGAGCCCGTGTACTTCTACGTTCAGGGTGCATCCAACGCAGAAGAGCTGGTCGTTAACAAGCTGGGGAAGGACAGCATTGCCGGATACATCAGCACGCCCAAGGGACTCTTCGCAAGTACACCCAACGTCCTTACAATGCGGTCGGGTCAAGGAGAAGGTGGCGGGACCGGCGGCGTAATTTTTAATGTCGGTGGCGATGTCAGCGCCCCGGTGCCGATATACAAACCTGAGCCCACTTACTCCGAGGAGGCCCGCAGGGCGAAGTACCAGGGCACCGTGGCTCTTTGGATCGTTGTCGATGCCCAGGGCAATGTTACCGATGCCCGGGTAGCGAGACCTCTAGGCCTCGGGCTCGACGAAAAGGCTTTGGAAACAGTGCGGACTTGGAGATTCAAGCCTGCTATGCGCAACGGGGTTCCCGTTGCGGTGCGCCTGTTCGTGAAGTTCAGTTTCCGCTTGTTTTGAATACCAAGCTAATTACGCGAAGCGCCTCAACGACAGGGGGCTGCCCTCGGATTCGGGAGCGCGAATTTGAGGGGGTAGCGCGGACCCCCGTCTTTGGGGTCCGCGGTCCTTCAGTAGGAAAAACCCCAAATCTCAAAAACAGGGGGCTCGCCTCGGATTCGGAAGCGTCAATCTAAGGAAGAACCGCAGACCGCAAGGACGGCCGTCTGCGCTACCCACTTTTTCCGCGACTTTAACGCGACCCTGCCCTGAGGCGCGCATGGCGCGAACCTGCCAGCCAAAGCGTGATAGGATAGCCTGCGATAATCGCCAGAGAGGCTCGGAGCCCATGCCCCGCCGAATTTGCATCCTCCTCTTCACTTTCACTATTGTGGCTGCGACTGCCTTAGCCGCAGGGGCGCAGCTCTTGCCGCAAGTTACCCCAAAGCCGGCGAAAGCGCCCGCCACGAAGCCCGCCCAAATCGTGGTCGAGACCTCCCCCAACGCCGAGGTCTACCTCGATGACCAATACACAGGCCGGGCGAGCCCGGAAGGCCGGCTGGTGATTGGCAACCCAAAACCAGGAGAACACAACCTGCGGGTCTCCCTCGCCGGCAAGAAAGATTTCCAGCGCAAGATAACTGTGGTGGCGGGGAAAGAGGTGAAAACCGTGGCCACCCTCGCGGACCTGCCGGGGAGCATCCTGGTAAGAACCACGCCGGGCGCGGAGGTCTCTCTGGACAACTCGAGTCGAGGGGTCGCAGACGCCAGTGGAGAACTCACGGTTTCGGAGGTAGCTAGCGGTGCTCACGCGCTGCGGATCGCGGCGCCCGGCAAGAAGGATTTCAGCCAGGCAGTTAACGTATCCAGCGGGCAAGAAACCCGCGTCGAAGCCGCGCTCACGGACCTGCCGGGGAGCATCCTGGTAAGAACCACGCCGGGCGCTGAGGTCTCTCTGGACAACTCGAGTCGAGGAGTCGCAGACGCCAGTGGACAACTCACGGTTTCGGAGGTAGCTAGCGGTGTTCACGCGGTGCGGATCGCGGCGCGCGGCAAGAAGGATTTCAGCCAGACAGTTAACGTATCCAGCAGGCAAGAAACCCGCGTCGAAGCCCCATTATTGGACCTGGGCCCCCCCACTCCAGGAGAGGTGCGAGAGAACCCCAGAGATGGCCTCAGGTATGTCTGGATCCCGCCCGGGGCGTTCATGTTGGGCTGCTCGCTGGGCGAAAACGAGTGCGCTAGCGAAGAAAAGCCATCGCACCAAGTAACCATCAGCAAGGGTTTTTGGATGGGGCAGACGGAGGCCACTGTGGGCGCTTACAAGCGCTTCGCAGCAGCCACGGGACGGCAGATGCCACCCGCCCCGACCGATAGCAAGGGCTGGGCGAATGACGACATGCCTATCGTGAATGTGACCTGGAATGACGCACACGACTTCTGTGCGTGGGTGGGAGGGCGGTTGGCTACTGAGGCGGAGTGGGAGTACGCGGCACGAGGCGCAAGCACGGCGGCGCGTTACGGACCAATCGACGAGATAGCGTGGTACAACGAGAACAGCGGGGGCCAAACGCACGCGGTCGCCGAAAAGCGCGCCAACGGGTTCGGGTTGTTTGACACCCTCGGGAACGCGTGGGAGTGGGTCAACGATTGGTATGACGCGAACTACTACTCGAGCAGCCCAAGTACTGATCCTCCCGGGCCTGCGAGTGGCCAATACCGCGTTCTGCGTGGCGGGTCCTGGAGGGCCGGTCCAGGGGACGTTCGCGTGTCGCTCCGCGTCAGGTACCCTCCACATTACACGGACTTCACCTTCGGGGTTCGTTGTGGCGGGGAATTGGCTGGTCGTTGACCCTTTTCCCGCTACCGGTGTCATTTGAAAAATGCGAGGCATGGGTGCGCTACATGCCTTCATTCGGGCTGGCCGGTAAGAATTCTTAACGCGTCTCTGTAGTAATCCACCGCATTCTGGATGTATTCACGGATAGCCTTGCTGCCGCTACGCTTTGCGCTGGGTGCGGCATCGGCGAACCAAGGATAGGTCTCCAGTTTGGCGACTTTCCCCGTTTCAGGGTCGAGCCAGGCCTTTTCGAATCCTGCGAGGTCTCCAGCCATGAACAGCCTTGAGCATTCCTTGTCAGCCTCATTGATGAAAGCGTGGACGTGACCCCAAAAATCGACGTGAAGCTCCGCTGCGGTCATTTCAAAGCCGCAGGCTTCGCATTTGAATCGGGTCGTTCCTCCAGACTTCTGATCTCTAAGCTGAACGGCTCCTCCACACTTGGGACACTTGCGCTCCGTCTCTCTAGCTGCCATGCTAGCTGCCATGCCCTGCCCCCTCCAAGTCGGGCAGCGGTATAATACACCTGAAACGAGGGAAACGATGTCAGAGACTGCATCAACCGACAGGGCCGACTATCTTTTTTCCGTAAAGGAGTACGCCGACGGCACGCCGTGGGTCATGCTCGAACCGAGGCGCGATGATCTCAAGGTGCTGAAGCTGCAACAGTCTTTCCTAGGTTTCGATTTGCATCCTGAAACATCGCTCGAGGAGGCGCGGAAGATAGCAGATTACTTCAACCGGCACGTTCTAACCGTCACGTGCACTAGCTTTTCCAAAACTGAACGGAGAGACGGCTGAAATGGAAAAGGCCTGCTGACAGGAGGGTCTTTCTCCGAATCCTAAACTGTTGGGCACTCACCCAAATGGACGTGGAAGCGGGAATCGCGGATCACGTTCGTACAATCGAGGAAATGCTCAAAAAGCTGGGCCTGTAGCGCAAAAGGCCCACCTGCCAGCGGGCCTTGATGAAATCTCGGCCACACACTCATTGTACATCAGGAGTGTGCGTCGATGATAACCGAAATTGGAGAACCCAAGAGAAGGGCTTCCAAGCATGTTTCAGACGAGGATCTCGAAATGACAATACAGGTTTGTCTTGTGGCTACGAATGGCATCGTGCTGGCGAGCGACCTAAAACATGTCTTTTATAATGAAACCTGGAGCGGCGGATTAGCAACAAAGATTGTGATTGACGATTTAAGAGGCGTAGCTGTTGCGTGGTCAGGTTATGAAATCTCAAGGGTAGTGGCAAAAGAAATAATTTCACATGTGGAGATTCTTGAGTCCAAAAGACCACGCGAGGCCTTGGAAGCATTGGCGACCGAGATTTATGACAAACCTTTCCCGGACTTAATTGAGCCAGAAAGTCGCCGAAGCGAAGTAATAGTCGTCTCCAAAAGTAGTCTCGATAAATTCTATAGCATGACTATGAGCCCCAGTCGCAATCAGTGCTATTCATTGGCGGACAAGGCTGTAGCTGGACAAAGAACAAGTCCAGCTTGGTATTTCATCGAAAGGTATTACAATGGAAAACAGACGATCTCCGATCTCCTGCTTGTCGGAGCCCACGCCGTACTTCAAGCCTCGAAGCTCGACCCTAAAGGCATCCAGGGACTTGAAATCGTTACCTGCACAAAAGAGGGAATAGTCCCGGTTCCTCATAAGGAAATCGACGAACTAAGCGCACGCTCCGACCAACTCGACGCAGCGATTGCCGAAAGTCTGTTTCCACCTCTACCGCTCTAATCCGATTGGGGGGTTAAAAATGCTCTATGTGATCTCGGTCTTGGTGGCCACAGTCATCGTGATTCTAATTCTCATTCACGCGAAGTTGAAATTGCTCCTCGAATGGGCCAAGTCCACCAATGGAAGGTGCGATAGCACCGCAACAGCCGCATGGAGCGTCAGTCGCACCGTAGACCTTTTATGGAGCCATGCCGACAAGAAGCCTCAGTACAACCATTACCCATAATTTTTCAAACTGTGCCACTACCAACGACACTCATCAACGGTGGACGCTCTGCGTCGGGCGGGTTCTGGCAGGGGCGGCTTTCTGACCGTGCCCTGCGAACCGTGAAGGAATACGATGAAAAGTTAGAGTACATTCACCTGAATCCAGTGAAGGCGGGGCTGGCCGGTCGGGCTCAGGACTGGTCGCCAAACCGACCAAGCATTGTTACCGCGATTTGGCGCAGCGGAAGCCGATAAGGGGTGAACGCGTCGAGGCGTGGTCAAGATTGCGGGTTGTGGTGGTCACGTGCTCTTTGTCCGATTTGAAGGAGCCCCCGCGAATGACCTTGGCGTCATCAGGAATAGGAAACGCGGAGGTCTGCCCGGGGTATGGCTTGTAGTCGTCCGCGCACCACTCCCAGACGTTCCCAGACATATCCAGAACGCCGAACGGACCGGCAGCGTCAGGATGGGCGCCAACCGGCTCCGGGTGGCCCAGGCCAGTTTCGAGACTGTTTACAAGCGCCGAACTGAAGCTATTCCCCCAGGTGTAGAGTCTGCCATCCGCTCCACGAGCTGCGAATTCCCATTCGGCTTCAGTCGGCAGCCACCCGCCAAACCACCCGCAATACGCCTGCGCGTCCTGCCACGAGACTTTAGTGGCAGGCCAAGCAGCTTGCGAGTCTGGATACGTCGCAGGCTCGCCTTTAGTTTTCTGAAGAAAGGCGCTGTATTGAGCCCGCGTGACGGGTTCCTTGCCGATGTAGAATGGCGCGACAGTCACGGAATGAGCAGGAGATTCTTCCGGATTCGGGGCGTTGTCACGACCCATAGTAAACGTGCCTCCGGGAATGTACACCATTCCGGACGGAGCATAGTTCTCCCAGGGGCCATGCTCTTGCGTGGAGGAAGCAGGTGCTGGAGGAGCTTGCTGTTTCTGTGGTTGCGGCTTCGCCGAATGGGAAAAATACCAGATGGCCCCCGCCGCGACGAGTATGATCAGGGCGCCAAGGCCGACGTAAGCATACTGGGCAACGCTCATCCCCGCTCGATCCGGGGGTTCATGGCGCGGAAGAGGAGTCTTGACGGGCGGCTCAGGCTTACGACCAACTGAGGCTTCGGACGATACGGGCGCCCCGACTTCGCGAAGGCCGCGCGATTCAGCGACCGGAGTACGCTGTTCAATCAGTTTCGTTGTAGCGAGTGGCTTTGGTGATTCTGCTTCGGATTGTGACGAGGCCGCGCGGGCGAAATCGCGCGCGAAATCCAGTGTAGACGGCTAACGCTGCTCGCGGTCCTTGGCCAGGGCTTTCATCACCGTGGCTTCAACCTGAGGGGAGACCGGCAAACCCGGAGCGACGGCCCGGAAAGGCGGCGGTTCCTCGAGCATGTGCTTGCGCACGTAGCCAAGCGGCGTGTCGGAATGAAAGGGCACGCGGCCCGTGAGCATTTCATAGGTAACGACACCCAACGAGTAGATGTCGGAGCGCCCGTCCAATTGATCGCTGCGCATGCCCGAGGCCTGCTCGGAGGACATGTAAGCGGGTGTCCCAAGCACTGTTCCGAAGAGCGTGCGGGTGGAGGATTCACGCAGCTTAGCGATGCCGAAATCGACGACCTTGACCACCACTTCGCCTTCATCGCCGCGCGTCAAGAAAATGTTGTCGGGCTTGACGTCGCGGTGGATGATGCCGAGTTTGTGCGCGGCGTTCAGCCCGCGCGCTACTTGCGAGACGATTTCAGCGCATTCGGCCACGGGCAACGCGCCGCGCGTGCGCAGCGCGTGGCGGAGCGTCTCGCCCTCGAGATATTCCATCGCGATGTAGGGAGTCCCATCGTCGGATTGGCCCGACTCGTAGATGGTCACGACATTGGCATGACGGATTCGCGCCGTGGAGGTCGCTTCATCGTGAAAACGCAGGAGGAATTCGGGATCATCCAGCAGCCGGCGGCTCAGGACCTTTAACGCCACGGGGCGATTCCCGAGGCCGATTTGCTCCGCAAGAAAGACCGCTCCCATGCCTCCCGCACCCAGCTTTTTGACAATTCGATAACGCCGCGCGAGACCGCTGGCAAGCTCAGACTCCGTAACACTGGAAGGAGAAGGAAGCGGCGTGCCGTCCTTCAGACAGAAATCTGCATCGTCGGGATACGTTCGCTGGCACTTAGGGCAGGTGCGCACGGTTACTCACCGAGCCGTCGGAGGGCTGCTGAGCCGTGCATATACTACAACTCTTCGCATCTACGGGCAACCGAGCTTCTTATCGGTGACCCTTTCGCGGGAATGACTGCAGCTTGCAACGCCCATGTCTCGCAAGTGACACAAGTACCGGTGGGGGAGGTCGGCTCCGCCTCCATGGACCCGCTACATCAGCCCGCCGAAACGCCGGCGGGCCGAAGGGGACTCGATGTCTCTTGACAAACTGGGGGAGATAGGCTAGCATACTAAGCGGATCGTGCATGAGTCAGGAGGCTGAAGGGCAGGTTCCAGGCGCATTGCTGAATTCAGTATGAATTGTGAATTATGAATTGCTCCGCTCCACATTGGTACCGGCTGCCGCCTACCGCGTTTGAGAGGAGTTGGAGTTGGCGGGACTCTTGGCCCGTACCGCACTCAACGACAAGATGTCACCTTGGCGGGGAAAGAAGGAACGCTAGCAACTTTAAAAATTGACGGCACGACGCGGGTATGTTGTTGAAAACAAAGGACCGAGGTCGGAGACCATGGGGAGAAGCGGGAATGTTATAGAAAACAAAGGTAGTTACGCGTCAAAAGCGGGAATTTTGTTGAAAAGAAAGGTGGTTAGTTGCCGACAGGTGGTAGGCGGTATGAGGTATGTGGTAGGCGGTAGGTGGTATGTGGTAGGTGGGGCTTCGAGATCATTGAACCGGCAGCTTGACGCTCCGCGCCCCACCACAGAATGCGCAGGAGGGCGGAAGAGGAACCACGCTGGTGAGTTCAACTTCCGAACTTAGGTATTCTCGTCGAACCGGCTCCTCCTGAAGGAGGTCTGTACTGAGATACTTCTTGTTGTCATCGGCGAACACGGTCACCACCACTGCATCCCCACCCAAGGACTCCTGCACTTGCAATGCAGCCAGAAGGTTGCACCCGGAAGAGATACCCACGCCCAGCGCGAGGCTCTTCGCCAGCTTTTGTGCCATCAGCACTGAATCTCCGTCGGAGACTGCGATCACTTCGTCTAATTCCGCCAAGTTGACGATGGCAGGAATGAACTCATCGGAGATTCCCTGAATTCTGTGCTTGCCCACTTTGCACCCGGTGGAGAGCGTTGGCGACTCGGCCGGCTCTACCGGATGAATCTGAACGGCAGGGTTCTGGCGTCGCAGGAAGCGCCCGACGCCCATGACGGTCCCGCCCGTTCCAACTCCGGCGACAAAAGCATCCGGCTTCAGCCCGGCTTCCGACAACTGCGCCCAGATTTCCGGACCCGTTGTGGTTTCATGGGCCTGGATGTTGGCCTGATTAGAGAACTGGTGAGGAAGAAACACGCTCTTGGGGTCGGCGCCGGCAAGTTCTTCGGCCATACGGATACAGCCCAGGAACCCTCCTTGTTCGGCTCCGACCAGGACAATGTCAGCGCCATAGCTCCTGATCAGCCTTCTTCTTTCCTGGCTCATCCAGTCCGGCATGAAAATCGTTACTGGATGCCCCAGAGCGCGGCCCAGCGCGGCAAAGGCGATCCCCGTATTCCCGCTGGTTGCCTCGGCAATTCGTTGCCCAGGGCGTAGAGAACCGTCGGCGTACGCGCGCTTCAGGATGTGCAGCGCCATGCGATCCTTGATGCTGCCTGTGAGGTTAAGCTGTTCGCATTTCGCATAGATGACCTGGCGCTTGCCTCGGAACGTAAGCCCGATTCCCAAAAGAGGCGTGTTGCCGATCAGGCGGGACAATCCGTCGAGCCTCTGATCCGCAATTTCCATTATCGACCTCCGGCCCGACCGATAATCTACACCTGACCCCCGCTGAACGCAATTGCCCGCCGGGTTTGCCGCGCGCGGGAACCTTGACAATCGACCTTCTGCATCAGCCTGAGGAACGGTGGAACCAGGCTGGTGAACAGACGACTTGAAGTTCTTCTTCAGTGCTTTGTGCTTGGAGGCCTTCTTGGACATACTGCCTCCTCCATCCAGCCGAGCTCTTCTCAATGCTCGTAAGAGGTTCATGGATACATCTGGAGAGTATGACAGGACTGACTGGTAAACTCTTCGGACCCTTCGACGAATGTCACCTCTTTGTACTGGCCCGGGTGGATGTTTGAATGCAAGGCGCCACTAAGGCACTCGATCCTAAACTTGGGAAAGGTCCAACGAGTAACATAGTAGAGTCCCCAGTGCCCTTGACAGGTTCGTGTCTTGTCAGTGGCAGGTCCATAAATCTGTTCTAACCCTGGCACGATCAGAGCAGGCTGAGCAGGGTCGGAGTAATAGAAGAGGAAATGGATCTTAACAAGTCTGTTGTCTCTAAACCAGGCTATTTCCTCTATATCCCGTGACTCTGGGAGCCACCTGGAAGGGTGTTGAAACGTACAATAACGGAGGGGATCTGTAGGTCCTACAGCTATTAAGTGTGCGCAGTCTCCGTGCAATATCGAACTGAATTGCTTAGGGGTCAGACCAAGCAGAGACTCCGGCTTTCTAAGGTCCGCAGCTCCCGGACCAGGAGCTGATGTGCACCCTGTAAGTACCAGAGTACATAACACTAAGGCAAGTCGTTTCACACTCCTCCTTTACTTCTTCCATCCAGCCGATGATTTCAGCCGATACATCATCGGCCGGCTTTCTTCAGAATCTGTTGAGCCAGCCAAACCTTCAGCATGCATCAGCAGTCCCTGGTCGGACTTGGCCGGGTGCCATACACTCATGTAGTTCAGGACACCCCCTGCAGAGCTGAATACCGCAAGTTTAGCCCCCTATCCATACTCACACTCTTACGTAAGTTAGAAGCCTAATACCATAGTACGCGCGTACCGCACCTGCATCATGTAGATGAAATATTGTTGCACGAATGGACTGAGCTGGAGCGGCAAGCGTAGAGCAGACGTGCTCTTTACGTCTGCGGCTTTACGAGTTTCCCCAGCCTCTGATGAGCGGCTACAAGAAGGGACGCCCTTGGCCTGCCAAGAAC
>Ga0208692_1001266_pt1 | contig 14695 bp, 14 predicted proteins | sample June2015DPH_20_1_3_FD_184721 | JGI IMG/M metagenome (GOLD analysis project Ga0208692, IMG submission 184721) | Peatland microbial communities from SPRUCE experiment site at the Marcell Experimental Forest, Minnesota, USA - June2015DPH_20_100... | ecosystem: Environmental > Terrestrial > Soil >...
CGTTGGTGCCATAGCCTTCCGACCCGATGGGCAGGAAGTGGTAATCCGGCGAGCTTTCGGCGGCATAAATCCCGAAGGCGTTCGACTGCGCTCCCATGTTGTAGATGTCGAGTGTGATGTCTGTGCTGGAGGCCTTGTATTCCTGGTGAACCATCACCACAAGGCCGTAATCCAGGTAAACATCAGCCCCGCCATCGATGTATTCGTAAAGGTCTGAGCTGAAGCACTTCTGCTCTCCGGACCGTGAAGCCCCAACTTCTGAAGGCGCCGGCAACAGCCGCGCAAGCCTCTCCTTGACGGCGGCAGGAATCACCGGGGGCGCCGAACCTTGCCCGCTCTCCTCCTGCCCAATTAACAGCCCAGGCAAGGCCAGAATTAGCAGCAGATAAATTGTAGTGCTTCGCATTTTTCCAAGACCATCTCCTGTGGACTCTAGCAGGACAGCAGGAGGATGCTCAAAAACCCTTCTAGCCTGTCATTCCGAGCGAAGCGAGGAATCTCGCCCCGATCAGATCGGGGTTTCCAGAGCGAGATTCCTCGCTTCGCTCGGAATGACAACGTTCGCGAAGGTTTTTCAGCATCCTGCTGAGAAAGCCGCTCCCAGTGTCATGCCCCTAAACCATTCTAGTACACGCCCTCGGGCACCCACGAGGGGTGCCCCTACTAAACCATTTTGGAAAACAGCTCGCGCGCTGCCATGAGCCGCTCGACGATCGGAATCCCATTGGGGCACGCCGACTCGCACTTCTTGCAGAGACGGCAAGCTCCGCTGCCAACCTTCTCGAGCGGAATATCGCGATAAGTGCTGAGCGCGGTCTGCACATCCTTCATTTGTTCGTAGTAGTAGTCCTTGCAACGCAATACGGTGGAGACTTCGACCCCGAGGGGACAGGCCTGCTTGCAGTCGTCGCACAGCATGCAATTGCTGGAGCGGTTCACCTGTGCATACCGGTAAAGGGCTCGATCCTCGGCGCGGCTGAGCGGCTCCTTCAGCGCCTGCAAATAGGCGTCGAACATATCGAAAGAACCAATGCCTTTGGTAACCGTAGTGACTGCCGGATTGCTCAGGATTTTCTTCAAATAGGCGACTTCCAAATCGATGCCTTTGAGCCCTTTCATCGATTTCATCGCCATCACGCCGACTCCCCTCTGTTGCGCCAGGCGAAGCTCCTCAGCCATGGCTTCGAGGTTGGGCTGGTTCAGAACCGGCATGACGACGTTGTAAAAGCCGGAACGGATGCCCGCCGCCGTCGTATCCTTGACCATTCCATGCGTAGTCAAACCGGCGAACCTGACTTTCCCCTGGTTCTTTAGTTTCTCAAAGGTCTCAGCAATCCTCGCATCAGTAGCCGAAAAGGCCCAGTGCCGGTTGAACATCAAGAAATCCACGTGGTCCGTGTTGAGGACTTTAAGCACCTCGTCGATGCTTGGGTAATCATCCTTTAAGGCAATGTAAATCCTATCGCGCACTGACTTTAGCACTTCGCCCAGCGTCTTGATCGACTGTCCGCCGAGATAGTCCCACCCGACATGGACAAGGTTGACCCCATGCTCGATGGCGTATCGGTGCACCGACTCCGCCATGACCAGTCCACCCAAGCTGATCTCCGACACAAGAACGCCCGTATTGCCCATGGGGCGATACTTCATTGCAGGGCTGTAGTTCAGGATCTTCGGCGGTGCGGATGACGAAATCTCCTCCTTCGTCCCCAAAGCGTGTATTGGAGACGCCCCGACAGCAACAGCACCTAAAATTCCACTCGAAAAAAAGGTTCGGCGATTCATCACAGGCACCTTGCTCTCCTTGTTTCAATCCACGCTCCCGCGCCAGGAGCGGCTGCCTCGTCACCGTCGCCCGGATGACGCCCGGACTATTCAACGAGGCCCATGGGTAATCTCACGCTTCGCCGGGAGTACTTGCCTTTTTGGGGCCAAGTTGAAATCCCGGGCGGTTAGACAATCAAACCATGGCCGACTCGGGTCTCTGGAAATCGACCGCGGCATGCGTAACACATGCCCAGTTGCGAGGGATACTAATCACATAGATGCGCCGAGAGGGCGAAGCGTTATCGGCATAAGCGAAATACAGGATTCCGTATGCTAAGCAGTGGATGGCAACCCTGCGTGAGTTTGATGGATCGTCTGGTGCCGAAGAGAGGACTCGAACCTCCACGCCCTGACGGGCACTACACCCTGAATGTAGCGCGTCTGCCAATTCCGCCACTTCGGCACGCCTGGTATTACGAGAACTACTCGGGCCAGCACCTCCAGGTCGCAGCAAGCGCAGCCTGCCCCCACCCGTCGGGATCCTATCCATGTGCTTGCGCCTTGGCTTCCCCATTCACGGGCAAGACCCCGACCAGCACGGGGCAGGCACCCGTGCTACAAGGCGAAAACAGCCCAGCCGCAAGCACTCATGGTGCCATCCGCGCAAAGCTATGTCAAGGCTAGGTAGTGTCCTAATACGCGACGTAGGGCCGGGGCTTGCCCCGTAAGCGCTAAGGTAAGCCGTGTCCAAATGGCCCCGTCAGGGGCCAACGGTGAATAGCCGCAGGTTTTAACCTGCGGATAACGAACCGCACAGAATTACGCAACCCCAACGGGGTTGACCGGTCAATGGTTCGGCCCCTCCGGGGCCGGAATGCTTTCTGGGCTTCTGTTTCCGTAGGTTTCATCCCGCGTGGCGGGACTACTCACGGTGTCCCGCTTCGCGGGACGGGAATGGCGCCGGAACGATAGAAATAGTTCTTATCTTAGCGCCTATGGGGCTTGCCCCGGCCTGGCCGCCCCGCCATGGCGGGGGGCGGCCCTACGTTCTAATTCGCTGCGAAGGACATGCCCAGACGTTTTTCAGCGACCTGTCAGATCTGGGCGAAGCTGAGGCTCTTGGAATCCCAGGGCGGGGCCGAGTGGATGGCAGGCAGCACCTCCGTCGGCTCATTCACGACCGACCACATGGATTTGTGCCGAGGGTCCATGAAGCGCTCGGTAATGCACCTCTCGAGCACCAGGAGCAGATTCTCGAAATACGACCGGGTATTCAGAACAACGATAGGGCCGAGGAAAAGGGCAAGGCGCTTGAGCGAGACAGCCTCCAAAAGCTCGTCAAGAGTTCCTGAGCCGCCGGGCAAGGCGACCACCGCATTCGCATCCTGGATCATGAGCCGCTTGCGCTCGTGTATATCGCGCACCACGCGCAATTCGGTAATGCCCTTGTGCCCCCAATCCAACTCATTCATGAAACCGGGAATGATGCCGATGACTTTGCCGCCCTCGGCGAGCGCGCCTTCGGCGAGAGCACCCATTGACCCAACCGCCCCACCGCCGTAGATGATGGTGGCGCCGTTTCTCGCCAGCTCACGCCCCAGGCGCGCAGCAGCATCGAGATAAACGGGATCACAGTTGCGGCTTGAACCGCAGTAAACGCAGACTCGAAAGTCCGTCATAAGTTTTGGTCGGCCCGACACAAGCGGCTCCCCGGGCAACTGACAACTGACTACTGAGCACTGACAACTTCGCTTAGACCTTAAGGAAAATCTTCTGACGATATAGAAACCACAGGAGCAGCCACCCGACAGCCATAACGCTGAGGTCAAAGAAGACGGGCTTGTAGGGCCCGAGGTAGTCGATGAAGCCTCGGACGAATATATTTGCGACTGTTCCAAAATCAAACTGGCTGCGAAGCACGTAAATCGTAATGGGGTTCAGGCCAATGACGGTGAAAAAGAAAGCCCAGCGCCGGTAGCCGCGAACATCGATGATCCAGTAGAAGAGGGCGAGCAGCAGCAGGCTCCACCCGCCGGCGAACAGGACATACGAGCTCGTCCAGATGTTCTTGATGATGGGAAACCAATGACCCCAGACCAGACCCAGGACCAGACTGGCAACGCCCGCCAAGGCCAGCCCGAGCGCCTTACGCGCTGCAGGCCGGCTGGAGCGTAACCAGTGGCCGGCCAGCGCGCCCATCAGGCATGTGGAAACAGCCGGAATCGTGGAGAGAATTCCTTCGTTGTCACCGAAGACATAGCAGCAAAAGGGTCGTGGCAAAAGGTGCTGGTCGATAAACGCCGAGAGGTTGCCGGATGGGGTTAGAACGCCGGCCCCGATGCCCGGAACCGGCACCAGCTTCATCACCAGCCAGTAAACCACCAGCAGGCCGCCCGCCACCGCGGCCTGGCCACGTACGCTGGTGTTCATCATCACCAGCGCCGCAATGAAATAGCACACCGCGATACGTTGAAGAACCCCAGGAATGCGAAGCTCGTGAAACCTGAAATCCAAGAGGCCATTAACAACCAGGCCCAAAAAGAACAGCAGGACTAGCCGGCGGACCAGATGCTTATAGATCTCGGCCCGGTTCGCTCCGGCTTCAAGACGCCGCGTGAGAGAGAAGGGCAGCACAAGGCCGACGATAAAGAGAAAAAGCGGGAAGATCAAGTCATAGAAACGGAAGCCCTGCCATGCCACGTGTTGGAATTGCCCGCTGAGCGCGTCCATCGAAGGATGGTGAATCACTTTATGCAAGCTGTGGATCACTTCCTCGCCGCCGGTAATCCACAGCATGTCGAAGCCGCGAAGCGCGTCGATGGAGGCGATGCGGCCGGAAACTGGTGAGTGGGTGGTTGATGCGTCTGTCATGATCCTACCTGGGCCCTGGAATGCGGATCAAAACATCCGTGCGGGCAAGCACGAGATTATGCATGATTACTAGGGAATAGGGAACAGGGAATAGGAAAAGGTGTCAGGTGTCAGGTGTCAGGTGTCGGGTGTCAGGTGTCTAAAGTTTAAAGGTTAAGGGATAAAGGGTAAAAGCTAAAAACCTAAGGGTGGAAGGTAAAGGCTAGAGGATAAAAAAGGCTCAAGGGCGTCCTTTACCCTTTAACCTTTACCCTTCACCCTTTACCGTCCACCCTTTAGCCTTTACCCTTACCCCTGACGCCTGACACCTGGCACCTGACACCTGGCACCTGAAACCTGCTTTACGGCTTTCGGAAGACGAGGCAGTAATCCTCGCCGGGCCAGTCTGTGGATGTCGTCACAGCCTGGAATCCCGCGGCGCTGAGCTCATCGACCAGCAACTGCTTTGGCATGCCGTGCCCGCCCCGGTTCTTCGGCACGCCCTTTACCAGCTCGAGTTTGCTGGACCCCTTCCCCGGTGGAAAATCAATGACGGCGAGGAGGCCGCCTGGCTTGAGCGATTGGAAAAGGCTGGCGTCCTCTTGCGCCGGCTGTGTGAAGTGATGGTAAACACGCCGCATGAAGATGGAATCACAGCACTCGCGCGGAAGGTTTGTTTCGGCTTCGCCCGCTTTGACCACGGTGATGTTATGCACCTTCTGTGCTGCCGCCACGGACTCCAATTTGGCCAGTTTCTTGGGGTCCAGTTCCGTCGTGTAAACGCGGCCCGTTGGCCCCACGCGCTCGGCGGCAGCTAGCGTCAGGCCGCCATCGCCCGCTCCGATTTCGGCAACCACGCTCCCCGGCTTCCAATCCAGCAGTGTCGCTAACTTGCCGGCCTCTTTCTGGTCCTGATCCTGTCCGTGACAAGCGGCAAGGGCGAGCGCTCCGAGCAGCAGCGCTAAAACAACATGGCGACTCCCTATGCGAAACCAGCCTTGACTAATCATCACACCCTCCCGCAGGCCATGGTAACACCGCCCCCGAAGTGAAGCTATCAGCGGTCAGTTGTCCCGCCGCGGCGGGTCAGTTGTCTGTTCAAGAAAACGCGGCTTAGGGCTGGGCCTCATCTCCTAAGCGCTTAGTTAAGTCGGTTTGCGCTCGTTCGAGGCGGTTCCCACTCTCGCCGGGGAGTCAACCCCGTTGGGGTTGGGAGGTTTCACGTCCCCCCTATCCACAGGTTAAAACCTGTGGCTACTCACAGTCGGCCCCTGCCGGGGCCGCCTCAGGAAGCTTAAGTTAGCGCTTATGGCATTCCTTCCCCCATCTACCATCCACTGCTTTCCGCCTGCTGCTTACTGCTTTCTGCCTACTGCCTACTGTTTTCTGCCTCCGGCTTGTCCTCAGCGCGATTCAAAAAGGTGCTTGCGGCTCAGCGGCTTCCGGCTTTACGCATCTGGCGCGCGATCTCGATCGAGACTTCAGGAAACGTCGAATGGCAAGCGGCAAGAAGCTTGCCCAGGGCTTCGGCGCTCGAACCTTCCAGGCGCATGGTTACAACGGGTTCGGTGACGGACTCCCGCACCAGTAGGGATCCTTCCGGCGTTTCGATTCTGAGGCCATCAATCGTCGTTTCCCTGGCGCCACGAAACAACTGTCGCAGCCGCCTTACAAACTCACTATACGGCAAGGCGCTTGAGGGCAGCCGCAAGTCCGGAGTCACAAAGAATGGGGCAAGCGAGTTGCGAAGCTCCCGGAGCGAACCCGCCTTAGCCACTAATTCAGTCATCAAGAGCGCGGAAAAGAGCCCATCGTCTCCTCCCCGCAGTTCCTGGTAGAAATAGTGGCCACTTGCCTCGCATCCAAACAGACATTCCTCTTCCATCATCTTGCGCTTGATGAAGGCGTGGCCGCTCCGTTCCATGACGGGGACGCCACCGCACTCGAGGACGGTGCAGCGGACCAGGCTGGACAGCTTGATGTCGAAGACGACTCGAGCGCCGGCGTTGTTTGCGAGCAGGCGCCGGATGAGGAGCGCGGAGACTTCGTCGCTGGTGACGAAGGAGCCCGTCTCGTCAACAAAGGCCACACGGTCACCGTCGCCATCCCAGGCTATACCGAGCTTCGAATGCGTTTTCATGACTTCAGACTTCAGGGCCTCGAGCGCCGCAGGGCGCGCGCAATCCGGTGAACGGTTTGGGTACGTTCCATCGAGATCACAATAAAGGCGATGAAACTGGATGCCGAGTTCTTCAAAGATTCGAGGCGCCAGCTCGGACCACGCTCCATTGCCGGCGTCCAGAACTACTGCCGGCCGGCCAGCTTGGGTGAGATTTTTCCAGCGTGCAATGATCCATTGCCAGTAGGCCGGGACCGGGTCTAATTCTTCACTTGAACCTTTGGAGGAGCGGAATGCGCCTTTGCCGACCCGGCTGCGAAGCTGTGCGAAGTCATCCGGAACCGGGGGCAGGTCCCCGACCATCAGCTTGAGTCCATTATGGGCCGGTGGATTGTGTGAGGCAGTGACGATCAGGACAGCGTCTGTTTCGAAATGCTGATGCGCGAAGTAAGCTACGGGCGTGGGAATTTGCCCCGCATCGAGCACGTGTGATCCCGACCCGATGAGACCCTCCATCAGCGCACTCTTCAGAATTGGCGTGCTGGTGCGGAAATCGCCAGCAATCAGAATCTTCGCCCCCGCGGGCATCCCTGAAGCCACACCACGCCCGATGAGCCGAAAGAGTTCCGGTGAGACTTCCTCCGGAAATAGTCCCCGGATATCACATGCCTTCCACGGGTTCATGCGCCGTAACCTCGTCGCGCGCACGCGTCACGAAATGACCTGTAGATTTCATCAAAGGCTGGAACCAGGTCTCCTGACGGATCGTGGCTTTCCAAGATGCTGGTCATGGATTGTAGTGCGTCGAAAATCTTCCCAGAGAATACGGCCCCGGTGGCCGCCAGAATCGCTGCTCCGAAGGCCGCGGTGGGATAACGAGACTGGACAACGGTACTGCCCAGAACGTTCGCGCGCAACTGCGAAAGCACCGGGCTCTTCGCAGCCGCCCCCGTTGAAAAGACCCTGTCCCCGACTTTCACGCCGCATCCCTGGAGAATTTCGTAGCCCCAGCGCTCCACGAAACCGATGGACTGTAATTGCGCCGCGTAAGACTCGCCGGCGTCACGCGGATTCCCTTCCACAAACGACTTGGCTTTCGGGTTTGCAAAGGGAAACCTCTCGCCTTGACCCGACAGCATATAGCAGACCACAGAGGTTGGAAAATAGTTGGCAGCCAGCCGGTCCATTTCCCCAATCGAGGCTGCGTCGCCGGCCGTTCTGATGCTTCCCAGCCCGGTGTTGCTTGCCGCTCCAGGGACCCACAACCCCCCAGGATGCAGGTGAAAGTAAATGCCGCTGCGCGCCGTGGGCTTCCCGTCGTGGAGCACTTTCCAGACAAGCGTGGTTCCCAGGGTTGTGTTGGCATCGCCGCGCCGGCTGGCTCCTGACGCGATCACACTCGCCATCCCATCGGTTGCGCCTGCCAGGACCGGCGTTCGCACCGGCAAGCCTGTCGCGGCAGCGGCCACGCTGCTCACCTGTCCGATTTGCTCTGCGGGGCGGCGAACTATAGGCAGGCGGTCGTCGAGCAAGCCCGCGGCACGAACCGTTCCAATCCACGAACTGCTCTCTGGGTCGTAGCCGAGTTTCAAGGCGTTGGTGAAATCCGAAATCCCAAACTCGCCGGTGAGCTTTCCTGACAGCCAATCCGCCGGATGCAGGATGTAGCGAGTGCGCTCCCACAACTCGGGCTCCTGCTGCCGGACCCAGGCAGCCTTCACAAGCGAAAAGGATGGCCCCAGACGGGTGCTCTGGGCGCCGCCTTGTTTGTTCAGTTCCTCCGCAATCTCCACTCCCCGGCCATCGTCGTAAAGAATGGCCGGGCGCAAGGCGCGACCTTCCGCATCCGCCACCACAAGAGACCCCGAAGTGGACGTGACCGCCACTCCTCGAAGTTCCACATCGCCAGATTTCTCCTTCAGGCTTTTGATAATGTCCTGCCCAACGGAGCACAGAGCTTTCCACCATTCACCAGGGTCTTGCTCGTGGATTCCCCCGGCGGCGCGGTGGTCCTGCCGAATCTTCTCATCCGCTTCCGCTAAAAGCTCGCCAGCGGGACTCACTGCAACACCGCGCACTCCACTGGTTCCCACATCAATTCCAACCACGGCGCACTTCTTATCGCTCTTCATAGACGCATTCGACCTTTGCAGAATGGGGGCAGTAGCGTGGACATGATTTGTACGTCGGCAGTTTCTTGAATTAAAAGCCGCTGGCAAAGGTCTCTTCCCCGGCACCCAGCCTTTCTGCCCCACCTACCACCTACCATCTACCACCTACCCCTTTCTTTTCAACAACATTCCCGCCTTTAACGGCTAAGCACCTGTGTTTTCATAGACATTCCCGCTTCGGCGCAGGCTGTGGAAGGCCGACCCTTTGTTTTCATAGACATCCCAGCGTTGTTCGTCGAGTTTTGAAGAATCTCTTTCTTTCACTTCCGCGCCGGAACCGACATCTTGTCCAAAGGAAGGTATTGGTTTCATTTGGGGCAAGTTGATTTTTCGTGCGGGCCTGTGAAGACAGTCATTCCCGCGAAAGCGGGAATCCAGTGGGAGGTTAGACTCATTAGAGGCGAGCAATTCTAGGCCAGACGGACTTGTACAAAGCGGTAGCGCCATTGTCGCCGCGTGGATTCCCGCTTTCGCGGGAATGACTGCGCTCCAAATGACACCAGCACCCAAAGGGAGCCTGGGAACTTTCCCTCTTTTTGTGGGGCTCGGAGCACTATCGAAGCTGGATTTGGGCGTCGGATGTCGCATCGAAAGAAACCTGCTTCCCTCCTAATTCGAGTACGTGCCAAGCCACGATTCACTATACTAGCCTACTCTCAGGCGTGTCAAGGGACATTGAGTCCGCGCTGGTCCGCAGCAGGAAGTTTTTCCTTGTAGCACGGGCAGCCAGCCCCGGCTCGCCGAGGGTCACGGCCGTGGTCACGGGCAGGAAGACAGGATTTTCGTCGGGGTCGGTCGCGAGGATTCTGCTAAAGCAGGTTGAATTCGCTACAATAGATTTGTGGAGTTCGAGTGGGATGCCAACAAAAGAAGCGAACTTTCAATGTCCGCCCTCGAGTAGGGAGAGGACTTCGCCGCGACTTACTTCTTCCGTACGCCGGCCTTCCTCGATGGCGCGGGCCAGGGCAATATCCTCCAGGGTCTCCTCGATCGCATCGCGCAGGAGGTCTTTGCGTTCCTCCAGCACTTCCACAAGGGCGGTCTTGAAAAGCGCTTTCAGCCTCGCGTCATCCATCGGGACCTGAGTCATCGTGGCCTCCTTGCTTAATATTATAACTGACCGCACGCGGCACGGCAAAGACTCATGCTGGAGGCGACTGGGTCAGTTTGCTGGTGCAGCGCTCGGCGCCTGCCCCACGCTGCGGGGAGCGCCGAAATGTTTGAAAACCCACGCGGGTGGGGCGGCGACATGGGAAAAACAATGTCGCCGCCACCCGCGTTTTCCGGAATCTCATTCCACCCTCCCAAGCCTGTCGTGGACTGAGAAGAATCTATAGGGTGATTCTACCGCAAATGCGGATCAGCATGAACAAGAGCTATACTGTCACGGACAAGGAGAACCATGGCTAGGGGCACACAGCGGCAAGAGCTTCAGAGGTGGATCGACGCCCGCAAGAGGTTTCACCTTTCCCACGCACAGATTCAGATGGCCCGCGAGTTAGGCATGAACCCACGCAAACTCGGTGGCCTCGCCAACCATGAGCAGGAACCGTGGAAAGCTCCTCTTCCGATTTTCATCGAGCGGATCTACCCGAAGCGCTTCGGGAAAGCCAAGCCGGATCGCATTGTTTCCATCGAGGACCGAGTGCGAGAGATCGCGGCAAAGAAGGCCAAAAGGCGCGAGCGTCGAGCCAGCGCCGTTCCTCAAGGCAAAGGAGGGATATAGTGTGAGAAAGGTAAGGGTGTTCGACCCTCAAGCTGGCGGGAGGAAGATTCCTCCGAGCACGCAATATGCGGTACGCGAACGCATCCTTAAACATGCTGCGCGGAACTACGCCGGAAAGTACACTCGAATTGACGTCAGGTTCAGAGGCGCGTTGTGCTACATCGACGCCTACCGGGAGCCATACGTGGGCAAAGACGATCCCCCAGCATGCCTTGGCGAAACCCGGGAAGAATTTGTCAAGCGCCTGCGGAACACTCCTACACACCTCTGCCGGATGCGCCATTTCGATATGGACCGTTGGAGCCTGGCGTTTTACACCTACAGCAGCGAGAGATATGAGCCATGCATCTTCCTAAATGGGGAATGGTTTGGAACCCCGGAAGAAGCGTTTGACGTTGGGGCAGCATATTTAGAGTAAGGCTATCGAGCTGCACGCCCCAGCGGGCGGCGCAGCCTAACTTTTGCAGTTTGGTCTCATGCTCTCCGGCACGGGCCTCTGTGCGGGCCAGCATAAACAAGAGTTAGGCAACTCGACTCTCCAACTTTGTGGAGGACACGACTATGGACCCGGCCGTTATCGCGGCGATGATATCAGCAGGTACAAAAGTAGGCATGTCCCTTTTCGGCAGATGGGCTGGACGAACCGACGATCAGAAGGCTCGGGCTTTCGTCGAGAAGCACTTCCACGCGTTCTGGAAGCTTACCTCCGACAACTGTATGCGTTTGTTGAAACACATGGAGGACGGGCAAAATCGCACAGTCGCGGAACTGATTGTGCATCTTTATCCGGACTTTAAGAAGTTTCCCGTCGAAGAGCAGGAGCGCCTACGGTCGGAGTTCGAATATCGTTTGTTCTTCATGTCGCTGGCGGGATTGATTACTCGGCCAACACGCGTGTTCTACATCACGGAGGCCGGCAAAGCGTTTGTCAACGAAGCGCGTAAGCGCCGGGAATATTCCAAGGTGCTGTCTGGCTGACCCTCCGCGGCTGCGCGAGTGGGGCCCCTCACTGTCCCGCTGAGCCCCCACCCACTGTGATGCTGAGCCCGTTCTCCCGCCGCGGCGGGATCAGGGTAAACTCCGCGAGGCATCTCGCTCTGCTGGTTGTCGACCGAAAAGCTCAGAGCGAGATTCTTCGCGCAGTTTATCCTGAGCGGGCAGAGCGAGATCCTTCTCCCGCAGGGCGGGATCAGGATGACAGCGAAGGACTCAGAATGACAGCCTGCCAGACCCATCTCGGGCATGCTACGAGTCACCCGATTGACGAGTCGCCATTCAACTTTGCTAATCAGGATCTTCTCACATTGCTACGGCACCTGAATGGCTGCCTTGACAGAGGGGGCCATGGAACATAGAATCCCTTTTCACTTTTAAGAATGGCTCTCGCCGCCGCCGGAAGGGGACTTTTTCAGTGACTTCACAATCCGGACGTCTCGATGTCACGATCGTGGGCGGGGGGATGATCACGAATGACTTGCTCCTTCCGTCCTTATACCACCTACAAAGGACCGGGGTCATCCACAAGATCGACATCTGCGCCTTGGACAGCCCCCCGCTTAAGGCCTTGGCGGATAGTGGGGAGTTCCGCGAAGCTTTTCCAGGACAGGATTTCGCCCCGCATCCATCGTTCGCGGACCCACCGGACGAGAAGTTTCCCGAGCTGTACAAAGAGGTCATTGCGGCGATGGCCCCGGGCAACATGGTCGTCGTCGCCATTCCCGATCATCTCCACTACGAAGCGGTCATGCATGCCTTGCGCCACGACCAGAACGTGCTGTGTGTAAAGCCGCTGGTCCTTAAGTACGATGAGGCGGTAGAAATTGAGAAGCTGGCCGATGAGAAGGGCCGCTTGGTGGGCATCGAGTACCACAAACGCTTTGACCGCCGATCCCTGGTGGCAAAGCGGAGCTATGCTCTGGGCGAGTTCGGTGCGTTTGTCCTAGGCGAGGCCAAGCTCATTGAGCCGTACTATTACCGCTTCTCCAATTTTCAGAACTGGTTTACGTGCGATCACACCGACCCTTTTACCTACATCGGTTGCCATTACGTTGACTTGGTTCACTTCATTACCGGACTGAAACCGGTGGAAGTGTCCGTGTACGGGGTGAAAGGAAGATTTCCCAATGGCAACGAAGCTTACCTGTGGTCGCACGGCCGCGTGAGCTGGGAAAACGGCGCCCTGCTCTCCGTGCTCAATGGCTTGGGCTATCCCGATGCGGCCGCGGGGAGCAACGATCAGGGGCTGATTATGTATTGTGAGGGTGAAGGTCAGACGGGGCTCATCTTCCACGACGACCACCATCGGGGCGTGGCCTATTCGTACCTCGAAGGCATTGGTCCGGGAGGCTCGCAATACAATTACGTCAGTCCTGATTTCTTCCGCCTTGTTCCGTGGGAAGGGCCGGGCTACAAACCGACCGGTTACGGGTACGAATCCGTTGCGGGCATTACCAAGACCATCCACCGAATAGGAAACGAGACGGCAGGGTTGGCCCCGGGCGCCGCCCTGGCGCAACGCCGACAACTCATACGCGAAGTGGACGCCAAAGGCCTGATTGCCACGCCTGCCAACAGCACCATCAACGAGTTGGTGGTCGAGGCGGCGCGGATGTCGGTCCTCGAGGGCGCGGCCACCGTCCGCATCGTTTACGGTGACCACCCGCACGTGGAACTCAATGGCAATGGACCCGCTTCGCGGGGGTGACGCGGCGGGGCAAGAGAAACGTGGCACGCCTCCTGCACAACGCTCCCGCTGTCGATTAACATGTCATTCCCGCGAAAGCGGGAATCCACGGGGGTGGCGTGGGTCAGTACACTGTTGACTTCAGAGGGGCACAAGGTCGCGACCCCCTCACCCGGCCCGCCCCGGCTGATGAAAACGCCGGCGGCGGGCCACCCTCTCCCCCAGGGGGGGAGAGGGCGCAAGCTGCACGAGGTCAAGAAAGCTCATCACAAATTTAGAAACTCCAAACCCCCGCTCTCGCGGGGGTGACGCGGCTGGGCAAAGGAGAAAAATGGCTGTCTACGATCTGACACCTGTCGAAGTCGCGAAGGTGGAGACGAAATACCGCACCATCAAGACCAAAATACCGGTGCCGGAGTCTTTGCCGATCTTCGAATCACTGGGGCAATCGGAGCCGCGCTCCATGATGGGGCAGCCGCCCATCGTGTGGGACAAGGCAGAGGACTTCATCGTCAGCGACCCCTGGGGTAACCGCTGGATTGACTGGTCGTCCGGGGTGCTCATCACCAACGCCGGGCACGGACGCAAAGAAATCCGTGCTGCGCTACGCGAAGTGATCGACCACGGCCTGCTCGCTTCTTACGTCTTCGTACACGAGCGGCGCGCGCGGCTGGCGCAAATGCTCCGCGAGCTTTCTCCTGATCCGCAGAAATACCGGGTCTTCCTGATGAGCACCGGCAGCGAGGCGACCGAGAACTGCATCAAGTTGTCGAAGACCTATGGCCGGCAAAAATACGGTCCGACCAAGAAGTACTTCGTAAGTTTTGACTATGCCTTCCACGGGCGCACGATGGGCGCCCAGCTCGCTGGGGGCTCCGAGAAGCAGAAGGAGTGGATGGTTGACCGCGACTCGAGTTTCGTGCAGGTCCCGTTTCCTGACGGCTACAAGAATGAGGACACCTCTTTCGACCTTTTCCTGAAGACCCTCGCGGAAAAAGGCCTGCAACCCCGGGACGTCGCGGGCGTGATGACGGAGACCTATCAAGGAGTCGGCCCGGATTTCCTTCCGATTGAATACGCCCAGAAACTGCAAGCCTTCTGTCGCCAACACGACATTGTGATGTGCTATGACGAAGTGCAGGCGGGTTTCGGCCGCACCGGCAAGATGTTTGCGTACGAACATTATGGCGTGCGCCCTGACCTCATTGCCTGCGGCAAGGGCATCTCGTCGTCATTGCCCATTTCGGCCGTGATCGGACGCGAAGACATCATGGATCTTTATCCCCCCGGCTCGATGACTTCGACGCACTCCGGGTCTCCCCTGCCGGTGGCCGCCGCCATTGCCAGCCTCGAGATCATTCAGAAAGAACACCTCGTGG
>Ga0208692_1001267_pt1 | contig 14694 bp, 14 predicted proteins | sample June2015DPH_20_1_3_FD_184721 | JGI IMG/M metagenome (GOLD analysis project Ga0208692, IMG submission 184721) | Peatland microbial communities from SPRUCE experiment site at the Marcell Experimental Forest, Minnesota, USA - June2015DPH_20_100... | ecosystem: Environmental > Terrestrial > Soil >...
TCGGCTTAAGTCCGCCCCTGCCCAGGAGGTGACCCATGTCCTCGTCGCTTGCTGACCTTCAAAAAGAAAGAGGTTTCCCGCACCCTTCTAGAAAGAAAAAAGTCTTGAAATTTAAGAGAGAATCTACCCGCTCAATCACAAAACAGCCCCGGATTGTCGGTGTACCTCTGATGTCCCCTTCGTGTTAACATGCCGGTGTTCACCACCGGAGGTTGGCGAGACAATGCGAATTCAAGGTCTGAAGTCCTACCAAAAAGAATTTTCGGACCCTCACAGGAGGGAACAAGCTTACAAAACCGCGTTGCAGATTCGACAGTTCGAAATCGAATTATATTGGAAGCGTGCAACGTACTTCTGGACGCTGATCGCGGCGAGCTTCGCCGGTTACTTTGCTCTCGCCTCGTCGGATAAGTCCGGTACGCACCCCTGTCTTCTTTTGCTGGTGAGTTGCATCGGCCTCATTCTATCCACCGGCTGGTATCTGGTGAATCGGGGGAGCAAGTACTGGCAACAGAATTGGGAGAGTCACGTGGACGCACTAGAGGATGAGTTCGCTGGCCCCCTCTACAAGACCACAATTGCGAACGAACGATTCCGCTGGTGGGTTCCCTACGACGGGTATCCGTTTTCGGTTTCCAAGGTCAATCAACTAATCAGTCTATTCGTGGTGCTGGTGTGGCTTGGGCTGGCGATATTTTCTTTCCCACCTTTGCGCATCGGGGCGTGGCTCTCGTCGGCCAAGCCATATATCCTGGCGGGGTTCACGTTGCTGTTTCTGTGCGTCCTCATCTTCTGGTGGGGGAAAGGCGGATCGCAAGGGAAAGGTCGTGTAGTCGATTTCTATAAGAGCGCCCTTATACCCCAGGAGCCTAGCGACCCGTCCAAGAGCAATGTGTAATGTCCCGCTCACGCAACGCAGCATGTTCGCCCGACGGCTATCGGGCCAAAAGCAGCTTAAGCAAGAGGTTGACTGCGCTACCTGCTCCCCTGCTGATCCGATGCACCTGTTTGTTCTGCTCAAGGACGTGCGCCGGATCATCTCGGGACAACGAAGAAGGAAAAGCCGCAGACTCTCTGAAAAACGAGAGTCTGCGCTACCCGCTTCTACAGCGTTCCACCTACCAGAGCCATTTAATTCTCGGCTAAGGAAAACTGCGCGTTCTGCTGTACAATCATAGGACATGTACAACCCCAACATCGCTCAGGCACCAGTTATGCTCTTTCTCGGCGCAGGTGCGACAAGCCCGCTCGGGAAATTGCTGATGAAAGATTTCATCACCAAATTAAACAATGATGGGACGTTCGGCCCAAACAAACTGTTCCAGCAGATCGTTCGAGTCAATCCCGATCTAGAGTATTTGTTTGAGGAACTGGAAGATTGGACACAAAAGGGGTATTTGGAAAACGTCCCGCTGAATCTGGGCATTCTTGGCGGATTGGGAAGCGAATCACGGCAATCGCCCTCCCCCGTATCCTCTGTAACTATCTCTCGGGCCGCGCGGATGCTGATAGCTGCATTGCGCAAGGAGGTGTTTGAGGCTTATAAGGACATTGACGATCCGGCCAAAGTGGCGCCCATATTCGTTCCACTTCTTGACGGGATTTTCACTCAACTGGATGCGCAGAAGTTCCCGCTGGTTGTGTTTACCACCAACTATGACCCTGCCATCGAATTATTCTGTCAACGGTGTTCCAGCAGCTACGAACTAGTGGACGGTTTCTCCGAAGAAAAGGCGGTGGGGGCATTTTGCTGGAAAAAAGAGAATTTCGACTCTGCCGCCGTCCCTGGTCAAAACAAAACGATTGTGTTATTCAAGCTTCATGGTTCTGCAAGTTGGGTAAGAAGGAAAGGGCAGGTCATCAAGTTACCGTTCCCGGTCTACGCTGGGGGCGGTGAGGACTATGAGAATGCACTGATCTACCCAGCAACTCGAAAGGTGGCAATCGACGATCCGTTTTTCACAGCCTATGACTACCTCCAAAGAACTTTGGACGGATGCGGGTGTTGCATCGTAATAGGGTACTCCTTCAGAGACTACGACGCTTTGACGAAGTTGGTCTCTGCATCGATCTTCAACCCCCGGCTCCGACTGCTCGTCGTCGATCCCAACGCCGAAGCTCTCTGCCGGAATCTTTCGGAAAGAGGCATTCGGTGTACAGCGGCCCCCCAGCGGTTCGGAAAAGATGGCGAGTACTTGCACTTGGTTGGCCAGCATGTCGCTGAGGCCATTAGAAGTCCGTCTCCTGGCGACAGTCGCGCCGCAGTCTGACGGCTTGCGGTCCTGCAATGAACGGGCGGGGTCGAATTCCACCCTCTCCGCCAGCCTATCCCTAATGATGTGAACTAGTTGGGAGGCCGGTGTTTTTCGCGTACCTTTGGCGTACCCTTCGAGTCGCCCGCATTAACTAAAACGGGAGTTAGCCTGCCATGGCAACGATTCCTTCGGACCTTCTCAGCCTCGCTGGGGAATATCGCGTTTGCAGCGAACTTATCAAACGCGGAGTCTTCGTCACGATGACCTACGGAAATCGGAAAGAGGTCGATGTGTACGCCATTAATGACCGGCAGAAGTCTGCCTTGAAAATCGAGGTCAAGACGAGCCAAACGGGCAGGTTCGTTAACAAGCTCTTCCAGAAGCGTTTGGATATAGACCCGTGTGCTCCCAATTTCTGGGTGTTGGTCCTGATTCAGCCATGCGAGGATGACACGTTCAAAGAGCGGTTTTTCGTGCTAACGCACACCGAAATCTGTAATGCGCAAAAGACACTAAACTCTGCATACGAGGAAAAGTACTTCCAAAAGCACGGAAAAAATTCGACCCCAAAACCGGCGTCGATGCCGTCCGCGTTGAAGACATCCTGGTTTACGAGGACAAGTGGTCTACGATCCTCCGAATCGCGAAGGGTTGACGAGCGGCGCGGGCCTGGCCTGGGCCGCGTAGGTGGCGCAAGAAATCAGAGCTATTGGGGCCTCTCCGTCTGTGAGTGGTTGGTACCGCTGGCTGGCGCAGAGCGAAGCTCTGCGGTCTCCGGGCATTAGAAATCCGCCGTCCGCCTCGAGTTGCTCCTGGCGTGCCCACACCCACGGCGAATAATGCTTCTCAGTGACCTTGATGCTGCTGTGTCCGAGCAACGCTGATACTCGGTCCATCGGCACTCCTGCCTGAAGCAAGCCCACTGCAAACGTGTCGCGGAATCGGTGGGCGTGTCCATCGGTAATTCCTGCTATCTCGAATACGCCCTTAACCGCCTGTTGCCAGTGTGTGGGAACCTCACCTCCTGGTTATGGTATGTGTGCTATAAAACGTCTCACAGGCATTCTGCTTGACACAAAAGATAACCCCTGTTAGATTTTGTGTGCAGGAGATCGCTCCATGAGCGAACTACAGAGCACAAAACATAACGCCGTGCTGAAGACCGTGGGACGCCAAACGGCGCGTCTCCTGACTGCCCTTTATGACCGGGCACAATCGACGTTCACGCTTGCAGACGCCGAAAAAATCACGGGCCTTCGCTCAAACCTCGCCAGCAGTCTGCTTCATAAGGCCGTGGGCCGGGGCCTCGTGTCGCGATTGAAGCCGGGGCTGTTCACCATCGTTCCGCCGGAGCTTGGGAGCAGCGCCGAATACGCAGGTGATCCGTACCTAACCGCTGTAAGGCTGGCAGGCAAAGCCCCTTGTTTTATCTCCCATGCGTCGGCGATGGAAATACACCGAATGGTCACGCAGCCTCAGCTTGTGGTATTCGCCTCAAGCCTCAAGCGAATCCGAAGCCGCAAGCTCCACGGGACCGAGTTCCGATTCGTCTTAATTAGGCCCGAACAATATTTTGGGGTTGTGAAACACTGGGTCACAAAGCAAGAGACCATAGACATCAGCGACCTCGAACGCACGATCATCGACGGGCTCCGCCAGCCCGAATACTGCGGTGGCGTGACGGAAGTCGCCAAAGGCTTGTGGATGCGTCACCAAGACATGCGTACGGCAAAACTTCTGGATTATGCGCTTCGCCTTCGGGTCGGTGCCGTGTCCCGGCGTCTGGGCTACCTGCTAGACCTGTATGGGATGGCGCCGGAAAGCGAACTTGCAAGATTACGGGCATCCCTTACTGCGACCTACGCTCCGCTCGACCCCATGCTCCCGGAGGAGGGGCCGCATCTGAAGCGTTGGCGACTTCAGCTCAACATCAGTCCTCGGGAACTCGAAGCCGTACGCGCCACCTGACATGATTCCCCAGCGCAATATCTCTCTTCTCTCGAATCGACTCGCAAAGGAACGCGGAACCCGGCTCCGGGAGGACGTGCTCGAACGAGACTACTGCCTGGCATGGCTCCTCGCCGGCGTCGCGGAATCAGAGATTAAGACCGTTGTTGGATTCAAGGGCGGAACCGCCCTGAAGCGGTGTTACTTCAGCGACTACCGTTTTTCCGAGGACCTGGACTTCACCTTGCTCCAACCCATGCCGTCTGAAGAATTGACGAACCGCCTTGTTCCGGTTTACGCGGCTGTGCGCGAAGCCTCGGGTATCGCATTCACGTTTGACCGGGAAGATCGTCAGCCGCATGCGAACAGCTATACGTTTTATCTTCACTACGCGGGACCATTGCCCGCCGGGAATGATGTCAAGGTAGACGTTACACTGCGTGAGCACTTGGTTTTTCCTCTGCAAGAGCGCGCGGTTCTCCGCGGCTATGAGGAATTCGCGGATCTTCCCGAAAACCGGCTAATCCAGGTCTATTCGCTTGCGGAAATCGCAACCGAGAAAACAATTGCCCTTGCGGACCGGGCACGCAATGAACCCCGCGACCTTTACGATTTGTGGCATCTCACGTCGAAGGAAGGCGTCGAGCTTGCCACTCTCCTCGATGCCGTGAGGCAGAAACTGGAATTTCGCGGAAAACCTTTTGGGGGCATCGCAGCAGCCATCCGTACCAAAGAGGCTCGGCTGAGAGCACTGTGGCCGCGCCGCTTGGCGTATCAGATGTCGATGCTGCCGGAGTTCGATGAAGTATTCCGCGCCGTGCAGCGAACGCTCCGTCAGGCAAACCTCCCATAGACAGAGTGGCCCACCTCGGGGTTCGCTTGCGTGGCAAGATAATAGGCTTGGTCGTCGAGGTCCTGATCCGCCTTCGGGCGAACAACGTAGCGAGCACTCACCGCATACCGGTCTTGTTCAGGCGTTCATCCAACCGGCGATGTTTGTCTTCCCAATAACCCGGCCCGACCTCAATCGGCTGGCCGGAGTTGAGCCCTTCAAGGGCCAAAGCTTCAAGCTCGTCCTCTGCCTGCTGTTCAGCGCGGACCAGGCGCTCAACGTAGGCTTCGACAGTAAGTCCCTCGGCCTCCGCTCGGGCGCGCAGTCTTCTTTCGAGCTGGGGATGGATCGTGATAGTCATGGGTCGCCTGCTCCCGATCCTAATGGTAATTCTACGCTCCTTTCCGGGAAGTGTCGAGGCGCCGTCGCAACGGGGCGTGAAGCTGGGCATCGAGGTCTCCGAACGCACGGTCTCTCGGCTCATCCCCCGGCGCCGCAAGCCTCCCTCGCAAACGTGGAGAGCCTTTCTCGACAACCACCTACAGGATTTGGTCGCGATCGATTTCTTCACCGTGCCGACGGCCACGTTCCGAGTGTTGTTTGTCCTGGTAGTGCTGGAGCATCATCGCCGGCGCGTCGTGCATTTCAACGCGACGGAGCATCCGACGGCGGCTTGGACCGCTCAGCAAATCCTGGAAGCGTTCCCCGAAGACACGGCGCCACGATATTTGATCCGAGGTCGGGACCAGATCTATGGGGAATGTTTCCGCAATCGCCTCAGAGACCTGGGCACCACCGAAGTCCTGACGGCACCGCAGAGCGCTTGGCAAAATCCGTTGGCGCAAAGGCTGGTGGGCTCCATCCGACGCGAGTGCTTGGATCACATGATCGTGCTGGGAGAGAGGCATCTGCGACGAATCCTGAAAAGTTATTTCGATTACTATCTGGGTTCGAGAACTCACCTCTCTTTAGCCAAGGACGCTCCGACAACTCGCGTCGTGCAGGCGGGATGGAAAGGATGAAGAAATCGGCTCCAACGGACGCGGTTGGATGCATAATCCACGGTGGCCAGGAAGTCAAAACGGAAATCCTGGATGAGACGCAGCACCAAAGTTGAGTATAGTCTTCGAGCCATCGGGAGAAAGCCCATGAGACGTGGATTAAGTAGGCGTGACTTTTCCAAGCTTGCCCTGACGTCGGCTGTGGTTCCGCCGGTGCTCCTTGGGAACATTCAGCCTGAAGGAACGGCCGGAGGAACGGTTGACGCCACAACATCCAGGCCCGATAAAGCGAATGATGAGGCGGCCAATTGGCAACCGGTCTTACCGGGGATCTGGAAGGCATCCTTCGGCAAGCCGGAGAAGTTTACGCCGGTGAGGCTTCGGTTTCGAGAACCCGCCCACGAAGCACTCAAACGCCTGCCCGAGCTTTCAAAGTGCCCCATTTCTCCTACCGGGATCCGGGCGCAGCAGACGGAGCGTGGTTATCTGTTGAAGATCGATCTCGCGGCCCACGAACTTGTCTACGGGCTTGGCCTGCAATTACTTTCCTTCATACAACGTGGTACCAAAAAGACGCTGCGCACCAATGCGGATCCGCGCGCCGACAGCGGCGACACCCACGCGCCTGTACCGTTCTACGTAACCACCGGCGGGTACGGCGTGTTGATCGACTCGGCGCGTTACTCGCGTTTCTATCTGGGGAGAATGACCCGCAAGGATGCCAAGCGGCAGAGGGAGGCTCCGCCGGCGTCAGCCGGGCCGGTGGCGATTGCGCGGGAGCTCCTGCCACAAGCTTACTTTGACCATCGATTCGATGAGCCCAGTGAAGTGGTGGTGGAAACTCCACGGGCAGCGGGTGTAGATGTCTATGTATTCGGCGGCCCCACTATGCGTGAGGCCGTGCAGCGCTACAACCTCTTTTCGGGAGGAGGCTGCTTGCCGCCACGATGGGGGCTTGGCTTCTGGTATCGCTGTGAGGCGTCCTTCGATCACGAGCAGGTGCAGAACCTGGCGGCGGATTTACGTCGCAGCGATATTCCTTGCGAAGTTCTGGGCCTGGAAAGCGGCTGGCAGACACGCACCTATTCATGCTCCTTCCTGTGGGGTAGCGGATTTCCTGATCCTGCCGCCCTGACCAGCGCTCTCGCCTCGCAGGGTTTCCGTCTGAACGTGTGGGAACACGCCTTCACCCACCCGACTTCGCCGATCCACTCCGAATTGATGTCCTGCTCTGGCGATTTCGAAGTCTGGAGAGGTCTTACCCCGGATTTCTTGACTCCGCAGGCGCGCACGATCTTCGCCGGCTTTCATGAGAAGGAGCACGTCGAAAAAGGCGTCGCGGGCTACAAACTGGATGAATGTGACAACTCTGACTTCACTGGCGGTTGGTCATTTCCGGAATGCAGTCAATTTCCTTCTGGCGTCGACGGCGAACAGATGCACTCGCTGTTTGGACTCGGCTACCAGGAAACCATTGAGAGCATTTTCAGGCGCCGCAGGGCGCGTAGCTATCACCAGGTGCGCTCGTCAAACGCTCTGGCCGCGCCTTTTCCCTGTGTACTCTACAGTGATCTCTACGATCACCAGCAGTTCATCCGCGGATTGGTCAACTGTGGCTTCTCCGGCCTCCTCTGGTGTCCTGAAGTTCGTGAGGCGATGAATGAGGGAGACCTGATCCGGCGATTACAGTCGGTTTGTCTCTCTCCGCTGGCTTTAGTGAATGCCTGGTATCTGAAGAACCCACCCTGGAAACAGGTGAATGTAGAAGCGAACAATGCGGGCCAGTTCGCCCCGGGATGGCAGGAACTGGAAGCGAAGTGCCGTGAGATCATCCGCCTTCGCATGCGGCTGATTCCCTACCTTTACTCGGCCTTCGTTCGTTACCACGAAAAAGGCGTGCCGCCTTTCCGCGCGCTGGTAATGGACTATCCCGCAGATCCCAGGGTGTGGTACGTGGACGATCAGTTCATGGTAGGCGACAGACTGATGGTAGCCCCGGTTACTGCCGGGGTCTCGAAGCGCGATCTCTACTTACCCAAGGGGGATTGGATCGATTTCTGGACTGGTAAGCCTTATCCAGGTGAGCAAAGGGTCGGCATGGATGTCCCGCTTACGGTCATCCCCATCTTCGTGAAGGCCGGCACACTTCTGCCGTTGGCTGAGCCGGCGAGTCACACTGGACACCCTGCCGCGCGACGATTGACTGTCAAGGTTTATGACGAGGGCAGTCTCCCCTTCACCCTCTATGAGGACGACGATCTCACCACAGACGCTCTGAAGGGCAATTACAACCGGGTGAGTCTGACTTGGGATAACGCCAGCAAAATTGGGCACGTGGAAAGGACCGGCCAGGGGGACTACCCCAGGTACCAGATTACAGGTTGGGAACAGGTGTAGCTGGAACCATCTGGAGCAGTGTATGTAAGACATTTGTCTTGACAATAACCGGTATATCGATTCATAGTCCTGCATAGTTTTGTCTCGGATTCTGTAATCGTGAACAATAATCTATCCGCCGGGGGAGGGTACTCACGCGGCGAATTGACCAGTTGACTTTATGCTGTGGCTTGCGTTGGTCGCGACTGCTTCTGCGCAGATCATTCCTAGCGGATCAATTGTGGGCACCGTGAAAGATTGCCAGGGTGCAGTCGTGCCCCATGTTACGATTACAGTAACTCGCGCACCTCTCGGTCAAGTACCTCCAACGCAGCGGGCCAATACCTTCTCGAGGATCTTCTCCCGGGCGTAAATCGTGTGGAGGCGGTGATTCAAGGTTTCAAGAAATTTGAGCAGCAGGTGCCTGTCGAGGAGGTCAATCCGACGACAGTTGATATCACCCTCCAACTCGGCAGCACCAAGGAAACGGTCCTGGTGGCGGCGGCGCATGGCCCTGCACCTCTCCAGCGTGTAACTCTCCTGGCTGCTCAGGTCGCGGATCGCCAGTGGCGAACCATCGGGACGCAGGCCGAGTCGAAATGACGCCGCTGGCAAGCGATAGGATTGCCTGAGGTGCGAATGAAGATGCCCTTTTCCTGGCTTTGGTCGTGGGGTCTCCTCCCGTGCGTGGTTGCAGCGTGTCTTTTCGCGGGCTCGGCGGCGCGGCAGGACGGTGAGCTCTGTGGGCATCGGCACGGTGGCCTCCGTGTTGCGCTGGCTCAGATCCCGGTTGAGGATGGCGACTTGGCACGGAATATGCGTTTGGCCAAGGACGCTGCCCGGGCCGCGTCGCAGCACAAGGCGGATTTCCTGTGCTTGCCGGAAGCGGCTGACTACGGCTGGCTCTACCAACAGGCCCGGCGGGATGCCCTTCCGATCCCTGGAAAGTATACGGACTTCCTTGCGAAGCTCGCAAGGCGGCGCCGGATGTGGATCTCCGCCGGATGCCTGGAGAGAGACGGCGATAAGGTCTTCAACGCGGCCGTCATCATCAACCGTAATGGCCAGATTGTGCTGAAGCACCGGAAGATCAAGACGCTTCCCCAGTTGACACGGCACCTCTACGACGCTGGAAGCGTCGAAGACATCAAGACGGTCGATACCGAGTTCGGCCGGATCGGCTTGACTATCTGCGCCGATAACTTTGACCCCGATATCCCGCGGCGTGTAGCGAAAATGGGGGCGTGGCTTCTTATTGCGCCGCACGGCTTTGCCGCACCGGAAAGCAAGCTCGAAGAGAATGCGGTGGAATACCAGAACCACATCCGCAAAGTCGCGGCGGAGGCGAAGTTGTGGGTCGTCGGGACCGATGCCGTGCTCGGCAGGATTAAAGGCGGAGAGTGGAAAGGGCAACTCCACAGTGGATGTTCCATGGTCGCGCGCCCCGACGGCAGCGCCGCCATTGTTGCTAAGTTCAAGCAACCGGACCTGATCATCTATGACATTCCGGCCGAGAACGTCAGCCCGTGTGAAGACCCGTCACCTTGAACTACAGGATTAACTAAATGCCTCTTATTCGACACGAACGAATCGTACTTTCCCGGCGACCACGGGTCCGCTGGCGCGATTCGTCAGTTCGACGCCGACCGGATCGTGGAAGCGCCCCAGAACGTTCCAACGACCCTGCCCCTGGCTCTGATCCATAGGGAAGGAAAGCGTTCCCCCCTTGAAGTGCACGGTGAAGTTTGCGTCGGTAGCAAGCTTCTGTCCGGGGTCGCTACCCCCTGTGTACCAGAGCGAAACCTCATAGTCTCCAATCAACGGTGTGTCGGACCGCCAAATGGCGGAGGCGGTTCCGGGGCCTGGAGGAGCCCAGTAATCTAACTCTCGAGAGTCCGTTGCGCCCTGAACCATCCTCCAGACTCGTCCAGTAAGTTGGAAATGCGCGCCACCGGGCGGCGCGATGGACAGCTCGCGGGGCGCCAGCGTTTCGAGCGCCTTCGAATCACGCTGCTCAAGCACGGCGAGAGCCTGGTTGTTTTCCCAATCGGGATACGACTTCGCTTTCCCGATCATCGCCTGAATGTGCAGATCGAGCTCATGCTTCAGTTCGACGGCTTTCTGCGGGATTTGTCCGCAGATGTCCTCTGTTTCTCCCGGATCCGTCTGATTGTCGAAACATTGGATTTCGCCGGTGCGTAGGGTTTCGATCAGCTTGTAGCGAGCGTCACGAACTGAGTATTGTGGGGTCAGCACGCTCTCTTCTCCAAACAGATAGGGGTGGACCGAGGACGCCTGTCCGGAGAAGATCGGCTTCAGGCTCATACCATCCAGGTTTGAGGGAGCCGAAAGGCCTTCCAGATCCAGGAGAGTTGGAAGCACATCGTAATGACTGGCGAGCGCGTCCGAGCGCTTTCCCGCCGGAATCCCTGGCCCCCGGAAAATGAGCGGAATGTGCAAGGCGGCGTCGTAGACCGAGCGATGGTCGGCCATATTGAAGTCCTTTGGGTGGGTGTAGAGCAGCTCGCCGTGGTCCGAGAGCAAAACGATGATGGTGTTCTTATCGAGACCCAGCTCCGCGACGGTCCTCATTAGCTCGCCAACGTAGTGGTCCACATAGAGGATTTTCGAGGCGTAAAGCTGCTCGAGACGGTGGATGGCATGCGCATCCCCGAGCGTGGCCAAGGTATGGAGTTCACGAGTTTCCGCCCCATTGTCGTCGTAGAGGTTGGGGTAGTCGTCGGGAGTCCTGAAGTGATCGTATTCCCGGGGAGCGTTGTAAGGCGAGTGGGGCTCCATGAAATGCACCCAAATAAAGAATCGCCGATCACGGTTCGCAGAGAGGAATTGCTGGGCCCAAGCGAGCGTCTTCGGTGCGGTTAGGTAGAATGGGTCGGCAAGGTCCGGATGCCCTTCAACGTGACTTTGAGAACCCGAAAAGAACTTGAATTGGTCCCAACCCCGCTGTAAAACATCCCAAACTGACCAGCAATTCGCATTGTCCGCCGCCGTCACCACACCATGCGCTCTCAGCAGTTCAGGCAAGATCGGCTTATGGGGGGAAAGGATGAGGAAAGCCGGCACGGGGGGAAGACCGCCTTCGACCATGGGATGGGTGATGTTCAGTCCGCAGCCCTGGAACGGCGGCAGCGTCATACCATGCACCGTCGGAAACATCCCCGTCAGGATCGCGCCGAAGGAAGGTGTCGTCCAAGGGCCCGCGGAATAAGCCCTCGTAAAGACAGTTCCCTGGCGGGCGAACTCGTCCACGTGGGGAGTGTCCGGCAGCGGATAATCATATGTCTGCATGGAGTCCGCCCGCAACTGGTCGGGGGTGAGCAGGATGATGTTGTAAGGGGGAGGATCCTGAGCGGCTGCGCGCCTCGACGCGATCCCCCAGCACCCCGCGATTGCCACCATCATCACGGCCCAAGAAATCTTGCGAATTCGCATCTCCATCACCACATCCTTTACTCGTGGCTTGACTCTCCTGCTCACCCAAACCTCGAGTTGTTCCATCCCGGAAGAAAGTTCCTGCGCAGCAGCCCGGCAACGCCACACTACGGCGTCACCGGGCATTGTGGGGTGTCTGTCGCCAAAAGTCGATTCCTTTGTGAAACCAATGGGTTACGAGATCGCCCGGGGATGACCACAGATCCGTATACACTGCTTCCATCTCCGCCAGAAAGCCAGTTAACAGTTCACAGTCAACAGTTAACAGTCAAAGACCCGGCGCAACGCCAAGTTGCGTCTCACGAACAACTTGCGGCCCAGCGAACGCTTGCCCTCCTAAATTTCCTCCCGCACCACCATCCCACAAGGTGGGACCGTCCCGCAAGGCGGGACCACTACCGAGATCAGAAGCGCCGTGAACGTCTGCGCCGGGTCGATGGCGTTCGGCGATTCCACGTGTACCGGCAGGTGCTCGCTCACCTACTCCACCACAATGCTCGGTGATTACACTTCTGGAGTGCGGTTACAGGGATGCAAGGTTTGGTAGATGCGAAAACCGAATAGGCGTCACTACGCCCTGGCCGCTTGAATTCTGGGGAAATACAACCACAGGTGCCCGGCGTCATCATCTTCAGCGAAGATGATCTCGCCATCACGACCGGTAACCGCATCGCCGAAAGCGTACCCATAACGGCGGCGTTCGAAGACGGATACCGCCACGCCGAGATTGGTAATCTCGCCACCACCGGGGTCGTAGCAGAACATCTTGGCTATTCCGGGTCCGCAGAATCCAAAGACCCGGCCGTCGAAAGTGACGGCCATGGGACCAACGGGGGCCAGCAGGGTCTTGCCGCGCGAGGCGCTGAAGCCGCGTTCTTCGTCGAAGGCAAACAGTTGGCCGTTAGCGTCCGCCGTGTAGAGCAAACCTCTCTGCGCCGCTCTGGCCCAGACCAGGGGTGTCTTATCCCACGCACCGTCGGGCAGCGTGAAGGCTTCACGATGCAGGGTCTGTGTTTGCGGGTCAAAGCGCCAGAGGTGGCCCGTCCCATCAGGGCCGATAATGCCGCCTTTGGAACCCACAGCGAGGCGTCCGGAGCCAGGAATCTCTGCCACGACCTGAATCTTCGAGGCCTCGAAGTCCACGCTGAAGAGGTGACGCGTGGTCACGCCCACCACGCGATCTCTCGAAGCATCGGCGACAGCGTGCAGGATGGGCTCGCCGGCTACACACTCTCCCAGGTCATCGAACGCCGGTCGTTCAAAGCCCCATTCCTGGATCAGGTCATAAGGCAAGGGCTGGAGCTTGCTCATGAGAATCCGGCCTCCGCCGCGCGGGCCGTTCACACATGCCAGGAGCTTGCTCCTTCCGCAGCAGACAGCAGGGCAATGCGTGGCGTCTTCCACGGCCTTCAAGTCGAAGACCATGCCGGTAACACCGTGAAACATCCCGACGAAAATATGGGATCGCTTGCCACTGGTCCCGCCGTAGACGATCCCTTCGGGGGTTGCATCCAGAGCCGTGATGTGGCTTTCATCCGGCAGGATGGGAATTGTGGCGCCCGGGAAACCGGTCGGGAACGCGATCATCGTTCCCTGCTTCACAAAAGTCCCGTGGATGATTTCGTCAATCTGCGCCCGGACTCCAGGGGAATTGTAATCGAATTGTTTCTTCTTCTCGCTCATCATGGGTCCTCATCCCCAAATCCGAATCGGCAGGTGAGCATTTTCCCTTTTGCGGTCCGGCGGCATCTCCACTTTGAAAATGCCCGAGGGCCGCGAACCAACGTGGCCGAAAAAGAGATCGCCATGGTGATCCACTGCCCCGCGCGACACATACTGGGCTAAGCTTGTGGGGTGTTCGAGCCGGGTCACTTCTTCGCGCTCGAGCGTGGCCGGATTCAATCGCCAGACCACCCCTTCCCGATCCTTATGTCCAGCGGACATGGGATTATAGACAGGATCGCGCCAACGCGACGCCACGTAGTACAACTGGCCATCGCCGGCAAAGGTAAGGCCACCGCAATGGTCAATGAAGGTGTCCACCGATACGGTTGGGTCTCGCTTTTGGGTCGCCGGCCCCAGGTCTTCGATCCGCGGCCAGTCTCCCTCGTTCGGCCAAATGCGCATCAGCCGTGAGTTGGCGATCCACGTGACCGCGTAAACGCATTCGCGGCCGGGCGAAGCGACGACATCGTAAAAAACGCTGTGCCAGCCGGTCTGGAATTCGGGATTGTGGGGCAGTACAAAGGGTGAGACTTCCAGGCGGTCCTTCTCTGGATCGTAGCGCACCAAATGGCCGTAGTCGTTTGTGGTCCACACGCGGTGCTTCTTGTCGAGGAAAAGCGTCTGGGAGTTGATGGAACCGAGGCGGCCCAAGTCTCTCCGTGTGCGCTGCTTCGTATCGAAAATGATGAAGTGGTCTCGAGGATAGCTGAGGGCATAAAGCCGGCCCCGCTCCTCATCGTGAAGCAGACACCGGCAACCCTCCTTAGGAATCAGGGTCTCCCACCATTTCACCTCATCGGTCTTGGTGTCGAAAGCCAGCAGCGCGCTGCCCCGGAAGCAACGTTTCTCGTCGTGCCACGAAAGCCAGGGGGAATAAGCCGGCTGGTCAATCGGGGGGCCTGACAGGTGGGTTGCCATGTAGAGAATGCCGTCATGCATGGAGGGCGCGAAGCTGTAATGGATTTTGCATTGCGTGGCCCGGCCGGAATCGCCCGGGTCATTGACCTTTTCGTCGACCGCGAAAAGGTAGTCGAGGCCGTCTTTCTCCTCGTTGTAACGGACCACCTTGACCACACCGCCCGGCACACTCTCGGCACACGCGGCA
>Ga0208692_1001269_pt1 | contig 14688 bp, 13 predicted proteins | sample June2015DPH_20_1_3_FD_184721 | JGI IMG/M metagenome (GOLD analysis project Ga0208692, IMG submission 184721) | Peatland microbial communities from SPRUCE experiment site at the Marcell Experimental Forest, Minnesota, USA - June2015DPH_20_100... | ecosystem: Environmental > Terrestrial > Soil >...
CATCCGCCTGGGCGCGGTACTTGGGCACGCGCTCAGGTGACTACGGCAAGTCCACCTACCTTTTTAACGGAGGCTTCGAATCGGAGCCTGCCCAATCACCGTTCGATTGGAACCTCGCATCCACTCAGGGCGTTGAGGTCTCTCGTGACCTCACGACCGCCTGGTCGGGGAAATATTCGCTTCGTATCAGCTTCACGGGCACTCAGAATCTCGACTTTGCGGCCGCATCCCAGCTAGCTTTTGTGAAGCCGGGCCCTTATCGTTTCCAGGCGTTTATCCGGAGCGAGGGTTTGACCACGGATCAAGGAATCCGATTTCGAATTTCCGATGCTGAGGCGCCAGCCCGTCTAGATGTAATTTTCGGACAGTTCACTGGAACAAGGCCCTGGTCGGCTGTCGAGCAGGCTTTTGTAGTCTCACCCGAGACCAGACTTCTTCAGGTCCAGGTCATCCGCAAGCCATCGCTGAAATTCGACAACAAAGTCGCAGGAACAGCCTGGATCGACGAATTGAGGCTGGAACCAATGGGCACTCGCTCCTCACGATAGCCGCTCAGAGCGGCTCTTGTGCAGATTGGACCATTACAAGAGAATCAATTGGCGTGAAGCAATAAGTCGGATCCTTCTCCCCTTCCTTCCCCCACCTTTTTCCCTTTCCGACCCTAACGAGGCCAACAGGCTATCCAAAGCGGGTTTCTGTACATCGAAGCTCACCCCTCAACCAATTTGGGCTAACAACCGGATTATGAGCCTGAGTTCTTGAGGAAGAGAGGTAACACTCCAAAGCAGGGGTTAGCTCAGGAGTGACACACTCGATTCTCTGGGTTAGACGAAAACAGCGGGTTCGAGGGGCGCGCCTGCGGGGGACTCAGTGGTAACTGCCGCTTCCCGGCCACCCATAACTACGCAGCCACCACCGACGGAAAGGATGGCGTCCGCCAACTCCCAAACGAGTGGCGTGTGGCAGATGAAGATGACTTGGTGGAACCCACCCAGGTCCATAGCCCGGCGCAGCATGCGCACATACTCCTTGCCATTGACAGCATCCAGAGCTCCCACGGTTTCGTCCCGGAACAGCGTTTCGTAACGAATGCCTTCGCCCTGCCGCATGTTGTAGATGGCAATTCCTAGGTTGACGGCTTCATTGACAAGCACGAACTGCCCGCCTGAAAGCTCATCCACGAGGCACGTACGGTCCAGATTCTTATTGCGGACCTCGACATCAAAATCGTCTACCATCCCTTTGCCGTCCGCCTTGGGGCGTTGCGTCCTGAATCGGATTTCGAACTTGTTGTCGAAGCACCCCTCAAGCAAAGAGTTGACCAAGATCGAGACTTGTGGTCCGGCGGCCTGGATTTCGCAGAGTTGGATCTCGTCCGGTCCGAAGACCCTGGCAAGATAGGTGTAGTCTTCCTCTTCAGTCCTTGCCGTGGCGAGTTCGGCCTCGACCTGGGCTAAGCGAGTCCGCGCCGCCTCCATCTGCTCCTGACGCTGTTTGATTTGTGCTTGGCGCGCAATAAGGCTATCGCGTTCACGGCGGCAGGAGATGAGTAATCGGTCCGTGTTTTCAAACTCCCGTCGTGAAGCCTGCATCTTGCCGTCGAGACCAGCGAATCCGGAGAGCGCAGATTCCTTCCTCGAAAGTTCCTCGCCGACTTCCGTACGGCCCTGTGCCAAGCGCTCCAAAGCCTTGAGCCGTTCGTCTCTCCGCGCCTCAACGGCTCGCAATTCCTCGTAACGCTGCCGTTCCTGATCGACTTTCCTGCGGTCCCGCTCGCAGCCTTCCAGTGTCCGGGTGAGCTCGGACGAGGGCGTGGCAATCTGAATCAGCGAACTGCGTTGGACCTTGACTTCAATTGAGAGTGTCGCAATCTCTCCCTCCAGCGCTGGCAACTTCTGACCTGCCTCTACAGCGCGTCGAATCTTGGGGCACGAGGCGTACGCACCCTCTCCCCGGCAGGGCACAACCGCGAGCTCTTCACGCTCCACCCGCAGACGTTCGAGTTCGGCTAGGTTCGCTTTTAGCTCGGCATCCAGAGCTTGGACAGTACGCTCGGTATCACGATTGGATGTCTCGAGCCCCTGAATTTCCCGGATCTGCTGATGTAGTTCTTCAATGCGAGTAGCAACTGTGGCGCCTCGTTCCGTCAAATCGGCGAGGTCCTTCTTTCCCGTCAGAAGGCTCTCATCCCTCCCAATCTGGCGTTTGGTTTCTGTAATCTCGGCATCAGTCTTACGCAGCCGCTGTTTCAGAGTCTCAACCTCTGCCAGGAGCGGCTTCCGACTGGCCTCCGCTGCCTGAAGCTCCTGCAGCCCTTGTTGTGCCACACGCTTTTCGCCTTCCAGGGTCCCAAGACGGGATGACACCTCTCGAAGCCGGGCTTCAACTTCTGCAGGATCTTCAACTCCGCCCTCCACCAGCTCTTTCAGGCTTCTCGCCTGCCCTTCCAGGCCAAGCGTGGTCCTGGCCACTTCCTCGCCTTTCTCTTTGGCTGCAGCCGCAATCAGTCTCAGCCGGTCCAACCCGAGCAGCTCTCGGATGAACAGCTCCTTCCGCTCGCTCCTTTCAAGTGAGAGAAAGTTCCCCGTGCGCTTCTGGCTGGAGAAGATGCTGCTGAGGAAGAAGTCGGGCGTGCCAGCGCACTTGCGGACAAGCTCCTCAAAGGGCTCTTTCTTGCCATTGGTGAGCGGTTTCCCCTCCCCGTTGAAGAGATAGCTTTCCATCTGGCGGGACTTGGGATCGATCTTGAGAAGCGATCGGTAGCGGGCGCCATTGATGCTAAAAGTGAGGTCGATTTCAGGCTGTGGATGGGTGGCGAAGTCATAAAGCGAGCGTTTCTGCCCAGGCAGTTGGCGAAACAGAGCGGCGAAGACCGATCCGATCAGCGTGGACTTGCCGGCACCGTTCTCGCCCACGATGGCAATCAGCCCCTCACCCAGACTATCGAAGTCGACGCAGACTTCATTTGGGAATGCCTCAGTGATTCCCCGCAGCCGCAGGTGGTGCAGTCTCATTGTAAGACCTCCCGGAAGTGGTCAACGTTAGGGTGGGTATATATAAGGATGGATGTTCAGCCTTCTCGACTGGAGAGGGCTGCCTTTTCAACTTCCGCCAGCTTGGTAAGCAACCGCTCCTGGCGGTCGACCGGAGGGGTGCCTTTCATGGCCCAGTAGGCACGAAGCGTCTCCTCGGCTGAGTGGGCGGCAGCGATAGGAGCAGACTCCGCGGGAAGGTCCGCATCGTGCTCGATCTTCACCTTCAGTTCGGCGGGATTGGTGGCAAGCAACTTCTCCCTGAGATTGTCCTGCTGCTCGCGGGTCAACAGGCGATCTGGCCCATTAGGAACTGTCACCACGACTTTCACCCGAGAGTCTTTCAAGGTGAGCAGATCCAAGTTGTCGGGTAGCCGCAGCTCGCCATCTTCGTAAACGGCATGAAGCTCGACCATCCGGCGGGTGGGTGACACCCTGAACTCAACGGTCAGGTCCGACAGGTCCGGGCGGAGGTCGGGAGCATTCAGTGTCACAAGGTTGTAGCCTTTGTCTTCAACCTCACTGTAATCGCAGCGGGAAAGTGACCCGACATACCAAATGCGCGGGGCGAGCTGTTGTCGCAGATGAATGTGGCTGAGCCCCACATACTGGGCGTTCAAGCTACGTAGCGGGTCAAGGGGATATTCAGCACAGCGCCCGACCAGGGGCTGACCACTGCTCACCCTGGCGCCGGCCACCCCGAAATGCCCAAAGAACAGCTTGTAGTATCCAGGCCGCTGCTCGAAGCGCCGGTTGAACTCATCGAGTTGCTGGGCGAAAGCCTCACCCAGACTGTGCTCATTCCCAGCCACCTCAACTTTGTGGGGATACGGGAAGACTGCGACGGCAGCGTCACCCAGCTCAATGAACTCCGGCTCGGTGCAAAGATAGATGGGATGGACGGCCTTGGCGCGTGCCAGAACGTGTAAGTCTCCGTCGAGTTCCTTGCCATGGTTACCCGCCACCAGGATGACCGGGGCGTGGTTGCCCATCTGAATGAGCGTTTCGACCCAGAGGTTTCGCTCTTTGATGGTTTGCTTGTAGGTCGTCAGGTCACCATCGACAACGAAAAGGTCTGTATTGGCGTGGATTGAGTCCTCGACGAACCATTCCAGACACTGTGCAGTGTCCCCGAAGTATCGGTCTTCCTCGACGTGTATATCGCCGCAATGGGAGATCTTCATGCTCATTCAACTCCTTCTAAGGAACATATCGTGGGGCCGACTCTAGTGAATAAGAATCACTCCCAGCAAGAGGACGACGGCCACGATGATGTGGGCGAGAACCAGTAGCAGGGAAACAGAAAACATCCGATGGGCGGATAAGAGATTGAGACCGACGAACAGCAAAAGAAGAAGCCGGATCAACCCAGGGTGGTCTTGAAGCCACTCCTTGAAGGAATTCATGAGAGTCCTTTGACACACTTCGGAGTGGTAGGATTGATAGCGGAAGGAAACGTACCAGAGGGGAGGGGCGCCCACGCGCGAAGCGGCCGAGCACCTCGCCCGCAAATTGCGGGACATTCTCTGGCGTAGGCATGAAGAGGAGCGCGTCCGCGCGGAGCTGGATTCGCACCGCGTGCCGCTCGATCTCAATGCGCTTATTCCGATTCCGCGCTCTGTGCTGCGCAAAGGTTTCGTCGAAGCCGGACAGGAGTGGATGTGGGGGAATTGGGGCGTGCGCTGGCCGATCCGGCGCGCCACCTTCGCAATCGAGCGCCGCGACACCGGCGGCGTCAAGCCGGTCGCGGTATTCCGCTTCCTCTCCGAGGACTGGTCGCACTGGATCGCGCTTCTGCACCTGCGCGAGCGCTGGCCAAAGTTGTCGTTTAAGTTGAGTCCGTCATATTTGCAGACGGTTTGAACGGGCGCACCCTGTGTTACAATCGCCAGTGGCGGGCGGGTCGCGGTGAGAGGCCCGGATGCTCGGTTTTGCTCGTGGTACGGCCCTTAAAGAAGGCTAGGGCATCGCCAATGGGCGTTTCGATGGGTCACACCATCACCGCCACCATCGAGTCCCGCGTGCCACTACCAGTAGACAAGTACGGCGATGTCCTGAAGATCGTCCAGATCGGTTTTTACACCATAGCCGCAATCGTTGCGATTCTGACGTACCTGGCTGCCCGGCGTGGTCTCCTGAACACCGTCAATACCGAGTACCAGAAACGGGTGATGGATCGCCTGCACAAGCTGTCGGAAGATCTGTACGGCGAGTTTGAGCCCTCCTCGGAGACGTACTGGCCGAAGCTGCGCGCGGTGCATGAAGCGATCGACAACATCAATGAGGTATTTCAACGAAACCGAGATGAAATCCTCGCAGAGCGGAAATACTACTATGGCGTCCCTATCACGAAGGATATCGAGCGGCTGCGCCGACTTCTCGACCCGGTGATTTCAGACCCGTTCATTCCCGATGAGATTCGCAGCGCGGTCGTCGATCTCTTGGATAACCGTATTCAAGTGCTTCAGAGCCTTTATGTGGATGAGTTCGAGAAGTACTCGAACAATCTGGCGAAGGGCAAGCATGGGCCTTTCACCGAGATCGATGACGTGAACACGATTCACAATAGGATCGTTGAGCAGCAACGGTTAAGGGGCTGCGGGATTGCGCAAATCGAGGAAGAAGTTCACGAGATTCGCGCCCTCATACAGGATTACTTCGACTCCTTCAATCCGCATCGGCGCTGGTGGAAAGGCAAAAGGGCACGGCCAGGAAAGAAACGAAAGGCGGCCACTGACTCGTGAGGAGAAAGCAGTTGGCGTACGTCAACAGAAACAAGGGGCGTTATACTTTCCGCCTTGCTGCCGCCATCAGTATGCGTGTTTCGTCTTGATAAAGTTCTTCACCATGTTCAAGAGATACTGCGTTGGCTTAGGCATCGGGTGGCCCTTGCCTCCCGGCGTGTGGCGTTCGTGCGCGTTATATCTGCGAACGATTTTGCTCCAATCTTCGGGATACATTTCTTGGAACTTTTTCGCGAAATCTTCGGGTGAGGACCCTGTAGGCAAAGCTGCATTTACTGCTTCCAGCTTCTCCGCCTTTTTCAGTACGATTTGGCCTTTCGGTGAATGAACTCTTCCCACGAATCACCTCCGCTGGTGCGAATCGTATCACGCGCCCGGTTGGAGCTTCTTGTTGGCCGCCGCTGGTCCATAGGTTCCGATCAACGCTTCAACTTCCCGGCAATCCCCATCGTACTTCTGGACTGCAAGAAACTTCCCAGCCAGTAGTAGGATGCAGGTGGTCGCAGTGGTCGTAACTTCAAAGACTTCCTCGTCTGTGTAAGCGGGTTTTGCAGTCGCTCCGGTAAATCGACGACCGAGTTGAAGCATTCCAGTGTGAGTGTAGCTGCACAGCGCGGCCCAACTTCTAGCCCGAAAGTCTTCAAAAAATCCTTCCGCGTGATACTTCGCGTCTATGGCCAGTGCCATTTGTGTCATGTTCACTGGCAACCGGTCGTGTCGCTCAAAATCCTGTATTTGTGCGTCCGTGGCACAAAAGTTTATCCACAAACCACGGTAAACACCCTCGACAATGCATCGCACCAATGCCAACGCGGAACCAATGATGTCGTTTCGCATTAGCAGAAGCATGGCCTCGTGGTGCTCGATAATTTGGGTAAGAGTGCCGATGACGACTACGCTTCTCAAATCGTCGGGATAAGGATGCCGCGCAAGAATTGCCTTACTCTTTTTCATTATTCCTTCGACCGTGTTTAGGTTTTGAGTGGTTACAGGTGTCATACGCCCTCCAAACGCGGGACACTATTGGCGTCAGCGGAGGCATCTTCACTTCTGTGATTCCATTATGCGCCGCGCAACGTCAGCGGCGGCACGGAGACGCGCGGCGATTCTATGAATGCTCTCGGCAATCAGCCTGAGCAGGGCCAGATAGTCGGTGCGGTGCCATTTCCCCTTTGGAAGACCGAGGTTTGTTGCCGCCGCAGCGGCCTCTTCGGGATTCGGGGGATGTGCGAGTCCACCGTGGGTTCGCAAGTCATATAAGAACGCGAGCGGAGCGAATTCGTCTCGTATTCGCCGATAGGATTCTTCCAATTCAAACTGCAAATCGGGTTGAACGGTCTCCGTTGCCTTGCCCTCCGCTTGTTGGATCAGCTTCGTGATTTCCTGCAGGTCCGGTTGAAAATCCTCGATGAGAAGAGCCACAAGAGCAGTTCGCTGCAGAAGATTGCGGGAGCCGAGCGACTGAGGCGGATTCTCGAACGTCTGGTGCAAGTTTTTGCCGATGGCGGCGAGCAGTAAGCGCATCGGCGCAGTTTGAAGACCGTCCAGGAAAAGCGTAGAGGCTAGCGCCGCTCTCTTCAAAAACTCATCGTCAGACACAGTGGCGGGGTATACCCACTTGAGTTGCCTTCCTGCCAGACTATCAAGCGAACCACGCCATGGGGTATCCGAGATCGACACGCGGACCGCGATGGCCATATAGGCGAAGGCAGCGTTCAACGCGGCCAGCGCCCTGGCCACGGAATTCACGGCTTCGGGTACCGCCCGTTCTTGCACGAGGGCCTTCAATGTCTCGAGGCTCGGCGGATCGACGGCAAACTGCCTCCAGTGCGGCCACTCCTCGAAAGGAACGCCCTCTGCGAAATCTCCGATCGCCGCACTGAGAAGTTCATTGCCGATCCTGGAGGTGCTGTGCCTAAGCCCCCAGTAGTAACAAGATACTGACCCGTCATCCTTCACGTCGAATCCCGAGCTAGCTTCGTACTTGGTCAGCACCTCCTGCCGGAAGTAGACGCGATCCAAGAAGTCGCATACTGCGCCTTCGAACTTGCGTCCTTCGGTATCCCGTTGATGTCTCCACCGGGCGGGCGCCACAGCGCCGGCCGAAGTGGGCAAAGTGAACGCGTACGGATCGAAAGAGGGCCGCTCGGACCACGGATCGGCAATGTCGATAGCGGGCGGTCGGATTTCAAACCACAGGTGCAACCGGCGTTGCAGATAACGATGCAAGCGTGTGGTCCCTTGGCCGAGACCCCAGTTCTGAAGGATTACCTTCACTCCATCTTCCGCAGATCCGAGCGTTACATCTTCCTTGACGAACGCATCGATGGCGGTCTGTGGCGGATCGAACAGGAGCTTCTGGCGGTAGTGGCCGATGATCAACGACATCTGGCGAGCCTGGAGGTATCTAAGCAGATATGCTGGGCGGATCTCTACCGTTTCCAGATTGCCGTTCTCCGTCACGCGGCGGACTAGCGCATCGACTCCCCTACGCGGGTCCCACCAGATCCCCCGTTCCGGCGCCTTCTCCTCCAATTCCAAGAACATCCAAAGATCCGGATTAACGAAGAATTGAGCGGTTGAAGTGTCCGAATGCAAAAATACGAGCGGTTCGCCGATAACGGGAGCGAACGGAAATTTAAAGCTATGGAAGGCGGCGTAGTTATACTCCTTCGTTGCGCCCCTGCCGCAGAGCGAAGCGAGCGGCGTCCCCAAATTGTGCAGGACATTTCCGATGCACTCCAGTTTGTCGAAGGCCGTAATAAAGTCCTCGGGCGCGATTAGGAGGCTCTGCCGGAAGAGTTGATCCTGTACACACCCTTCCATACGAGACTCGCCCGTCCGGGCGGCGAGTCTCACCCATGGACTAGCGATGCTGTCAGCAAAGAGATCATCAGAGAAATCCAGTTCACGGATATTGAACACGTGGCTGGGGACTTTTTTCGGGTCAATGATTGGAGTCACACAAGTACCTTATCATCCGAAGCCTGCCGTCGCAGGCCCCAACCGAGCCTAAATCAGGAGGGCCCGCGATGTGGTCGTCATCGCTTCATTGTAAAACGCAGATGCGCGGCGATTCAACTTGGAAACCGCCTGGTCTTGAGCACAAGGGGAGTGATCCGCCGAAGCCGCGGCGGGAAGGTAAAACAAATTGTGATGCCAAGTTTTCGGGTTCCTCGTTGGTCAAGATCTGGAAATATTCTTAGAACTTGCCAGGTCCGAAATACGCCACATTCTTCGGACAAATCTTCCAGCCGCCCTGCAATTACCACGATGTATATTTTGTTCAACAAAACCCCCTTATAAGGGGTGTTTTGTGCAAATAAATATTGACGGGTGCAGGAAAGATTGATATTTTGTTCATCAAAACCCCCTTTTCGAGGGGGTTTTGTGAGGAAGAATATCATGGATTCCAGCATCCGAACCTTATCGCCGCAGGAAAGCCGCGTCGTGCTTGCCCTTGCCGAACAGAAGCGGCGAGAGGTGGGCCGGCCGGAGATTATCAAACTGCTCGGCGCCAGCGCCAAGGCGGCGGACAACGTGATTGAATCCCTGCGGCGGAAAGGCTGGCTGGAGCGGGCGAGCTGGGGAGAATATCTCGTCATCCTGCCCGACGAGGGACCCGATGCGATGGGCGAAACCAATCTGCTCGCGCTCGCAAGCCGTATCGCCGATCCCTACTATATCGGATACGGCAGCGCGGCTGGGTATTACGGGCTAACGACGCAACATCGCCGGGTGATCGTCGTGGTCACGCCCGTGCACCTACGGGGCAGGCGGGTGGGGGAGGGGCGTGTGCGGGTCGTCAATCCCAAGCCTGCCAAATTCTTCGGATTCGCCCCTGTCGACGTATTCGGTTACAAGGTCATGATGTCCGACCGCGAAAAGACGGCCATCGACTGCATCGACCGCCCGGCGCTGGCAGGCGGTGTGGGAGAAGCCACCTCCATCCTGGCAACGGCGAGCGGCCGTTTCGATTGGCCTAAGGCGGCAGATTACCTCGAACGGATCGATTCGACGGCTCTGGTCCGCCGGTTCGGTTGGGTGATGGATCACGTCAAGGCGGAAATGCCCGCCGATATTCATGAACGGCTGCTCCGGCTCGCGGCGCGCGGCCCCCGGACATGGATGGGACCCAATCCCGCGCGCAAGGTGCAAGGCGCCATCGGCTATGACAAGACGTGGAATCTGTTCGTGAACGTGTCGCGCGAAGAGCTGCGCGAGAGTGCCGGGCTCGGCCGGCGAAAAGCGCTGAAGAAGGACGCGTAGGCATGCTCACACTACCTGAGGTGCGGCGTTACTCCACTCAATCTGGCCTTCGCGACATGATGATCGCCGAAAAAGAAATCGTGCTGACCTTTCTGCTTCAGCTTCTCTCAGAGCGCGGGATACTGGACCGGCTGGCCTTCAAGGGTGGCACCTGCCTGCGGAAAATGTTCATCGGAAGCCAGGGGCGGTTTTCGACTGATCTGGATTTCACCGCGCTTGAGGAGCACGATCACGAGGATGTCATCCTCGCCATGATGGGAGCCTTCGAGGAGGAATTCCATGGGATCAGGTTCCATATTCCTGACAACAGCTATTACGAGACCTTGGACGGTCAATCATGGGGCGTGAATCCGACGTATTCGCATGAATGGAATGGGGTAGGCAACAGCGAAATTAGACTGCAGATCAGCCGCCGCGAGACGCCAACGCTGGCGCCGGAGCGTCGGCCGCAATGCGAACAGAGTTATTTCAGACTCTTGCCTTTCGCTCCCGCCGACATCACCTGCCTCGCACTGCCCGAAATTCTGGCTGAAAAAATACGCGCCTGTTATCAGCGCAACAAGGCGCGCGACATCTATGATCTGGGCATCTATGCAACGCGACCGCTCGATCAACCGCTGATCCGCCGGCTCGTAGTGCTGAAGCTCTGGCAAGCGAGCGACAAATTCGATCCTGCGCGCCTCATGAAGAAATTCGAAGAAGGCAGAGAATTCGACTGGGACGACTTGCGCGACCTGGTGCGACGCACCGAAGAGATTGACCGTGAAAGAATCTGCGCCGCTTGCGTCGGAGGATTCCGGTTTCTCGCCGACCTGAGCCCTGACGAGCGGGTGCTCGCCAACGATGCTCATCAGCACGACCAAGAGCTATGGGACAGGCTGCGCGCGGAGCTTGCCACTGGTTGACGGGAACGGGCAGACTTTTGATGGGACCGAAGGGTCTTGCCTGCATATGCCAGCACGCAGAAAACCCGCTCCGAGACGAAAGGGGGCGAAGCGTCGGTCGGTGCAAATCGAACAGCGCCGGCAAACCCGAGCCCACCTGCTGATCATCGAGTGTGAATCTCGGAAACTTGCGGCTGACGGGCTTAACCTCGGTAGCGCTTTCGGGCGGCTCGTGAAGACCGTGTTCCCTGAGAAGCGGATCGCCATTGTACAGACCTTCTCCGAGCAAAAGCTCACGGAAGACCTCGCTGACGTGTTCCAAGAGTACGGTCGTGTCCGATCTATTCTCGTGGTCGGTCATAGTAATGAATCTGGGTTGGCGTTGACTGCCGACGGTTTGCGCAGTTGGAGTGTCGTGGGGAATTGGCTCCAGAAATTTGAGCCGGAATTCTGTTTCTTGGCGGCCTGCCGCGCGGGCAAATCCGAGGCGGTCCGCGATTTGTTTAAACCGATCAAGACGCTTCGCCAGATATACGCGTCTCCTGCTGCGCTCTACAAGAATCAGACTCCGCCGCTGGCCGTTCTCATTGGGATGTTGCTCAGGGACGGCAAGATTGACGAAGAGATGTCTGGTGCCCTACGGCTGGTCAACTATGCTTTAACCGGGGGCCAGCTCTACCGATGGAGGCGCGCGGAGACCGGACCCGGCGAGGAGGTCAAAGGCCGTTTGCTGGACGGTGTTGCCTCCTTGTTCGATCGGGGCACGTGGGGCCTTTTGGAGAGGTTGTTACCCAGGACCCGCCCGCCAAGTTAAACGAACAACGGTTGGGATCAAAGACGCACGCCTTGGCGACGGTTGCCTGGGAGGGCAACCCGGAGTCAGCTTTGTCTGGAAATCACAAAAACAGAGGTTAGATCATGAACCGCTTCCGAAGCTGCACGATAGCATCTTAATAAAGAGCATCCCGCCTGCCACAGCTTGCCTCACTCTCAGGTCGGGAACAATCCGAGCTGATCCGATCCTGTGCCGGGACTCGACGGCCTATTTGAAGCCCTGCGTCGCTGTACCGCCTCGTGCGACATACCGAACATCAGGAGTTGTGTTACCACTGCCGGGATCGGTGCTACCGGTGGAAGGATGACTTCCGGCAGGTCCGGAACCTGATGTGCAGCTTCGATCTCTGGCTCGCGAGTCTCCATAGGCCGGGCTCCGAAGACTTCCGCCTGCTTCTCCACCAGCCTTTTCCACACCGCATCCGCACTCTCCCCGATGCCCTTCTCCGTCACCAATTCCCGCGCCATCGCCATCAGAATGTCATCGCCTTCGTCAATTGCCTGCAGGCCGTCGCTGGCAAACTTCCCTTCCATGGCGAGCGAAACTAACAGCTTTTTGCCCATCAGCCTCAAACACGCTTCCTGCATGGTGCCGGCGTAGTAGAAGAATTTGACGTTGACGTTCGAGCGCTGTCCGATCCTCCACGAGCGTCGGCTGGCCTGGCGCAAGGTGTAGATGGAATACCCGGTTTCGTAAAAGAAGATGTCGGGAAATGACCAGAGGTCGAGTCCCGTCTGAACCAACCGTGGGTGAGCGATCACGACCTGCACGCCAGCCCGCAGTTGCCGCTCGTACCAGGACTCCCGCAGCTCCGGGGCAACGTCCGTGGTCAGTACAGCCACCTTCATCCCTTCTTTCGCCAGGATACTCTCCAGCCGGCGCGTCACATCTCGTTTCTGGGTGTAAACCGCGTACACCTGCACCTTCCTGCCGTGCTCCAGCGACGCTTTCACTTCCTCCACCAGTCGTCGTTCCTTGGCGTAGACAAGGTTCTGATCCAGATCGGGAGTCTCTGCGATCAGGAACGGCTCACGGCGCTGGGTTTCAGGATTGAACTCGCGCCCCATCAAGTCCCCGAAACCGAAGGGCCGGTCAGGGTAGGCAAGGAGAGCATTTAGCGCCACGCTGATCACTGACTGGTTGCCTCGGTGCTCGCGGAGTGCCTTCTTGATGTCCTCTTCCAGATCCTCGTACGCTTTCTTCAGCGGCTGATCCATCTCGATGCTGACCACTTCCTCTCGGTAAGGAGGGAGAGCGCCGGAGATGTCTTCCAGCGACACGAAGGCGCCAAGACTCATCAGGAAGCGCCCGAACAGTAGCGGTGAGGCTCCCGGCCGGTGGCGGGACCGGGTTGTGACCCGAGCTTCAGAACAGGCGTTATCAGCCGGCTCGATTACTGTGATCTTCTCCAGCAGGCCGTAGGTCTCGGTGAAGGCCCGAACACCTGCTTCCCCATGCTCGAAACCCTCTTCCAGCATCCTGGAAGGTTCCAGACGAAACAGGATGTTGAACAGGTCCAGGGCGTAACCGCCCAGCAGTGTGCCGGTGAGTACTGCGATGTGGCGGGCACAGGAGGCGAGCGTCCCAAGGGCGTTGCCCTGTGCCGTGTCTCCTCCCTTCAACTCGTGCACCTCATCGGCAATTGCATAGTCAAAAAAGTTGGCCATGTACCGACCGATGAAGTCGACAGGTGCAAAGCGTCGGATCTTCTTGCCATCTGCCTGCCAAAGCGCACTGTAGAGCGGCCGGCGGGCATGATTTGTTTCTTCCGCCTGGCCTAGCGTTTCACTGAGCTTCACCTTCTTGAAGTCCATCGCCAGGAGGCGTTCGCCCTCTGTGCCGAGGTAGACCGGAGACCCACTGTCAGGATTGATGACGCTGCCCTGATAACGCCCGCAGCGGGCGACCTGATAGGCGTGCCTCCAGAAGTACCCGAGCTTGGCACGGTCTCGACCGACCACGAAAATTGCAGGCGAAGGACAAATCGAATCCCAACGATTTCGGGCCGAGGGTGCTGTCTTGCGCAAGCGCAATTCGCTCAAGCTGGTCTTCAATCCTTCGCGCACAATGCGTCCGTTTCGCAACTTCACTTCGTTCACGCCATGATGGGCATTGGAGCGGGTTGGCGTCCGCAGACCATCGATGATGAACACGCGGACCCGGGGCAACGTGAGGATCGTTTCTCGACACCACTTTTCGACCAGTTGTGGCGGGACCATCGCCAGTGCGGTAAATGATCGGGCCCCGGCGTGAGTATGTACCGCACCTAGCGAAATCAATGTCTTGCCCGTGCCACACTCTGCGATCACTGCGCCTGCGCGGGCCTGCTGCCAACGCCGGACCAGGCCCATAATGGCAAGCGTTTGGGCCGGGTAGGGCTTCCGAAGGAGCTTGCCAATGATTGGTGATGGTGGGTCGTCGATGGAATGCAACGGCGGGTGCGACTGAAGGATCCTCTCACCCAGTTCCGACGAGCACATCCTGAGGTAATTACTGATCGAGTCCGGTATGGGCACAGTCTTCTCCTCTCGCTTTGAGTGCAACGAGCAAATGCGGTTCGCGTGGCGCTAGCCCCGCGCCAACAGGTCGGTGATTTCAAGTGGATCAGACGTGAGTGGTCGAAGCGCCGCTTACTGTTGCTTCGAGCATGGCGCGAGGGATTTCTACTGTCTGAACATGAAAGCTGGCGTGTCTTGGGATGGCCGTGAACGCGATCGAATCTTCACGAACGATTATTTTCCCGCACTCCACGGCTGCGATCTGGCACGAGGGCACTCTGAAGCTTTCAGGAACGGTAAGTGCCTCGTTCTCCTCGATCCCAAGCTCATCCAGCACATTCGCAACCTTGACGGCTGGTTCGACCTCTTCTTCAGCGCTGGCGAGACTCACCCAAGGGGAAAAGTATTCCACAACGTAAGCCCAGT
>Ga0208692_1001275_pt1 | contig 14610 bp, 6 predicted proteins | sample June2015DPH_20_1_3_FD_184721 | JGI IMG/M metagenome (GOLD analysis project Ga0208692, IMG submission 184721) | Peatland microbial communities from SPRUCE experiment site at the Marcell Experimental Forest, Minnesota, USA - June2015DPH_20_100... | ecosystem: Environmental > Terrestrial > Soil >...
GCTGGTTCTGCCGGGTGTGCCCATGAAGGCTGATTCGGTAATCCTTGAACTGAAAAACCCTGAGCTAGAGCAAGCCGCTCTCGACGCCGAATGGCAACTGAAGGCCGCCGAGGCTGAGTACAACAGTCTGAAGGCGCAGCTTGATAGCCAACTCCTGGACCATAGGGCGGCAGCGGCCACGGTTCAGGCTGACTATCGCCAGGCGGCGCTCAATGCCGAAAAGGATGAAGCGCTGGCCAAAGCAGGTTTGGGGGCGGAACTGAACTCCAAGCTGTCGAAGGCCAAGGCCGACGAGTTGACCACCCGCAATCAGATCGAGCAAGACCGGCTGAGCGTAAGTGCTGCGTCCGCCAAGGCCCAACTCGAGGCTCAGAAGGCCAAGGTCGGGCAACTTCGGGCTCTTTACGAGCTCAAGCGGGCACAACTGGACCGTCTTCAGGTGCGGGCGGGCGCGGATGGGGTGCTTCAAGAGCTGCTCGTGGAAGTCGGCCAGCAGGTCACGGTAGGCACGATCCTGGCCAAGGTGGCCCAGCCGACCCGGCTGAAGGCGGAACTGAAGATTCCCGAAACCCAGGCTAAGGACGTTCAGATCGGACTACTCGCTTCCATCGACACGCGCAACGGCATCATTTCAGGCCACGTGATGCGGGTTGACCCGGCGGTGCAAAACGGAACGGTGACGGTGGACGTCAAACTGGAGGGCGCACTTCCGAAAGGCGCGCGTCCCGACCTGAGCGTGGAAGGCACCATCGAAATCGAGAACCTGAAGGACGTGATCTACGTGGGCCGGCCGGCTTTTGGCCAGCCCAACAGCACGGTGGGGATTTTCAAGCTGGATGAGGAAGGCAGCGGGGCGGCGCGGGTGCAGGTGAAGCTGGGGCGAAGCTCCGTCAACACCGTGGAGATTGTGGAGGGACTCAAACCCGGGGACCGCGTAGTCCTTTCCGATATGTCCACCTGGGATGCGTTCAATCGGATACGGCTGAACTGAGCTGTCAGCTTTCAGCCGTCAGCGGTCAGTTGTCAGTGGTCAGTTGTCAGTTGAAGAAACGAGGCTGGGAGCTGGGAGCTTGCTGATAGCTGAAAGCTGACGGCTGACAGCTTGTGAATTGTCGAGGTGAATGATGGGCGCACTTTTTCAAGACCTTCGGTACGGAATTCGCATGTTGGCCAAGAGCCCGGGGTTCACGGCGGTGGCGATTATTACCCTGGCGCTGGGCATTGGCGCGACCACAACTGTATTCACTTGGATTGATGGCGTCCTGCTCCACCCCCTGCCGGGGGTCGAGAAGCCCGACGAACTGCTATCGTTTGAGACCGTCGCGGCGAATGGCGAGTTCCTTACCACTTCCTATCCTGACTACCGGGATTACCGCGACCATCTAACCTCGCTCGCCGGCCTTGCCGCCACGCAGATCGAGCCACTGAGCGTAGGCGAGGAAGACCATGCCGAGCAGGTCTGGGGCGAACTCGTGTCGGGGAACTATTTCGCGGTGCTGGGGGTCAAGCCCGCCCTGGGACGGGCCTTTCTGCCGGAGGAGTACGGCGACAAGCCGGGTGCGTTTCCCATTGTGGTGATCAGTTATGGCTTGTGGCGGAGACGCTTCAACTCCGACCCCCAAGCCGTGGGCAAGACGATCCGGGTGAACCGGCAGGAACTGACCATCGTCGGCGTGGCGCCACCGGATTTCCGCGGGACCATTGGCGGCTTGGCCTTCGACCTCTGGGTGCCGTTCATGATGCACCCGCAACTGCAGGGGGTGGGAGAATGGATGCTCCGCGATCGCCAGACGCGCCAGCTCATCGTCATGGCACGGCTGAAACCCGGCGTGAGGCTCGATCAGGCTCGGGCCGAGATCGCCGGACTTGCCCGTTCCATGGCCGAGGCTGACGCGGATACCAACAAAGGTGTCAGCGCCATGGTGCTGCCGATTTGGAAATCACATTTCGGCGCGCAAAGCCTGCTTTTGAAACCACTCGAAATTCTGATGGCGGTATGTGTGGTGGTCCTGCTAATCGTTTGCGCCAACGTGGCCAACCTTTTGCTGGCGCGCTTCACGGCCCGGCAGAAGGAATTCAACGTGCGGTTGGCGCTCGGCGCCGGACGCTTTCGGTTGGCGCGGCAAGTGCTTACCGAGAGCTTGGTGCTCGCGGCCGCAGGCGCCGGAGGCGGAATCTTATTGGCTGCCTGGATGGGCGGCGCTCTCCAGTACATGTCCCCCCCCAGCCACTTCCCCGTGGCCTTGGACGTTCGCCTGAATGGCCGCATGCTCCTGTTTACTGTGGTTGTGTGCGTCGTCGCCGCGCTGCTCTCCGGGGCCGTACCCGCCTTGCAGGTGGCGCGCACAGATTTGAATGACAGCCTAAAGGAAGGCGGCCGCGGCGGCGCCACCGGCGCTAGGTCGCATCGCCTTCGCGCTCTGCTGGTGGTTTCGGAGCTTTCCTTAGCTGTCGTGGCGTTGGTCTGCGCCGGACTGTTAGTGCGCAGCTTCCAGGCCGCGCGCAGGATCAATCCGGAATTCGATCCGGACCACGTCTTGCTGTCCCGCTTCTTTATCGACACCAGCGGCTACAACCTCGAGCAGCGCAAAGAGTTCTGCGAACGGCTGGGCGAAAAGCTTGCGTCTGAGCCGAGCGTAACTGACGTGGCCTATTCCGACGTCGAGCCGCTGGGGCTTCTCGCAGGATGGTGGGAGCCCTTAGAGGTTGAAGGGTACGTTCCGGGCACCGGCGAAAACATGAAAACCTACCGCAGTGTGGTCTCGCCCGGCTACTTCAAACTAATGCGCATTCCGCTTCTCGAAGGCCGTGACTTCACGGAGCAGGACGATGAGAAACGGATGCCGGTGATGATAGTGAATCAGACATTCGTCAAGCGATTTTTCGGCGGTCGCGATCCTATCGGGCGCAGGGTGCATGGCTGGGGCGAATGGTTTACGGTGATCGGCGAGGCGAAAGACAGCAAGTACATCAATCTGACCGAGGCCCAGCTTCCCTATTTCTACGTGCCGTTCCGCCAAGTGTATCGCGCTGACATGGGATTGGCCTTTTCCATTCGAACAACCACCGATCCAAACGAATCCATCGCCATGATGCGGCGTGATTTGCGAGCCATTGATCCCAACATTGCGATTGTCGACGCCATGCCGCTCGCCGAGCACATCGTCAATACGCTATTCGCCGAAAAGGTGGCCGCGAACCTGTTGAGCACCTTGGGCGGGCTTGCTATGTTGCTGGCGGCGGTAGGCCTCTATAGCGTTATGGCCTATGCCGTAACGCAACGGACACACGAGATCGGCATTCGCATGGCACTCGGCGCCAAGAGGAAAGACGTTATGAAGCTCATCGTGGGCCAGGGGTTTGCCCTGACTCTCGTCGGTATCGGGGCGGGGCTGGTTGCCGCCTTGGCGCTCACCCGCCTGCTTACGAGTTTTCTCTACGGCACCACGACGACCGACCCAACGACGTTTATCGGGGTCTCGGTCCTGCTGGCGAGTGTGGCCCTGCTGGCGAGCTACATTCCGGCGCGCCGGGCGACCAAGGTCGATCCCATGGTGGCGCTGCGGTATGAATAGGTGTCGGGTGCCAGGTGTCAGCTTTCAGCCGTCGGCGGTCAGCTACGGGAAAAGTCTTCCGCCGCTCGCTGATAGCTGAAAGCTGATGGCTGACAGCTTGCCATCTGGTGAGGTGAATGATGTTGACTCTGCTCCAGGACTTGCGTTACGGCTTACGCATGCTGGCGAAGAACCCAGGCTTTACGGCGGTCGCGGTCCTGACGCTGTCGCTGGGCATCGGGGTCAACACGGCGCTCTTCTCAGTGGTTAATGGCGTCTTACTCAATCCGCTCCCCTACCCGGAGCCTAGCCGTCTGGTGGCGGTCTACTCTCGTGATGCCAATTTCACCCAGTCGTCCATTTCCTATCCCAACTTCCTCGACTGGGCGCGCGATAATCGCTCGTTTTCCGCCCTTGCCGCCTATCGGGGAGAGGACCTTAACCTGACCGGGATGGGCGAGCCTGAACGGGTGCCTGCGGAGATGATCTCAGCGGGTTTCTTCCCGTTGCTCGGTGTGCGGCCAGTCATCGGCCGGACGTTCCTTCCCGAAGAGGACCAGGTGGGCGCGGCGCCGGTGGTCCTGATCAGTGGCGGGTTTTGGAAACGCAAGTTCGGCTCTGCACCGGATGTGATCGGGAAGACTCTCACGCTGAATGGCGTGGCGTACACCATCGTCGGCGTGATCCCGGAAGATTTCCGTTATCGCGCCAACAACTTCCATGGGAGCGATGTGTACACTCCCATCGGCCACTGGAACGACCCCACCTTTCGCGACCGCAGAACGGGCATGGGCATGGACGCGGTCGGCAGGCTCAAGCCTGGAGTTACCTTCGAGCAAGCCAAAGCCGACATGGACGCGCTGGGACGGCATCTGGGTGAGCAGTATCCCGAGGCCGACAAGGGCACGGGCATCACGCTGGTTCCGCTTAAACAGGACGTGGTAGGCGACATCCAGCCGTTTCTGTTGGTGCTGCTGGCCGCGGTAGGCTTTGTTCTCCTGATCGCTTGCGTGAACGTGGCGAATCTCTTGCTGGCGCGCTCGATGGCTCGCACCCGGGAGTTCGCCATCCGCGCTGCACTGGGCGCGAATCGGGGCCGCGTCGTCCGGCAGCTCCTGACCGAAAGCATCCTGCTCGCCCTGGCGGGCGGCAGCCTGGGTTTACTGCTTGCTTCCTGGGGGACCCAGGCGGCGCTCAATGTGCTGCCGGCCGCACTCCCGAGAGCCGAGGAAATCCGTGTGGATCAGCGAGTGCTACTGTTCACATTCGCTGCTTCCGTTCTAGCTGGAATCTTGTTTGGTTTGGCTCCGGCGCTCAAGAACTCGCAGCTCGATCTTCATGGAGCACTCAAGGAGGGAGGGCGCGGGTCGAGCGGCGCCCGGCATCGCGCTCAAGGCATCTTTGTGGCCTCAGAAATGGCGCTGGCACTCGTTCTGTTGGCCGGGGCCGGCTTGATGATTCGCAGTCTAGCCAAGCTCTGGAGCGTCGATCCCGGGTTCGATCCTCACAACCTGTTGACCTTCTACAGTTCGTTTCCGCCCGTCAGCTCCCCAAATACCATCCGAGCCATGTGGCGTAGAACGGAAGATAGCCTCCATGCCATTCCTGGGGTTGTCGCCGCCTCCCTCACCGTAGCCTCCCTGCCCACGCAGAGCGATTCCGAGGTGCCGTTCTGGCTCGAGGGTCAACCCAAACCTTCGACCCAGGCCGAAATGAAATCGGCGCTGTTTTACCTCGTCCAGCCGGATTATTTGAACGCCATGAGGACTCCGCTCAAGCAGGGCCGCTTTCTCTCGACTGCGGATAACGAACATTCGCCGTTCGTCACCGTGATTGACGAGCGTTTTCGACAGCTCTACTTCGGCAATCAAGATCCCATCGGCAAGCGTATCAACATCGGGATGACGAACGCCACGGCGGAAATCGTGGGGGTAGTTGGGCATGTGAAACAATGGGGTCTGGACGAGGACTCAACCTCGCCCCTCCAGGCGCAATGCTACTTCGCTCTAGCCCAGTTTCCGGAACAGTTCATGTCCCAGGTGGCCGGCAGTACGGGGATCGTCGTCCGCACGGCAGGGTCGCCGGCCGCTCAAGTCGGCTCGATTCGTCACGCCTTGGACCAGATCAACAGCCAGCAGGTGATGTACAACATCCGGACGATGGACGAAATCGTTTCCGAATCGCTTGCGGCGCGGCGTTTCTCGATGATTCTGTTAGGAATTTTCGCCGCGCTCGCGCTGCTCATGGCGTGCGTGGGAATCTACGGCGTGATCTCTTATCTCGCCGGCCAGCGGACGCACGAGATCGGTGTGCGCATGGCGCTCGGCGCCGAACGTCGGCATGTACTGCAAATGGTCCTCGGTGAAGGTGCGAAGTTGGCGCTCCTGGGGGTCGGCATCGGGCTTGTGGCAGCATTCGGACTTGCGCGCTTCATGGCGAACTTGCTTTTCGGAGTCAGCACGTACGACCCGCTCACCTTCGCCGTGGTCGCCGGCCTGTTAATTCTGGTCGCACTGGCGGCTTGCTACATCCCTGCCCACCGGGCGACCAAGGTCGATCCGATGGAGGCGCTACGCTACGAATGAAGCCGTCAGCTATCAGCCATCAGCGGTCAGCAACCGAAGAGCCGACGGCTGCTTGCTGGTAGCTGAAACTGACGGCTGAGAGCTTGCTTACTATTGAGGTGAATGATGGCGACTTTGCTCCAGGATCTGAAATACGGCTTACGCATGTTGGCGAAGAACCCCGGCTTCACAGCCATTGTTGTGCTCACGCTAGCGTTGGGCATTGGTGCGAACAGCACCATCTTCAGTTGGATAAGCTCCACGCTGCTGGACCCTATTCCGGGAGTCGCCGACACCAGCGACCTTGTTTCGGTCATGAGAGGCGAGCGTAGTGAACACCCCACCCCCCCCTTCTCTTACCCGGACTACGTGGACCTGCGCGCGAGGAGCCAGAGTTTGTCGGGAGTACTGGCGTACCACGACGACTTCGTGTCCCTGACCGGCACGCCCAAGCCGGAGCGTGTTTACGGGGCCGATGTTTCGGCGGATTACTTCGACGTGCTCGGCGTGCGGCCCATTCTTGGCCGCGGCTTCCAAGCGCGTGAAGAGGAGAATCCGGGGGGCCTGCTGGCGGTCGTGATCAGCTATTCGTTGTGGCAGACCCATTTCGGCGCAGACTCGTCTGTTATCGGCAAAACCATCCAGATCAACCGCCATTTGGGCACGATTGTGGGAGTAGCACCTCGGGATTTTCAGGGATGCAAAACCGGGCTGCGAACCGACCTCTGGTTCCCCTTGGTCTATTGGGGAGGGGGGTTCCGCGAGCGCGGCAACTATTGGCTTCAGGTCCTCGGCAGGCTCAAGCCCGGAATTGATCGACGCCAAGCTGAAAAGGAGCTGAATCTTCAAATGCAGCGCATCGTCGAGCAGTTTCCTGATTCGCACCGTGGCCCCAACCAGATCACGCTCGACCCGCTCTGGCGCTCCCCATTTGGAGCCAATGTTTACATGTACAAGGGGCTGCCCATGTTGCTGGCGTTGGCGTCAGTACTGCTGTTGCTGGCCTGCGCCAACGTCGCCAACCTGTTGCTGGTGCGCTCCGTGGCCCGCCGGCGTGAAGTTGCCCTGCGCTTGGCGATGGGCGCCGGGCGCTGGCGACTGGTACGCCAACTCTTGGTGGAAAGCCTGCTGCTCGCCCTTCTAGGCGGCGGGGTCGCCCTGCTGCTCACCCGCTGGACCGCTGGGACCTTGGCAGCTTTCTTTCCGCCCACTGCCAACGTGCCGATCAGCATCAATGGGCACGCCGACCGCACAGTGCTCACGGTGACGATCCTCATCTCAATTTTTAGCGCGATGGTGTTTGGCATTCTGCCGGCGCTACGCGCTTCCAACTTGGCGCCCATCGCCGTACTGAAGGAGGAAGCGGGGAGCATGTCTGGCGGAATCTACAAGTCGCGGCTTTCCCGCACCTTGGTTGTGGCTCAGATCTCCCTTTCACTGCTTCTGCTAATATGTGCCGGCCTGTTCGCGCGCAGCCTGCGGAACGCCCAGCGGGTGGATCCCGGTTTTGACCCCAACCACGTGCTGCTCGCTTCCTACGAGCTCGGCCCCGTTGGCTATTCGGAAGCCGACGGCATCGCGTTCCACCGCCAACTGCTCGCGAAGCTCTCGGCCCTTCCCGGGGTTGAATCGGCGACCTTGGCGGACTTCTCGCCTCTCAGTTTTTCGCTCCACTCCGATGATGTCCTCCCCGATGGCTACGTCCCAAAGCCCGGCGAATCCATGGAAGTCAGCCGCGCTATCGTGGGTCCGAACTACCTCCGGACGATGCGCATTCCCATCATTGCAGGGTACGACTTCAGTGAGCAGGACACGGAAAAGGTGCAGCGCGTTGCCATCGTCAATCAGGCGTTTGTAGACCGATACTGGCCTGGGCAGGATGCGATTGGCAAGCGGATTAGCGTATACGGGCAGTGGTTTAACGTCGTTGGCGTGGCTCGGAACGGTAAGTACCGCCGCTTGGTTTATCCCCCGGAGCCCGTTTTTTTTCAGCCTCTTTACCAGCGCTACAGCGATCTGGTGACGATTCACGCGCGAGTGTCGGGCGATCCGCAGAGCTATGCCGCTGAGGTGGAAAGAACCGTCCACGAACTCAATGCTGCTTTGCCCGTCTTTGGTGTGACCACTCTTAAGTCCAGCATGCAGCTTGGGAGCATTTTTGAACGGCTGGCCGGAACCTTCGCCGGCGCCTTTGGATTACTGGCGCTGGTCCTCGCCGCCGTAGGCATCTACGGAGTGATCGCCTACACGACGCGCCAGCGCACGCATGAGATTGCCATTCGTATGGCGCTCGGAGCACAGCGAGCGGAGGTCCTCCGACTGGTGCTGGGCCAGGGGCTGCTACTCACGCTCACCGGCTTGGGGGCGGGCATTGCGATATCACTCGCACTTACACGCTACCTCAGAAGCCTGCTCTTTGGCGTCACCGCTACCGACCTACTGACCTATGCCGCGGTGGCATTACTGCTATGCCTGGTGTCGTTCGTCGCTTGCTACATCCCCGCGCGGCGCGCGACCAAGGTCGATCCCATGGAGGCGCTGCGGTACGAATAAAGCGGTGGTTAGTGGCTAGTGGTTAGCGGCCAAGAGCAACCTGCGGTGCGTGGAGGAGCGATATGACCGGAAACGGTGAGATCAAGAGTTATCGGGATCTTCTTATCTGGCAGAAGGGTATGGGCTTGGCCAAGCAGGTTTACGCAATGACGCGTGCCTTCCCCGGTGATGAAAGGTTTGGTTTGAATGCGCAGATGCGGCGAGCGGCTCTTTCGGTTCCGTCCCATATCGCCGAGGGTCAGGCACGGCGAGGGGGAAAGGAATTCGTCCAGTTCCTCTCTCATGCGGAAGGCTCGTGGGCGGAATTGGACACGCAATTGACGCTTGCAGTCGAACTGGGGTACGGCCGCCCGTCCGACGCTCAGGGAAGTGTGGCAACGATCGCCGAACTGCAAAAGATGATAGCGTCTTTGCGTGGGAAGCTCGCAGCCCGGCTAGCCACTAGCCACTAACCACTTGCCCGTTGAGGGGGAACACGATGAGCACTCTGCTTCACGACTTACGCTACGGCTTACGCATGTTGGCCAGGAATCCCGGCTCCACGGCGGTGGCGATTATTACTTTGGCGCTCGGCATCGGCGCCAATACGGCTATCTTCAGTGTGGTGGACGCTGTACTGTTGCGACCTCTTCCTTATCGTCAACCCGATCATCTCGTGAAGATCTGGGGCAACTTTGCCGGTATCGGCCTACCGAACGACCAGAACTCGATCTCTGCTCCAGAGTTCAAGGATCTGGAGTCTCTGAACAAGAGTTTCACGGGGATTGCTGCGATCACCGGCGCCAGCGCCAATCTTGATGTCGGCGGGACTCCCCAACGGATACAGGCCGCGGTGGTTTCTCCCAGCCTTTTCCCTATCCTGGGCGCAAAAGCTGCATTGGGTCGTACCTTCCTGCCGGAGGAGGGGGAAGCCGGGCAAGATAAGGTGGTGCTCCTGAGTTACGGCCTCTGGAAGCGAGGATTCGGCGGAGAATCGGGAGTCGTAGGTAGCCGGCTTAAGATCAATCGCACGAGCTATGCCGTCGTCGGCGTGATGCCGGCCGGGTTCCAGTACCCAGACGACGCGGAGATCTGGGCACCGCTGGCCTTCGAGCCGAATGACCTGACGCCGGCAAGCAGAGGAAATCATGGCCTCGTAGTGCTGGCGCGCATCAAGCCTGAGCTCTCGCTCCAGCAGGCGCGCGAGGACATGGAAGCAGTCACGAAAGCGGTGGAGGATCAGAATAAGGATTATCCTTACGCGCGATTCCAATTTGCTTTCACGCTCACGCCATTGCTCGACGAGATGGTGAACGACGTCCAGAAGGCGCTCTGGATCTTGACCGGGGCCGTGGCGCTGGTGCTGCTCATTGCCTGCGCCAATGTTGCCAACCTGCTGCTGGTTCGCGCCTCGGCGCGCGAGCGAGAGATGGCGGTGCGCATGGCGATGGGCGCCAGCCGTCTCCGCCTCATCCGCCAACTGTTTACCGAAAGCGTTCTGCTGTCTCTGACGGGCGGGGTCGCAGGACTCCTGGTCGCCCAATGGGGTCTCCGCGCTCTGATCGCACTCACCGCTTCCATTCTCCCACGCGTCGCTGCCGCCAGTCTGAGCGGTACGGTGCTCGTGTTCACAATGCTCGTATCTCTGGGTGCCGGCATCCTTTTCGGCCTCGCGCCGGCCCTCCACATCGCGAACGACGTCAAGCACGAATCGCTTAAAGACGGAGGCCGCACTTCCACGGCGGCCTCGGTCTCACAACGGCTGCGTCATGCGCTCATCGTCGCTGAAATGGCGCTTTCTCTCGTTCTCCTGAACGGAGCCGGGCTGCTGGTGAAAAGTTTCCTCCGCTTGCAGGAAGTGGACGGCGGCTTCCGGCCCGACCACGTCCTAACCATGAGCATCTCGCTGCCGGAGGAGAAGTACTCAAAGCCGGAGCAGGTTCGAGCCTTTTACCGCGACGTGCTGGATCGGGTCTCCAAACTCCCGGGCGTCCAGGCCGCCGGAGCAGTAAGTTTGCTGCCGCTCAGTGGCTCCAGTTCGTCGGGGACCACCATGATCGATACTCAAGCGGTACCCCCTGACGCGGCCACCCCGGAGGCGGACTGGCGCACGGTCACACCGGGGTACTTTCAAGCCATGGGCATCGCACTCGTCAGCGGGCGGTACATCGACGAGCGCGATTCCGATCAATCTCCTCCGGTCGCCGTCGTGGACGAAACCCTGGCGAGGACGTATTGGCCAAACGAACATGCGGTCGGCAAGCGCCTGCATCGCGGTGGTGTCGGTTCGACCGCACCCTGGGTGACGGTGGTCGGAGTGGTGCGGCACGTCCGCTATCGCACCCTCGAGGCACAATCGCGCGTCGAGGTTTATTGGCCGGAAACACAGGATCCTGCGCAGAGCTTGAGCCTGGCGATTCGGACATCCTCGGATCCGCTCCAACTCGCAACTGCCGTGCAGAAGGAGGTTGCAGCGGTCGATCCGGAGCAGCCGGTGTATCAGATCCGGACGATGGACGAGCTCGTGGAAGGGTCGCTGGTAGGGCGACGTCTTTCCATGTTGCTGCTCTCCATCTTTGCCGGGGCTGCACTTCTGCTGGCTGCCGTGGGCATTTACGGCATTATGGCCTACTGGGTAAGTCAGCGCTCGAACGAGATGGGAATTCGCATGGCGTTGGGCGCCACGCGTGGTATGGTGTTGCGCATGGTGGTTGGCGAGGGCCTTCTGCTTACGCTGGTCGGCCTAGGCGTCGGATTGGTCGCGGCTGCTGGTTTGGCGCGTCTGATGACCAGCTTGCTCTACGGCGTTCCGCCCAGCGACCCCGTCACGTTCCTCGCCGTATCCCTCTTGCTTACGGGCGTCGCGCTCCTCGCGTCATACATACCAGCGCGGCGCGCGACCAAGGTGGATCCGATGGTGGCGCTGCGGTACGAATAGGTGTCAGGTGTCGGGTGCCAGGTGTCAGCTCTCAGCGGTCAGCTACGGGAAAAAGCGCCAGCCGTTCGCTGATAGCTGAAAGCTGATGGCTGACAGCTTGCCGTCTGGTGAGGTGAATGATGTTGACTCTGCTCCAGGACCTGAAACACGGCTTACGCATGCTGATCAAGAACCCGGGCTTCACGGCGGTTGCCGTGTTGACGCTGGCGCTGGGCATTGGCGCCAACAGCACGATTTTCAGTTGGATCAACTCGACCTTGCTCAATCCTATCCCTGGCGTCACGCATACCAGCGAGATGTTCGCTCTCTCGAGGGGAGGAACGGCTAGAAGCGCCCCGTCGTTTTCTTACCTTGACTACGTAGACCTGCGCGACAGGAACCGGAGTTTTTCCAGTCTCATGGCGTCCGACATCCGTCCTATGGACCTCACCGGAGCCGGTCGGCCAGAGCGCGTGTGGGGCACGCTGGCCACGGCGAATTATTTCGACGTACTTGGCGTGCGGCCCATCCTCGGTCGCGGCTTCCTGCCTGGGGAGGAACAGAAGCCGGGGGGCGCGCCCGTGGTCGTGATCAGTTACCGCCTCTGGCAGACCCATTTCGGGGCTGAACCATCCATTCTTGGTCGGACGGTCGACGTCAACCATCATCCCTTCTCAATTGTCGGAATAGCGCCCCCCGCTTTCCAGGGAAGCCAGACCGGGTTGCGCTCGGACCTCTGGATCCCGATGATGATGGAAGAACAGGTTGTCTCCGGTGGAGACCGGCTCGATCGCCGCTCCAGCGACTGGCTCGAGCTTCTGGGGCGCCTCGCGCCCGGCATCTCCCCGCAGCGGGCCCAGCAAGAGATAAACCTCCTGATGCAGCAGATCGTCGAGCAGTATCCTGACTCGCACCAAAGCCGCAACGACGTCACGCTGCACCCGCTCTGGCGCGCGCCCCATGGGGCAAACGCCTATTTCTACATTTTGTTGCCGATGTTGATGGCCATCGCCGGAGTCGTACTCCTGCTGGCCTGTGCGAATGTGGCGAATCTCCTGCTCGTCCGCTCCATTGCGCGGTCGCGCGAGATCGCTATTCGATTGTCCCTCGGCGCCGGTCGCTCCCGGCTGGTCCGTCAGTTTCTGGCGGAGAGCCTCCTGCTGGCTCTGGCGGGCGGCGGGGTTGCCGCACTGCTGACGGTCTGGACCGCCGGGACCCTCGCTGAATTCATACCGCCCACGGACCTCCCCATTTCGCTCGACGTCGGATTTGACCACACGGTGCTCCTGGCGACGCTTGCCATTTCGGTCGTTGCCGCCATGATTTTCGGCGTCCTTCCGGCGCTGCGCTCGTCCCGATTGGCCCCGGTCGCGGTGTTGAAGGAAGACTCAGGGACGGCCTCCGGCGGATTGCGGAAGGCGCGGCTGGCGAGTGCTCTGGTGGTAGCGCAAATCTCTCTTTCACTGCTGTTGCTGATTTGCGCAGGGTTGTTCATCCGCGGCTTCCGCAAGGCGCAGCGCCTTGATCCGGGCTTTAATCCGGATCACGTCCTGGTGGCTTCTTTCGACCTTTTCCCAGCCGGTTATGCAGCCGCCGAGGGTGGCGAGTTTCACCGGCAGCTTCTCGCCAAGCTCGAAGCCCTGCCTGGCGTCTTGTCCGTCACTCTGGCCGACTGGATCCCTCTCGGCTTCATAACCGACTCAACCACCACAAAGCTCGAAGGCTACGTACCTCAGGCCAAGGAATCAATGAATATCCGCGAGGCCGACGTCGGTCCGAATTACTTCCGCACTATGCAGATTCCCCTGCTCGCGGGGCGTGAATTTACCTCGCAGGACACGAACGGGTCACAGCCGGTGACCATCGTCAATCAGGTGCTGGCGGAGCGATACTGGCCCCATCAAGATGCCATCGGCAAGTGGCTCGAGGCTGAGGGACAACGGTTCACCGTCGTGGGCATCGCACGGACCGGCAATTACGATCGGCTGGATGAAACGCCCCAGCCATTCTTCTATATGCCCTTGTTCCAGGACTATTCTCACAACGCGACCATTCATGCCCGGGTCTCGGGTGACCCACTCGCGTTCGCCTCGGCGGTCGAGAAGACGGTACATGAGCTCAATGCTGATCTACCCGTCTGCGACGTGGCGCCGCTCAACTCGCAGGTCCAGCTGGCGAGCACTAACCAACGGATCGCCGCGACGTTCGTGGGCGCTTTTGGCCTTCTCGCTTTGGTGCTTGCGGCGGTGGGAATCTACGGCGTGATTGCCTATACGACGCGCCAGCGCACCCACGAAATTGGCATTCGCATGGCCCTCGGAGCCGAGCGGGTCGACGTTTTGCGGCTGGTGCTGGGCCAGGGTCTGGTTCTGACACTGGCTGGCTTGGCCGCGGGCATTGTGGCGTCACTCGCGCTTACCCGCTACCTGAAAAGCGTGCTCTTTGGAGTCACCGCCACCGATGTGTTGACGTATGCTGGGGCGGCGTTTTTGCTGTGCCTGGTGTCACTCGTTGCCTGTTACATCCCCGCGCGCCGAGCGGCCAGGGTCGATCCGATGGAGGCGCTGAGGTACGAATGATTGCCGATTTACGATTGCCGATTGTCGATTGCCTGAGAAACGAAACTCGAAAATCGAAATTCGAAACTCGGGAGCCGGTGGCGGAATTTCGAGCTTGGGTTTTCCAGTTTCGATTTTCGATCTTCGAGTTTCGGCCTTTGCGAGTCAATCGGCAATCGACAATCGGCAATTAGCTCGAACGGGAGAGAAGCTCCATGCGTATACTAACACAGGATTTGAAATACGGCTTGCGCATGCTGGCCAAGAACCCGGGCTTCACGGCGGTCGCCGTGGTCTCGCTGGCGCTGGGGATAGGCGCCAACTCGACGGTCTTCAGCATTGTGGACGGAATGTTTCTGCGGCCTTGGCCGGTCAAGGATCCCTCCCGGCTCGCGGTGGTTTCCACGCATCCGGCGAAGGAAACAGGATTCACCAGTTCTTCCTATCCCGATTATCTGGACATCCGGAATCAGGTCTCGGCCTTC
>Ga0208692_1001291_pt1 | contig 14499 bp, 10 predicted proteins | sample June2015DPH_20_1_3_FD_184721 | JGI IMG/M metagenome (GOLD analysis project Ga0208692, IMG submission 184721) | Peatland microbial communities from SPRUCE experiment site at the Marcell Experimental Forest, Minnesota, USA - June2015DPH_20_100... | ecosystem: Environmental > Terrestrial > Soil >...
CCATCACGAATCCTCCGACGTGGGCCCACCAAGCCACCCCGCCACCCGTGGCGGACTGAATCGCCAGCATCTGGTAGCCCGTAACGAACTGGATCAGGAACCAGTAGCCAAGCACCAGGATGGCGGGTAGCTCGACCGTCCAAAAGAAGAAGATCAAGGGGATGAGAGTCGTAATGCGGGCTCGTGGAAAGCTGACGAAGTAGGCGCCAAGCACTCCCGCGATAGCTCCGCTCGCTCCGATGGTGGGCATGCGGGACCCCGCGTTGAGGATGATGTGAAGAATTGCTCCCGCCAAACCTGAAAGTAAGTAGAGACACAGAAACTTGAAATGACCAAAGCGGTCTTCCACACTCCTCCCGAAGACAAAGAGGAAGAGCATGTTCCCGAGGAGATGGAGCCATCCCCCGTGCAGGAACATGGAAATGAAGATCGGGGCAAGAAAGCCTGCGACTGTCAGGTTTGCAAATCCATAGTGTGTGACATATCGCGCCGGAACGATCCCAAAGAGGAACACCAGCCGGTCGATGTCGCGGCCTTGCGCGAGTTCAAAGAAGAAGACCCATACATTGGCGATGATGATGGCGAGAGTAATAAACCAGAAGCTCCGCCGCCGGATGTGGTCGGTGAGGGGAACCATAGACCGACCATTTTACATGGGGAAGGTCATAGTGCCCACGGGAAAAGCACCGGTATCGTGGTGTCTTTGCAGGCGACTCTCCCTTCCTGAACGACTGTATAAATGTATCGTCCTTGTCGCGGCAAAAGTAGTTGGCGGGTCGGGGGCGCGGCCCGCCAAATTAGCTTCCAAATCTTCAGCAGCGGCGCTCAGCGTGAGGTGTCATTGATTGAAAACGAGGACCTCGCTCGATCCAGCGAAGCGAATCTCACTGATGGTGTTCGTCCCATCCGAGGCGGTGTCGTAGAAAACCATAGTGGAGTTGTACTTCTTGCCACGGTCCTCGAGTCTGCCCTCTGTTGAGAGAACAACTTTGTGATCCTGCGCGAATTCTACGACTGCTTGAGGGTTGTGAGCTTCCCACTGTACAACGTATTTACCTGCCGGAAGAGTTTTGCCGCTCAGAACGGCATCATGGGTAAGGGCCACAGTCCGCGAGTTTTTGGCTAAGCCTGGAATGCCGCATGCGAGAAGCAGAGCTGCGGTGAGAATTGATGTGCCGAGATACTTTCTGATATCCATTGGATCCTCCTTTGTTGCTGGTTGGTCTTCGTTAATCCGAGCGGCCGAGCCCTCAGACCACGCCTGCATATTTCCCCGGTCGCTTCTTGCGTTTAGGTTGCGAATACTCTTATGATCGTGGGGGGTTAAATGAGAAGCGGGGGCCACAAGGCCTCAAGCCTTTCCCAGGGATTCTCTTCGCCCAGGCCGCCAAACCTTCAGCGAAGAGAGTCCATTTAACCCCTTACGTTTTCTTGCCCGCTCACCACCTTAGGCGTGATGAGTCGGTTTTCGTTCACTAATCTCCTGAAACCGTCGGCTCAGTGCTGGTTTCCTTTTCTTAGACGCGCGCTGAACAATTCGGTTAGCTTTCCTCATTCAGCACCCAGTGAGCACTTCTCACGCCTTGGCCTATGGTCTGTCGCCCGCCACGACGGGCTGTGCAAAGGACCTTACTCTTGACTCCGAGGCTTTCACAAATATGTCATGCAGCCTGGCGACAAGGCGCGTTGACGGTCTGCAGGAACGTGGATATACTCAGTTTGCGGGGCAATAGGGTGTTGGTGGCGGGGCGAATCGATTTTTCCCTCCCGTGCGCTTGTGCAATCAGCGCAAGCCTGCCGTGTGGTACTTCATGAAGCCCACTGCTTTGGTTCGCGCACTCGTGAGTATCCTGGGCCGGGACGCTGTTCTGTGGCGACCTGAGGACCTTATGCTTTACGAGTACGATGGTCTTTCTTCGCTTCGTCCACCCGATGTGGTCGTTTTTCCACGAACTACGGAACACGTAGTCCAGGTGGTGAAGTTTGCAGCCAGTCGGAAGCTCTTGGTCGTTCCCCGTGGTGCGGGGACAGGTTTGAGTGGGGGCTCGCTTCCTTGTCAGGGTGGGATCCTCATGGTTTTCTCGAGGATGAAGGACATCGTTGAAATCGACATCGAGAACCAACGTGCCAGAGTACAACCCGGCGTAGTCAATCTCGATCTATCCTTGGCAGTCTCAGATAGCGGTTATTACTTCGCACCGGACCCTTCCAGCCAGAAGGCCTGCACCCTGGGTGGAAACGTCGCCGAGAACGCAGGGGGGCCTCATACTCTTTTGTACGGTGTGACGACCAATCACGTTTTAGGACTGGAAGTGGTATTGCCGACTGGCGAAGTGATTCATACCGGCGGCAAGTTTTGGGACCGTCCTGGTTACGATCTTACTGGTTTGTTCGTTGGGTCCGAGGGGACTCTTGGGATCGTGACGGAGATAACCGTTAGGTTGATGCGCAAGGCGGAGACGGTGGCAACACTGCTGGCGGTTTATGACCGCGTGATCGACGCCACGCGTACGGTGGCGGCAATTACCGCACGCGGCATCACGCCCGCCGCCCTGGAAATGATCGACGGTTTCACACTGCGCGCCATCGAGGAAGCTACGCATGCAGGCTATCCGATGGATTCAGCCGCAGTTCTCTTGATTGAGGTTGAAGGGCTCAGAGAAGCCGTTGAAGAAGACGCGCTGCAAATCGAGTCGGTTTGCCAGGAGAACCGGGCGCGGCAAGTTCGCCGGGCAAAATCGGCAGAAGAACGCGATCTTCTCTGGAAGGGAAGAAAGAACGCCTTCGGAGCTCTGGGACGAATAAGCCCAAGCTATTATGTGCAGGATGGAGTGATTCCCCGTACACGTCTGCCCGAAATGCTGGAGTTTATTGGGCAGGTCGGGACTAAGTACAGAGTGAAGATTGGGAATATATTCCATGCGGGTGACGGAAACCTTCATCCGATTATCCTGTTCGACCCTCGCGATGCGGATGAATCCAGACGGGTTCGTGAGGCCGCCCAGGAAATCCTTGCCAAATGTATTGAAATGGGCGGTTCGATCACCGGCGAACATGGTGTGGGCATTGAGAAGATTAACCTGATGCCCCTCCTCTTCACGGCGGATGACCTGGACATGATGCGAAAGATCAAAGGGGTTTTCAACTCGGAGGGGCTTTTCAACCCTGGGAAGGTCTTTCCTACAGGCAAGATGTGCGGCGAATTGCGTATCGAGGCGGGCGTAGGAGGCGTTCTGTGACCACGGCTGTGGAATCCGTCCATCTGGCCCTCGCAGCCATCGTGGGTGAATCGCATGTTGTTTCAGAACCCACAGCCTGCAAGGCGATGGCGGTAGGAGGGAGGGTTCCCCAGTACGTCGTGGACCCACCTACCGCGGAGAGTGTTGCCGCGGTGCTGAAGTTCGCTGCTGACCGTGACCTCGCTGTGATCCCTCGCGGCAACGGCACCAAGCTCCCCATAGGCAGCCCGCCCCGCCGTTACGACCTTGCCTTGTCACTCAAAGAATTGAACCATGTCTGGCATTTTGAACCGGCGGACCTGACGACCAGCGTTGAAGCTGGGATGAAGCTGGGGGACTTCCAGGACTTTCTGGGTGGCGAGGGGCTTTGGCTCCCCTTGGACCCGCTCGGTGGGGCAAGGGCAAGCATAGGGGGCATCCTGGCAACGAACTCGGCGGGACCGTTACGCCTTCGTTTTGGCTCACCACGTGACATGGTGCTCGGAATAAAGGTTGCCACGGCAGAAGGGAAGTTGATCAAGAGCGGCGGCCGTGTGGTGAAGAACGTAGCGGGATACGATCTTTGCAAGCTCCTCGTGGGTTCTTACGGGACGTTGGGAGTGATCGTGGAAGCCAGCTTCAAACTGTTTCCGCGCCCCGCTACGCGCGCCACATTCGTGCTTCAACCGGGGACACTCGGTCTGGCTCGAGACTTGCGCAGGCGAATCCTGAACTCGCCTCTGGAACCCCTGTGCATGGTCCTCTTTAATACTGAGGCCTCGAGCCTTCTCCAGAACGGGCCGCCTTCAGGAGATGCACAAGGACTGGAACTCTGGATAGAAGTTGGTGGCTCGCCGAGAATCCTGGAGAGGCACGCCAGGGATCTCGCCGAAATGGGACGATCCATGGGCGTCCCGAGCCGCCAGTTGAATGAGCAAACGGCGGAGAGTTGCTGGCTTCGGTTAAGAGACTATGAGCAATTGTTTGCGGACTCTTTCCCCCACGTCATGGTTCTGAAGGCTACGCTGCCGATTGCCAGCTCCGAGGAATTTCTCAGCTTTGCGCAGCAGGTGGCTGAGGGTGAAGAGGTGAAGATGGCCAGCTTTGCGCAGGTGGGCGTTGGCATAGTGCACCTGGGCTTATGGGGTGTGAAGCTCGGAACCGCCGCTGACCGCCTGGTGACGAATACTCGTAAAGCTGCTGCAAGCCTGGGGGGAGCGCTGGTGGTGGAGCAATATCCAAACGGCTTTAATGCGGAACGAGACGTGTGGGGCCCGGGGGGCGACCATCTGGAAGCCATGCGAAGACTGAAGGCGGCGTGGGATCCCAAGGACATCCTTTCCCCGGGCAGGTTTGTAGGAGGGCTTTAGGCAGAAGGCAGCTATCAGCTTTCAGCAGGCAGAAAGCAGAACGCAGAGCTAACGAACCTGTCATTCCGAGCGAAGCGAGGAATCTCGCCCTGAAACAACGGCAATGCGAGATTCCTCGCTTCGCTCGGAATGACAGGCAAGAGGGGAGCTATTGAGCACGACGGATACGCGGAAAAAAGTCGAGGGGAACGGTAGCGGGTACGGCGCAGGTGAAGCCCCCCGTTGGGCGGACTACTCCCGGTGCGTTCGTTGCGGCCTTTGTCTGAATGCCTGCCCCACTTATCGCGAACTTGGCTTGGAAATGGATTCGCCCCGCGGGCGCATCTATCAAATGGTTCAGGTGGAACGGGGCCGGTTGCCTCTTGGCGAGAGCTTCGTGCGGCACATCGACCTCTGCCTGGATTGTCGCGCTTGCGAAACCGCGTGCCCGTCGGGCGTCGAGTACGGAAAGCTGGTGGAGGTGGCGCGAGGGCAAATCGAGAAGTATTACAAGCGGCCCCCTCTTGCCGCTCTTTTGAGGAAGCTCTTCTTCTACGAACTCCTCCCTTACCGCCAAAGGCTGGAAGTGGCAGGGAAGATTCTACGTTTCTATCAAAGGTCCGGGTTGGAGAGGCTGGTCCTTGCGTCTCGCCTCCTCAAGCTCTTGCCGTGGAACTTGGACCGCGTAGCGGGACTGGCGCCACGGATGGAAAAACCGTTCTTTACGGAGCGCCTGGGCACAGTGGTTCCTGCTGTTGGGACTCGCCGTTACAGGGTGGCGTTCTTTGCCGGGTGTATCGCCAACCTATCCTTTGCGCGGCTGAATGATGCGACGCTGCGCGTGCTCGCCAAGAATGGATGTGAGGTGGTCATTCCCGCTGAGCAGGGATGCTGCGGCGCGCTGCATGTCCACGCGGGTATGCGCGACCTGGCGCGCGAGCTGGCCAAACGGAACATCCGCGCCTTCCTGGCCGATGGGTTTGACGCGGTCATTACGAACGCGGCGGGCTGTGGCTCGGTTTTGAAGGAATATCCGCTTCTCTTTCAAGAAGACGACCGGGACTATTTTGAGCCGGCACAGGCCTTTTCCGGGAAGCTTCGAGATGTGACGGAATTCCTGGCAGGTATTGACTTCAATAAGGAATTCGCGGTAACTAGAGTACGGGCGACTTATCAGGACTCCTGCCACTTGGGTCATGCGCAAAGAATTCGGTCGGCGCCGAGGAAGTTGCTGGCGGCAGTACCGGGGCTGGAGCTTATCGAATTAAAGGAATCGGAGATCTGTTGTGGAAGCGCCGGGATTTACAACGTGGTTCACAACGACTTGGCGGAAAAACTTCTCCAGAATAAAATGCGGCGGATTGAGGAGACAAAAGCCGAGCTTATCCTGACGGCGAATCCCGGCTGCCTGCTCCAGTTGCGTGCCGGTGTTTCGCGCGCTGGAGGCGAACGTCGGGTGCTCCATGTTGTAGAACTGTTAGATGAAGCCTATCGGGGCTGAGCGAGTCGACTGGAACTGAGGTATGCACGGGCTCCACCCGTGCGGCCTGAAGAGGTTTGACCGTTTCGCGTCCCGATTAATCGGGACTACATGAGTAGTCCCGCCCTGCGGGATGAAACCCACGGTAACGGCGCGTCGACATCTCGCTCGGCCCTGTAAGGGCCGAACTGTTCGACCCCTGCGGGGTCGGCAGAATTCATGGCGACGCGGCCCGTGGGCGGCGGGCACCAAAACCGTGCCTTTGCCCACGGCTACTCAATTTGAACCCCTTCGGGGTTCCGGCACCGACCTGGACGGAAGCGAAGCGAGGGGTGACCGCCTTCAAGGCGGTCCCCCTCATCAAGTCACCTGCTTTGCGAGGGGTGTCTGACTCGAATTGGGAACGAGGTCGAGATCATGGCTACCAAGACGCCGGTGAATGTGAACAACGTATTGGATCCGACGGATGCTTCTGGGAAGCATCACTTGCAGGATTATGAGGCCGCTTACCAGAGCTTCAGGTGGGAGGATGCTCATAAGGAGTTTGATTGGAGCCACACCGGTAAGGTGAACATGGCGCATGAGGCCATCGACAGGCACCTGACCCGAGGCCGGCGGAATAAGCTCGCTCTGATTTATACCGACCGCGAATATACGGCGCGGCTCACTTTCGAGGACCTCTCGCTTCAGTCGAATCGCTTTGCCAACGCCCTGAGGAAGCTCGGAGTTGTAAAAGGGGACCGCGTCTTTGTGTTCCTGGGGCGTCGGCCGGAGCTTTATATCGCCATTCTCGGAATCTTGAAGATCGGGGCCATCGCTAGCCCGCTTTTCGAAGCTTTTATGGAAGACGCGGTCCGCGATCGCATGGCGAACGCCGAAGCCGTGGCCCTGGTGACCTCTCCTGCACTGCTGGACCGAGTCCCGCAATGGGAACTGCCGGCACTCAAGCACGTGATCCTGGTCGGCGCGGGTTCCGATGGATTGCCCCAAGGACATTATAGTTTCGAAGCGTTGGTGGAAGGGGCGGAGGACAAGACCGAAATCGAGTGGCTGACGCTGGATGATCCGCTCATTATCCACTACACCTCGGGCTCTACCGGCAAGCCCAAGGGCGTGCTCCACGCGCAGCGTGCCATGCTCGGCCATTTGATGACCGGCAGGTGGGTTCTCGACCTTCAGGAAGACGATGTTTATTGGTGTACGGCAGACCCCGGCTGGGTAACGGGCACCTCCTACGGAATTTTCGCGGCTTGGTTGAATGGAGCGACCAACCTGATTCGCGGCGGCCGCTTTAACGCCACGGAGTGGTACCGCACGATCGAACGGTTCCGGGTGAACATCTGGTATAGCGCTCCAACCGCATTCCGGATGTTGATGGCAGCCGGCGAGGAGGCGGCGAAGCAGTACGATCTCTCCTCCCTCAGGCACGTCCTGAGCGTGGGAGAACCCCTGAATCCGGAAGTCGTATGGTGGGGCTGGAAAACTTACGGGCGAAGGATCCACGATAACTGGTGGATGACCGAAACCGGTCATATCCTCATTTCAAACTATCCCTCCATGACCATCCGCCCCGGTTCAATGGGAAGGCCCGTTCCGGGCGTCACGGCGAGCATCGTGGATGACGATGGTAAGGAGTTGCCGCCCAATACTTTGGGGAATCTGGTGATCAAGCCTGGCTGGCCTGGCATGATGCCCACCATCTGGAAACAGCCGGCACGTTACCGGGCCTATTTTCGCATTCCGGGGTGGTACGTCACCGGCGATAGCGCCTACCGCGACCCAGATGGGTATTTCTGGTTCCAGGGCCGTGTGGATGACCTCATCATCACGGCGGGTGAGAATGTGGGACCATTCGAGGTGGAGAGTTGCCTCGTCGAGCACCCAGCGGTAGCCGAGGCCGGAGTGATCGGAAAGCCGGACGCTTTGCGCGGTCACATCATTAAAGCGTTTATTTCGCTCCGCGAAGGATACCAGCCCAGCGACGAATTGAAAGATGAGATCCAGAAATTCGTCCGCCAGAAGCTGGCGGCACATGCGGCGCCCCGTGAGATCGAGTTCAAACAAAAGCTTCCCAAAACGCGCAGCGGGAAGATTATGCGGCGCGTTCTGAAGGCCTGGGAACTGGGCTTGCCTGCGGGAGACCTGTCAACGCTCGAGGATTAGTGCTTCCTGGATGGTCCAGGAGGGAGTGCCTCCGGGACGGCTGGCGACTAAGGCCCCAACTCGGTTTGCGAAGTCAGCCACTTCTTGGGCAGGCCATCCCGCTCCCATGCCGTGGACGAAGGCGGCGGCGAAGGCGTCGCCGGCTCCTACCGTATCCGCGACACGAACCTCGTACCCATCCGCTGCGACGTAATTGTCACCCACCAACAGCACGCACCCTGCTTCTCCCCGCGTGACACAGACTGCCTCCCATCCAAATTTACGTGCTGTGCCTTGGCAAAAATCCTCCAGCGAACGATATGACCAGCCAAACATGGACTGAATCATATCGACTTCCTGGTCATTGAGCTTCACGGCCGTGGCGAGGGACATCAATTCATTGACCAGCGAGGCCTCATAACAATTCTCACGCAGGTTCACATCGTAGAAGCGTCGGGCTTCCGGGTTGGCGTCAATCACCTTCAAGGTCAGCGCCTTTGCTTTGGGGCTCATCTGAAACAGCGTTCCGAAGTAAATCCAGTCAGGCCGGCAGGATGAAAGTTCTCCGAGGTCCCCATCCGAGAGTTCGGGGAAGTCGTAGGCAGCAGGCCGGTGGATGATGAAATGCGGCTGGCCCGAGGTGTCGAGGTTGACGGTGACTATCCCGGTGGGGTGATCCTTCTCCTGGCGCACGAAACGCGTAGGCAGGCTCATAGCCTCCATCCTTTCCAGGATGCGTCGCCCCCTTGGGTCTTCGCCTACAGCGCTGATGAAGGATACCGAGTGCCCCAATATTTTGGCGTGCGCGCCAAAATTGAAAGCAGCTCCACCCAGGTGTTCTGTGTCCTCGAATGCATCCCATAATACTTCACCGATGCTAATAATGTTCATGGTCAGCTCTCCGGCACTCCGCCGCGCAAAATACGTCGAGAAGTCTCAAAATTCGAAACTCGAAATTAGAAACTCGAAAACCGAGGTGGGTATCGAGTTCGATTTTCGCTTTTCGAGTTTCGATCCTACATCTGTCGGGGGGGATATTATGCTGGTTCTTCGAACGATGCAATCGCCCGCCAAACCCAACGCTGTTCACATGAGGCAGAAGTCAGAAACTTAGCCCTCTCCCTTTGGGGAGAGGGTGGCCCGCTGCCGGCGTTTTCATCAGCCGGAGCGGGCCGGGTGAGGGGTTACTTCGACGGCGCCGCCCAAGTCTTCGCAGCCGTTCGCAGTGCTGTTATACTTTGCCCGTGCGAGTCCCCACGCAACGCGTGCGCGAACTGCGGCGCACCCAAACTGATTCTGAGAAAGCGGCGTGGTATCTGTTGCGTGGCCGAAGGCTGGGCGTGAAATTTCGCCGCCAATGCCGCACGCCGCAAAGCAGCTTGTGGCGCGCATCTTTTCGGCGGTCGGCATGCTGACCCGTCATCCGTTCGCGGGCCGTGAAGGCCGCGTCCAAGGAACGAGGGAGCTCGCCGTCGCCCGGACGCCGTACGTTATTGCCTATCGCATTCGCCAGGAGGAGATTCAGATCCTCGCCGTCCTTCACGGCGCGCAACGCTGGCCCACAACATTCAGCGGATAGCCCCCGTCGCTAAGGGCTGACTGGCGCAGACACAACAATGTAACCGTTCTGCGCCAGTCAGCAGATTGGCGCGACATGCCACCAGTCGTATATGCAAGAGCCAGACGCCTACTTAGGCGAATCGGAATTATATGTATCGGCGACGACCTTCCAGCTTCCGTCGGCCTGCTTGGTGTAGATCGTCAGATACTTTCCCTTGTCCGTGATGGGCTTCTTGGTCTTCGGGTTGGTCACGGTCATGGTGTAGGTGCCCTGCGAATAGACCATGTCACCACCCTTAGAGGCCATCGCCCGCGTGGACTCCCAAGTCAACGAAAAATTGGGATCAGCAAAATAGGGCGCGAACGCCGCTTTGATGGCCTCCTTCCCATTCAGTATCCCGGCCCCGGGGTATAGCCCGCTGGCATCTTCCGCCAAGTAGCTGGCAAACTTGTCGGCGTCCTTGGTAGCCATGTCTTTAATCCAGGCCGCCTCGACGTCCTTGACCGCTTGCAGATCGGCGGCGCGCGTGTCAGGAGGTGGAGCGGGGGGGGGATTCGAGCAGCCGGCACTCAGTGCGACGAGCGCCAAGCATACCATCAGCGAAGTGTTACGCAGCATATTCTCTCTCCTTTGGGGATGAAGTCCGAACCAGTATAATCGAACTCTTGGCCACTCACCAGCAGGCCCACAAGGGTGTTTCACAGCCCAGCCGTTCCATCTGCCTCGTGGCTCTAAGTAGCCGATCAACTGCCTTAGGAAGGGAGCCCATTCCGGGGCTAGTAGAATCGGATTTCATCGAGGTCCAAGGTGAACTCCCCGGCTGGGCCTGTCAGTGAGATTTCCAACATCCAAGGGCCGTCCGCCAGCCCGTACCCTGAAGGGTTCGCCAACCACGCGATAGGCACCCGCACGTTTTGCCATGCCTCGCCCGGAACAAAACTGATCTCGGGGATGGGAGAGGCGGCTGCTTTTGGGGGTTGAAATCCTACCTGGTAGATACGAGGTTCGCCGCGAGCTTCAAACTCGATGCCGCGCAGGTTTCGCGAACCCGCGGGCACGCTTACTTCACACCGGGCCGAGACATAACCCTGAGGGTTCTGGGGTGCGGGCGCCAAGTGTCCTTTCAGGCGCATAGCGTGCCGGGTTCCCTCGGCGCCGGGAGTCAGCAGGGAAATCTCCGCCATGGAATGGCCCGACACGTCAGAATCTGTGGAGATTTGCCACCGGCTCAAGAGGTCTTCGGAAGCTTGAATTCCGTCGAAGCTTTCAATCAGGTTTGGCTTCTCCGCCTGCGGATTCAGGGAGGCAGCGGTGGCTTGCCCCATCACACTATAAGAACGGGCCCAATTGGCCGTGGGGTTGGCGCGCGTGTTCATCCACATGCCCATAACCAGGAAGGGCAGCACAAAAACGGCGGACCACAGTTTGGCCTTTGTGGATATCCTCTCCCCCTTTTCCCAGCGGAAGAGTTTCATGGCGAAGAGCAAGCCGAAAACCCCCGATGTCACCAGGACCAGCAGCTCCGGCCAGTGGTCGAGGAGCGATTCTGCCTGCGCCATGACGCCTTGAAACGTGCTGACGAGATAGGTGGAAGGAAAAAACATGGCGAGCCGCTGGATCCAGCTCGGAAGCATCGGCAAGGGGAATGTAACCCCGGAGAGAAACAACAACGTAACCCAGACGAGATTATTATAAATCTGGGCTTCTTGCATGGTGTTCGCCACGCTCGAGATCGTGAGCCCGAAACCCGCAAACGCAAAGGTGCCGACAGTCACAAGAATCAGCAGCGTCAGCCACCCGATCTTCATCGGCATGTGGAAGAAAACCAGCGCGGTAAAGAGCAACAGGCTGATGGTGGGAAGCTGGAGCAGGTAATTCGCAAGCAGGTTGCTCATCAGGATAGTGCGCGGGCCGATGGGGGCCAGACGGTAACGCCGCAGGCTGCCACGTTCGCGCTGCATCACGGATTGCATGCCAAGTCCCCAGAACCCGCTGCCCATGATGTTCAGCGTGATGACGGGCCCAAACACGTAGGCAACTACCTCCGGGTTGCCACGGGCGATCAGAACAGCATAGACGAACAAGAAAACCAGGGGGAAGATGAAGGTGAAGAAGAGCGCCACCTTGGTGCGCATCACCAGCCGGATAGTCAGCAGCGCAATCCGAAGCGTGGGCATGGTCAGTCTTCCATCCTCCTTCCCGTCATTTCCACAAATACATCTTCGAGACTGGGCTGGGCGATGTGCAAGTCAACCAGGGCATTGTCGTCGGATTCCAAAAAGCGGACCAAAGCAGCAATCGTCAGGGCGGCCGGCTGCGCGTGGAGAAAATAGGCGCCATCCGCTTCGCGGCAGTCAATGACCCCTTCGATCAGCTTCAAGCGGTCGAGACCGACCGGTTTCGCCAGCCGAACCTCGAGCCGCGTTCCGCGGCCGGAGCGCGCAATCAACTCACGCGGAGTTCCGAGAGCCGCCAGTTGACCCCGGTCCATTATGGCCACCCGGTCGCAGAGCCTCTCGGCTTCTTCAATGTAATGAGTGGTCAATAATACCGTCCGTCCCTCAGCCCGAAAATGCTCGATGAGGGCGTAAATATCGCGGCGCAACTGTGGATCGAGGCCCACCGTGGGTTCATCCAGCAGAACCAGCTCGGGATCATTCACCAGTGCGAGCGCGAGTGCCAAGCGCTGCTTTTGACCTCCGGAAAGATTCTCGAAGAAGGTATGACGCTTTTCCACCAGGCCGAACCGCTCCAGGAGCATGTGCACGGAGGCAGAGCGCTTATAAAAGCTCGCAAACAAGTGGAGGGCCTCATCCACACGCATTTTGTCCGGCAGCACGGTGGACTGAAGTTGTGCTCCAATTCGCTCCTTGAGCGCCATACTCGCTTGCGCAGGATCAAGCCCGCACACGCTGACCGACCCGCTGTCGGGTTGGCGCAGGCCTTCGATGATCTCGATGGTGGTGGTTTTTCCCGCCCCATTGGGCCCCAAAAGGCCAAATACTTCGCCTTGAAGGATGTCGAAGCTGATGCCGCGCAGGGCCGCTAAATCACCATAATGCTTGTGCAGGTTCTGGACACTTACGAGGACCGAGTTCTCCTCAAGCGATGCCATGAGCAAGTGCAACCATGATAGCGGACACTGATAGGCCTTACAATGCCAAATAGGATGGGGTACAGGGTCGCCTCAAAGTCGGAAAAAAGGCGGCAGAGCCGCTTAGGGATCTTACCCTTCAGGGACTTTGACGCGGCCCTGGGATGGGGTAGAGGCGGCTTTACGCCGCCATTTGGCGATCCCGCCTTGCGGGATCGCCGCTACAGCATCAAATTGACCCACTACTACGGTTGGCGCCGCAGATGTTGAGACCGAACATCGGAACGCAGGCGGATCAGCGGAAGTTACTGATCAGGATGACGTCGCTGTTTTCGCTGCCTCGTGCGAGCGCGAGTTGCTTGCCATCACGCGACCAATCAAAGGCAAAGATCAGTCCCGACTTGAAATTCGTGATCTGTTTCGGCGGTCCACCCGTCAGTTTCTGCTGCCAGATGTTGGAGACGCCCTCTCGGGTCAAAACGCATTCAACGGCCTTGCCGTCCGGCGCCCAATGGGGAGCACCTGCTGCCGCCGGCCAGTCGAATTGGTAGATGGGTGTACCGCCACCGAAAGGAATGACCTTCATTTGATTCGGTTTAGAAATGTCGCTGGGGAACGCGAGATAAACGATCAGCTTGCCGTCCGGAGAGATGCTGAGAGAGGAGTAAAGAGAGTCCTGCGTGACTACTTGTGGAGGCTTCTCACCCGAGACGGGCACTTGTACCATGATCAGAGAAGCGCCCTGCCGATAAACCACCCACTTGCCATCCGGAGAACATTGCGGGTACGCCGCAAAGCTCTCGTCGGCCAAGCGGACGGGGTTTGAACCATCGGCATCCATGCGCCATACCCCGATCTTTTGTTCCCGGTAGGTGAGGAAGACGATGTAGCGCCCATCGCCACAGGCCGAGGGCGCCCAGTTTAGCTGTTCGCTGGGAGTCAGCAGCGTGTGCCCACTTCCATCCGGGTTTACGGCGAAGAGGTGGCCATCCTCATTGTTGAAAACGATGCTGCCGTTGGGCATCCAGGAAAACTGGCCAATACTCGGCTCCTTCGAGGTGATCTGCCTGGCTCGTGCGGCATCTCCCGCGGGCGCTACCCACAGATCGGAAACCCTTTTCATCTCGGTATCGACGAGAGTTGTGCCATCGTGAGTGAGGTCAAGCCAGCCGCGTTGGTAATCAGTCAGATCGTTGGTGAGGCGGCGTGCCTCTCCCTTTGGAAACGGGATGCACCAAAGTTGCCCCCGATAGTCCCGGGAAGGGTCTCCTATCGTCACCAATAGACCACTTCCATCGGGCAGCCAGCGCGGACGGCCAATGGGCTGCGGAGCGGAATAGACTTCGCGGACCGATCCATCCGTGACAGATACGGCCCACAGCACAGCGAGCAGTCTCTTCGCTGTCTCCCAAGTTGTAAGCGCCACCGTCTTTCCGTCGGGAGACCAGGCCGGGCCGAACAGGATGTTCATGGCAGGACGTGTCACGAGCACCCGTTCGCCAGTCCCGTCGGCTTTAGCAATCAGAAGACGAACCTCACCCTTATCGGGGACTCCCCGTCCAAAAGCGAACTGTGTACCATCGGGAGAGAAACTAATGGGCGCGTCGATATCGCGGATCAGTTGACGCGGCGTTCCGCCGAGCACGGGCATCTGA